>Ga0207675_100005570_pt1 | contig 12052 bp, 9 predicted proteins | sample KBSSwiS42_FD_184305 | JGI IMG/M metagenome (GOLD analysis project Ga0207675, IMG submission 184305) | Switchgrass rhizosphere microbial communities from Kellogg Biological Station, Michigan, USA - KBS Switchgrass S4-2 (SPAdes) (version 2) | ecosystem: Host-associated > Plants > Roots >...
CCGGGAAGGGCTGGCCTGGTTCGACGCCGCCCTCACCGGCGGCGACACAAATCAGCCCGAGGTGGCGGACGCAGTGCGGGCGCGGGCCCTCGCCGACAAAGCGGTGCTCGACGCATGGGTGGCCGCCAGGTTCAGCATGGATCTGGCCCAACGAGCCCTGACAATCGCCCGCGAAGTGGATGACCCGGGCCTGCTGGCGCGGGCGCTGACCGCGTGCGGGGTAGTAGCCGGCTATTTCGACCGCGAGGTCGCCCGGGCTTACTTCGCCGAGGCCATCGGCCTAGCCCGCGCGATAGACGACCGGTGGAGGCTGAGTCAGATCCTCGCTTTACAGGCGCAGGGCGCGACCATTGCGGGTGACCCGCTCGCGGTCCGCGCGGCCGCCGAAGAAGGACGCGATCTCGCCGACGCAATCGGCGATAGGTCCAACTCGCGTATGTGCCGCTTTTGGCTGGGGCTCGCGCAGGGGACAAGAGGTGATCTGGTCGGAGCTGTCAAACAATTGGGCGAGGTGGCGGCCGAGGCCGCGGCGGCTCACGATGAGATCTGGAGGGTTGCCAGCCTCGGGAGTCGGGGCATCGTCCTCGCATATCAGGGTGACGCGGCCGGCGCTCGAGCGGCGGCAGAGGCGACCCTCGAGAATGGCGCGGAGCTTGGCGCGTTTTTCGTGAGCATGGGCTACCACGTGTTGGCTCTTGCGGCCCTGGCCGCCGGGGATGATGCAGCGGCGAAGGAGGCGCGTGAGGCCGCGTCGAAGCACATCAGTGTCGCGGGTGAGATGGGGGCAATGTGGCGCTACTGGGGTGCCGAGGCCGCGCTGGCAGGCAGGGATCTCGCCACCGCCCGCGGCTGGGCCGACGATGCCGTGGCGGCAACGAAAGGTTGTTATCTGTCGTGGGCGCTGACGGGGCGCGCCCGCGTTCTGATGGCGCAGGGTGAACCAAAGCAGGCCGAGAGCGACGCCCACGAGGCGCTGACGCGTGCCGCTGAAATCGAGGCGCACATCGGTGTTCCCGACATCCTCGATGTCCTCGCCGATCTGGCCGCTGAGGCCGGCAGTCACCGTGCAGCGGCGCGGCTGTTCGGCGCCGCACAGGCCATCCGGCAACGCATCGGAGTGGTACGGTTCAAAATCTATGATGCCGGCTACCAAGCCGCGGTAACCGCGCTGCGAGATGCAATGGGCGAGAAGGACTTCGACGCAGCCTGGGCCGAAGGCTCCGCCCTGTCCACTGAGGAAGCGATCGCCTACGCCCTGCGCGGGCGCGGTGAACGCAAACGGCCGGCCAGCGGCTGGGCATCGCTGACCCCGGCCGAGCGCGACATCGTGCGACTGGTCAGCGAAGGACTCGCCAACAACGACATTGCCACAAGGCTTTTCGTCTCACCGCGCACCGTGCAAACGCACCTCACGCACGTCTACACCAAACTCGGCCTTACCTCCCGCGTACAACTCGCGCAAGAAGCAGCGCGCCACGCCTGACCCATCACGTCGGTCGATAGCTGAACACCTCTGTTCACAGACGACATTCTCAAATTGGCGTCAAGTTCAAGCGCCGTGCAAGATCGGGCCCGCCGACAACTCGAATGAAGTCGGGATCACCGCACACGACGAGTTGGTCTCGGGCACGCGACAAGCCGACGTAGAGGCGTTCGCGTGACCGTTCAAACGCCGATTCCTCATTGACCACGAGCACCACTGCACGCCGCTCCAGACCTTTGAAGCCGAGGACGTGACCGTAGAACACCTGCTCCGCATCCCAGAAGCTGTCCCAGTAGGCGGCGTTGCCGGCAGCCTGACGCTCCGTCTGCTCGGGGTGGCGACTGCCGGTAGTCAGCAGCGCGACATCCTCTGGGCGCCAGCCCTCCTCCAGGAGCAGTTCGACCTCATCGTCACCCTTGTCCATCGCGTCGGCGCGGGCGCAGGCGACGAATTTCACGGCGGGCCCCTCGCCGCCGAGGAAGCGCATCGGGTGATCGACGAGCGGTTGGAACGCATTCGCGATCTGTCGGGTGTTGCGCACGTTGTGGTCGAGGATCAACGGCGCCAACGGAACCGGCGGCGAGCCATGACGGTTGAACACCCGCTGGCCCTCATCGGTGAAGACATACAGGCCGCCAGTCTCGTCGTCCTTGAGGGCCGCCAGCAGCGGATCCCACCAGGCGTCCGCGAAGTCCTGCGCCTCGTCGACGACGATCGAGTCGAATCGATGCCCGGGCTCGAGTTGCGCTGCCAGCTCGGCCATTTGGAGCGGAAGGTCGTGCTCCCAGAACTGCACGGTCTCGTCTGTCCGGAGTGATTCGTCGGGTCCTTCCGGTGCGCCCCACAGCACACCGAGAGCATGGAACTCACCGACATACGCAGGACGCTGCCGCCGAGGCCAGGCCGCGCTGATGCGCTCTAGGTAGGAGGCCAGGCCATGCGAGTAGCAGACGAGTGCGACGCGTTGCCCTTTCTGCGCGAGTCGGCGGGCCTGCTCCATCGCCAGGAAGGTCTTGCCGCTGCCGGCGCCGCCGCGGACCTCGACGCGGTGGATCAGACGGATGGCATCAAGGATGACGGCCTGATGTTCGGTGAGCGCATCGGCGGCATCCTCGTTGGCCAGGGCGCGGGCGACGACGTCGCGTTGCGGTAATCCCCTGCCGCTCAACGCCGTTGTCAGCTGACAGATGCCTTCCTGGGTGAGCAGAGGCCGGTCGATCTCCTGCCGGATGAGGATGTCGTGCAGCTTGTGCACCAGCTTATGAAGCTCGGTGCGGTCGATGATCTTCCAGCGCGGGCATTCCGGCAGCGAAAAGTCTTCGGGGAGTTGGGTATTGGGCAGCACCACAACGTGGTCCCAGCGGGGTCGCCTGATCGTCCACCGCGGGTCACTTTCGATGTAGTCCCGAAGCGCGTAGCAGGCTTCGCGGGCTTGGCGCACCGGTTCGATGTGCACGTGCGTGCCGCCGCGCAGTTGGCACCAGCCCGCCCCGTCATGCCAGACCTCACCGCCCTTGACCTCCAGACAGACGATGCCGGCACCCTCGATGGCGACGACGAAGTCGACCTCGTGATCCTTGAGGTGGTCGGTGACGCGTTGGCCGGGGATGACGAGGTCGTTGGGCTGGAGCTGCTCGACGAGCGCGTGGTAGACCTTGCGCTCGGCCCGGTTGGCGAGACGCGGGGCTTCGGTGGGCGTGATGGTCATGCGCGCGATACCGCCATCCCACGATTGAACAACGTGTGGATGACGGCAGTGAGGCATACCGGGGATCGCGATTCTTGTCGGTGACCACACGTACAGTTCGCTTCTCGGCGCGATTCAGAGGGGGGATCATGCGCGGACGTGGGGTTATTGCAGGCGTGCTCGCGGTGTGTGGGGCGGTGGCGTTGTCGGTTCCGGCTCGTGCCGACCAGTACGACTTCATCTCGGCGCTGGACAACGCGGGCGTGAGTTACCAGTCGATCCTCGACATGATCGATATCGGCAAGGCGCTCTGTCACGATCTGCGGAGCGGGGCGATGCCGCCGGTGGTGCTCGGCAAGCTGCAGGCGACGGGCTTTGCACCGACCGAGTCGGCGATCATCCTGGTCGCGGCGGTGAACAACGTGTGCCCAGATACCAAGGTGGCCGTCGTCGGCTGGGCGCGCGACAACGGGTACACCGGTCCGGTGTAGGAGGTTGGCATGACAGCCTTTTGGTGGACGGTCGCCATCGCGGCCTGCGTCGGGCTGTATTTCGCCGTGCGCGCCCGCGCTACAGGGCGTGGCGACAGTGACGTGTCGTCGGACGTCAGCGCAGAGATCGCGCAGAGGGCCGATGAACAGAACCGGTGGGCGCAGCGCGGTGATCCCAGAGGTGTCTACGGCGTCGAGGGCGCTGAGCTCATGGGGCGGGTCGACCCAGCGCCGGACATCGGCGCGGAGTTGGGCAGACCGGCCGACTTCCCGAGGACCGCGGCCGTCGCATACACCGCCGCGGATCTGGACACGTTGCTGGCCGAGAAGCTGCCGTGCTGGCGGTGGGCGGCGTTCGCGTCGGTGTTGGTGCAGCGACGAGCGGCAGTGCAGTCGCGGCTGCGCGATGCTGAACTCGGGTACAGCGCGCCGAGCGGCGAGCGTGCGGACAGCGGCGCACAGGTGGGTCGCTTCGTGGTGGACCGCATGGATGAGGTGCTGGTGTTGGTCAATCAGGTGGAGAGCTTCATGTTGACTCCAGCGTTTGTGCGCGTGTTCGGGGAGCCGGGGAACGAGGGCAGCGCGGACGCCGAGGGCATCGTTCACAGCGCGAACCGGCTGATGGACTATCACGAACGGTTCCTCGCGCTGGCGGAGCGTTGCCGTGGCCTGGCGGCGCCCAGCCAATACGAGGGGCTTCTGCGTGATTTGGCGCAGTTGTTGAACATACCGCTTTCCTCGTACCGCAAGTTCATCGAGGACTTCGTGGAACGGGTTGGCGATATGCCGGAGATGTTGTACTACGCGCGCGGCACGGTTGAGCTGGATCCCGTCCGTCTGCACATGGACGTTGATGACAAACTGCTAGAGCGAATCACCAAGCGGTTCAGTGGGATTGCGGCCTTCTAACACCGGCAACTGGGCTCCGCGTGCGAGATCGGATCTATGAATCAAGTGATCCCGGGCCGGTTTGTCCACGGCGACCCGCCGCGTCGCGATAATGCAGGTGCAGTCGTCTGACCTACTGGCGGTATCCCGAGGGCTACCACCACCTCTCCGAGCCAAGCGCTTCGGCGCGCACATCGCCGGCGGGGGCGCGAGGCGGCTGCATCGCCTCGATCATGAGCTGCATCGAGCCAAGGTTGTCTGGCCTAGCCACAGCCTAGTCGACCACTATGTCGAATTGCGTTCGTGGTGCGTGAAGAACGGCCACGGCCGCGGCCACAAGGACTGAGGCGGATCGTTGGGTTGCCGCCACGGCGACCTTTCTCGGAGTTCCGCTCGCCGCGCACGACGCGATCTTCTCGGGCACGAAGGATCTCCGGCTCATTTCCAGACTGTCCTGAACCGGCGATGTGCGGCTCACGCGTTCTATCACCCGCTTTTCAAGGTTTGGGCTGCGGCGCTGAGCGCATCAAACGCGGCGTCGAGTCGTCGTTGGCGGCGCCGACTGGTCTCATGGTTGGCCTCGGCGGCGAGGGAATCGATCAATGCGTCGAGGTCGCCGTCGGTGGCGGCGAGAACGACGCGTCCGTCCTCGCGAACGCGGATGCCGAAAACCAGTCGTTCACAGTCGGTATCGAGCAAGTGCAGCTCACGCAGGACTGCGGCCACCTCATCGGGGATGACGATCTCGCTGACGGCGCCCACGACGGTGAGCCGTCGGCGGCGCAAATCGAAAGGCGAATCCTCCCAATTGCTGATCACTCCTTCGTCGCCACAGACGCTGCACTGCCACCGAACGGGCGTTCCGAACTCCTGCAGTAGCACAATCATTCGGCCCTCTCAGCGCCGATGGGCCGGTCGGCGCCGGCAGGGCAGCGCACTTTTCCACGCGGTTCCGACGTCACCCGCTGTTGCTGCCCGCACGATGTTGCTCTGGTGCTCGGCCAGTCGGCGGGCCGGGCCCGGCGCGTCCTCGGACAGGTCGAGGAAGTGTCGAAGGTCGGTGACCAACACTCTCGGGACTGTACCGCGAAGTACCTGCACCATTGGTGCTGCCGCCTACCGAAAACGACTAGAGAGTTCTGCCGGAGCGGCCGTGAGCCACTAGGTCCTACAGCGCCGACACTTCGATGTCGGACGCCATGCGACCATGCTCGCTGCGCAACACGACTGGTTCGCGAACCTCACAGGCTTCCCACTCCGGAGGTCTGCCCGATGTGCAATCAGGCGCACGCGGGTGAATGCGACTACTTCGGTCGAGGCCCGTTCGGCGATGTTGCGGTCATCGGGGCCACCCACTTACTGCCAGTAGTGTCGATCGTGGACGGCCAGCGGGCGTGCCGACCTGGCAGCGCCCGATTACTGGTTTGGACTCGGAGGCCAATACCATCGCTGGCGCTATGACCGACAATGCCCTGGCCGCTCCGCCGACCGCCGACACCTCGCCACCTGGCCGTATCCCCGCTGAGGCGGGCCGCCGCAGAACCTTCGCCGTCATCAGCCATCCCGACGCTGGCAAATCCACGTTGACCGAGGCACTGGCGCTGCACGCCCGGGCCATCACCGAAGCCGGCGCGGTCCACGGCAAAGCGGGCCGTCGCGCGACGGTGTCTGACTGGATGGAGATGGAGAAAGCCAGGGGCATCTCGATCACATCGACGGTGTTGCAGTTCCCGTACCGCACCTGCGTCATCAACCTGCTCGACACCCCCGGCCACGCCGACTTCTCCGAAGACACCTACCGGGTGCTGACGGCGGTCGACTCCGCGGTGATGCTCATCGACGCCGCGAAAGGCCTTGAGCCGCAGACACTGAAGCTGTTCCAGGTCTGCAGGCACCGTCGGATCCCGGTCATCGCGGTGATCAACAAGTGGGACCGTCCCGGCCGCCACGCCCTGGAATTGATGGACGAGATTCAGGCACGGATCGGGCTGCGCCCCACTCCGCTGACGTGGCCGGTCGGCATCGCCGGAGACTTCAATGGGGTGCTCGACCGCCGAGGCGGAAGCTTCATCCGGTTCACCCGCACCGCGGGCGGCGCGACCGCTGCCCGCGAAGAGCACATCGTGGCGGCCGATGCGCTCAGGGCCGCCGGGGACGACTGGGAGCACGCTGTCGAGGAGTCCGAGCTGCTGTCCGCGGACGGTTCCGACTACGACCGTGAGCAGTTCCTCAGCGGCGCGGCCACGCCGGTGCTGTTCACCTCGGCGGCGTTGAACTTCGGTGTGAATCAGCTCCTCGATGTGCTCGTCGAAGTCGCGCCGCCGCCCAGCGGAGCACTCGACGTCGATGGGGCCTGGCGTGCCACCGAATCACCTTTCAGCGCCTTCGTTTTCAAGGTGCAGGCCGGTATGGACTCCGCCCACCGCGATCGCATCGCCTACGCGCGGGTGTGCTCGGGCACATTCGAACGCGGGGACGTCCTCACCCACGGCGCCACCGGCAAGCCGTTCGTCACCAAGTACGCGCAGTCGGTGTTCGGCCAGCAACGCGCCACCCTGGACACCGCGTGGCCGGGTGATGTGATCGGGCTGGCCAACGCCGCTGCTCTGCGCCCGGGCGACACGCTGTATCGCGATGTCCCCGTGCAGTATCCGCCGATACCGAGTTTCTGCCCCGAGCATTTCGCGGTGGCCCGCGGCGCTGATCCGAGTAAGCACAAGCAGTTTCGCCGTGGGATCGAGGAGCTGGAACAGGAGGGCGTTGTTCAGGTGTTGCGCTGGGACCGTCGCGGGGACCAAGCGCCGGTGCTCGCCGCGGTCGGCCCGATGCAGTTCGAGGTGGCCGTGCACCGGATGGCGACCGAGCTCAGCGCCCCGATCTCGCTGGAGCCACTGCCCTACCAGGTCGCGCGGATCGTGGACCCCGCGGACGCCGAGTTCATGGCCAAGCAGGTGTCAGCCGAAGTCCTGACCCGCACCGACGGAGTCATGCTCGTACTGTTCTCCACCCGGTGGCGGCTGGAGGGCTTCCAACGGGACAACCCCCACGTGAAGCTGGGGTCGCTGGTGGCGGCGGAGGGATAGGACGCAGACGCGGTACGGCGAATCTCGACACCGTCTCAGTCGGTGACGGCGGCTTGCGTGGTCGACTAAGCATTTCGTCGTGCCCACCTTCGGGCGACATTGTCGCTAAATACCTTGTAAGTCTTTGCTTTTAGCGACAGGGTCGCTGCCCGCTGGGATGTCGGCGCCGTCGGTCGGTGGCCCACGGACCCGATACCCGTCGAACTGCATGGCTGAGCGGGTTCTCGTCGCGCCGTGCGGTCGCTCAGTCGGTGCACACGGATGTCACCCGACTTGGCTCAAATTGCTGCGCACGTCAGCACGGATCTTGATGAGGGTCCTGGATAGCTGGTCCGCGGCGGTACGGGTCTGGTTGTCAGCTTCCATTTTCACGATGCACTAACTGCACGTGTCGCGAACGAATTTCTCTATGCCCCAACCCGTTTGAGCTTCGATACGGTGCTGGTAATGACCGGCCCCGGTAACCAACCTAGTTGTTTGTTGGTGGTGGCTGCGGCTGGAAGGGTTCGTACCACCACCAGTCGGCGCGCTCGCCGGTGGGCCCGGGGCACGGTGCCACCGCGGGCGGGGGAAGGTTCGGCGGACGCGCGAGCGATCCTGCACTGAGTGGTTGGCCGGAGCTGTCGGTGACGATGAGATCGTCTGCGGGTCCGGTGATGTTGATAACACCTCGATGGTGCAGTCGGTGGTGATACGGGCATACCAGTACCAGGTTGAACAACTCGGTGGGACCGCCGTCCTCCCAGTGCCGGATATGGTGTGCGTGCAAACCGCGGGTGGCGCCACAACCCGGAACCGCACACGTGGGATGGCGGTGCTCCAGCGCGCGGCGAAGCCGCCGGTTGATCTGGCGGGTCGCTCGGCCGGCGCCGATGACCTCGCCGTAACGTTCGAACCAGACTTCACAGGTCGCATCACAGGTCAGGTATCGGCGTTCGGCCTCCGAGAGCAGCGGCCCCAGATGCAGCGCTGCGGCGCGCTGCTCAACGTCGACGTGCACCACCACAGTGGTGTGATGCCCGTGCGGTCGGCGGGCCACCTCGGCGTCCCACCCGGCCTCCACCAGGCGCATGAACGCCTCGACAGTGCCCGGCAACGGCGGCGCGTTATCTGATGCCCGCCCGCGGTCCTCGCGATCGAGTTTCCACTCGGCGATCAGCGCATCACGATGAGACGCCAGTGCCGCGTCGAACTTCGCCGCGTCCAGGTGCGGGAGTTTGATCCGCCAACAGGTGAACTCCTCGTCGGAGGTTTGGGTGATCGAGGACTGCGGTTCGGGCCGAGGATCGGGTTCGGGTCGCGGTTCCAGCTTGACGGCGGTGCGCAGCTGATTGACCGTAGCGCAGCGCGCCAGCTCCGCGTAGTGCTCATCGGATCCCTCGCCCGCGCGCGCCGCGATCACGCCGACCTGATCCAGCGACAGTCGGCCCTCCCGCATGCCCTCCGCACAGCGGGGAAACTCCTCCAGCCGGCGCGCCACGGTGGCGATCGTATGGGCGTTTCCCGATGACGAGCCCAACTTCCAGGCCACCAACGACGCCACCGAGCGCGCGCCTGTAGCACCGCACAACTCGTCGCGATCCATCTCGGCGACGATCTCCACGATGCGCCCATCAATCGCGTTGCGCTGACCGGCCAACTCAGCCAACTCCTCGAACAACCCCTCAAGACGCTGGTCAGGACGCACTGCCGCAGCGCCGGAGGATGCGGTCAAGGACATAACGTCATCATCGCACCCGGGTCCGACAAATTTCGGCCGCCCAATCCGCGCCGGGATGAGGCCGTCATCATCTGCCAAGAGGCAGAGCCGGATTGGCCGCTAAACGCTGCTCGCCGCTGCTCGACTGGGGCTATCTGAAGGTGGTCCAACCCGGACCACTACGCACGTTAATCCGGTTTATAACTCCTAACTCGGATTAGTGGTCGCGCCAGTCCGAGTTAGGAGAGGCGATGAGGCCAGCCGAAGAAGCGTGGCCACCGCATGGCCAGGAATCCCGGCGTTGGGCACAAACACACCGAGGTGGCACACGAGAACGATCGGACGCTCCGCTCGATCGTCGTCTCGTTGCCTCCGTTCATCGCGAACCGCGCAGTCGCGCTCGACTCCGAAACGGCAGCCGATCTCGAATCAGCCACATCCGAGATCGCCAAGCTCGACAGCAGCCGCGCCGATGATCTGTCGGCATTGGGCACGTTGTTGCTCCGCACCGAATCGGTTGCGTCATCGAAGATCGAGCAGATCCAAGCCAACGCCGACGACTACGCCCGCGCGAACTCCTCTGCCATCGCCATGGCCGCGGCGACCACCGCCCTGCAGGCGATGATCGCGACGGTCGGCCCGAACGCACCCATCCGTCTTTCCGCAATAACCTCGGCGCACGCAGCACTCATGCACGATGACCCACTGGAGTCGGCAGCCGCAGGTGAGCTCCGAACGTGCAGAACTGGATCGGTGGCAGCGACTTCTCCCCGCGAGGCGCACTTTATATCCCGCCGCCGCCGGAAACGGTGCCGGGCTACATGGACGACCTCGTCACCTTCGCCGATCGCAGCGACATGCCGGCACTATTGCAGGCCGCGATCGCGCATGCGCAATTCGAGTCGATCCACCCCTTCACAGACGGCAACGGCCGCATCGGCCGCGCCCTGATCAACACGATCTTGCGGCGCCGGGGCGCAACCACTCGTGTCGTGGTGCCCCTGGCCTCGGCACTGGTCGCGCGCCGCGAGAACTACTTCGATGCACTGGGCAGTTACCGCTCCGGTGACCTTGCTCCCCTCGCAGGCATCTTTGTGCGCTCGACCCGGATCGCCGCGGCCGAATCGCGCATCACCGCGCAACGCCTTCACGAAATCCCCTGCCAGTGGCGGGAATTGACCGGACCAGTGCGACGCGGCAGCGCTGCCGCCAAGATCCTCGCGCTGTTGCCTGGCGTACCTATTCTGTGTTCAGACGATGCCGTTGAGCTGATCGATGCACCGCGCAGCAGCGTGTTCGACGCCATCGGCCGGCTTCGCGATGCCGGCGTGCTGCGCGCATTGACTGATCGCCGACGAAACCAGATCTGGGGTGCCGGTCTTGTTCTCGACGAGCTGGAGGATCTCGGGGTGCGGATCGCTACGGCGGCTCGACACGCTTAGAGAGTGTTGGGAAAGTCTCAGGCGGCGGTTGAGGCGTGCTGCCACGGCTTGCGGCCGGGTGGTGGCTCGAGTCGTCGGACCATCAATCCGATCATCGCCCATTTGATCATGGCCTCGTTGGTCTGCGGCAGTCGCTCGTAGTCGTGGTCGAGGCGTCGGCATTTCACGATCCCGGCGAATGTGCGCTCGACCACCCACCGCCGTGGAAGCGCCTGGAACATCTTGATTCCCACGGGTTTACGCACGATCTCGACGGTGATGTGGGGAACCCGGTCAGCCCAGTCGAGCAGCTTGCCGGCGTAGCCGCCGTCGGCCCACAGCAGCGACAGCGACGGCATCTCCATCTTCAGCCGGTCCAGCAACTTGCGTGCGCCGTCGCGGTCCTGCACGCTCGCCGAGGTAATCACCACCAGCAGCAACAGGCCCATCGTGTCGACCACGACGTGGCGCTTGCGGCCGTTGACCTTCTTGCCGGCATCGAATCCGCGCACCGCCGCCACGACGGTGTCGGCGCCCTTGACCGACTGGGCGTCCACGCAGCCGGCCGAGGCCATGGGGTCCCGATCGCTGGCATCGCGCACCCGGTCCCGCAAGGCATCGTGCAGCCGGTCGACCACACCGTCCTCGCGCCAGCGCTTGTGGTACCAGAACACCGTCGCCCATGGTGGAAAGTTGTGCGGCAGTTGACGCCACGCGCACCCGGTGCGGTTGAGGTAGAGGATGGCGTCCACGACGCGGCGCCTCGAATGCACCGCTGGACGGCCACCCGACCGCGGCGCGGGCACGAACGGCTCGATCAGCTCCCACTGCGCGTCGGTCAGGTCGGACGGATAGCGCTTGTGCATGGCCACAAGCTCAGTCTGGCCGCTACAGCCACATCAGTCACGCAGGCACGCCGAGTCACTTTCCCAACACGTTCTTAGACCGCATCGTCGAGACCCCAGTACTTGGCTTGCCTTAGAACGTCCCGCTTGTAGCTCGACCTCAGCGCGTCGACCATGGCGAGTGTTCGTGACGTCAGTTCGTCTCGAATCCCGCTCTGCGCGTGACCGTATGGGATGAACGCGCGTAGCAGATCGGGAGCGTCCAGCGCGACGTCCAACGGAATGCTGTCCTCGCAGTAGGGCGTGCCGCCGATCGCCCGTTCGACACGAGCCGCACTCCACCGCAATGGGTCACCCGTACCAGTCTCGAAGAGCTCCAGCAGCAGCTCCCGATGACTGGAGTCGGTGAACGGCGCTGCGGAACTGGTCGCGAAGAACCTGTCGCACAGCTCCTC
>Ga0207675_100005572_pt1 | contig 12051 bp, 8 predicted proteins | sample KBSSwiS42_FD_184305 | JGI IMG/M metagenome (GOLD analysis project Ga0207675, IMG submission 184305) | Switchgrass rhizosphere microbial communities from Kellogg Biological Station, Michigan, USA - KBS Switchgrass S4-2 (SPAdes) (version 2) | ecosystem: Host-associated > Plants > Roots >...
CTAACGACGTACGCGAACGTGAGCAGGAGCACGGCCTTGGGTGGCCACGCCACGCGGGGGTCCCGGAACGCGAGGTAAAGCGCGTAGAGGTCGGAACGAACCGTGACGAGGCGCGTCGGCCAGCGGCCGAAGGTCAGGGGTTCAAACCCGGCGCATGTGCGCGTCGACGCGCTTCGATGGCCATGGATTCCTGAGCGATGATCGCTTTGTCGTTCACCACGTCCACGTCCGGAGCGAACGTAAACGCAAACGGACCGGACAGGGTCACCCGGTAACGAGCTCCATCGGGCCGCCGCTCCAGGTACCCGTCATCCACGAGCAACCGCCGCAGGGTGACATGATCCACGCGGACCTTGCGACCGATTTCCTGGATCCATTGCTTCAGGATCGTGTCCACGCCCTTCTGCGAGTAGCGCGCGTCGGGATCGAAGTAGCGGATCGCGCTCTTCTGCAGGATGGCGCGGTCGGCCGGCCGCGTAGGAAATGGAATGAATCCGCTCTTCAGGCAGAGGGCGACCAGGCGCCGGGAATAGGTGGTGGCATCGATCAAAACCGGGTTCGACATGCCTCAAGGATAGCAAATCCGGCACCCACGTTCATATTCGATCCAGTAGGTTAATCTTGAGAAAGACGCCTGGTCCAAGCTCGGCGATCATGGATCGCCCTGCCCGGGAGTACCTCTAATGCGCGTTCTAATCCTTTGTGCCCTTCTGTTTGTGTCGACCACCGCATCCAAATCCGGACCCAACCCGCGTGACGTAGCCCGCGTCGTGGACGCTTACACCAAACCGTTGGTCGCGCGGGGGGACCTCTCGGGGCAACTCCTCATCCTCAAGAATGGCAAGGTTCTTGTGGAACGCAATTATGGAGAGGCGAACGAGGAGCTAGGCACGCCGGTGACACCGGAGACACGGTTCAACATTGCTTCGGTCACGAAGCCAATGACCAAGACCATCGCCATCCAGCTAATTCAGGAGAAGAAACTCGGGGTCAACGATCCCATTTCGCACTGGTTTCCCGATTTCCCCAAAGGCGATTCAATTACAGTGTTGCATTTGCTCCGGCATCGGTCTGGCATTCCGCACGAGCTGATGCCGGATAGCGTCATGACCCGACCGTTTACCGCTGCCGAACTCGTGGATATTGCAAAACGGTTGCCGCTCGATTTCTCCCCGGGCTCAAAGGAAAGTTACAGCTCAGGGGGGTTCGAAGTGCTGGCCCGCATCCTGGAGCTGGCAAGCGGGAAGTCTTATTCGGATCTAATCCGGGATCTCATTTTCCATCCGCTCGGCATGGTGCATACGATCAATCAAGACAGCCGCGCTATCCCTGACCGAGCGTTCGATTATCTTCCGGGATCCAAAGGACTAGAGCGGGCACCCGCACAGGATTTCTCTGGCCTCGTCGGGGCGGGATCGGTGTGGTCTACCGCTCGTGACCTGCATCTCTTTGTACGGGCGGTCGCCACCGGAACACGGGGCGAAGGAGTACGGCAATCGTTCGTGCAAGACGGACGGCTCGATTTCAACGGCCGCACCGGAGGATTCAAAGCATGGGCGGTCTGGGACAGCACCAGTGATTTGGAAGCGGTGTTCACCAGCAACGTGTCTTCTGGGGCACCCGATGCACTGAAGCGCGACGTGCTTCGGCTTGCCGCGGGTGAATCGGTCCCGCCACCTGTGTTGCCGGAGCTGCGGAAAGAACTGTTACCGTTGGCCGAGCTCAAGACATGGGAAGGCGAATATCAAATCGAACACGGTCCGCACATCAGTTTGAAGGTAAAGGATGGCGTCTTGTACGCCAGCGATTGGATCATGCTGCCGGCGACGGACGGCTCGATGTTCTGTCCCCGCGATTACGGCCGTGTGCGCCGGATCGATGGTCCGGATGGCCTACCCGTACGTCTGGACTGGATCGAAGGCTCGGATACTTACCCCGCTCCGCGGGTGAATAGACCATAAGCATTAGGGGCCTCTCTGTTCATTTCAGCAGCTCCTAGAGATGGTGAGGGTCTAGGGTAGTCTGATTAACCTTCTCGACTGCTTAGAACCAAGTATCTGCAAAGAATAAAAATAGACCCCCGAAGGTACGAGCTCATTCTTCTCGTTCCGCCCATCCCAATAAGCGGTATGATCTCCTTCCGGCATTTCTGATTTCAAAAGCAGTTTCACCTGCGTTCCTGAACAATCAAAGATTCCGACCGTTACGTTAGCCCGTTCCTTCAACGAAAATGGAATAGTTGTTACTTCTCCGCGGGAAGGGTTTGGAAAGGATTGACCCAAAGTAGGATGAAGCTTACGGTGGGAACGGGAGCGAGCGGATACAGGACCGAAGATTTCATTCCCGCCAGTCCGGTCCAAGGCCATGAGCTCGTAGAAATACGTAACTCCTGATACGGTGTGCGTATCGAGAAAGCGGTAAGGCGAGGGGTGTGAGATTATCCCCGAATCAATCTGGCCAAAATGTCCCGACTCTTCCAACGATCGCATCACCCTAAATCCCACGAATTCTGATTCACTAATAGTGTCCCAGGTCAACAGAATTCCTGCATCCTCTGTCGACGCCGTGAGGAAAGCTAGTTGAACGGGCGTTGACGGCGAACAGTGGAGTGGAAGGAATATCAACTCACTTCCAGCCAAACAAACAAATGAATCGGTGACAAAAATGGCCCGAGTGAATCTTGCAAAGGCACTGCCCAGAAATTGTGGACCCAATGGATTGGAGATATCGAACACACTTAATCCAGAAGAGTCCGCGACGTATGCCACCGATCCCCGGATTGCGATCCCTACAGCCAGACCGAGAGTCCTTGCGTGACCTACTATCTTGGGGATAGTCGGACTAGACACGTCTACTATCTGAATGCCGGCCCCGTCGTCCGCCACAAAGGCATACGAACCCGAGATAGCAATATCCCAAGCAAAGCCAGGTGTATCGATACTCCCGATGCTCCTTGGCAGGGTTGGGTTAGAGAGGTCAACTATTTCAATTCCTGATCCGCCTTCGGCCAAATACGCGCGCTGTCCAAAAATGGAAATGTTTTGAGGCGAACCCCTCGTACTCAGATTTCCGATGCTCTTAGGTGCTGCAGGATCGGTGATGTCAATCGTCTGCAAACCAGCCCCACCTTCTGCAACATAGGCAAAGGATCCAGAAAGGCCGACAGCATACGCAAAAAAGGGCGTTTCAAAAGTTCTCCTTATCTCGGGAGACGATGGGTTCGAGAGGTCTACAACCTCCAAGCCGGAGAAGCCATCTGCAACGAAGGCCCATGGTGCTGACACCGCAAGTCCCGATGCATCTCCAGGCATACTTAAACTCCCGATAGTGCCTACGGAAGACGGATCCGCAATATCCAAGATTTGAAGTCCAGATCCAGCGTTGAGAACGTACGCATACGAGTCAGAAATCACTAAATCACTAGCAAAGTTTGCTGGAGTTTGTCCTATGGGAGTAGGCGACCCCGGGTAGGAGATGTCAATTATTTGAAGACCAAATCTACTACATGCGACATAAACGCGTGTCCCAAGGATCGCAATACCGTAGGGATAATTCGGGGTTCCAATCACACCAAGAGTCCTTGGATGTGTCGGATCTGCGATATCCACTGATTCGACTGCAATTTCGTCCGCCAAGAATAAGTAGTGTGCAGATATCGCCGTTCTCGATACCCAGCCCCCAGGAACCGGAGCAATGTAATCAACTAACTTTGGAGAAGCAGGAGTTCTGACATCAATTACATGAACGAGCCCTCCGCCTGAAACGTAGACATAGCTTCCGGAGACATCTAAATCCAACGCAAACGCCAGTAAATCGAGGCTTCCAATAAGGCTGGGTGAGGCAGGATTACTCAAATCAAGAACTTCTAGCCGAGAGGCGGGATTGACCAGATTTTTGGCTTCAAACCGCGAGGTCGGCGCCGCCAGATCCACCCTCCCCATCGGGGTGGTGTCACTCAAAACAAATCCTAGATTCCCGGAAATTGCCACTCCCCTAGCCCGACCGTACGTTTGGAAGCGCCCCACGACGAATGGGTCCGCGGGATCATTAATGTCAACAACGATGAGACCGGAAGCATCGTCAGCAACGAATGCCAATGAATCTTGAGTGACCAAATGAAATGCTGGGGAGGAAGTACCCAGGCCTCCAATGAGCCAGGCCGCCCTGGGGTTAGAAACATCAATGATGCGGATCCCCCAGGGTCCGGTAAGAAAGACTAAAGAGTCTGAAACGGCAATCCCGTAAATGGGAACTGGGGTAGCGAGATGCCCGACGCGCACTGGTGTGTTTGCGTCCGAGACGTCGATTATTTGTAGGCCTGAAGTATCGGCAGGAATGTAAGCATACGATCCTGATACAGCAACATCATAGGCAGCGCCAGGAGTCTTCAGGCTCCCAAGCAAATGCAGATACTTCCCATAATCGATACAGCTTTCAGCCCCCGTAGCGCGGCCAGCTAATGAACAAGCAAGGGTGGCCATGGCCGTAACCAAGTAGCACATGAATCGACACCCACCCATTGGCAGCAAATAGGCCTCCTTGCCCTCTCTACGGCGTGGGACAATTTAACGCGGAACAATGATACAATATCACCGTCAGCGAAAGAGCCTTTCTTAGTGCTTCGGAAACCGGACATGCCTGTCCGACCATCAGGTGGTCAGGGTGAGCTTCGCTTTGTCAGATCGTTTCACGAAGTCTTCTAAGTTAGCGAATCTTTGCCTAGGCACCGCAATCGTCACCTCTGCATTGGCAGCATTTGCGATCAGATCCTTTTGCGCCACTTATTTTGTGCCGGACACTCGAGCAACAATTCAGGCGGCAATCGATAGCGCAGCGAGCCTTGATACGATTTTGGTTAGACCTGGGACCTACAGTGAAAATCTCAAGACACTCGGAAAACCAATAACCTTGAAGTCAACGGATGGTCCGGAAGTCACAACCATAGATGGCCGTTGGTTGGGAAGTGTTATCACGGTCACTTCAGATCTGCGACTTATCGGCTTCACAATTCAAAATGGAATCAATGATTATGGTGGAGGCATTCGCGTAACTGGCGGTCGAGTTGCACTCTCCATACGCGAAAACATCATCCGAAGCAACCGCGCGGGTTACTACGTGGACAGTGGCAATGGAGGGGGGATTTATATCGATAGCCCCTACGCCGAGAGCATCATCGAGGGAAATACGATTGATCAAAACTATGCGGGTGACTCAGGGGGCGGCCTGGCTCTTTCTGGAATCGTTTTACTAAAAGCTAATACGATATCTAATAATGGTTGTCACGTCGGTGGAGGAGGGGTTGAATCCAGTGGGAGGGTCCGGATCACAGGTAACCTTATTATCAAGAATTGGTCGGACAGCTTTGGTGGGGGCATTTGTGGTGGAGCGGAGTCCATTGTAGGGAATACGGTGGTGTCTAATTACATTAATAACCCCGTCTTTCCCCAAGCGACCGGAATAGGCACTAGCGGCACGCTGATTGAAGGAAACATTGTCGCGCTGAACCACGGGCCGATGGGGAGAGGTACTGGGATCGGGATTCAGTGCGGTTCCGGCACTGTGATGCGATGCAATGATGTCTGGGGGAACGATATCGACTTAGATCTATTTTCTGGATGCGATACTACGGAAACTCACAACATATCTGAAGATCCGATGTTTTGCGATCCCAATGCTTCTGATTTTGAACTGAAGGGGCTTTCGCCCTGTGCCCCCGCTAATTCACAGGCTTGCGGCCTCATTGGAGCATATTCTGTTGGTTGTGACGCCGTATTTACTCAAAAAGCGACTTGGGGTCGGCTAAAGGCTCTTTACCGCTGATTCTATTTTCTTTGTCGCATCGGCTGAGAAAATGTCACCCCTGGGTGTACCCCGCCACCATAGAGGAACAGCCCCTCGATGGGGGTCGATCCATCCATGCACTCCGGCGACGGGCGCACGAGAATTTGATCAATCGCATGATCGCCCTGGTGGAGATGTCCTTCAACCAATCCGTAGCGCTGCTCGAGATCCAGGGGGGACAAGAATTCGGCGCCCATGACTCGAGGCTCCACTGTTGGCGCGTAATGGAAGAAAGTGGCGAGGATGTTTTGCTCGGCCTTCATTCTTGCTTCCGGAGTCCAGCCACCCAAAAGCCGATAGCTCATCGCGCGCGCCTGGATGCTAATCACGTGATGACCGGAGGGCGCAAGCGACCGGGTTTCGATGCTCGGTACGTAGACATCCAGACTCGGCGTGTCCGGTAACGCATCGTACTTTGCCGGATCGAAACTGCGTTCCAGCGCATCCAGGTTGTCGCTCAACAAGGCTCGGGCAATCGGCTGGCCCTCGCGACCCCGGAAGTCCACCGGTCCCTTCACCGCCAGACGCAAGATGGCCGTCAGTCCCGTTCCCCGATACTGATGCATGCGGTGGTCGAGAGTTTCAGGCAGATGACGTGGAGAAACCAAACCCAAGAACGTGCGTCGTGGATCGAGCGTCGACACCACGTTGGCGGCGGTGAACTCGGCGCCGCCGGCGCGAACGCCTCGCACTCTACCCGCATCGATCAGAATCTCTTCTACCGGCGTATCCACGCGAATCTCGACCCCCCGCTGACGCGCTGCTTTCTCCAGCGCCGTCACCCACAGAGCGCTTCCGCCCTCCACCGTCACATCGCCCGCACATTCATGGAGCAACAGGTTGGCCGCCGTACCCGGCGACCACGGACCACCGAACGTGCTCGAAACGGCCGGCATGGCCAGAGCGGCCTTCAAGTACGGCGTCTCGAACCACTCGTTCAAAGCATCGGCCACCGCCATGGGGGCAATGCGCAACACCTCGAGCATCGTGCTCTCGCCCAACCGGCGCAAATCCCACGCCTGCCGTAACAAAGGCATGGCATTTCCCAATGAGGGCTCGAACAAGCGTGGTGGCGGCTCTTCAAGAAATCTACGAATCGGGCCCTGAATGCGTTCCATGAACGCGCGATACGCGCCGTACCGCTCCGCATCTCGGCCCGACACGCGCCCGAGTCCCGCCCGCACTTGGGCAGGATCACGATGGACAAGCACCCCTCCGGCGTCGTTCGCGCAATAAAAGGGCGATGGGCTCACCTGCTTGACCCCAAAGGATTGCAGCTCCAGCATGCCCATGACTCGCGGCGAGACGCGCGCCTCATGCCATACCCCCGGGCTTCGGAAACCGGGGTGAAACTCTTCCGAGGCGGAAGCTCCTCCGACAACGCCACGCTGCTCTAAAACGAGCACCCGCCGGCCCGCGCGCGACAACAAGCACGCGGCGGTCAAACCGCTTGATCCGGCCCCGATCACGATCGTGTCGTGGGTGTTCGCCATCAAACTCCTGCCTTGGGAAGCCGCGTTTTCAAACCGTGTACCCAATTTCCAAAATCCACGATGAGCTTTTGAGCACCCACCTTGTCCACGGTTTTTTGTTCGATGAGGGTCTTGGCCGTGCGTCCGGCCAGACTCAACCGGCTCGTGTCGTCGGCAGTCGGCTTCACGTCGCCCCACACGAGTGCCTGGTTCGCATTCAGCACCGACGCCCGCAGATCCTGTCCCGCGGCCACGTTATCCGCACCCTGAAAGTGGGCTTGTGCCAACGCGGCATGATGCTCGCTCAACGCTTGCAACGCGCGGGAAAACATCCCCGTCATTTCGTCCCGGCTCACGTCGCCGCCCGCTTTCAGCCGCTCGGCCTTCGCTTCCAGCTCCACCGCCGAACGAAGCAAATTGGCTTTGATTGCTTCGCCGTGGCTCGTGTCCGCAGCCGACTGCGTGGCTTCGATAATCGTCCGAAGTTTCTTTCCCGCTTCCTTGTATTCGCCGGCATCCAGATCCTTGAGCGCATCCGTCATTCGGTCCCGCGGCACGTCATATTGGATCTGCGCCGCGCTCACGCCGGGGATGAGGCTTGGGTGAGGACTCGAGGGCACGACTTGTTTGGGCGTAGGTTGCGGTGGATCAGGATTCTTGTATTGCGCCAACGCGGAAGAAGGCAACAACAGGGCGAGCAGGATTACACAGCGTGTCATACGCATGTCCGTCTCCTTTGAAGCACTCGGGTTGCCCTGCCTATCTCCCGGCGCCTGGTCACCGTTATACCTTCCGTCCGGCCAAAATCTTCTTCGCCGCGAGCTCTCCGGGCGCGCCCATGATCCCGCCCCCCGGGTGCGCGCCCGAACCGCAGAGCCATAAGTTCCGAACCGGCGTCTCGTAACGCGACCAGCCCGGCACGGGGCGCAAGAAGAGGAGTTGTTCCATGCTGAGCTCGCCCTGGAAAATGTTGCCTTCGGTCAGTCCCACCGCCTGCTCGATGTCCCATGGCGTGAGGACCTGGCGGTGAAGGATGATGTCCTTGATCCCCGGGCAGTACTCGGCAAGCGTATCCACCACTGCGTCCCCGAACGCTTCGCGATGCTCGGGCCAGTTCGCCGCCCCTTCCTTGATGTGATACGGGGCGTACTGGACGAAGCAAGACATGACGTGTTTTCCGGGAGGTGCCACCGTGGGATCCACGACCGAGGGGATCACCGCATTGATGTAAGGCCGCCGCGAGAACGCGTGGTATTTCGCTTCGTCATACGCCTGCTCCAAGTATGGAATGGATGGCGCGATGGCGATGTCGCCGCGAACATGGGGTCCGATGCCGGGACGGCTGGCGAAATCCGGGAAACGATCCAGCGCGAGGTTCACCTTCCCCGAGCTGCCGCGGAACTTGTAGCGGCTCAAATGCTCGACAAACGAGTTTGGCAACTGCTCCTTGCCAACCATGCCCATGAACGTGCGCCGCGGGTCCACGCTCGAAAGCACCACGCGAGCCGCGATCTCGTCGCCGTTTTCGAGCACCACCCCGCTTGCGGAGCCATCGCGCATCGTGATTCGCGCGACCGGCGCCTCGAGGCGAATTTCGGCGCCAAAGCTTCGCGCCGCGTTTGCGATGGCCAGGCTCACGCCGCCCGTTCCGCCCTTTGAAAATCCCCAGGCGCGAAACGCGCCATCGATCTCGCCCATGTAGTGATGCAAGAGCACATACGCGGTGCCGGGAGAACGCACCCCAAGATAGGTGCCGATGATGCCGCTCACCGACATGGGCGCCTTCAACACCGGCGATTCGAACCAGCGATCCAGGAAATCGGCCGCGCTCATGGTGAGCATCTGGAGATTCAGATAGAGCATGTCGCGATCGAGCCCGGCGAAGCGCCGGCCCAAACTTAACAGTTGGGCAAGGTCCCCCGGCTTGAGCGACCCCGGCGCGGGCGGTGGCTGATCGATGATGGCTTTGGTGAACCACGCCATCTTGCGCATGGCGAGACCGAACTCGGGATAGACTTCGGCGTCCTTGGGCGAAAAGCGCGCGATCTCACGACGCGTGAGATGCGGATCTTCCCAGCGACACAGCGAATCGCCATCGGGCAAAGGTAGAAAGGATGCCTCGAGAGGAATGAGCTCCAGGCCATGACGCGGTAGATCCAGCTCGCGAATGATTTGCGGCCGCAGCAAACTCACCACATAGGAAAACACCGAGAAGTGAAAACCAGGGAAGACTTCTTCGGTGGCGGCCGCGCCCCCCACGATGTGACGCCGTTCCAGAACAAGCACCTTGCGGCCGGCCTTGGCCAGATACGCAGCCGCGACGAGACCGTTGTGTCCCCCGCCAATCACGATCGCGTCGTAGGGTGCCGGCATCAGCTCTTCTTTCGCGGTGGATCGAAAAAGGGTTTCTTGGTCACGCGCGCGGTGGCACGAAGTCTCCGGTATTCGACCGTCACTTCCATGTCGAGCTCGGTGCCGATCGCGGCATGCTCCGATCGCACGGTGGCCAGCGCCAGATTTTGCTTGAGCGTGGGTGACCAGGTGCCGCTCGTCGCCTGACCCACGTGTCGGCCGGCCTTGTCGTACACCGGCACTGGATCGCGCCAGGCGCCGCGGCGCAACTCCGGCGGCAATCCGCTTTGCGCAAACAAAGTTTCCAGCTCGGGCCAGTCGAGCAGGAGGCCGACCAGAGCGCGGCTGGGCCCCTTCTCTTTTTCCGCTTTGAGCGCGCGCTGTCCGTTGAACGGCTCGCGATCGAGCTCCACCGTCCAGCCCAGCGACAGCTCATACGGCGTGGATTTGCGCGATTCCAGAAAGCAGTGGTTTGAGCTGTAGTAGTCGACGCCGTTCATGATGAACCCGGCCTCGAGCCGGGCCATGTCCATCGCGTCGAGCCCGGCCGGCATCAATCCGTAGGGTTCTCCCGCGCCGAGAATCGCGTCGTAGACCGGTATCGCGCCTGCATTTTCCACCCAAACTTCGAAACCGAGATCGCCCGTGTAACCGGTGCGTGAGATGACCACATCTTGATTCCCAATGCGCGCACCCTTGAAGCGGAAATACTTGAGATCCTCGAGCGGCATTTGCGCTGCCTCAGACAGGATGCTGCGTGACGTGGGGCCTTGAATGGACAGAGCGGACACTTTGTCCGTGATATCTTCGATCTCGACGCGGTAGCCTCGGGTAAATCGCATGAGCCAGGCCAACGACGGTTCGGCCGACGTGACCCGGAATTTGTCGGTGTCGAAACGAGCGATCGTGCCGTCGTCGATCACGGTTCCGGCTTCGTCGCACCAGCAGAGATAAGTGACTTGCCCGATCTTTAGCTTGGCGGCATCGCGCACCATGACGCGAGCCAGAAATAGAGCGGCGTCGGGTCCCCCCACCTCGTACTTGTAAAGCGGCGTGACGTCCACCATGCCGGCGGTGTGGCGGAATGCGTAGTACTCGCGCTCCATGTACGTGTCGTAAGAGCGCACCGCGTAGTACCCCGCCCAATCCTTCCAAAGAAGGCTCGTGCACAGCTGGGATGTGCGAGGGAAAAACGGTGTCGGCAGAGGCATCAAGAACCCTTACGTTGCTTCTGATTCCATAACGGCTTCTAGATTCCAGCGCTCACGGAGCCAGGTTTCAAAACCGTGCTCGGGAGCGAGCGTTTCGAAGATTGCGTGTGCGCCCGCGGACGCCATGGATTCGCGCGAGCCGAAGCCGGTGGTCACCCCTACGGTGACGAAATCGTTCTGTCGCCCGCAGGCGATGTCATGTTCGGTGTCGCCGATCACCAGCACGTGCTCGGGGAGGATGTCATGGCCGGAACGCGCACGGGCGAGCTCAAATGCCCGAGCGGCTAGAGTCGGCCGATCTTCGTGATCACTGCCGAATCCCCCGAACGCAAAATAAGAGTTGAGACCGAACGGATCCAGTTTGATGCGCGCGCCGCGCTCGAGGTTCCCGGTGAGCAGCCCCAATAACAGGGCGGGATTTCGCGAAAGACGGGGAACCAGCTCCCCAATGCCCGGGCACAGCTTTTTATCGGAGGTCTGGGCAACGGTGACGCGCAGATGACGAAAGTACGACTCTTCGAATTGGCTGCGATGCGCTTGAAAGCGATGCGTCTCGATGCCCAGCGCCCGCGACATGTCGGCCAGGATCCTGGGATCGGTGAACCCTCCGAAGGCCACGTTCTGCACTTCCGGATACTCGTCCACGCGTACGTCGAACACTTCCCCAAACGCGCGCTCGAGGGCGCGCCGGCCCATGCCCGCGCCGCGAATCAACGTCCCATCGATATCGAAAAGGATAAGGTGCACGGGCGGAGTATACCTGCTTGGATTCGCGCGCGGGCGCTCATTGCCACGAACCTGTAAGCTCTGCAGTCCATGGGGGCGTTTCGTTTTCTTGCCGCGCTCGTACTGGCCGCGAGCGCCGGAGGGTTGGCCTGGCATCTTGGCTCCCGGGGCCATCCATTCGTTCTTCCCCTGGACGATGCCTACATTTATCTCCAGTACGCGCGAACGGCGGCGTCCGGGCACTGGGGCGCCTACGTTCCGGGCGGATCGGCGGGGACCGGCGCAACGAGCCTGCTTTGGCTCTTGGAGCTCACCAAGGCGGCCGGGTTTGCCAAGATCCTTCATGCGCCCTTGGAGACCGCCCTCCCGGCGGCGGCTTGGGCCGGTTGTACCGTGTCGTTGATCGTTTCGTTCTGGCTCATGATGCGTTTCGCCGCGCGCCATGGCGT
>Ga0207675_100005573_pt1 | contig 12050 bp, 12 predicted proteins | sample KBSSwiS42_FD_184305 | JGI IMG/M metagenome (GOLD analysis project Ga0207675, IMG submission 184305) | Switchgrass rhizosphere microbial communities from Kellogg Biological Station, Michigan, USA - KBS Switchgrass S4-2 (SPAdes) (version 2) | ecosystem: Host-associated > Plants > Roots >...
GGGCGCTCGCCGCCGACACCGACGGCATCGACGGCGTCGAGACCAACGCCGGTGCGTTCGCGACGCCAGACACCCTGGAGCGGGCACGGCGCCTGGGGTTGAACGGCCGAGATCATCTCGACCGCAACGACGCCTACTCGTTCTTCGCCGGTCTCGGCGATCTGCTCGTGACCGGCCCGACGTTCACCAACGTCAACGATTTCCGCGCGATCCTGATCCTCTAGGTTTCGCGTGGCCGCCGCGGAACATTTCGCCGCGCGTGCCCGTGGGATCCATGATGCCGATGTCGCCGACGGGAAGGCCGGGATGACGCGAGGCGCGGAAGGGTATCGGCCGCCCGAAGCCGCCGCCGTAGGCGTAGCCGATGCCGTCCTGCGTGGCCGGCGCCGCGGCGCGATCGCGTTCCATCTGAAGGTAGGCCAGACGCATGCGCGCTTCGTCGTCGGCGCGGCGCTGGCTGTCGATCGAGCGCTGGATTCGCTCGCTGACGAGATTGGCCTCGGCCTTGACGTCGATCGCGCGCTGCCGCTCGGCGGCGCGGTCTTGCCCGGTGACCTGCCACGAGCGTTCGGTCTTGGCGCCGGGAGACGGCTGATCGGTGAGGAGGATGCTGCCGTCGGGCGTGCGCTGCTGCAGGATCTTCGTCGTCGCCTCGGCGGCGGCGAGCGCAGGTAACAAGCTGGCGACGGCGACAAGGGCGGTGGCGAAGTGGCGCATGGAAGCCTCGCTGAAGAGTCCTGACGACAGGAAGACTGTGCCACCGGTTCGGCGCCGACAGGGCAGCGGGGAGACTTGTTACGCTAGGGCGTTCCCTATCCGCTGCTTCGCCCCGCCATGACCGAAACCTTTACCTTCCGCGCCGACCCGCTGGCTGCCGCCGTTCGCGCCATCGTCGCCGCCGCCGGCTCGCACGACGGCGAAGCGGCGCAGGTCGCCGCCAACCTCGTCGAGGCGAACCTGCGCGGCCACGATTCGCACGGCGTCGGCATGGTGCCGCGTTACGTCGACGCCGTTCTAGAAGGCGGCCTCGCGGTCAACAGCCACGTCGCGATCCGCCAGGACAGCGGCGCGCTGCTCACGCTCGACGGCCGCCAGGGCTACGGCCAGGTCATCGGCCAGGAGGCGATGGAGCTCGGCGCGGCGCGCGCCAAGGAGCACGGCGTCTGCGTCGTCGGCCTCGCCCACTCGCACCACCTGGGACGGATCGGCCAGTGGGCCGAGCAATGCGTCGACCACGGCCTGGTCTCGATCCACTTCGTCAACGTGCTGTCGCGGCCGATCGTCGCGCCGTTCGGCGGCCGCGACGCGCGCCTCGGCACCAACCCGTTTTGCGTCGGCATCCCGCGCCCGGGCGGCGAGCCGATCCTGCTCGACTTCGCGACCAGCAAGATCGCGCAAGGCAAGACGCGCGTCGCCTACAACAAGGGCGTCGCCATCGAGCCCGGGACGCTGATCGACAACCACGGCGAGCCGACGACCGATCCGCGTTACACGGTCGTCGAGCCGATCGGTGCGCTCCTGCCGTTCGGCGAGCACAAGGGCGCCGGCCTGGCGCTGATCTGCGAGCTGCTCGGCGGCGCGCTCGCCGGTGGCGCGACCGGTCGGGCGGTGAGCGACGGCCGCCGTCGCGTCCTCAACAGCATGTTCTCGATCCTCGTCGATCCGGGCCGCCTCGGTACCGCCGCCAATCTCGCCGCCGAGATGGAAGGCTTCGTCGCCTACGCCACCGCCTCGCCGCCGCAGCCAGGGCTGGAGCGCGTCCGGACGCCGGGCGAACCCGAGCGCGAGACCAAGGCGCGGCGACTCGTCGACGGCATTCCGGTCGATTCGGTGACGTGGGGCGAGATCGTCGGCGCCGGTGCGAAGGTCGGTCTCGCCGCCGAGCGGGTCGAGGCGCTGGCACGTGGCTAGCCAAGACAGCGCGATGACGACGCCGACCTGTCGAGCTGTCTCGCCGGCGAATTCGCTTCAGCGCCTGCGTCGATGGCGCGCTCGCGCCGCCGTCGTCGCCGGGCTCTGTGCCGGCGCGACGGCAGGCGCCGCGCCGCAGCTCGACAAGCTGCGCCTTCCCGACGGCTTTCGGGTCGAACTGCTCACCGATGCAGTTCCCAACGCGCGCCAGATGACGCTCGGCCGCAGCGCCGACGGCAAGGGCATCGTCTACGTCGGCAGCGCGAGCGCGGGCAAGGTCTACGCGGTCGAATACGAAGCGAACGGCCGCGCCAACGTGCACACGATCGCCACCGGCCTGCAGCTGCCCACCGGGGTCGCCTACCGCGACGGCGCGCTCTTCGTCGGCGCGCTGGCGCGCGTGCTGCGCTACGACGGCATCGACGACAAGCTCACCGCGGCGCCGGCGCCGGTGCTCGTCAGCGACCGTTTTCCTTCCGACACGCACCATGGCCGCCGCTTCATCGCCTTCGGTCCCGACGGCAAGCTCTACGTGCCGGTTGGCGCGCCGTGCAACATCTGCCTGCCCGACGAGCGGCACGGCGTCATCCAGCGCATGAACGTCGACGGCAGCGCGATCGAGACGGTCGCGCGCGGCGTTCGCAATTCGGTCGGCTTCGACTGGAGCCCGGTCGACCGCACGCTCTGGTTCACCGACAACGGCCGCGACATGCTCGGCGACGACCTGCCGGCCGACGAACTCGATCGGGTGACGCGGCCGGGCGAGCACTTCGGCTACCCGTTCTGCCACCAGGGCGACTCGCCCGATCCGGAGTTCGGCGCGCAGCGCGCGTGCAGCGAGTTCACCGCGCCGGCGACCAAGCTCGGCGCCCACGTCGCCGCCCTCGGCATGCGCTTCTACGGCGGTGCGCAGTTCCCGGCGGCGTACCGCGGCAACATCTTCATCGCCGAGCACGGCTCGTGGAATCGCAGCAGGAAGAGCGGCTATCAGGTCGTTCGCGTCGCGGTCGACGCGCAGGGGCGTGCCGGGGCGCCCGAGCCCTTCCTGCAAGGCTTCCTGCAGGTCGACGCCAGCGGCCGCGAGACCGTCTGGGGCCGGCCCGCCGACGTGCTGCAGCTGCCGGACGGTTCGCTGCTGGTGAGCGACGACCTTGTCGGAGCGATCTACAGGGTCCGCTACAGCGGACCCTGAGATCGCTCGCGCGAACAGGGTTGCTCCCTCCCTGCTTCGCTCCCCTCCCTCCGCGAGGGAGGGGCGGACTCCTCCGGAGTCCACTCAATACTTCGGCTGGCGGTCGCGCAGGAGTTGTGCCGATGCGATGGCGCTGAGTGTCGCGAGCAGGAAGCCGGCCCAGATGACGGGCACGTACGAGCCGGTGCGATCGAAGACGGCGCCGGCGACGACCGGGCCGAGCAGGTTGCCGAACGCGGCGCCGGTGTACAGCGTGCCGAGAATGCTCGAGACGGCGCGCGCGCCGAACAGGTCCATCGAAATCGCCGGCATCAGCGAGACGATGCCGCCGTAGCTGAGGCCGAGCCAGAGCGCGAACACGGCCAATGCGAAGTAGCCTCCGGCGCCGAGCCAGAGCAGGTAGCAGGCACCGAGCGACGCCTCGAGCAAGGCGATGCTGGCGACGCGGCCGAGCCGGTCGGCGAGGCCGCCGATGACGAAGCGGCCGACGATGCTGCCGACGCCGATCAGGCCGACCAGGCCGACGGCGCGCGCGTCGCCGACGCCGAGGTCGCGCGCCGCCGCGGAGACGTGCGCAAAGGGGATGAACATCGCCGGCGCGGCGAGCACGCAGGCGGCGTACATCCACCAGAAGCGGCGGTTGCGCAGCGCTTCCTTCAGCGTCATGCCGTGTGCTGCGGTCCCGGGCGCGGCGCGCGCCGGCGCGCGGCGCAGCAGCAGCGTCGCGCCGACGCCGACGACGAGCACCGCGGCGGCGATCGCCTGCAGCGCGTGGCGCCAGCCGAGCGCGTCGATCGCCGCCGTCGCGAGCAGCGGCACGGCGAGCGTGCCGACGCCGATGCCGGCGCTGGCGATGCCGGCGGCGAACGCGCGCCGGCGCGCGAACCACGGCGGCACGCTGGCGATCGACGGCGCGTAGACCAGGCCGATGCCGATGCCGAGCCCGCCGCCCCACGCCAGATAGATCGCCGCCATCGACTGCGCGAAGCTGCTCGCCAGCAGGCCGGCGGCGATGAAGGCCATCCCCGCCGCGCAGACGAGGCGCGGGCCGAAGCGGTCGGCGAGCATGCCGGCGCCGGCGCCGAGGAGGAAATAGATCAGGCCGGAGAGGCCGAAGACGAGCGAGACGTCGGCGCGGTCGGCGGCGAACTCGGTGCCGAACGATCGGAAGAACGCCGCGAACGAATACGCGACGCCGAAGATCACCGCCACGCAAACGAACGCGCCCGCGACCACCCACCAGGCGCGTGGCTCTTCAAGAAAGGACTCCGAAGGAGTCCGCCCCTCCCTCGCGGAGGGAGGGGAGCGGAGCAGGGAGGGTGCCATCCTGTCGAGGAGCGGCTCGCCGGTGCCGGGCTCGTGCTACGGCACGAGCTTGGCGCCGGTGAGCTGCTCTTGGGCTTGGACGAGCGAGGGCACGTACTTCTTGCCGTGCCCCAGCGCGCTGGCGAGGACGAGCGACTGGTGCACCGCTTCGCCGACGACGGTCGGGATCGCGAGGCCTTCGGCGAGATGGGTGTAGTAGCGGATGTCCTTGCGCGCGTTGTCGAGCTCGAACTTGAGCGCGCCGAGGTCGCCGGTGAGGGTCTTCGACATCATCTGGAAGATGCCCGAGTTGACGGCGCCCATCGAGACGATGTCGACCAGCTTCTTCGGGTCGACACCGGCGCGCTGGCCGACCGCGAACGCTTCGGCGGTGGCGGTGCAGATCGCCTGGGCGATGAAGTTGTTGAGCAGCTTGATGATGTGGCCGGCGCCCGGCCCGCCGACGTGGAAGACGTTCTCGGCGAACGCGCGCAGCACCGGCTCGAGCCGGGCGAAGGTCGCATCGTCGGCGCCGACCATGCAGTTGAGCTTGCCCGCCTCGGCCTCGACCGGCGTGCGCGCGAGCGGCGCGTCGACGAGGAGAACGCCGGCCTGCGTGCAGGTCTCGCGCAGGCGCGCCGTCGAGTCGGGCTCGCTGGTCGAGCAGTCGACGACGACGAGGCCGCGTTTCGCGCCGGCGAGCAGGCCCGACGGCCCGGTGAGCGACGCTTCGACCTGCGGCGAGCCGGTGACGCAGAGGAACACGATCTCGCTCGTGCCGGCGAGCTCGGCGGCGGAGCTGCACTGCTTCGCGCCGGCGGCGAGCAGGTCGGCGACGCCTTCGCGGTTGCGATGCACCGTGAGCGAGAGGGCATGGCCCTTGGCGATCAGGTTTTTCGCCATGCCGTGGCCCATCAATCCCGATGCGCCGATGAATCCGATCGCTGCCATTCGCTTCGCCTCCGTGGGTGGTGGGGCATTGTGCGAAGGGCGGCCGCTCGGGCCATCGGTGCTGACGCTAGGCGGGCTGGCTCGCCGTCTGGACCCAGGAGACGATCTGCGTCGCCTGCACGGCGCCCGCCTGGCGCTTGATCTCCTTGCCGTCGCGGAAGAGGACCAGGGTCGGAATGCTGCGGATGGCGAATCGCGAGGATGCCTGCGGGTTGGCGTCGCTGTCGACCTTGGCGAGGATCGCCTCGCCCTTCAATCGACGCGCCGCTTCCTCGAACTGCGGCGCCATGGCGAGGCAGGGGCCGCACCACGAGGCCCAGAAGTCGACGACCACCGGCAGCTCGTTGCGCGCGACGAAGCGTTCGAAGCGCGCGTCGTCGATCGCGATCGGCTTGCCGGCGAGCAGGGCGGTGCCGCACTTGCCGCACACCGGCTCGTCGCGCGTTCGGCCGGCATCGAGCCGGTTCGCGGCGCTGCAGCTGGGACAGATGACGATCATGCCGATTCCTCGGAACCTGCGAGGTCGCCAGCGTAGGCGCGAACGCCCGCGTCGTCCTCCGCGGCTGGAAAGTCCCGCCTGCCGACGCGGCGGCAGCGACGATCAGCGGCCGAAGATCGTGCTCAGCAAGCCGAAGCCGAAGTAGCCGCAGGCGCTCGCGACGACGAGCGCCTCGACGATGCGGATCTGCGCCGAGCTGGCCGGCGCCCAGGCCGCGCTCGGCGCGACCTCGACAGGCGCGGCGCTTTCGACGCTTCGTGCCGAGACTCGCTCGATGAGCCCGGCGGTCTCTGTCTTGGCCTCGGCCGCCGCGTCGATCGGCGCGCCGGAGGCGAAGGGAACGAAGCCGCTGTTGAGCGGACCGAAGATGGCGGGGGTGCGTAGCATGCGTTCTTTCTTTTCGACGGGTTTCGCGGTGCGATCGTTCGCGTCGCCGGCGGAATTCTCGACAAGTCGCATGCAGCGCGCGCGATCGCTTGCGTGCGGAAAACCACGTGCCATTCGAGCCCCGATGGCACGAGGATTCGTTCACGAGCACCGTTGCATACGCGTTTCGATAGACTGCGACGCACCTGAAGCGAGCGAGCCGACATGCAGGCCGAGCAGAACGAACTCATCACGCGGGTCGGCCCGGGCACTGCCTGCGGCGCGCTGCTGCGCAGCTACTGGCAGCCGGTCGCGCTGCTCGACGAGTTCGATCCGCGCCTCGACGCGCGCACCGGCGCGCGCCCGGTCAAGCCGGTGCGCGTCCTCGGCGAGGAGCTCGTCCTCTTTCGCGACGGCGCCGGCCGCTTCGGCCTCCTCGATCGGCCTTGCCCGCACCGCGGCGCCGACCTGGCCTTCGGCCGCTGCGAAGACGACGGCCTGCGCTGCCCGTTCCACGGCTGGAAGTTCGGCGTCGACGGCGCCTGCCTCGAGACCCCCGCCGAGCCGGTCGGCTCGCAGCTGTGCCAGCGCGTTCGCCAGCGCAGCTATCCGCTGCAGGCGCGCGCCGGCGTGCTGTTCGCGTGGCTCGGTGACGAGGGGTCGACGCCCTGCGCTCTGCCGGCGTTCGACGCCTTCCTCGCTCCCGCCAGCCACAGCTTCGCCTTCAAGGGGCTCTGGCATTGCAACTGGCTGCAGGCGTTCGAGGTCGGCATCGACCCGGCGCATCCGTCGTTCCTGCACCGCTATCTGGACGACCGATCGATGGCCGACGACGAGGCCTACGGTCGACAGTTCCGTGCTGCGAGCGCCGGCGACGTCGGCGGCGAGCGCTGGCCGATGACGCGGATCATGCGCGAGTTCCATCGCCCCGAGATCCGCTTCGACGCCGTCGCCGACGGCCTGCTGCGCCTGACGACGCTCAGACCGATGACCGATCGCCTGACCCATGTCCGCGTCACCCACGCGGCGTTTCCGTCGACCTTCGTGATCCCGCTCTCGGAGACGATCACGATCACGCAGATGCACGTGCCGGTCGACGACACGCACACCTACTGGTACTCGTTCTTCACCAGCTTCGCCGGTCCGCTCGACAAGGAGGCGATGCGCGCCCAGCGCCTGGCCTGCGTGACCTTGCCCGACTACGCGCCGATCCACGGCCGCCACGACCACTGGGGCTTCGATCCGGAAGACCAGCGCACGCGCACCTACCTCGGCATGGGCGAGGACGACATCAACCTGCACGACCAGTGGGCCGTCGAAAGCATGGGGTCGATCCAGGACCGCACGCGCGAGCACCTCGGCACCAGCGACAAGGTGATCATGGCCAACCGGCGCACGCTCGTGAAGGCAATCGAGACCGTGCGCGCCGGCGGGCAGCCGCCGATGGCGCTCGCCGCGGCCGACGCGGCTGCGCTTGTCGGGCCCGACACGATCGACTGCATCGCGCCGGCCGAACGCTGGGAGGCGCACTGGACCGACGCGGCGCGCGCCAAGCGATCGGCGGCGACGTGGCTGCGGGCAGCGAACGGCACGCCGAGCGACGGCGAGTCGGCCGCGGCCGAGGCCGCTCGGTGAGCCGACACGCCGGGCGCGCCGACGCCGAGGACGTCGCGCGCGCCGCCGCCTGCGCGGAAGTCGCCCGGCGCGTCGAAGCGGAGGCGATCGAGACCGTGCGGGTCGGCTGGTGCGACCTGCACGGCGTGCTGCGCGGCAAGACCCTCGTCGCCTCGGCGCTCGCCGGCGCTTTCGAGAGCGGCATCGGCATGGTGAGCACGATCCTGCTCAAGGACACCTCCGATCGCACCGCGTACCGGATCTTCGAGCCCGGCGTCGGCGCGTCGCTGCCCGGCTTCGGTTTCGCCAACAACCTCTTGCTGCGCCTCGATCCGGCGAGCTTTCGCGTCCTGCCGTGGGCGCCCTCGACCGGATGGGTGCGCGCCGACGCGTGCTTCGAGGACGGCAGCCCGGTGCCGATCGACACCCGCTGCATCCTGCAGGCGGCGCTGGCGCGCCTCGAAGCGGCCGGCTACGAGATGAAGTGCGGCCTCGAGGTCGAATTCCACGTGTACCGGCTCGCCGAGGATGATCGCTCGCTCGATCCGGCACGCGCGGCATGGCCGGGCGAGCCGCCCGACATGACGATGGTCCATCCGGGCTACAACCTGCTCGCCGAAGGCTGGGCCGACATGGCCGACGAGCCGCTGGCGATCGTCCGCGCCACGGCCCAGGGGCTCGGCCTGCCGCTCCATTCGCTCGAGATCGAGCTCGGGCCGAGCCAGGTCGAGGCGGTCTTCGATCCGAGCGACGCGCTCGCCGCCGCCGACCAGATGGTTCTCTTTCGAAACGGAGTGCGCCAGGCGCTGCGCCGCGCCGGCTATCACGCGAGCTTCGTTTGCCGGCCGCCGTTCCCGAACGTGATGGCCAGCGGCTGGCATCTGCACCAGTCGCTCGTCGCTCGCGCGACCGGCGCCAACGCGTTCATGCGCGCAACTCCGGCCGAGGGCAGCAGCGAAGTCGATGCGTCGCACACGCTTTCCGACGTCGGCGCGCATTACCTCGCCGGCCTGCTCGCGCACGGCAGGGCGATGGCGCCGTTCTGCGCGCCGACGATCAACGCCTATGCGCGCTTCCGGCCGAACGCGATGGCGCCGCAGTCGGTCGTCTGGGGCCGCGACAACCGCGGCGCGATGCTGCGCGTGCTCGGCCGCTGCGGCGACGCAGCGACGCGGATCGAGAATCGCATCGGCGAGCCGATGGCCAATCCCTATCTCTATCTGGCGGCGCAGATCCACGCCGGCCTCGACGGCATCGAGCGCCGCCTCGCCGCGCCGCCATCGGTCGGTGCGCCCTACGCCGGCAGCGGCGAATCGTTGCCCACGACCCTCGGTGCGGCGCTCGACGCGCTCTCTGCCGACGCCGAGCTCGTGCGCGCGTTCACGCCGCAGGTGGTCGACTGGTTCGTCCGCGTCAAGCGCTTCGAGCTCGAGCGCCACGCCGCCGCCGACGACTCCGACACCTGGCAGGCACGCGAATACTTCAGCCGCTTCTGAGACGCGCCGCGCTGCCGTGACGACGATCACCGTGCATCTGCTCGAGTCGAACGGCACGCGTCATACGCTCGCCGCTTCGGTCGCGCAGAGCCTGATGCGCGCGGCGGTGGCGGCCGGCCTCGACGGCATCAAGGCCGATTGCGGCGGAACGATGACGTGCGCCACCTGTCATGTCTACGTCGACGACCACTGGTCCGCTCGCCTTCCGGCGCCGTCGTCCGACGAGGATGCGATGCTGGAGATGACCGCCGCGCCGCGCCTCCCGACGAGCCGACTCAGCTGCCAGATTTCGCTCGACAGCGACCTCGACGGCCTGACGGTGACGATGCCCGACACGCAGTACTGACGGCTCGCGCGCAGCGTTTCGCCGGGAAGCGACGAGGGGCTTACCCGCAACACCCGCGCGTGCCAAAGCCCCGATACTTCGCGTCGCTTCCACGCCCACCTCGAACAAGAACCGCCGGTGCGACTCCTCGAATCGCTCGCCAAGCTGTGCGCCATTCTCGCCGGCGTGCTGCTCACCGTGGTGACGCTGATGACCTGCGGCAGCCTGATCGGCCGCAATCTGGTCGGCGCGACGATCGTCGGCGACTTCGAGCTGTCGGGCGCCGCCGCCGGCGCGGCGATCGCGCTCTTCATGCCGTGGTGCCAGTTCCAGCGCGGCAACATCATCGTCGACTTCTTCACCGCGCGCGCATCGGCGCGCACGACCGACGCGCTCGACCGCTTCGGCGCCTTGCTGCTCGGCCTGGCGATGGCGCTGCTCGCCTGGCGCACCTCGATCGGCGGCGTCAACGCCTGGAAATCGGGCGCCGGAACGATGCTGATCGGCTTTCCGGAGTGGGCGATCTATTCGGCGATGGTGCCGCCGCTCGTGCTGACCGCGGTCATCGCGATCGCGCAGGCGGTGCGCGGCTTCCCGCCCGTTGCGGACGAGTGACATGACGCCGCTCGCCGTCACTGCCGCGATCTTCGCGGTCATGCTGCTCCTGATGGCGTTGCGAACGCCGATCGCGATCGCGATGTTCTGCGCCGGCTCGCTCGGCTACGTCGCCCAGGCCGGCTGGGCGCCGTTCGCGAACTTCCTCAACGCCCAGGCGTTCGCCCGCTTCGCCAGCTACGACCTGTCGGTGATCCCGCTCTTCATCCTGATGGGCAACTTCGCTTCGCAGGGCGGCATCTCGAAGTCGCTGTTCGAGTTCGCGAGCTCGGTGATGGCGCGCTTTCGCGGTGGCCTGGCGATGGCCGCGGTGCTCGCTTCGGGCGCCTTCGGCGCGATCTGCGGCTCGTCGGTGGCGACGGCGGCGACGATCACCTCGGTGGCCTTGCCCGAGATGCGCCGACACGGCTACTCGGGACGCCTGGCCACCGGCACGCTCGCCGCAGGCGGCACGCTCGGCATCCTCATCCCGCCTTCGGTGCCGCTCGTCATCTATGCGATCCTCGCCGAGCAGAACATCGCCAAGCTGTTCGCGGCGGCGATGGTGCCCGGCATCATCGCGATGATCGGCTACATGATCGCGATCGCGATCTACGTCCGGCTCGTTCCCGGCCAGGCCCCGGAGGTCGACGACGACCGCCCGCCGATGAGCCTGCATGCGCTCGCGGGCATCGTGCCGATCGCGATCATCTTCTTCATCGTCTTCGGCGGCATCTACGGCGGCTTCTTCACGCCGACCGAAGGCGCCGCGGTCGGCGCCGCCGCGACCTTCGTCGCCGCGCTGGCCAAGCGCGAGATCACCTGGGCCAAGTTCAAGCACTGCTTCTACGCGACCGCGCAGGCGTCGGCGATGATCTTCCTGATCTTCATCGGCGCCGACCTGATGAACTCGGCGCTCGCGCTGACGCAGGTGCCGGCGCAGCTCGCCAGCGTCGTCAACGGCTGGGGCCTGTCGCCGGTGATGGTGGTCGCCGCGATCATGCTGTTCTATGTCGTGCTCGGCTCGGTGATGGACGAGCTGTCGATGATCCTGCTGACGATCCCGATCTTCTTTCCGATGATCATGGGCCTCGACTTCGGCATGGCGAAGGAGTCGGTGGCGATCTGGTTCGGCATCATGGTCCTGATGACGGTCGGTTTCGGCATGCTGGCGCCGCCGGTCGGCCTCAACGTCTACGTCGTCAACGCGATGGCCAAGGACGTGCCGATCGCCGAGAGCTACCGCGGCGTGATGCCGTTCCTCGTCTCCGACACGATCCGCACGATCGTCCTGCTGCTGTTCCCGTCGATCTCGCTCTGGCTGGTCAAGTACATCGGCTAGTGCGCTCCTAGGTAAAAACGCGAGCGCGCAGGCGCCGCTTTGCCGCTACCTTTCCGCGGTCCAGACCTCCACCCGAATCCACGATGAAACGTCGTTCCCTCCTCCAAGGCGCCGCTGCCGCCGTGCTGGGCGCTCCCACGCTCTCGGGCCTGGCCCAGCAGTCGGTCACGCTCAAGTTCCACACCTTCATGGCGCCGCAGTCGAACGTGTGGCTCTCGATGCACAAGCCGTGGATGGAGAAGGTCGAGAAGGATTCCGGCGGCCGCATCAAGTTCGAGGCGTATCCGGCGATGCAGCTCGGCGGCACGCCGGTGCAGCTCTACGACCAGGCGCGCGACGGCGTCGTCGACGTCGTCTGGACGCTGCCCGGCAACACGGCGGGGCGCTTTCCCCGCGTCGAGGTCTTCGAGCTGCCGTTCATCATGAACAACGCCGAGGCGACGTCGAAGGCGTAC
>Ga0207675_100005574_pt1 | contig 12049 bp, 10 predicted proteins | sample KBSSwiS42_FD_184305 | JGI IMG/M metagenome (GOLD analysis project Ga0207675, IMG submission 184305) | Switchgrass rhizosphere microbial communities from Kellogg Biological Station, Michigan, USA - KBS Switchgrass S4-2 (SPAdes) (version 2) | ecosystem: Host-associated > Plants > Roots >...
GGCATGATCGGAGAGGGCGCCTACGTGACCCGCGGCGACGCGCGCGAAGACGTGAGAACCTTCAAGCAAGCCATGCAATGGCTGATCGAACAGGCGCGCAAGGGCCAGTCGATCCAGCGCTACAAGGGCCTGGGAGAAATGAACCCGGACCAGCTGCGCGAAACCACGCTCAAGCCCGAGACACGGCGGCTCATGCAGGTGCGTATCGAGGACATCCTGGCCTCCGACGAAATCTTCACCACGCTCATGGGCGACCAGGTCGAACCGCGCCGCGAGTTCATCGAGAAGAACGCGCTGGCCGTGGCCAACCTCGATATCTAACTACTTGGCGCGTTGTCACGCGAACTGCGCGCCGGGCCGGAAGGATGACGCCGAAACGGCCCGCGCCTGGATTGCCGGCGCTGGCGTCACCGCAGCAATTCAAACGGCCGCCGCATTTGCGAGGCGCCCCGACGTCGGGCCAACTCTTATCCGACAAACCGAACCCGGCCGTCGCGCTTTCATTTCGGCGCTGATTCGGGACGCCTCGGCGCCTGACGGCACGCCTCGCGCGCGAACTCGGAGTACCCTGCGCACATTCCAACGCCAGGGATTTCAAACATGCGATTCAACCCGCTCCTCGGATTCATCGCGGCCGCTCTGCTCGTGGCCTGCGCCAAGCAGCCCGAAGCGCCCAAGCCCGTCGCCGCTCCCAAGCCGGTGTACGGCTCCTTCGGCGTCGACCTTGCGCAGATGGACACGAGCGTTCGGCCTGGTGACGACTTCTACAAGTACGTGAACGGCAAATGGCTCGAGACCGCGCAGATCCCGGCTGATCGCAGCTTCTACGGCACGGTCATCACGGTCATGGAAAAGACCGAGGCGAATCTCCACGGCATCGTCGACGAGTTGGCCGCGGGCAAACATGAACCGGGCAGCGTCGACCAGAAGGTCGCGGATTTCTACGCGAGCTGGATGGACGAAGCGGGCATCGAGGCGCGCGGACTCGATCCGGTCAAACCCTACATGGAGCAAATCGCTGCCGCCAAGAATCAGGCGGACCTGATGAAGCTCATCGGCACGGTCGACTACCAGGCACCTTTCGGTGTGTCCGTCGAGGCTGATACGGCGGATCCCACGCGCTACACGGTCTGGGTGTCGCAGTCGGGCCTCGGCATGCCGAACCGCGACTACTACCTGAACAAGGGTGCGAAGTTCGACGCGTATCGCGCGGCCTACCTGACGTACGTCACGAGAATCTTCGAGTTGATCAAGGATCCGAACCCGGCCGCAACCGCGAAGCACGTGATCGCGCTGGAAAACAAGATCGCCCAGGTCGCATGGGCCGAAGATCGCCGGCGCAACGTGGCCGCGATCAACAATCCAATGGACCTGGCCGCCCTCAAGAAATACGTGCCGAACGTGGACTGGGACGTTGCACTGGGAGGCGTCGGACTCGGCAGCGCGAAGAATTTCATCGTGAACGAGACCACGGCGATCCGCGACGGCGCGAAGCTGCTCAGCACCGAACCCCTTGCCGACTGGAAGGCCTACATGGCCTTCCACTTCGTCGATGCCTATTCCAACGCACTGCCGAAGGCCTTCGACGATGCGCAATTCGCATTCCATGCGACGGCGCTGCGCGGCGTCCAGCAACAGCGCGATCGCTGGAAGCGCGGCCTCGCCTTGGTAGACGAAGCCCTGGGCGAGGCACTGGGACAGATCTACGTGCGCAAGCATTTCGTCCCGGAAACCAAGGCGAAGGTGGACGACCTGGTGAAGAACCTGCTGGCCGCCATGCGTCAGCGCCTGACGACGCTCGCGTGGATGGACGAGGCCACACGCGCCGAGGCGGTCAAGAAGCTCGACGCCTTCGAGCCGCGCATCGGTTATCCCGACAAGTGGCGCGACTACTCCACGCTCGTCGTGGAACGCGGCAAACATTTCGAGAATTTGCGCAACTCCCGCGTGTTCGACTGGGAGCGGCGCGTCAAGCGTATCAATGATCCGGTCGACCGCAGCGAATGGGACATGACGCCGCAAACTCTCGACGCCTACTACAACCCGCTCAAGAATCAGATCACCTTTCCGGCGGGCATCCTGCAGCCGCCGATGTTCGATCCGAACGCTGATCCGGCGGTGAACTACGGTGCCATCGGCGCCGTCATCGGTCACGAGATCGGTCACGGCTTCGACGACCAGGGCCGCGAGTTCGACGGCTCCGGCAAGGTACGCAACTGGTGGACACCCGAGACCAACGCCAAATTCGAAGCGGCGACAAAGAGCCTCGCGGCGCTGTATCACACGTACTGTCCGCTCGAAGGCGCCTGCGTCAACGGCGAGCTGACCATGGGCGAGAACATCGGCGACGTCGGCGGCCTGGAGATGGCGTACACCGCCTACAAGCTTTCCCTGAACGGGCAGCCCGCGCCGGTGATCGATGGATTCACCGGCGACCAGCGATTCTTCATCAACTTCGCGCGAGTCTGGCAGGGCAAGATGCGCGACGACGCGCTGCGACAGTTGATGCTGACCAACCCGCACTCGCCGTTCAGCGCGCGCGGCACCTATCCGGAGCGCAACATGGATGCGTGGTACTCGGCGTTCGACGTGAAGCCGGGCGACAAGATGTACCTCAAGCCCGAGGAGCGGGTGCACATCTGGTAGTCACGGGCCTGGGGTACGGTTGGCAGCATGTACCCACGCGCCGCTGGCACGGACGTAGAACCCGACTGGCGCGCGGGCGGGCAGTACCTGCGACTCAGTGACGGCGTAACGCACTGGCGGCGCGAAGGACCTGCGGATGGCGTGCCGGTCGTGCTGGCGCACGGCGCGACCGTGCCGTGCTGGGAGTTCGATGCGCTGGTCCCGCCGCTGCTGCAGGCCGGTTTTCAGACGCTGCGTTTCGACCTGTATGGGCACGGCCTGTCGGATCGTCCGGCGTTCGACTATTCCTTCGAGCGATTCGTCCGGCAGGTGATCGAGATCATCGACGCGAGCGCCTTTCCACGGCCGGCGTTGCTGCTGGGTCATTCCTTCGGAGCCGCGCTGGTCTCCGCGGTCGCCGTGTCGCGGCCGGACTGGGTTATGCGTCTCGTGCTGGTCGCGCCCATGCTGGATTTCAATTCGAGCTCGGGCTGGACGCCGTTGTTTCGATATCCCGGTATCGGTGAATTCGCCATGCATTTCATCGGAATGCCGGCGCTCGTCCGGCGTCGGCGACGGCGCTACGCCGGCATCGGGCAATCGCACCTCACCCCGCGCTTCATCGAACAAGCGAAGCATGCCGGGTTCGCGCGCGGACTACTGTCCATGATTCGCAGCGACGCGCTGGGCGATCAGAGCGCGCGGTACGCAGCGCTGCGCACCCAGCGGCACGAAACGCTGGTCATCACCGGTGAGCGTGATTCAGTGATCCCGACCGCACACATCGCACGCGTGCGTGAGTTGCTGCCGACACACCATCACGTATCTGTCGCGGCTGAACACAACCTGCTACTCACGCATCCGCGGCACGTGGTGGACGCCCTGGCCCGATGGTCGGGGAACTCGACCCACGCCGCGACGGCCTGTTAACTAGAATGGAGAAATTCACAGCATCACGGCGCCGGGGGCTGCTGCAGGCGGCGGCCGCCTGGTCATTCACGTCGATGTTTTCCGCGTCAGCCGCGCGCGCAAAGGACGGTCCCATGCGCCAGGTGTTCATCACGGGATCCACCGAGGGACTGGGCCGCGGCGCCGCCGTCGAGCTCATCGATCAGGGCCATCGAGTCGTTCTGCACGCGCGCTCGAAGGAGCGCGCCGCAGCGCTGGCGGATCTGGCGCCCCGTGCCGTGGGCGTCGCCATCGGCGACCTGGCGAGCGCCACCGAGACACGCGATATCGCGGACCAGGTCAACCGGATCGGTCGCATGGATGCCGTGATCCACAACGCCGGCATTTTCCGTGAGCCGAATCGCGGCAGCACGCCCGAAGGCCACGCAAAGGTCCTGGCGGTCAACGTGCTCGCGCCGTACATGCTGACCGCACTGATCGAGCGACCCGACCGGCTGGTCTACCTGAGCAGCAGCATGCATCGTGGTGGCGAAGGCCCGCTCGATGACATCGACTGGTCGCAGCGGCCCTGGGATACCTACCGGGCGTACTCGGAGAGCAAGTTGTACGTGACCGCGCTTGCGTTCGCGGTGGCGCGGCACTGGCCCAAGGTGGCGAGCAACGCGGTCGATCCCGGCTGGGTGCCGACGAAGATGGGCGGACGCGGGGCGCCCGACGATCTCGAGCAGGGACATCTCACACAAACATGGCTCGCGACCAGCGACGAGCCCGCCGCAAAAAGCAGCGGCAGCCTGTGGTTTCATCGTGCAAAACAGCAGCCCGCGCCACAATCCCTGGACACTCGCTTCCAGGACCAGTTGATGCAACGACTCGCGGCACTCACCGGCATCAAGCTCTTTTGAATCCGGAATTCGACATCGTCATCGTCGGTGGCGGTGCCGCCGGTGTGGGCGCGGCGCGCCGACTCGCGGGCAGCGGACTTTCGGCGATCCTGATCGAGGCCGGCTCCCGGCTCGGCGGGCGCGCGTCCACGCAAGAGATCCGCGGCCTCGAACTGGACCTCGGCTGCGGCTGGCTGCATTCCGCCGACCGCAACGCGTGGGCGGAGATTGCGAAAGCCACGGGTGTCGCCGTGGATCGATCGCGCGCCGCCTGGGGCGCGCAGTTCCGTAATCTGGGATTCACGGGGGAAGAACAGGCGGCGGCCTGGCGGTCGTTCGAAGCCTGGACAAAGCGCCTGGCCGACACGCCACCCGCGAGCGATTGCGCCGCCGACGCACTCGAGCGCGGCGGAGAATGGAACGCACACATCCGCGCCATCGTGAGCTTCATCAGCGGTTCCCGGCTCGAGCGCCTGTCGGCCGCCGATTACGTGGCCTACGACGAGTCGTCGAGCGAGAACAACTGGCGATTGCGCACCGGCCTCGGCGCGCTGGTGGCGAGCAGCCTGCCGCGCGGGTTCGCGCTGCAACTCGCCATGCCAGTCGAGTCCATCGCACTCGAGGCCGACGGCGTGAGCGTGGTGACGGCGCGGGGCGCGATCCGCGCGCGGGCCGCGATACTCACCGTGTCAACGGCGGTACTCGCCGGCGACTCGATCAAACTACCCAGGGAGCTCGAACCCTGGCGGCAGGCGGCCGCGCAACTGCCGCTCGGACTCAACGAGAAGCTGTTCCTCGAGATCGTGGGCGAGGCCCCATTCGAACCCGAGACCCACGTCACCGGCAACCCGCGCGACGAGCGTACCGCCTCCTATTACATCCGGCCGTTCGGCTGGCCGGTGATCGAATGTTTTTTCGGCGGCGAACGCGCGCGGCTGCTGTGCGAAGCAGGGATCGCATCGGGCTTCGCGTTCGCCATCGAGCAGCTGGTTGGCTTGTTCGGCGCCGACATCCGCGCGCGCCTGCGGCCACTCGCCGGTTCGAACTGGACCCGCACGACGTACATCGGCGGTGCGTACAGCTATGCGCTTCCGGGACAGGTGGGCGCGCGTCGCCGGCTCGCGCAACCGTTTGAACGACGATTGTTCTTCGCCGGCGAGGCCACCAGCGCTGAAGATTTTTCCACCGCGCACGGCGCGCACGACAGCGGTGTGCGCGCCGCCACCGAGGCCATCGCCGCGCTCGCGTGAGGCAAAAAAAAAGGGTGGACTTGCGTCCACCCTTCAGCTGGAAAAGAGCTGTTGAAGTTACGGCGTGTCGCCGTAGCCGATCGCTCCGTTGCAATGCATCCATTCGCTGTTGGATCCGCCGCCGCAACGACCGTTGGCATACAGCCCGGTGTTGTAGCTCTGCGCTTCCGACTGGCGCGTCTGGCCGTTCACGATGATGTAGTCGACCTGCACATCATGATTGGCAGAGTCGTTGGTGTAGTTCACCGTGATGCCACCACTCAGGCTGGTCGAAGCCGTGTAGTTCTGCATGCTGGTGGTCAGCGTCCAGCTCTGCACGACCTGGTTGTTGACCCGCAGGGTGATGGACTCACCGCCACCCGTGCCGCGCGCACGCACCGTGAAGCTCTTGTTTCCACCGCCGCCGCCGCCGGGCCCTTCGGACACGGTGATGTCGGAGCTGCCGTTACTCTGGAATCCCTCGGTGGCCATGATCTGGTAGTTATGCTGGCCGAGATTCATGCCGACACTGGCCCAGCCACCGAAGTGGTTGGCGATGGTGATCGTTCCACCCACTCGCTTGGACTGCCGCACGCTCCAGTACTGGTCGAAGTTGCAATTCGAGCCCGTGATGCAGGGCGCGTTGGAGCGATGTGCGCGATACATGTCGTAGGTGCCGCCATCGCTGGTCACCGTGCCCATGAACGAGCCGCCGTTGCCCGGTGGCCGGAACGAGCCCCAGCTGTCGACGATGTAGTACTCGACCAGTGGATTCGTGGTCCAGCCGTACAACGCCAGGTAGCCGTTGCCGGGCGAATTGAAGGATCCCGAGTAATTGATCGTGTGGTTCGAGCCCGTCTGCCAGCCCTTGCCGCCGACCCAGTTGTTGATGCCGCTCCAGTTCGAGGTGTAACGGCCACCCGCGTACATGCAGAAATTCACCGATCCCGGACTGTCTTTCCAGAACGAGAAATAGTTGCCGTTGTTGGTGCCGGTTTGTGGCGAGCCGATACACGTCTGCGCGTAGGCCGGAGACGCGCAGAATCCGGCTGCACAGACCAATGCCGCGGCCGCAATCCTGCGGGCCGTGGCGCCTTTCATGAGACCTGAAAACATACAAATCCCCCTCGCTTGATGTGACGAGTAGTTAGTCCTTTGACTGCCAGCGGCGACCTTTTCGCATTGTTGTCGTGTAATTCCGCCAAAAATGTTACCGCTACCTTTTGGGCAGGCCATTTATCCCCGGGAGCCGCTCGGGCGTCCATAAGGGAAAACAACCGGAGCGATGGGAAGGATTCCGACAACGTTGTCGTGCGGGGCGGGCAAACGACCCTCGCGAGCGCGCCCCGCACGATTGTTCACGTTGTCATTTCGAGCTAGCAAGGCTGGCTATCCAGTCGCCCACTGCCTGCAATGCGCGCGGGTTCAGGGTCTCCTCGATCAGCGAATATTCCGACGGGGCGCCGGTGGTCGCAGCCTGGAACAGGTGATTCAGGCCGGACAGCTCGATCACCCGGTTCGCCGGATGTCCGGCAATCCCGAGCGCATCGCGCATCGGCGCGAGATTCTGCGCGGACGGGACCTGCATGTCGCGGCTGCCAAACAAGGCGAGCACGGGAATCTTCGTGCGATGCAAGGTGGGAATCGGGTCGTAATGCAGCATCCAGCGCATCCACGCGGAGTTCGTCAGCAGCACCTGCGTTTCGGCCTGGGCCTTCATCTGCGTGCGCGACGGCTCGGGCAGTGTTTCGACATAAGCGGCGAGCACCGCGCGCATGCCGTCTGCGGCGTGGGCCGTGTCCGAGTCGCTGCGCGCGATCTCGAGCAGCTTGCGCTGCATGACCTGGTCGGCGTCGATGTAGTGGGCGGGCACGTTTTGCGCGGCCAGGATCAACCGGTGCTGCTCGACCAGGATGTCGGCGAGTGGTACGCCCGGGCCCGCGAGCAGCACCAGGAAAGCGATTCGCTTCGCATCGGCGTCCGCGCGCGTCGCCGCCAGCGGCGCGATCAGGCCGCCTTCACTGTGGCCGACCAGGCCGATCTGCCGCTGGCGGATGTCGGCACGCGCGGCCAGAAACCTCACGCCGGCCAAGGCGTCCGTGGCGAAGTCCTCGCTGGTGGTCCCTTCCCAATAGTTACCGGTCGACTTGCCCGTGCCGCGATCGTCGGCGCGCAACACCGCCACGCCGCGGCGGGTCAGGTAGTCGGCGAGCACGTAGAACGGCCGATGCCCCGCGAGTGACTCGTCCCGATCCTGCGGGCCTGAGCCGGTGATCAGCACCACGGCGGGGAATGGACCCTTGCCCGGCGGGAGGGTCAGCGTCGCGGCGAGTGTCACTCCAGGAGCGCTGTCATAGCTGACCTCGAGCTCCTGGTACGGCAGCGGCCGCGCGGGTTCCTGCGGGCGATTGACCACCGGCAGGTTCGCATCGCGCCTGAACGTCAGCGGCAGGGAGCCGGGTCCCTGCGACCAGGTGCCCGACAGCTCCTCTCCCGAGTCGGACAGGTGCGCTTCGTATTGCGCACCGATCGCCTTCATCTCGAAATGCAGCTTGCCGCTCTCGAAGGTCAACACATCGATGGGCAGGTCGCGTGCGCCCTGGTCGATGCTGTCGAGCGTGCCCGTGAGTGCGCCATTCGCGGCGTCGCGTCGCACTTTCAGCACCAGCCGCAGCTTCGCCGTGGGCAGCGTGATGCTTCCCTGCCAGACGCCTTCGATGCCGGCGGTCGGTGCGGGCTGCGCATCGGTGGCGGCCGCGCGGCGCGGGTCTGCGGACCAGACGGTCATCATCCACATCGCAAAGAGCATGGGCAGCGGCATCCTGGCCGCGCGGTGATAACGCGGAAACATGTGAGTTCTCCTTGGTTGTTAACTACGGCGTAAAGATGTCTTCGATACGCAGCTTGAACAGTGCGGCGATCGTGAAGGCGAGCGGCAGGCTGGGGTCGTAGCGCCCGTTCTCGATCGCATTGACGGTCTGGCGCGAAACTTCGAGTGCTTCGGCCAGCTGTCCTTGCGACCAGCCGCGGTCCTCGCGAAGTTTCTTGACGTGATTTTTCATCGCCGTCGCTCAGCGATAACGACGGTGGGCGATGAGGCCCCCCACGCACCAGAGCACGGCCATGATCGGCCAGATCGCGAAGGTCGGCAGCTTCGGCGCGCCGGCGGTCTCGGCGAATCCCCAGGCGAAGAAGCCAAAGGCCGAGACGCTGAAGGCGAAGGCCAGCGCTTCGAGCGTGGTGCGCCGCTGCAATTCATCGAGCCGGCGCATGTGTCGCAGGATGGCCATGACCATCGCGACGACGCCGAGCATGGGCAATACGGCGATGGCGTACTTCGCGGCACCCTCGGGATGAAAAACCTTGTAGATCCAGTTGCTGCCGAACACCAGCGCGGCATAGATGGCGAGTGCGATGCCAAGTTCGATCTGATAACGACGGGTCTTCGGGTTCACGATGTTGCTCCTCTGTATGGAAAGGAAGCTTTACACACCGGAAACCAGCCTGTCAAGGGTCCTTTACATGCCGTTCTCCCAGACCGGTTCCTGGACCTGCGATACTCGCGCCACTAACTAGAACCCGGCGTGATTCGAATGCTTCAGCTCCCGCGCGGCGCACTCGCCGCAATCCTGGTGTGTTTCGCGTTCATCGTGCCGGCCGCGAGGCCAGCGACGCCTGAAGACGGCAACGACGCGCTCTACGAGATCATCGAGCGCGGACGGCAGGCGCTACTCGCCGAAAAGTTCGTCGACGCGGGCAACGCCTTCGACCAGGCATTGCGCAGTCCGCAGTTCTCCGGCCTGCCGCCCACCGTGCAGTTCCTCACGCTGTATTTGGCGGCATTCGCCGCACAGGGACGCGAGGATTATCTCGGCGCGCATGAATTCATCGTGCTCGCCACCGAATATCCTGACGCCGCGGCCGAGCACTGGAGCATGCGCGCGCGACTCGCATATTCGGTCGAGAACTGGGCGGACGCCGGCGCGGCGATCACCACGGTGGCGAAGCGCTGGCCGAAATCGCTCGGCGACCTCAACGATCACCTCGTGCAACGCGTGGCGTACAAGCTGCAGCAGGACAAGAATCTCGCCGGCGCGCGCGTCGACCTTCTCGGGGCGTTGTTCGCTGCCGGCTTCAAGCGTGAATGGGATACCGAACCGTCCGATTTGTGGCAGGACCTCGCGCTGGACGCCCTGCAGAAGCACGATCTCAAACGTGCACGCGAGGTGCTGAAGCGCATCGACGAGCCGGACACGCTGGTACGCATGCGCATCGACCGACGCTTCGACGAGCTGCGCGCGGCCGAACCGAAAGCCTTCGACATCGCGGCGGCCGCGGCCGCGGAAGCGAAGCGCTGGCGCGAGCTGTGGCGCGCGAATCCGCGCAAGCTCGCGCCGCTGGTGCAATACACCTATGCGTTGTACGTCGTCGGCGACTTCCGGCAGATGGTGGAGCTGGCGGACCGCGCCGTGGCGCAGAACGCCACGGGCACCAAGGGCAAGCCGGCGTTCGAAGACGAGGACGCGTCCGAGCAGATGGACTGGATCTACGATCAGAAATCGCGCGCGCTGCGGCGGCTCGGCAAGTGGGACGAAGCACTGGCGGCGCAGGAAGCCGCGGCGCGGCAGCACGAGGGCGACGACGACATGGTCAGCCAGGCGATCAACCTGGGCTTTGCCTACAACTACCTGCGCCGCCCCGCGGACGCGCTGCAAGCCATCGAGGCGATCGACTGGGGCAAGTCGCTGTCGCCCTACGGCCGCATGCAGCTGCAACACGTGCGCCTGCGCGCCTATCTACAACAGGGCAAGCGCGACGAAGCGGAAAAAGTATTCGCATTCATGCGCGAGAACCGCGCCGACGCGCAGGACACCTGGCAGATCGTGATGCTCGACTGGGGTGATCTCGATGGCGCCGCGGCGCTGTTCATTTCCCGGCTGCGCGATCCCGATCAGCGCAGCGACGCGCTGTATTCGGCGCAGGATTTCCAGGCGCGCACGCGTTTGCCCGAGGAAATCGAGGAAACGAAGCGCTGGCAGGCGCTCATGGAGCGCAAGGACGTGACCGCGGCCATCGACGCAGTCGGCCGGCGCGAGTCGCAGCCCATATTCACCATGCTGGACTGACCACCACGGACTGAGTCAGTCGAGCCGCGCGACGAAGTCCTGCATGAACGCCGCACTGTCGACCTGCAGCGCCACCTGTGCATTCGGCGCCGCGCCGGAAGTGACGCGGGTGAGGCCGTTGGCATCGACGTCCACGTGCAGCGCGGCGAGTGCATATTGTTTACGCGGACTCACCAGCTCCACGGCCAGCACGTCGAACAAGGTCGGGTTCTCGCCCTTCCAAGTATTGGTGTGGCGCCATATCGAGTTCAACGCCGCGAGCGCGTCGTTCAGCCGCACACCGCGCGAAAACAATTCCACGCGCATCTCCGGCGAGAGCCTGAGGTCCGCCGTGGAGTCGAGCGGCGCCACCAGCAACGGCACGCCGGATCGAAACACGGTCTGAGCCGCCGCCGCATTCGACTTGATGTTCCACTCGGGCTCGGGCTTCGAGTCCGGCGCGTAGCCGCGGTACAGCGATCCGCCCATCAGCGAGATGGCATGGATCTTCTTCGCGATCCCGGGTTCGGCGTTCAACAGCGCGGCCACATTGGTGAGCTCGCCCACGGCAATGATGACGATCTGCCCGGGGCGCGCGTTGATCTCGCGGCGCATGAATTCGATCGCGCCCGAGTCATGCAGGTTGGGCGCGGTGAATCCCCTGGCCCAGTCCACCTGCTTCATGTACTGCACCGGCGTCGATGTGCCGGCATACACCGGCACGCGCGACCAACGTTCACCGGCGACGTGCAGCAGCTTCGCCGCCAGGCGTGCCCTTGCCTGCGCATCGCTCGACACCGTGGTCACGCCGCGTAGATCAAGCTCCGGACGGTGGATCAACGCTGCCAGCGCGTAGGCGTCGTCGATGTCGGTACCGATGTCGGTGTCGAAGATCACGGGCAGGCGGGCCGGCGCCTCGCCCGCCGACACATCGGCAACCAGGATCGCGATACACAGCAGTTGGCAAAGCAGATTCGCGCGCATGTCCACTCCTCGAATGCGCCGAGTATAGGGTCATCGCCGCAGCTTTCGGGTCGCATGCGCCGGCGCCGCTGCTACGCTTGCGTCCATGAACTACCAGGACATCGACTCTCCCATCGGAAGGCTGCGACTGATCGCCGATGGCGATCGGCTGGTGAGCATCTGGTTCGAGCATGGCCGGGACGCGGCGCGCGCGGCGGCACGCGAGCCGCTGGATCTCGAGGAGCGTTCTTCGGAAGTTCTGGAACGCACCCGCGAACAGCTCGAAGAATACTTCGCGGGACGGCGCCAGGAGTTCGACCTGCCGCTGGATCCACGG
>Ga0207675_100005577_pt1 | contig 12047 bp, 7 predicted proteins | sample KBSSwiS42_FD_184305 | JGI IMG/M metagenome (GOLD analysis project Ga0207675, IMG submission 184305) | Switchgrass rhizosphere microbial communities from Kellogg Biological Station, Michigan, USA - KBS Switchgrass S4-2 (SPAdes) (version 2) | ecosystem: Host-associated > Plants > Roots >...
CCTGGGCTCGATTCCCGGCATCCTCCTGACGAGCCAGTTCACGCTCAAGCTGCCCGATCGCGCCCTTCGCCTGGGCCTGGCAGCGGTGCTGATGCTGAGCGGGATCAAGCTCGTCGACCCGCCGAACTCAGACTGGGTGATAGCGGTCGGAGCGGTCGTAGCCGGGCTCGCGTTCGCGACGTGGGCCTTCTCGACGCGCCTGGGCCGCCGCCCACGGCCCGAGATCGCCTCCTAGCGTTCCACCACCAGGTCGGCGAACGAGGCGCACGACTTCCCGAACTCCCACCATCCCTGTACGTACGGCTTCACGAAGGCGATGCTCCGCGCGTAGGCGAGCGGGATCAGCGCGACCTGCTCCGTGATCGCGTACCGGTCGGCCTCGTGGAAGAGCTCGAGCCGCTTGCGACCATGCCGCTCCTGGCGCGCCCGCTCGATCAGCCCGTCGAAGACCTCATCCGAGAAGCCGCCCTCGTTCGTCTTCGAGTCGGATTGCAGTAGCAGCCGGAGGTAGTACTCCGGATCCGGATACCCCGGCAGCCACCCCGACACCGTGATGTCGGCGGGTCGGTCGCCGGCCAGGCCGACCTCGCCGACCAGCTCGGTCTCGAGCCCGAGGACGTCCTGCCAGCAGCCTGCGAGCGCCTCCGCGATTCCGACGTCCCCCGGCGGGGTGGCGAGCACCAGCCTCGGGTGCGCGCCCGAGCGCTCGAGGTGCGAGCGGGCGAGCTCCGGATCGAAGCGGGGCACGATCTCGGGCGTGTGGCCCTGAAGGGCCGGAGGAACGAGGCCGCCCGTGGCCGCGACGTAGTTGGCCGGGAGTGTCGGCGCGACCGCCGTGCGGTCGATCGCGTGCGCGAGCGCACGCCGGAGGTCCGGGTTTCCGAGGCGGCTGTGATCGAAGCTGAGGTACACGGTCGCGGCGACCGGGCCCAGGCGTACCTCGTCCTCTGCAGCGAGCGTCCCGTTCGGCCGTACGGCATAGCGATCGACGATCGCATCGAGCTCGCCGCGCTCGTACGGCGCGAGGTCCTCGCCGACCTCCAGCCTCGTCATCGTGACGGTGTTCGCATTGCCGCTCCGGCGGCCGGCGTAGTCGTCGCGCCGCGCGAGGACGAGCTGTCCTTCGTCGAGCCGCTCGATCCTGAACGGCCCGCTCACGACCTGGTTCTCGGGCACCGCCCAGTCGTCCCCGTCGCGCTCGATCGCGTGGCGGGGTAGTGGGCCTCCGTCGGGCCGGTTCAGGACGCTCAGGAAGTACGGCGCCGGAGCCGCCAGCCGGAACTCGACGGTCAGGTCGTCGAGGGCGCGCACCCCGACCCGGTCAAGGTCGTCGTGGCGCTCGAGGTAGTAGCCCTGCGCCTCTTCGAGCACGAAGTAGATCGCCACCGAGGCGCCGGGAGCCTTCGGGTCGAGCAGCCGCTTGATCCCGTACTCGACGTCGTGGGCGGTCAGGGGTGTCCCATCCGACCACGTCGCTCCCTGGCGCAGGTGGAAGACGTAATGCAGGCCGTCGTCGGAGATCTCCCAGCGCTCGGCCAGCGACGGAACGATCGTGCGCTCGGGCCAGGCCTCGACGAGACGGTCGAACACCTGCATGCAGAGCTGGATGTCGGTCCACGCGATCGCCCGCGCCGGATCGACCAGCCTGGGGAGGGCGGTCGACGCCGTCCTGAAGCTCGTCGGCGGGAGCTGCGAAGGCTCCGGCGTCGTCCAGTGCTCGAAGGCCCGGCCGTACGCCTCGTTCGACTCGGCGAAGCGCATCGAGGTGTGGAGGGCGATCGCGAGCTTGAACAGGACGAGCGCCATCTCCCGCCCGTGGCCGCGGCGCTCGAGCAACGGGAGCAGCGCTCGGTAATGGGCGATCGCCTCGTCGAGCGCGTAGTCCTCGCGAGCCTTGTCGCCTGCCCGCAGCAGGTAGGCGACGGCGCGGTCCTCGTCCTCGGCCGCGAGCCAGTGATAGGCGAGCACCCCGAGCACCTCGTCGAGGTTCGCCGCGTGCTGCTGCTCGAGCCATTCGGCCGCCTTCCGGTGCAGCGCCCGCCGAGGCTCCGCGAGGATCGTGCGGTAGGCGGCCTCCTGGATCAGCGTGTGCCGAAAGCGGTACTCGGGCTGGGGCCAGCGGCGCGTCTCCCTAACGAGCTCGAGCCGCTGGAGCTCGTGCAACGCGTCCTGCGGCGAGGCTCCGAGCACGCCTTCGAGCAGCGGCAGCCCGAACGTCCGGCCGAGGGCCGAGGCGGAGGTGAGGACGTCGTGGCATGCAGGCGTGAGGCGGTCGATCCGCGCGAGCAGGAGCTTCTCGACCGTCGGCGGGATCTCCACCGAGACGTCGTGCTCGAAGCGGTAACTCCCGGGCTCGCCGACGAGCGCGCCGGTCTCGAGGAGCGAGCGGACGAGCTCCTCGAGGTAGAAGGGGTTCCCCTCGGCCTGCCCGAGCACGCGGGCGGCGACATCGTCCGGAAGCGTCTCCGCCCCCACGAGCGCGTCGAGCAGCGCGGTCTCCGCGTCGCCCGCCAGCGGCTGGAGCGCGAGCTCGCGGGTCAGGTGTGGGTACTCGCGGAGCGCCAGCTCGCGGAGGCGCCAGGATGCGTGGTCGCGCTCGTCCCGCTGGGCGATCACGAGCAGGACGGCAGCCTCCTCGGCGAGGCGGAGGAGCTGCTCGCACAGCTGCACCGAAGTCGCATCGGCCCAGTGCAGGTCCTCGAGCGCCACCACGACCGGCCGGTCGGCGGCAAGGCGGCGCAGCACTGTCACCACGACCTCGAAGGTCTGGTACTGGAGCGCCTCCGGCGAGAGCTGGGCCAGGTGCGCCGAGTCGTCTGGCTCGAGCGTCAGGCCCAGGAGGGCACCCAGGTACGGGTAGATCTCGTCGCCGTGTTCCGGGAAGAGTCCGTCGACGTTGCGCCGCAGCGCCACCCGCAGCCGTAGCTCGGGCTCGTCGCGCCCGGCGCCGAGCCACTCCCGCAGCAGGTCGCGGTACGGCCAGTAGGGAAGCGACTCACCGTACGAGACACAGCGGCCCTCGAGCCAGAGCGGCTGAGGCCCGTCTCCCGCGCCTTCGGCGAGGCCGTGCATCTCGGCCAGCAGGCGGCTCTTGCCGATCCCCGCCTCGCCGGTGACGAAGACGACGCCGCCCGAGCCCGCGCGCGCGGCCTCGAGGACCTCGCCGACGAGGGTCAGCTCGGCCGGGCGCCCGACGAGGTCGACCTCCGGCCCGTCGAGCCCCCTCCGCTTGGCGGCGTCGGCGAGCGGACGGTGCGCTACCGACGCCGCGACGGGCGTGGTCTTCCCTTTCAGCTCGATGGCCTGTTCCTCACCCCATTCGAACAGCGGCTCGAGCTGGCGCCGCGTGTCGGCGTCGGCAAGCACCGTGCCGGGCTCGGCCGCCGCCTGGAGCCGAGCGGCGGTGTTGACCGTGTCGCCGAACGCGGCGTACTCGACGCGTGCACCGGCGCCGATCGCTCCCACGACGACCGGGCCCGTTGCGATGCCGATCCGGACGCCGAAACTGTCGACGCCCCAGCCGCGCTCGACCTCGCCTGCGTAGGCAGCCATCTCGTCGACGACCCGCAGGCCGGCTCGCACCGCCCGCTCGGCGTCGTCCTCGTAGGTGACCGGGGCTCCGAAGAACGCGAGCACGCCGTCGCCGGCGAGATCCTTCACGCGGCCGCCGAACCGCTCGACCTCGAGGACGATCCGCGCGACCGCCTCGCCTACGACGAGCTTCACCTCTTCGGGCTCGAGCCGCTCGCCGAGGGGCGTGGAGCCGACGAGGTCCGCGAACAGGGTCGTGACGACCTTGCGCTCCTCGCGGAGCTCGGCTCCGCCCTCGGGCTCCCGCTCCTCCGCCATGCGACATTCTGATCGGCACGGCGCGGGAGGGTTCGGACTAGACTCGCCACCCCGTGGCGCGCATCCTGCCGATGCTGCTTGTTCTCGCCCTGCTCGGCAGTTCGGCGGTGGCCTTTGCCGTCACCGAGGGGCTGAAGCTCGAGAAGAGCCCGATCACCGACACGGTCGTGGACAAGGTGGTCGCGCCCGACTCGGCGACCCATGCGATCGCCTCGATCAGCTTCGTGCTACGCAAGCCCGACCGCATCACAGTCGAGGTCGTGAACGGAAACGGCGACGTGATTCGCACCCTGGCTCGCTCGCAGTCCGTCGGCCGCGGAAGCCATCAGTTCAAGTGGAACGGACGTGACAACGAGGGACGTGTCGTCGCCGACGGGGGCTACCGCCCGCGTGTCCACCTCGCGCGGGAGCACCGGACGATCGGGCTCCCGAACGTGATCCGGATGGACGCAACGCCGCCGCTGATCAAGCTGGTCTCGGCGACGCCGCATGAGTTTTCGCCCGACGGTGACTTCCGGCGCGAGTACGTGCGGATCCGCTACCTGGCCAACGAAAAGGCCGAGGCGATCCTCTACGTGGACGGCGACCGGCGGACGCTCGTTCGGGCTTTCCTCCGGGCCGGGAAGCTCGACTGGGGCGGCAAGGCCGCACGCGATCTGAGGCCCGGCCGGCACTTGCTGCGCCTGCGTGCGATCGACTCGGCCGGCAACCTTTCCAATCCAACGCGCGCCGTGGCCGTCGTCATCCGCTACATCGACGTGCGACCCCACGTGCTCCATGCCAAGAGCGGCAAGCGCTTCTCGGTACGTGTGCTCACGGACGCGAAGCGCTACAGCTGGCATCTCGGCCAGCGCGGGAACGTGGCGCGCACGCGGCACCTCGTCCTGAGTGCCGGCCAGCCGGGCACCTACCGCCTCGTCGTCGCGGCCAACGGCCACGTCTCGAGGGCGGTCGTGGTGGTGAGCCCGTGACCTCCGAGCTCGCCCGAGCGGGAGGCGTGATCGGCGCAGCGGGGCTCGCCGTGCTGATCGTCGCGCCGAGTCGGATCCAGCGACTCGTCGGCCTCGGCGCCTGGGCGCTCGGGATCGTCCTGCTGGCGGCCTACCTCGCACCGCACGACCACCGGCCGCTGTTGGCCGGAGCCGCCGTCCTCGGGATCGCGCTCGCGGTCGGCGGCGCGTGGCTGTTCCGCCGCTGGCCCTGGCTCCTGCCGCTGGTGACCCTCGCCTGCATCCCCGCGCGCATCCACGTCACGGTCGGCTCGACCGAGGCGAATCTGCTCGTCCCGCTCTACGGCGTCGTCGCCGCGGCCGCCTTCCTCCTGGCCTGGGAGCTCTGGCGCGGAGACACGCGTGCGAGAGAGCTCGCGATCGTGACGTGGCCCCTGGCGGTGTTCGCCGCCTGGGTCGGCCTCTCGATCCTCTGGACGAACGACGTTCGCCAGGGCTCGATCGACCTGCTCTTCTTCTACCTGCCGTTCGGGCTGCTCGCCGTCGTGCTGGCGCGGCTCGCCTGGCAACGGCTCTGGGCGCTCGCGCTGCTCGTCGAGGTGACGGCGATGGCGCTCGTGTTCGCGGCGATCGGGATCTACCAGTACGAGACGCGGGACGTCTTCTGGAACCCGAAGCTCCTCGTCGCCAACGCCTACGCCCCGTTCTACCGCGTCAACTCGGTGTTCTGGGATCCGTCCATCTACGGCCGTTTCCTCGTGGTCGCGATCCTCGCCTGTCTCGTCGCGGTGCTCTTCACGCGTGACCGGCGCCTGCTCCTTGGAGGGATCGCCGCGATTGCCGCGATCTGGGCCGGGCTCTACTTCTCGTACTCGCAGTCGAGCTTCGCCGCCCTTGTGGCCGGGGTGCTCCTCGCGGCGATCTTCGCCTGGGGCCGGCGTGGGCTCGCCCTAGTCGCGGTGGCCGCCGTCGTCGTCGCCGTCGGAGCGCTCGCCGTCCCAAACGTCCGCCACGACGTCTTCGGTAACGGCCGTGGTCTGAACAGCGCCACCGGCGGCCGCGGCAAGCTCGTGCGCAAGGGAATCCGGCTCGCCGTGAACCATCCGGTGGTCGGCGTCGGCGTCGGCGGGTTCAAGCGCTCCTACGCCGAGCTGACCCACCTCAAGGGCCGCGAGCCCAAGGCGGCCGCGTCGCACAACACGCCCGTGACGGTCGCCGCCGAGACCGGCATTCCCGGTCTGCTCCTCTACGGCTGGCTACTGGCTGCCGGCCTCTTGCTCGCGTTCCGGCGCTTCGCGCGTGACCTGCCGGGACTGACCGCCCTGACGTGCGGACTCGCCTTCGCGTCGATCGCCGTGCACAGCCTCTTCTACAACGCCTTCTTCGAGGACCCCACGATCTGGGCGGCACTCGGGCTCGCGGCGGTGGCGGCGCGACAGCCGTTAGCGGGCGACAGAGACGAGCCCGCGCAACCGGCGCAGCTCGACCGGGAGGTAGAACCCGAGCGGGAGCAGGATCAGCGGGTAGACGGCAATCAGCAGGACGGCGCCGGCGAGCGGAACGTGGAGCGCCTTCCCGAGCACCGTTAGGCCGACCGCGGCGCCGACCACGAGCGCGATCCGCCTCCACTGGTAGGCGACCGGGAAGACCTGTTGCGCCCGTACCGTCATCCCGAGGAACATGGCCACGTAGGCGACGAGGGTTGCGACCGCGGCGCCCATCATCCCGTAGGGCGGGATCAGGGCGAAGCACAGCCCGACGTTCACCGCCGCGGCGACGCCGGTGACGACCCAGTTGAACTGCGTCTGCTTGGCGCGGCCGATCCCGATCGACATCACGTTGAACGCGATGAACGCGGTTCCGCCGAAGACCAACAGCGGAACAACGCGAGCCCCTGCGTAGAACGCGGGCGCGGTCAGCACCCGCACGATCCAGGGCGCGAGCAGCGAGAGCATGAGCGACATCCAGCAGGAGAGGTAGAGCACGTAGGTGAGGACGAACGCGTAGGTGCGCTTGGCCTCGTCGTCCTCCTTGATCGAGTAGGCGAACGCGGGCCACGCCGTTCGGAGCGCGATCAGCAGGAGCAGGATCGCGGTCGAGACGCGCACGCCGACGGAGTAGAGCCCGACCTCGGCGGCGTCCTTCAGCTTGAGTAGGAAGAAGCGGTCCGCGAAGTCGATCGCCCAGAGCGCCAGACCCGAGGGCACGAGCGGAAGGCCGAAGCGCTGCATCTGCCGAAAGAGCGGGCGGTCGAACTGGAGCCCGAGCTGGAAGCGCCGGTAGGCGAGGAGCACGAAGTAGACCGCGAGCGTGCCCGTGAAGTTGCCGATCAGCACCCCGAGCGCGCCCTTGTCCCAGACCGCGACGAGCAGGATCGTGGCGCCCACCGTGATCACCACGTTCGCGAGCGTGGCGGCCACGTACGAGACAGAGCGCTCCTCGACCCGGAAGAGCGAAGTCAGCTGCTCGTAGTTCATCTGCGCCCAGAGGAGCACGAAGGCGGCCCGCACGAGGTCGGCGTTCGAATGGGTCGAGAAGAGGAACTCGGAGATCTGTCCGGCCAGCGCCCAGCCCACGATCAACGCCGAGGTCGCCGAGGCCATCGTGAACCAGAACGAGGTGCGGACGACTCGAATGCGGCCGGCCTCGTCCTCGGCGTCGAAGTAGAAACGGAAGAACGCCATCGAGATCCCCGCGCGGAAGACGATCACCAGCACGACGCTGAGCGCGATCAGCGTGTCCACGGCGCCCAGCTCGGCGCGCGTGAGGTAATGGGTGACGAGCGGCAGCAGGAAGAGCCCGATCAGGCGCGCGACGACGGCGCCGAGGCCGTAGATGGCCGAGTGCTTGGCGAGCCGGCCGAGCTGCTGCGCGATCACGCGCCTAAGTGTGCTCCAAGCGACGGTTGCGATTTGAGTTCAATCGGGTCGACCGGTCGGTTCCGACGGGCGCGTGGGCGGAGCCCGCACGCCCTGAGGCGGCGTCGCAAGCGACGCCTCGACCCGCCGGTAGACTCCGCCGTCGTGCCTCTGAGCGGGAAAAAGATCTTCATGACGGGCGGGGCGGGCTTCATCGGAACGACCCTCGCGCGGCGACTCGTCGAGGGAAACGAGATCGTGATCCTCGACAACCTGCATCGCGACTCGCTCACCGGCACCGATCTCGCCGAGCATCCGAACCTCCGCTTCGTTCAGGGTGACGTCCTCGACCTTCCGCTCGTGCGCGAGCTCTCGGCGCGGGCCACCCACGTGATTCACATGGCGGCGATCGCCGGCGTCGACAAGGTGCTCGAGAGCCCGGTCCGCACGATGCGGGTCAACTTGATCGGCACCTACAACGTGCTCGAGGCGGCGCACGAGGCGGGCACTATCGAGCGGCTGGTCGACTTCTCGACGAGCGAGGTCTTCGGCACCCACGCCTACAAGGTGGAGGAGACGCACGTCACCTCGCAGGGCTCGGTCGGCGAGGCGCGCTGGACCTACGCCGTCTCGAAGCTCGCCGGCGAATACTTCGCCCACTCGTACTTCGACGAGTTCGCGCTGCCGGCTTGCTCGGTGCGGCCGTTCAACATCTACGGCCCGGGCCAGATCGGCAGCGGCGCGATCCACCACTTCACCGTGCGCGCGCTCGCAGGTGAGGAAATGGTCATCCACGGCGACGGCTCGCAGATCCGGGCGTGGTGCTACGTGGACGACATCGTCGACGCGTTGCTTGCAGTGCTCGAGCGCGAGGAGGCGGTCGGGCAGGTCTTCAACGTCGGCAACCCGCGTTCGGTCGTAACGGTGTTCGACCTTGCCGCGCGCATCAAGCGGCTGGCCGGCTCCGACTCCGAGATCGTGTTCAAGCCGCTCCACTACACCGACGTCGAGATGCGCATCCCGAACGTGGACAAGGCGCGCAAGCAGCTCGGCTGGGAGCCGCAGGTCGACCTCGACGACGGCCTCGAGCGCACGATCGCCTGGTACCGGGAGCGGCAGCCGGTGCAGAGCCTGGCCTCCAGGGCGTGAAGCTCGCTCTTGTCGCGGCGGCCGTTGCCGTCGTGGCCGTTCCGGGGGCGGGGGCGCGGTCGGAGCCCTCTCTGCGCCTCCTCGGCGTCTCCTCACCGGTGATCAGCCCGAACGGGAACGGCGTCAACGACGTGCTCCGCGTGCACGTCGCCGCGCCGTCGGGCTCGGTGCTCGGGCTGCGGGCCTACGTGTGGGGCGGGCGGCTCGTCGGCTGGAAGCGGATCCGCACCGGTGTGACCGTCTCCGGTCGGACGACGCTGACGTGGGACGGCAGCACCTCGACCGGCCATGCGCTCGCCGACGGCACCTACGTGGTCACCGTTTGCTCGGAGCATCCGGGGCGGCTGCTCCCCGCGGAGGGGGTGCCGCGGCCAGGATTGGCGGAGGCCAGCGTTCGCCGCCCGCCGTGGCGCCGGTCGGGCTGTTTGCGCGAGCTGCGCGTGATCCGCGTCGAGCGACTGGCGGCGTTCGTCGACTCGACGGGAAGCTTCGACCAGGGCTCGCAACTGCCGCTCGTCGTCTCGGCAGACGGCGGCAAGGCGACCACGCAGCTTCAGCAGGACTGCGCCGGCAAAGCGAAGGCTTTTATCTCCTTCCCCAGCAATGCTGTCCCGATCGGAGAGGTTCCCGGTCTCTACCATGTGGTCGCCCGAGATCCGGCGGGCGACGAGTTCCAGGCACCGGTCGTGGTACGGGACTCGCGCCGGCTCGATCGGCCGCTCCCGCACACCGCGCTCGTCGTCTGGCCCTACCTCACCTGGCGCGCGTACAGCGCCTACGACGCCGATCTAAACGGGATCCCTGACAGCTGGTACCAGTTCTGGCGTCAGCGCCGCGTGTCGCTGCGCGGGCCGCTCTTGCGCGGTGGCGTGGAGGACGACCACAAGGCGGCCGCGCCCTTCTCGCGCTGGCTCTGCTCCCGCTCCGTCCGCACGCAGCACGTGACCGACGTCGAGCTCGGGCGCCTGCCGCTCTCGACACTGAAGCGCTACTCGGCAATCGTCTTTCCCGGGCACACCGAGTACTACGAGCCTGCGACCTACGACCTGTTGATGCGGTATCGGAACGGCGGAGGGAACCTCATCTTCCTGCAGGCGAACCCGTTCTACCGGCAGGTACGTCCCGATCCGGAGCACAACGCGATCGTGATGACCGACTACGACGCCCGCGAGGGACGTTCCGACTTCGCCATCGCAGGGGTCGGTTACGACGGCTGCTGCTTCCCGCACGCGCGGGCGGCCCCGTACGTTGCGGCGACCGGCCGGGACTACGACCGGGTGCGCTGGCTCTTCCGTGGCACCGGGATCGGGCCCGGCGACAGCTTCGGGATTGCAGCCTCCGAGAGTGACCGGATCGACCCGGAGCTGACGCCACGCGACCACGTCGTCGCCGGCCGGGCGATCATCGCGGGCAAGCGCGGCGTGATCAACGCGGCGCTGGTCTGGTCGCACGCCGGTCGGGGCTCCTCGTTCGCGACGGGCAACTACACGTTCATGCGCATGAACAAGGGGCTGACCTACAAGCTCCTCGACAACGTATGGCGAAAGCTCGTCGGCTAGCGCCTCTCGCCTGCGTCCTGGTTCTCGCCGGCTGCGGCGGCTCGTCCGCGCCCGAGCCTCCGCACGGCGGCGCGGTGCTGCGCTTCGCGCTGCCGCTGCTGCCCTCGACCCTCGACCCGGCGAAGGCCGCTGATCTGCCCTCGCTGAACGTCGTGCACGAGCTGAACGCGGGGCTGACCCGCTTCTCGGGCCGCGGCGTCGAGCCGGACCTGGCCGAATCATGGGACGTGAGCAACGGCGGTCTCGTCTGGACTTTCCACCTGCGTAAGGGGCTCCGTTGGAGCGACGACGCGCCGCTCACGGCCGAGGACTTCCGGCGCGGCTGGCTGCGGGCGCTGGCGCCGGCCACCCGGTCGGCCTACGGGCGCGCGGAGATGCAGAACATCCGCGGCGCGCGGCGCTACCGGGTCACGGGCTCGGGCAACGTCGGCGTCGAGGCACCCGACGACCGCACGCTGCGCGTGACCCTGCAGCACCCGGTGCCGTGGCTCGACGAGCAGGTCGCGTGGCCGGTCTTCTTCCCGGTGCGTGAGAGCGGTACCGCGACCAGCGGACCGTTCCGGCTCGCGTCGCGGTCGAAGGTGCGGCTCGTGCTGGAGCGGAACTTCAACTACTGGAACGTGGCCGCGGTCAAGCCGAGGCAGCTGGTGTTCACCACATCGACCGGCGGCGTGGACGGGGTGCTGCCTCGGGGGGCGCTCCCGCCCGGCTTCCCCTGGGTCCCGGCGAGCGAGTCCGCGACCGGCGGCCGACGTCTGCCCACGCTGTCGCGCCGGCTGCTGTGGCTCGTCACGCGCGGTACGCCTCTGGCCGACGCGCAGGCGCGTCAGACGGTGTTCGGCTCGCTTCTGCGCCTCCCAGGCGGGCTTGCGAGCTGGGTGCCACCTGCGATGCCCGGTGCGTCGACGATCGTCCCGCGGGAGACGCGAGAGACAGTCTCTTCACCGCGACCGCTTCGGCTCACGCTCGCGTACACAAACCAGGATCCCGGCGCGGAGCGCCTTGCCTCGGATCTGCGGAGCACACTCGCCGCGGACGGCATCGACCTGACGCTGAAGTCGGTCTCCACCCTCGCAGAGCTCGTCCGTCTCGCAGGTCCGCCCGCCCAGCCCGGGCTCGACATGGTGCTGCTCGGCTGGAGCTCGGAGTTCTTCGACGAGTACAACATCCTCGATCTGTTCCCGTGCGCAAGCGCGTTCAACGTCGCCCGCTGGTGCGACCGCTCATACGACCGGCTGATGCACCAGGCCGTGCGGGAGCTCGACGACCAGGCGCGCTACGGGATCGAGCGGGCCCTGGTGCGCAAGCTGGACGAGGGGTTGCCGGCGATCCCACTGGACGCGCCGCCGGAGCGGGTCGACCTGAAGCCCGGCGTGAGCGGCTTCCGCTGGTCTCCCATCGGCTTCTACGAGCTGATGGGCATGACCCGCTCGTAGATCTCGAGCACCTGCCGCGCCACGGCGGTATGCGCATGCACGCGCTCGACGTACTCCCGGCTGCGGCGGCCGAGCTCCGGCAACGAGTCGCGCACCTCGAGCAGACCAGCGAGCACGTCCTCGAGCCCGGCCTCGTCCGCCCGGACGAGCGGAAGCTCGAGCCCGAACGCCTCCTCGGTCTCCGCGGCAGCCTCCTCGTCGAGCTGGACGACGACCGGCTTGGCCAGCGCCATCGACTCGATGGCG
>Ga0207675_100005580_pt1 | contig 12045 bp, 5 predicted proteins | sample KBSSwiS42_FD_184305 | JGI IMG/M metagenome (GOLD analysis project Ga0207675, IMG submission 184305) | Switchgrass rhizosphere microbial communities from Kellogg Biological Station, Michigan, USA - KBS Switchgrass S4-2 (SPAdes) (version 2) | ecosystem: Host-associated > Plants > Roots >...
CGTGTTGCCGGTGCCGGTGTCGTTGACATAGTGCCGCCGATCGTCCGGCAAGAGCCGGTAGTACGAGGCGTTGTCGATACCGCGGAAGCTCAGGGTAGGGCCGAGATGATTGCCCTCCGCGGTATGATTGTAGACCACGTCCAGGATCACCTCGATGCCGGCGTCATGCAACTGCCGGACCATGGTCTTGAACTCGGCGGACAGGCCGGTCGACAGCAATTGCGGCTCGGGCGCGAAGAAGCCGATGGTGTTGTAGCCCCAATAGTTCTTGAGATTGTGCCGCAGCAGATGGGGCTCATCAAACCGCGCCTGGACCGGCAGGAGCTCGATGGCGGTGATGCCAAGCGACCGCAGATAGTCGATGACCGGCTCGCTGCCGAGGCCGGCGCAGGTGCCGCGCAGCGGTTGCGGCAAGGCCGGGTGCCGCATGGTGAAGCCGCGCACATGCGCTTCGTAGACGACGGTATCGGACCAAGGCGTGCCCGGGGGCCGGTCGTCGCCCCACTGGAAGCTGCCGTCGACCACGCGGCATTTGGGCATGGCGCGTGCGCTGTCGCGCCGATCGAAGGACAGATCCTCGCGCGGCGATCCGATGCGATAGCCGAAGATCGCTTCGGTCTGCAGGAACCGGCCATAGAAAGCCCTGGCATAGGGATCGAGCATCAGCTTGTTCGGATTGAAGCGGTGGCCGGCGCGCGGGTCATAGGGCCCATAGACGCGATAGCCGTAGAGCGTGCCCGGCCGCGCGTCCGGCAGGTAGCCGTGCCAGACCTCGTCGGTATACTCCGGCAGCTGCACCCGGTCGATCTCGCGCACGCCGGCGGCATCGAACAGGCAGAGCTCGACCTTCTCGGCGTGAGCGGAGAACAGCGCGAAATTGACGCCCTTGCCGTCCCAGATGGCGCCGAGCGGCCAAGGCTGTCCCGGCCAGATGCGCGATCTCGTTGACGGCGTCAGCGCGCGCGGCACCGCCTGCCGCGCGGCGACGCTGGTGGACAGCCGTGCCTTCGGTGCCAGCTCCCCAAGATCGGATCGGCGCATCAGCCGCCTTTCCGTTCGAGGATCAGGGTGCCGAGCGGCGGCAGCGTCAAGTCGATGGAGTGGGGACGGCCGTGCCAGCCTTGCGGCTCCGCCATCACGCCGCTGCCGTTACCGACGTTGCCGCCGCCATAGAAAACGGAATCGGTGTTGAGGCGCTCGGCATAGAAACCGGGCATCGGCACGCCGATGCGATAGTTGGGACGCGGCTCGGGCGTGAAGTTGCAGACCACGACGGCGATCGAGTCCGGATCGCGGCCACGGCGCAGGTAAGCGATCACGCAGCGCTCATGGTCGGAGGCATCGATCCATTCGAAGCCCTGCGGCTCGCAATCCATCTCGTGCAAGGCCGGCAGGGTGCGATAGACCGTATTCAAGTCGCGCACCAGCGCCTGGGCGCCGCTGTGATCCCGGTCGGACAGCAGATGCCAGTCCAGTCCGGCATCGTGGTTCCATTCGCGCTCCTGCGCGAACTCGCAGCCCATGAACAGCAGCTTCTTGCCGGGATGGGTGAACATGAAGCCAAGATAGGCGCGCAGATTGGCGAAGCGTTGCCAGCGGTCGCCGGGCATGCGGCCTATCAGGGAGCCCTTGCCGTGCACCACTTCGTCGTGGCTGATCGGCAGGACGAAGTTCTCGCTGAAGGCATAGAGCAGGCCGAAGCTGAGATCGTTGTGATGCCAGCGGCGATGGACGGGCTCCTTGCCGATATAGCGCAAGGTATCGTGCATCCAGCCCATGTTCCACTTGTAGCCGAACCCCAGGCCGCCGACATAGGTCGGCCGCGAGACCGCTGGCCAGGCGGTCGATTCCTCGGCGACGGTCATGGCGCCGGGGTTCTGCCCGTAGGTCAGCTCGTTGAGGCGCCGCAGGAAGGCGGTCGCCTCGAGATTCTCGTTGCCGCCGTACCGGTTCGCAATCCACTCGCCGGCCTTGCGGCTGTAGTCGAGATAGAGCATGGAGGCGACGGCATCCACCCGCAGCCCATCGATGTGATAGCGGTCCAGCCAGAACATGGCGTTGGCGAGCAGGTAGTTGGCCACCTCGTGCCGGCCGTAGTTGTAGATCAACGTGTTCCAGTCCTGGTGCATGCCGAGCCGTGGGTCGGAATGCTCGTAGAGATGCGTGCCGTCGAAATAGATCAGCCCATGCGCGTCGGTCGGGAAATGTCCGGGCACCCAGTCGAGCAGGACGCCGATTCCTTCGTTGTGGCAGCGATCTATGAAGCGGGCGAACTCCGCCGGCGTGCCGTGCCGGCTGGTGGGCGCGTAAAGCGCGATCGGCTGGTAGCCCCACGATCCGTCGAACGGATACTCGCTGATCGGCAACAGTTCCAGGTGGGTGAACCCCATCTGCTTCACGTAGGGAATCAGGCGGTCGCCGAGCTCACCGTACGTGAGATAGCGGTTGTTCTCCTCCGGCACACGGGCCCAGGAGCTGAGATGGCACTCATAGATCGAGATCGGGGCGGATCGGCTGCTGGCGGATTCCCGCGCCGCCATCCATGGCTGATCGGCCCAGTCGAACTTCCGCGCGCCGTGCACGATCGAGGCGGTATGCGGCGGCCGCTCGGATTGGAATGACAGCGGGTCCGCCTTCAGCGGCAGCAAGCGTCCATCCGCGCCCTTGATCTCGAACTTGTAGAGTTCGCCGCCCTGCAGGTCAGGGAGGAACAGCTCCCACACGCCGGCCTCGACCCGCTTGCGCATGGGATGGCGGCGGCCGTCCCAATCGTTGAAATCGCCGACCACGCTGACCCGCCGGGCATTTGGCGCCCAGACCACAAAGCTGACGCCCTTGACGCCATCCATCTCGATCAGCTGCGCGCCCAGCCGCTCGTAGATCTTGAGGTGCGTTCCCTCCGCCAGCAGATGCATGTCGACATCGCCGAGCACCGGCGGAAAGCGATACGGATCTTCCAGCTCGACCGTCTTGGCCGGCAGCGCGAAGCGCAGCCGATACTCGATGCGCCCGGGAACAACGCCTGTGAAGAAGCCGGGCTCGTATTGCTGCTCCAGTTCGGTGATGACGTCGCCGGACCGATCCAGCACCCAGGCCTGGCTGGCGGAGGGATGGTAGCAGCGCACTACGAACTGATCCGGCTGTTCGGTGTGCAGGCCGAGCAGCGAGAACGGATCGCCATGGTCTCCATGCACCAGGGCCGTGACCTGATCGTGCAAGTCGCGCTCATGGGCGGAGTGCCGTCCGCGCGCCGGCGCCTGCGAGCCTTTGCTACGCTGCGGCATGGCTGCTCCCTTTGCCGCGCTTCAGGCTGTCCAGTACGGTCTGCAGCCCGGTGATCGGAATGCGCAGCCAAGTCGGGCGGTTGGTCGCTTCGTAGCAGATTTCGTACAGCGCCTTTTCGAGCGTGAAGAGATTGAGCAGGCGGTCTGCCTCGGCGCGAGTCTTTGGGCAACTCGGGCAGTTGCCAATGGCGTCGAAATAGCTTTTCAGGAAAGTCTCTTGCGTGCTCTTGCGCCAGGCCGAGGCGAACGGCAGCAGCTTGCCGACCGAATCCGCCTCATGCTCGGCGATCGCGAACAAGGCCGCCCACTCGGCATACTCGAAGGACCGCAGCATGCCGGCGACATCCTTGAAGGGCGACGACTTGGCACGGCGCTCCTCCATGGTGCGCGCCGGCTCGCCTTCGAAGTCGATGATGTAGAAGTCGTTCTTGGCGACCAGGACCTGTCCGAGATGATAGTCGCCGTGGATCCGCGTCTTGCTGGCCGTGAGGGCACCCTTGCCGAGCACCTCGATCGCAGCCAAGCACTCGTCCTTGCGCTCGATCAACCCTTCGATCGCCCCGCGCACGCCGTCCGGCGCGGACGGCAGCGCCTTGGTCAGCTGGCCATAGGCAGCATTGGCCAGCTTCTTGGTCCCGCTTACCCAGCCGGCGATGTCGGCCGCCTTGATCGGCTCCGGCTTGAAATGCGGATCGCGATCGTCGCTGGCGAAGGCGCGGTGAAGCTCGGCGGTGCGCCGTCCAAGCATCGCGATCAAGCCCAGGTAAACCCCGTGACGCTCCTCCGGCGTTGTTCCATCGGCGCCCTCCACCAGCCGGAACTCATCGAACTGCCGGTCCAGATACTCGGTGGTGTAGACCCAGCCATCGCCCTGGTTGCGCACGAAGCCGTTCATGATGGCGAGGGCGTGGCGCGTGCCGTCCTTTGCGATCTGTTCGGCGGTGCCGAGCAGAGGTGGGGTATTCTGGAAGTGCACAACCTCGGTCAGGAAGCGCGCGATCTCCAGCTCCGGATGCTCGCCCGGCGACAGCCGTCGGAAGATCTTGAGAACGGCGTGGTCGCCGATGATGACCGAGCTGTTGCTCTGCTCCACGCCGATACGGCGGATTTCCGGTGCATTGCCCAGGTCGACCGTCGCCAATGCGTCGGTCGAAGCGAAATGGGTGGTGCCGTCAGCGCCGGTGAGGTCGGTCCCTTTGCGCATGGCATCGATCAGGGCCAGGACGAACTGATCCGATGTGAATGCATCGTAGATCGCGCCGACCTTGGACCCACGGCGCGCTTTCGCCAGGGTGAATGGTGTCAAAGGCCAGTTCGGGGTGCCAGCAGCCTCGTCCCACGAAACGTCCAGCGGCAGGAAGTAGGATTGGGTATCCTTGCGTGTCTGCAGCTCCAGCGTCGCCATCAGCAACAGGTAGTCGCCCCGTTGACGGTGTCCGAGTGTGCCGAGCACGGTGGTATTGGCGCGCGCGATCCGGTCGTCCTTTGCCCCGAACCAGCGCTGCTTGGCAATGAAGCCCGGCAGTACCGAGGTCGATAGCTCGTGCGCCTCGCGCCCGCTGGTCAGGCTGTTCCAGCCGTCGCGCATGACGAGCGTGGTGAACTCCGGCATCGGCTCCGGCAGCACGTCGTGCCAGCGGGGCGCATCTCCGAATTCCGGCAGGACGAACCAGTAGAAGGCATAGCCGGGCAGGGTCAGCAGATAGGGCAGGTCGCCGATCGGCGGGAAGGGCGAGCGCCCCAGCAGCTCCACCGGCACGCGGCCCTTGAAGCGTGAGAGATCCAGCTCCACGGCCTGTGCCGCGCGCGACAGGTTCGCGATGCAGAGCAGCGACTGACCCTCATGCTCGCGGAGATAGGCGAGCACCTTGCGATTGCCGGGATAGAGGAACTTCAGTGTGCCGAGGCCGAAGGCGCTGTGCTGCTTGCAGACGGCGATCAGGCGCTTCATCCAGTTGAGCAGGCTGGACGGCGAGCGGACCTGCGCTTCCACGTTCACCGTGCTGTAGCCGTAGATCGGATCCATGATCGGCGGCAGGTACAGCCGCTGCGGATCGCAGGTGGAAAACCCGCCGTTGCGATCGGACGACCATTGCATCGGCGCCCGCACGCCGTCGCGGTCGCCGAGATAGACATTGTCGCCCATGCCGATCTCGTCGCCGTAATACAGCACCGGCGTGCCGGGCATGGACAGCAGCAGACTGTTGAGCAGCTCGATCTTCTGCCGGTCGTTGTTCAGCAGCGGCGCGAGCCGCCGGCGGATGCCGAGATTGATCCGCATCCGTGGATCGGCGGCATAGAAGCTCCAGAGGTAGTCGCGCTCGCGCTCCGTCACCATCTCGAGCGTGAGTTCGTCGTGATTGCGCAGGAAGATGGCCCATTGGGAGTTGGCGGGGATCTCCGGCGTCTGGCGCATGATGTCGGTGATCGGATGGCGATCCTCCTGCGCGATCGCCATGTAGATGCGCGGCATCAGGGGGAAGTGGAAGCACATGTGGCATTCGTCGCCCTGGCCGAAATAGGCGGAGACGTCCTCCGGCCATTGATTGGCTTCGGCCAGCAGCATGCGGTCGGGATACCTGGCGTCGATCTCCGCGCGGATCTTTTTGATCACGTCGTGGGTCTCGGGCAGGTTCTCGCAGTTGGTGCCTTCGCGCTCGATGAGATAGGGGATGGCGTCCAGCCGCAACCCGTCCACGCCGGTGTCGAGCCAGAACCGCATGACGCGGATGATCTCCGCCAGCAGCTTCGGATTGTCGAAATTGAGGTCAGGCTGGTGCGAGTAGAAGCGGTGCCAGTAATAGGCATTGGCGACCGGGTCCCAGGTCCAGTTCGATTTCTCCGTATCGGTGAAGATGATGCGCGCGTCCTTGTATTTCTGGTCGGTATCGCTCCAGACATAGAAGTCGCGTGCCGCCGAGCCCGGCTTGGAGCGGCGCGCGCGCTGGAACCAGCGATGCTGGTCCGAGGTGTGGTTGATGACCAACTCGGTGATGACCCGGATGCCGCGATCGTGGCAGGCGCGCACCAGGCGGCGGAAGTCGCGCATCGTGCCGTAGGCCGGATGGATGCCGCGATACTTGGCGATGTCGTAGCCGTCGTCCTTGAGCGGCGACGGATAGAACGGCAGCAGCCAGAGCGCGGTGATGCCGAGATCCTGGAGATAGTCCAGCTTTTGCCGCATGCCCTCGAAATCGCCGATTCCGTCGTTGTTGGAATCGTGGAAAGCCTTGACGTGCGCCTCGTAGACGAGGGCGCTCTTGAACCACAGCGGATTGCTGCGGGTCGAGACTTCCAGTTGACGGTCGAGCTGGACGCTGGGTTGCAGGGGCAGGTTCATGATTGCGCCTCCATCGGCGTCAGCCGCCAGATCGCGCACGGGTTGGCGTGCGGATCGAGATGCATGCGCTGGATCTTGCCGTGCCAGCGGATGCGGGCGCCGGTCAGCAGTTCCTCGGCGTCGATCGCCCCGTGATCGGGCAGCCCGAACTCCCACAGCGGCACTTCGAAGTCGCAGGACTGCGCGTGGTTCGGATCGAGATTGACCGCGACCAGGATGGCGTTGTCCCTGGTCATCTTGCCATACAGCAGGATCTGATCGTTGAAGGCGTTGTAGAAGCGCAGGTTGCTCAGCTGGTGCAGCGCCGGGTTGTCGCGCCGGATGGCGTTGAGGCGCGTGATGTGCTGCCGGATGTTGCCGGGCCGGTCCCAATCCCAGGCCTTGATCTCGTACTTCTCGGAGTTGAGATAGTCCTCCTTGCCCGGGATGGCGGCAGCTTCGCACAGCTCGAACCCGCTATAGAGCCCGTAGACGCTGGAGAGGGTGGCGGCGAGGGTCGCGCGCACGAGGAAGGCCGGTCGGCCGCCGGTCTGCAGGTGATGGGGATTGATATCCGGCGTGTTGGCGAAGAAGTTCGGCCGGTAATATTCCCTCGGTTCCACCTGCGTCAGCTCGGTCAGGTACTCGGTCAGCTCACGCTTGTTCGTGCGCCAGGTGAAATAGGTGTAGGACTGCGTGAAGCCCAGCTTCGCCAGGCGCTTCATCATTTTCGGCCGGGTGAAGGCTTCGGCGAGGAAGATGACGTCCGGATGTTGCCGGCGCACCTCCGTGATCATCCATTCCCAGAACGGCAGCGGCTTGGTGTGCGGGTTGTCGACCCGGAAGATCTTCACGCCCTGCTCGATCCAGAACAGCACCACGTCGCGCAGCGCATGCCAGACCGCCGGATAGGCCTCGCGATAGAAGTGAAGGTTGACGATGTCTTCGTATTTCTTCGGCGGATTCTCAGCGAACTTGATGGTGCCGTCCGGCCGCCAGTCGAACCACTCCGGATGCTCCTCGATCCACGGATGGTCGGGCGAACATTGGATCGCGAAGTCGAGCGCGATCTCCAAACCGTGGGCGTGAGCGGCGCGCACCAACCGCTTGAAGTCATCCAGCGTGCCGAGCTCCGGATGGATCGCCGTGTGGCCGCCTTCCTGGCCGCCGATGGCATAGGGGCTGCCTGGGTCATTCGGGCCGGCGGTTAGGCTGTTGTTGCGGCCCTTGCGGTTGGTGCGCCCGATCGGATGGATCGGCAGCAGATAGAGCACGTCGAAGCCCATCTCCCGCACGTAGGGCAGGCGGGCGATCACGTCGTCGAAGGTGCCATGCCGTTCGGCCGAGCCGCTTTGCGAACGCGGCATCAACTCATACCAGGCGGCATAGAGGGCGGCCTGCCGGTCGACGATGACCCGCAGCTCGCGCGGGTAGCGCGACACGTTGGTGCGGTCGGCGCAGCGCACGACCGCGATATGCACTTCGTCGGCCAGCAGAAGGTCGGCGAGTTCCTCCGGCCGCGCGCGCAAGGTCTCGGCGTGGGTCAACAAGGCTTCCAGAGTCGCGCGGTAGCGTCCCTGAGCCCGCGCGGCCGCCTTCTGCACCAGGATGCGGCCTTCCTCCAGCTCCAGGCGCAAATCCTGCCCGGCGGTGCGCTTCTTGGTGACCTCGGCGCGCCAGCTGCCGAACAGGTCGCGCCAGGCTTCGATCGTGAAGAGGTAGTCCGCGTTGTGGGTGAGGGGGATGCGGCCGATCCAGCGGTCGTTGTCAAAGAACTCCATCGGCGCTTCCGACCAGTCCGTTTCCGACGCCGTGCGATATTTGACGCGCGCCTGCAGCTTGTCGTGGCCGTCTCCGAAAATGTCGGCCCAGACTTCCAGGACATCGCCGACGATCCGCTTGGCCGGGAACCGCCCGCCATCCAGCTCGGGATGGACCTGTTCGATCGCGATGCGATTGGCTGCCAGCTCATCCAGCTCGGTGTGAGGGCTTGGCGCACGGATGGGCGCCTCGGCCGCGACCTGGATCGGACGATGGCCGCGATCGCCGCGGAACACCCGCGCCGCGAGCGGCTCCAGCGTGATCGACTCCCCTGGCTGGAAGGGGAGCGGTGTCGCCAGGGGCGTCACGTCGGCGAAGTGGTCGAACATGCCGCCGGTCTCGGCCAGCAAGGGCGCGATCTGAACCTGGTGTGTCCGTTGCCGGTCTGGGTTGAGCAGGGTGATGGCGCAGCTGTCGGATTCGATCGGATGGCCGCCGTTCAGCCGCAGGAGCCCAACCACGGGATTGTCGAGCGCGGTAATGCGCCGCTGCTGGCCTTCGCGGTTTAGGGCGGGGACGGCAGCCTTCATCGCATGCACGGCCGCCACGAACGCGGCCAGGTCGATCCCGGTCTCCTCCCAATGTTCCGGCCGCGTCCGCACCACGTCGAGCCGGCGGCGGAAGCCATACTCGTAGCCCATCGGCACCATCAGGCCGGAGGAGAAGCAGGCGGCGAACAGCAGGTGGAACTTCAGGCTGGCCGTCAGCTGCGCCGGGCTCGGCACCTCGGCCGCCAGCCGTTCGGTGTCGTGGCTCTCCGGGAACGCGATCGAGGGCGCGATCAGCCGGAACTTCTCGTACTGATCCAGCAACCACGGTGCGCGGAAATCCCACCACTTGGCGCTGTTGAAGATGTAGTCGAAGCCGGCATTCGCCAACGCCACCACCTGGTCCGCCGTGCAGCCAAGCGTCTCCGCGAAAAAGCGCAGGTCGGGGGCGGTCTGCCGGGCCGCCGAGATGATGGAGCGCCAGACATCGGCCGGCACCTGATAGGCGGCGTCGCACCGGAACCCGTCGAACCCAAGGCCGGCATAGTGGCGCACATAATGCGTCCAATAGTCGATCAAGGCGGCGCGGGCGGACGGCGTCTCGTAGTCGAGCTCTGCCAGGTCCTCCCAGATCGTCACCTTGGTTGGATCGTCGGGATCGATCGCGCGCGGGGTGTAGAGCGTGCCATCGGGATTGCGCCGGTACCATTCCGGATGGTCGGCGGCCAGCAGTGCGTCCTGGGCGGTGTGGTTGATGACTAGGTCCATCATCACGCGCAGGCCGAACCGACTGCCTTCGGCGGTGAATTGCCGCAGGGCGGTCTGCTCGTCCTGGCGCGGCAGGTTGCCGAGCGTCAGGTCGCTCAGGCTGTAGGGATCCTTGATGGCGTAGATGCTGCCGGAGCTGCCGGTCGCGTGGAAAGGATTAACGAAGACCCAGTTGAAGTTCATGCCGGCGACGCGCCGGAGATGCTGCGTCCAGTCGGAGACGCTGCCGGCCAGGGGCGGGAACAGATTGTAGATGCGTGGGCCGGCCGGATCGCTCGCCGTCTGCGCGCGCGACGCCGGCGTTTCCTCGAGAATGGTCTTGGCAGGCCGTGCTCTCGATGGCGTCACAGAAATCTCCACCCCGGGCTGGTGGACGCGTTCAGAAGCTCTGCCCGCGCACCGAACAAAAGCGCTTTGGCGATAAGAAATTAACGGAAAGACACCCGACGGCTGCCGCGGACTCTTGCCTCCCGTCTATCAACAAGGGTTAACGCCGTGGGTTCCCGCTCGCGCGGGTCTTAAGCAACGCGCTGTCGCGAGAATCGGTCGATGGCGCGGCCATAGAGCTGCTGGTAGCAGAGCGCCGGTTTGGCCCAGCCGAAATTGCGCGCCATGGCCGACTTGCGCATGGCCATGACGATATCACGGTTACTGAAGACATTGAACGCCCGCGTCACCTGAAGCCAAGCCTCGTTGCGGGACGCACCAACCACACCTGCCGCTTCCGCGACATTGCGGAAACGCCAGCGGAGAGGGAACAGCGTGGGCGACTTTTCGTTCCCAGGATCCTGCATCCGGCCGGCGGCGCCGAATAACTGAGCTCCATCGCGGGCAGGTAAGTCCGTGGCAAGCGATGTCCGGTATAAAACGCGGACTCCTAGAGTGCGAGCAGAGCCTCGAGGCGCCGCACCTGATGCTCCAGCATGGACTTGCCGAGACTGATCCGGCAACCGCGTCTCTGCGCTTCCAGCAGCAGCGGCGTCAGCTCCGGAGACATGATGATCTCGGAAACCGTCATGTCCGGCGTCAGAGGCGAGGGATCGCTGATCGGCAGCGGGTCGTCCGGTTTCATGCCAAGGGACGTGGTATTCACGACCGCATGGTAGCCGGTCGCGTCCGCCGGCGCGGCAAAGGCATCGCACTGCGGGTATGCGGCGCGCACGGCCTGGGCGAGATCACGAGCCTTCGCCTCGGTGCGGTTGCTGAGTCCAAGGACGGCGGCTCCGGCCGCGGCAATGGAAAAGGCGATCGAACGGCCCGCGCCGCCGGCGCCGATCTGCAGCACGCGCTTGCCTTTGAACGCGATGCCGCTTTCCCTGGCGCCGTCGATGAAGCCGGCGCCGTCGATATTGTCGCCCGTCAGGCGGCCGCCCGCATCCCGCCGCACGAAATTCACGGAGCCGACCAGCTTGGCCTGCGGCAGCAGTTCATCGATGAACGGGCAGATTGCGATCTTGTGCGGAATGGTGATGCCAAAGCCCGCCACGTTGTGAAATCCCCGGATGGCCCGCACCGTCGCTTCCAGGTCGGCCGGCTTCACGTGCAAGGGCGAGATGGCGATGTCGTGGCCGAGCGCGCGCAGCTCCCGGGTCAGCACCACGGCGCCCCGGATGTGCGCCACCGGGTCCGCCAGGATGAACATGATCTTGGTCTTGCCGCTGATCTCCATCGTGGCCGCCTATGGCAGTTGCCAGCGCGGCTGGCGGTCGAGCGCCTGGGCCTTGCCGTAGGTGCGGTATTGCTGCTGCACCGTGATCCATTCTTCGGGGGTCAAGAGCGTTGGCGTGCCGAAACTGCTGGCCAGCAGATATTGCCGCGCCAGCGCCTCCAGCTTCAGCGCCGCTTCGAACGCCGCCAGCAACGTCGCGCCGCGTGCCAGCATGCCGTGATTGGCCAGCAGGCAAGCGGTGCGGTCCACCAGCGCCTTTCCGGCGGCTTCGCCCAGCTCTTCGGAGCCGAACGGATGATAGTCCACGCACGGCACGTCCATGCCGCCGAAACCCTGGATCATGTAGTGGAAGGCGGGGATCGGCTTGCGGAAGGTGGAGAGCGCGACGCAATGATCCGCGTGGCTGTGCACCACCGCCCTGGCGGCCGGCGCATGCTGGTAGACCGCACCATGCATGGCCTGTTCGGAGGACGGGCGCAGCGGGCCGTCCCACGTGCCGTCGAAGCGGGCAAAGACGATGTGCTCCGGCGCCAGGGTCTCGACCCGGCAGCCGGCCGGCGTGATCAGCATGCCTTCGTTCCAACGCACGCTGATATTGCCGGTGGAGCACACGTTCATGCCGCGCCGCTCCAGTTCAGCATTGACCTCGACGATGGCGGCGCGGATCGCGGATTCGCTCATGCGGCCTTGCTCTGG
>Ga0207675_100005581_pt1 | contig 12044 bp, 14 predicted proteins | sample KBSSwiS42_FD_184305 | JGI IMG/M metagenome (GOLD analysis project Ga0207675, IMG submission 184305) | Switchgrass rhizosphere microbial communities from Kellogg Biological Station, Michigan, USA - KBS Switchgrass S4-2 (SPAdes) (version 2) | ecosystem: Host-associated > Plants > Roots >...
TCTCAGCCCGTGCCAGGTGAACGTCGGCGCCATGAAGCAGTTCGTGCCGTACGCGAAGTTCCTCGTGCGTGCCTCCCAGGTGAAGCGCGACCCCGCCCGCCATCTGGAGACTTTGCCCGCGCCACGGCCTTGAACGCACGCGGACAAGCGCCGCAGCGTCCCGCCCGCCTGTCACGGCTGCTGCCCCGGCTGATCGTCGCCGCGGGCCTGACCACCTACATCCTCTGGAGAAGTCATCCGCGAGCCGTCCTTGCGGCCGCCGCGGGCGCCGACTGGCGGCCGATGGCGTTCGCCGTGCTCCTCGTGCTCGTCGACCGGGCGCTGATGGCGTACCGATGGGTGGTGCTGCTGTGCACCGTCGATCGCGCGCGGCGGCCGCCGCTTGGCGCGCTGATGCGCATCTTCTTCGTCAGCACCTTCGTCGGCACATTCCTGCCGGCGAGCGTCGGCGGCGATGCGGTCCGCGCGTTCAGCCTTTCGAGAGAGAACGTGAGCGGCGGCGACGCCGTGGCGTCGGTCTTCATGGATCGGATCCTCGGCGTCGCGTCGCTGCTGCTGATGGCGCTCGTCGGGCTGCCGCTCGTCCGCGGGACGGCGGCGAGCACCCCGATCGTGTCCGCCCTCGCGGCGGCCGGCGGGTTGTGCCTGCTGACCCTGCTGCTGATCTTCAGCCGCCGCGCCGGACGCGTGGCGGCGAGCGTTCTCGAACGGCTGCCGTTCACCGTGGTCCGGGACCTCGGCCACCGCGTGCTCGCATCGGTTCGAAAATACTCGGCCTACCCGCGGCAGCTCATCAACGTCCTGATCTGCTCGATCGCGGTCCAGGCGCTCCGCATCGTGCAGGCGTACTATCTCGGGCGCGGGCTCGGCATCGAGGCGCCGCTGACGATCTACTTCGCGTTCGTTCCCCTGATCCTGATGGTGATGCTGCTGCCGGTGACCTTCAACGGCATCGGGACGAGCCAGGCGGCGTTCGTCTGGTTCTTTGCCCGGGCCGGTGTGGACGCGGCCCCGGCCTTCGCGCTCTCCGTGCTCTTTGTCGCGCTCGGCATCGTCGGCAACCTGCCAGGCGGCATTCTCTATGCGTTCGGGCAGAGCCGGCCCGATGACGATCGCGTGCGATCATGACCGCATCCCGGCAGAGCGGAGGCCGGCGCCTCCTCAAAGGCCTCGGTTTCCTCGTCTACAACCTGATCGCGGCGACGGTGCTGCTCGAAACGAGCATCGTCGTGATGCTCCATGCGCCCCGGGCGGTCGGCGCGTCGCCGCGGCCGGTGCGCCGGTTGATCCAGCAGGTCTACCGGCATTTCAACCGATCCCTGATCCAGTTCGACGCGCAGTGCGCGCGGTACGACCCAGGTCTCGCCTATACGCTGAAGCCGGGCGCGTGCACGTTCGAGAACATCGAGTTCAGGAACGAGTACCGGATCAACCGCGTCGGGGTGCGCGACGAAGACGCCCTGCTCGACGCGCCCGAGGTGATCGTGCTCGGCGACTCGCACGCGATGGGCTGGGGCGTCGGGCAGGAGGAAGCGCTGCCGCAAGTCCTCGCCCGCAAGAGCGCGCGCCGCGTGCTGAACGCGGCGGTCTCCTCCTACGGCACCGCGCGTGAACTGTCGCTCCTCGATCGGCTGGACGCCTCACGCCTGCGCGTGCTCGTCGTCCAGTACTCGGACAACGACTTGCCGGAAAACCGCACCTTCCGCGAGAACGGGAACCAACTGCCGATCATGAGCGCAGCGCAGTATCAGAACATCGTGCGGTACTACGGGTCGCAGCGCTCCTACTACCCTGGCAAATATGTTTACCGCCTGTTTCTGAAGGTGTTCCGGCTGGAAGAGCCGGAACCCGACCAGCTCAGGATGGATCCGGTGACACCGGCCGAAGAGGCGGAACTGTTCGTGCACGTCCTGACGCACGCGAGCCGCGCCGTGCTCGACCACGTGCAGCTCGTCGTGCTGGAGGTCAACGAGCAGATTCGGCCGGCGCGCCCCTTCATCGCCGCGCTCGACGCCGTCAGGCGGCGCGATGCCAACCCGGCCTTCATCCGCGGGCTGATCGCGCTCGACGTCGCGCCGCTGTTGACGCCGGACGATTTCTACCGGCTCGACGACCACATGAATGCGCGAGGCCACGAGAAGGTCGCCACCGCGCTGGCCGGCGTCATTCGCGAGCGACACTAGTTTCTCGTAGTGTCCGGCTTTAGCCGGACCGTGACGGTCCGCCTGAAGGCGGACACTACGTACGTTGTTGTTTCCGCAATAGTCTCGCGGTGTTTCAGCGGCGCCGTTGCGTGAACGTCGGCACGATTGGCGGCGTCTCGAACCGGGCGCGGACGGCGTCGAAGAACGTCTCCGCCATCAGCGTGTAGCCCGCGTCGTTGGGGTGGAGCCCGTCCGCGCCGAGATGCGTCTCCGTGCGACCCTCGAAAGCCTGATAGAGCTCGACAACGATCGCCCCCTCGGCCAGCGCCATCGGCCGGATCTGGTCGTTGGCGGGGACGATCGAGGCGGGGGCAGCCGCGCGGAAGCCCCCGGGGCGTTCCGGCAGCAGTGTCCCGATGAGCACCACGACGCCACTGCTCCGGGCCGTGCGAATCATCGATCGCAAGTTGCTCACGACTCCGGGGATCGCCGCGTCGCGGCCGGCGTTCAGATCGTTCACGCCTTCGAGCAGCAGCAGCACCTCCGGTTGATCGCGGCTGAGGACGCCCGGCAGCCGATCCCGCCCCTGGGCGGTGGTTTCGCCGCCCAGGCCTTCGTCGGTCAGGCTGAACTGCTGCGCGGTGTATCGCCCTTCGAGCAGCCCCTTGAGCTTGTAGACATAGCCGACCGGAGACCCGGGATCGCCGACCGTCAACGGGCCGAACAACGCGAGTTTGCCTTCGGTCATGCTGTCGCCGAAGGCCACAAAACGAGTGGCGCCGATTTGCGGCGGCGGCGTCACGGTCACGCTGAACGTGCAGCTGTCGGTATGGCTCCGCGCGTCGGTCGCCGTGCAGGTGACAACGGTCGAACCGATCGGGAAGTCGCCGGGGCTCGCCGGCACACACTGCGTGGCGACCGGCGTCATCCCGCCGACGACAGTGGCCGGAGGGTAGGTGAGGGGAAGCGTCACTCCGTCGACCGATTGTGCAGTGACTGGCGGCGGACAGGTGATTTCCGGATCGTCGGTCGGCGTTGGCGGCATCGGCGTGCTGCCGCACGCGGGCGCGCACAGCACGAGGACACACAGCAGGTGACGGAACTGGACTGGAACGCGCAAAATCTCGCTGCCCCTCGAACCTTATCGAAACGTCTCGGACGGTCGGACATCCGCCGACAGCGACTCGCGGATCTCGCGGATCGCGTAGGTTGGCTTGTTGGTCGACTCGCGATAGGTTCGCGCCTGGAGCTCGGCCAGCAGGCCCAGGGTCACGAGCTGGAAGCCGGTCGAGATCAGCAGGATGCCGAGCAGCAGCAGCGGACGGTTCGACAGCGACTCCGCGCCGCGCAGCCGCTCGTAGGCGAGCCAGCCGCTGATGACGGTGCCGAGCAGGCCCAGCACGAAACCGATCAGCCCGAAGATCTGCAGCGGACGCGTCGAGTAGCTCAGGAGAAACTTCAGCGTCAGCAAATCGAGCATCACGCGAATCGTCCGGCTGATGCCGTACTTCGAGTGCCCGTGCTGGCGCGGACGGTGATTGACGACGGTTTCGACAATCGACACGCCTTGCGCGCTGGCGATCGCGGGCAGAAAGCGGTGCATCTCGCCGTAGAGGTGCATCGGCTTGACGACTTCGGCGCGAAACACCTTCAGCGAGCAGCCGTAGTCGTGGAGGTGCACGCCGGTGACGACCGAGATCAGGCTGTTCGCCACCATCGACGGCAGCTGTCGCGACACGAAGGGGTCCTTGCGGTCTTTCCGCCAGCCGCACACGATGTCGTGGCCGCGCTCGACGAGCTCCACCATGGCGGGAATGTCGCGCGGATCGTTCTGGCCGTCGCCGTCCGAGGTGACGATCAACCGGCCGCGCGCATGATCGAATCCCGCGGCGAAGGCGGCGGTCTGGCCGAAGTTCCTGCGGAAGCGGATCACCCGCAGATGCGGGTCCACGGCCTGCAGCTCCGCGAGAATCGCGAAGCTGTCGTCCCTGCTGCCGTCGTCGACCGCCAGGATCTCGTAGGGACGCCCCCACCGCGTCAGCGTCTCGGTCAGCTCCGCATGCAGCTGCCGCAGAGACGGCGCCTCGTTGTAGATGGGGATGACGATGCTCAGCTCGGGTATCACGTACTCCTTACATTCTATCGGCTTGTTGGCCGTCTACGCTTACTCCAGAGCAGGAAGGCGCCGAATCCGGCCGCGAGGACGGCGGCGGCGGCAATCGACACGACGGTGCCGTTCTCGCGCATGTACTCGCTGGCCTGGCTGCCGTATTTCACCGCGAGCACGCCGAGGGCCAGGTAGCGGACCCCCCGGCCGATCGCGATCGCGGTGGCAAACTTCACCGCGCTGATGCCGACCACCCCGGCCAGCAGGATGAACAGCTTGAACGGCGCCGGCGGCGGCAGCAGGCACAGGACGAGCACCGCCATGACGCCGTTGCGCTGCAGGGCGCCCATCGCCCGCTCGATCCTGTCCCCGGTGAATCGCTTCTTGACGAACGCCTCGCCGCCTTTTCGTCCGAGGTAGTGCATGACGAGGCAGCCGGCCACCGATCCGGCAACGGTCGTGGCGACGTACCACAGCATCGCGCCCGGAGCGCGCGTGACCATCACCACGAGCAGGATGTCGGTGATCCCGGGAAGAGGAAGCACGGACGAATCGAGGAACGCGACGAGAAACAGGCCCGGCCCGCCGAGCGCCAGGCCGAGCCCGCGGACCTTGTCGACGAATTCACCCATAGAATAAACAGGTGATTATACCGCTCGCCCGGCGCGGGCCGTGGCCGGCGCCGGTCGTGATGGCGCTCGCCGCGGCGCTTGGCGGCGCGTATGCGGCGTGGCACTACCATCGGCTCGGCCTCACGCTGAGCCACTACGATGCGCGCGGCCACCTCGTGGTCGCCCGGCGGATTGCGGACAGCATCACACCCGGATGGCAGCAGATCGGCGCGGTCTGGCTGCCGTTGCCGCATCTCCTCAACGCCATACCCGTGCAGGCGGATCTCCTGTACCGCACCGGCGCGTCGGCCGTCGCGATCTCGATCGCCGCCTACGCGATCGCCACGGGCGCAATCGGATGGACGGTCCTGATGCTGACGGCGTCGACGCCCGCGGCCGTCGCCGGCGCCGTGGTGTTCGCGCTGAACCCGAACGTGCTCTACCTCCAGTCGACGCCGATGACCGAGCCGCTGCTGCTCGCGACGACGACGATGGCGGTTGCGATGCTGATCGCGTGGTGCCGGGCAGACCATGTCGGCTGGGCGTTGGCGCTCGCGTGCCTCACCCGCTACGAAGCCTGGCCCGTCACCGTGGCCGCGCTCGCGGCCGCCGGGTGGTCCCGCTGGCGCCGCGGCCAACCCCTCGCCGCCCTCGCCCGCGACATCTTCGCCATTGCGATATACCCCGCTCTGGCCATCCTTGGCTTCGCGATCTTCAGCCGCGTCGTGATGGGTGAGTGGCTGGTCGCGGGGGGATTCTTCGTGCCGGAAAACAAGGCGCTCGGCGATCCGCTGATGGCCGCCGCAGAGATCGGCTGGGGCACGCAGATGCTCAGCGGCACACCGCTCACGTGGGTCGGCGGCGCGGGTGTCGCCATCGCTCTCGTGCTCGGCCTCGCGCGCCGGCGCCACGCCGACATGCTGATCGCGGTCGCGCTGCTCGCCATGGCGGCCATCCCGTGGACGGCATTCCTCGACGGACATCCGTTCCGCATCCGCTACATGGTGCCGCTCATGGCGATCGAGGCGATCGGCGCCGGCCTGGTGGCCGGCGTTCTGCCCGGCGGCCGCGTGCGTGCGGCAGGCGCGGCGGCGCTCCTCGTCCTCGCCGCCTACGAGCTCCGGCCGCTCGACGCGTCGGCGCCGATGGTCGTCGAAGCGCAGTGGGATCGGCCGAACGCGCCGGTCCGCGCGCTGGTGACGGCGTGTCTCGGTGCGCCGTCCGGCGGCGACAAGATCATGGCGAGCATGGGATCGCTCGGCCACTACATGCAGGAGGCGTCGGCGTCCGGCTTCGCGATTCGCGATTTTCTGCACGAGGGAAACGGCGACATCTGGCTCGCCGCGCTCACCGGCCCGCGTCCCTTCGCGCGCTGGGTGCTCATCGAGGAGAAGGCCGAAGGCGGCGACATGCTGGCGCACATCGCGCGGGAGAAGCCGTCGTTTCTCGACGGCTACGAGCGAGCGTGCGAGGGAGCCGGGCTCGCGCTGTATCGGAGACGGGAGAATTAGGAATTCAGAATTCAGAATTAGGAATTCGTGTCACGAATTCTTAGTTCCAAATTCCGAATTCTTAATTGTGCAACGTCCTTTTAGAATCTGACGTGCACCGTAAAGTTGTACGTAAACCCGCCGAGGTCGATCGTCGTGCCGGCGAAATCCTGCTCGGCCGGAATCTTTCCCTCGCCTGACTGATGGCGGACTTCGAAGCCGGCGCCCCACGAGCCGATCGGAATGCGGATGCCGCCGAGAATCAGCGGGCCCGTCGCGGCCCCGTCGCTGCTGAACGAGTCGCGAAAGATCGTGTGGCACGGTCCCTGGATGCCGGGCGCACACGGAATCTGTTCCCCGAGAAACTGCCCCGTCTCGCTATAGCGCCAGGCCAACACGCCGACGCCGCCGCCGATGTAGGGCTCGATGCCGCCCTTGCGATGCCCGAGCGGCAGGAAGCGAACCGTCGCCGTGAACGGCGCGACACGCAGCTTGATCTCCTGTTCGATCTCGAAGCCGTCGTCGTTGACGAACCCGGGATAGATCGCGGGAACCGTTTGCGAGTAGAACCCCAGCCCCAGGCCGGCCTCGAAGTGGTTGCCGAGGCCGGTGAGCCACTCGGCGCCGTACGTGGCGCCGTTGAAGTCCTTGATGTCGAACGCGAGGAAGTCGCGATTGTTGACCAGGACGTCGTCGTTCGGGCGGCCGTCCTCTCCGCGCGGAACGAAGCCGCCGATCGAGAAGTTCAACGATTGCTGAGCTGAGGCGATCGACGGCGTCATCACCGCCACCGCCATCACGAACGCCAGAAGAATTCGACGCATTTGGTGCGCTCCTTTGCCCCGATCTGAGCAGGAGGGATGCCAGAATTCCGGCCGGAAAACGGCGGAAATCGTTGGGTTCCGGCCGAGCCTGTCTCTCGCGGGTATCACTTCGTCCGCTGGAGAGCACGGCCCTCGCGAAACGCCGCGATGGTCGCGAGCATGGCGTCGTGGAGATGGCCGTTCGTGGCCAGGACCTGTCCGCCGCGCGACGTGAAGGCGCCGCCATCGGTGCCGGTCACACGCCCGCCGGCCTCCGAGACGATCAGCGCGCCGCCGGCAATGTCCCACGGCTTGAGGTCGCTCTCCCAGAAGCCGTCCAGGCGTCCGGCGGCGACATAGCACAGGTCGATGGCCGCCGAGCCGAGGCGCCGCACCGCGCGCGCCTGGCCGACGAACGCGCCGAAGAGGCCGACAATTTCGTCGACGCGGCTGTGCACGTCGTACGGGAATCCGGTGACGAGCATCGCATCGACCAGGCGCGCCGCCGATGACACGCGCAGCGGGGCGCCGTTCAGGAACGCCCCGCCGCCGCGCTCGGCGGTGAACAGTTCCCGGCGGTTCGGGTCGTACACCGCGCCGACCTGGGCGGTGCCGTCGATTTCGAGCGCGAGCGATGCGCAGAAGATCGGCAGGCCGTGCGCGAAGTTCGTGGTGCCGTCGATCGGATCGAACACCCAGCACGCCCCCGGCGGCACCGCGGCCGCGCCGCCGAGCTCTTCCGCCAGGATCTGGTGATCGGGAAACCGCTCCGCGATCAGCGCGCGGAACATGCGCTCCACGGCGAGGTCGACCTCGGTGACGAGGTCGATCGTGCCCTTCTTGTTGATCTCGAAGTCGCGGCCGAAGTGGGCCATTTGCAGATCGCCCGCCCGGACGACCGCTTCGACGGCAGTGGTGAGAAACAGCGGATTCAGCAGCACGCCAGCTGGCCCTCGACTAGAACAAATGCAACCACGAAATCACGAAGATACGCGAAGACACGCACGAAGAAGAAATCGATTTCTTCTTCGTGTTTTTCTTCGTGTTTTCGTGTCTTCGAGGTCCCGGTGCCCTTTGTCGCCGGTCAGGTTGTGGAAGAGCCCTCGGCGTCCGCGGCGGCGGGCAGCCCACGCTTGACCATGCGGATCTCCATCCCGCCTTCCGGCGCCCGCTGCAGCTGGACGTCGTCCATGAAGTTGCGGATGAGGAAGATGCCGCGCCCGCTCGACTTGAGCAGGTTCTCCGGGTCGAGCGGGTTCGCCACCGTCTCGGGATCGAAGCCCTCGCCCTGATCGCGCACGCGGATCAAGAGCTCGGGAACGTCCGCCTTCGTCGCCGTCTCGAACTCGATGAAGACGTGCTTGGCCGCGTCGTTCCGGTTGCCATGCTTGATGGCGTTGATGACCGACTCGCGGATCGCGACACCGACCCAGTGCAGCGAATCGTCGTCGAGACCGACGTCGCGCGCCATGTGGTCGCTGACGACCTGAACGAAGTCGAGCATCTCGAACGCGCTCGTGAACTCGAGCCGGACGATGTGTTGGCCGTTGGACGTCATGTCTTGATCACGCCGCACTCAATACCATCCGTTCCGTGATGTCAAGACACGAGGCCAAACCGACAAGGTCGCGTAAGATTTGACGGACATGCCGCCGGTGCCCACTGCGACCGTTGCGCCCGCCCGCCGTCTGCGCGGCCGAGTGCGCGTCCCCGGCGACAAATCGATCGCGCACCGCTATGCCCTCCTCGCCGCGCTCGCCGAGGGGCGCTCCACGCTGACCCATTTTGCCCCAGGAATGGATTGCCGGTCGACGCTCGCCTGCCTGCGCGGGCTCGGCGTGGAGGTGGACGAGGGACCTGAGGGCACAGTTACCTTACTGGGACGAGGTTTCCGGCAACTCCGTTCGCCCGCGTCCGTGCTCGATGCCGGGAACTCGGGGACGACCATGCGCCTGCTCGCCGGGGTGCTGGCGGGCCACCCGTTTTCGGCCACCATGATCGGGGACGCCTCGCTGTCCCGCCGCCCGATGCGGCGGGTGATCGTTCCGCTCGAGCGGATGGGCGCCCGCATCGACGCCACCGACGGACACGCGCCGATCACGGTGCGGGGGACGCAACTGCACGCCATTACACACGCCCCGGAGACGCCGAGCGCCCAGGTCAAGAGCGCCGTCCTCCTGGCCGGATTGCACGCAGAGGGCACCACCAGCGTCACCGAGCCTGCCGCCACCCGCGATCACACCGAGCGGGCGCTGACGGCCTTTGGCGGGCTGGTCAGCGTCGAGGGGCTGACCCTGTCGGTCGCCGGCGGCCAGCGCCTGGCGGGCCGCGCCCTGAGCGTCCCCGGTGACTTTTCGTCGGCCGCCTTCTGGCTCGTCGCCGCGGCGGCGCTGCCCGGGTCGCGCGTCGAAATCGAGGGCGTCGGGCTCAACCCCACCCGCATCGGGCTGCTCGACGTGCTCCGGCGCTTCGGCGCGCACGTGGAGTCCGTGGTCGAAAGCAGCGACGCCGGCGAGCCGCGCGGCACCATTACGGTCGAAGGCGACCGGACCGGGTCGATCGAGATCGCGCCGGAGGAAGTGCCGGGCCTCATCGACGAATTGCCGGCCATCGCGGCGCTCGCGGCGCACGGGGGCGAGGTCACGGTGCGCGGGGCCGGCGAGCTGCGCGTCAAGGAGAGCGATCGGATCTTTGCGCTGGTCGCCGGGTTCCGCGGCCTCGGGATCGACGCCGACGAGCGCCAGGACGGCTTCGTCATCCGCGGGCCGTCCAGTGGATCGTCCCGGCCGTCGGGCGGGACGGCGAACGCGCACGGCGATCACCGCATGGCGATGGCCTTCGCGATCGCCGCCCTCGCGGCCGAGCGCCCGTCCAGAATCGACGGCGCCGACGTCGTCGCCGTCTCCTACCCTGATTTCTTCGCGACGCTGGATCGGCTCGTCTCGTGAAAGCGGACAAGATTTACCTGGTCGGCTTCATGGCGGCCGGCAAGACGACGCTGGCGCGGGCGCTGGCCAGGCGGCTGGACTGGCAGGCGGTGGACATCGACGAGGTGATCGAGCAGCGCGAGCGCCTGACGGTGACCGAGATCTTCGCCAGGCGCGGCGAGGCCTATTTCAGGACGCTCGAGCGGGAGGTCCTCGCCGAGCAGGCCGCGCCGCGGCATCTCGTGGTGGCAACCGGCGGCGGCACCTTCGCCGACCCCCAGAACCGGGCCGCCATCAACCAGGACGGGGTCTCGGTCTGGCTCGACGTCCCGCTGGATCGCCTGATCGGACGGATTCCGGCCGACGGCCGCCGTCCGCTGGCCGCCGATCGCGCCGGGTTCGAACGCCTGTATCATCAACGGCGCGCGGCATACGAACAGGCCCACGTTCGGCTGGATGCCGGTCGCGCCAGCGTCGATGCGCTGGTCGAACAGCTCGTCGATTGGCTGGAGCATTGATGCGCTACCTCGTACTGACCGACATCCACGCGAACCTCGAAGCGCTCGACGCCTGCCTCGCCGACGCGCTGGTGCACGGCTACGACGCCACGCTGGTCCTGGGCGATCTGGTGGGCTACGGGCCCGATCCGAACGCGGCCGTGGAGCGGGTCCAGGAGCTCAAGCCGGTCGCCATCGTGCGCGGCAACCACGACAAGGTGGCGTGCGGGCTGGAGCAGGCCGAAGGGTTCAACTCCGTCGCCAAGAGCGCGGCGAAATGGACGCTCGACATCCTCACGCCGGCCCATCGCGACTGGCTGTGCGCGCTGCCCGAAGGGCCCACGGAGGTGGACGAGGTCGTCGAGATCTGCCACGGATCGCCGTTCGACGAGGACGCCTACATCTTCGACGAGCTCGACGCCGTGCGCGCGCTGAAGGTGGCGACGCGGCCGCTCTGCCTGTTCGGCCACACGCATTATCCGGTCACCTTCGAGCTGTCCGACGAGTCGTTCGACAGCGTCGGATCCTCGACCGCCCCCGAGATGCACGTGCGCATGCGCGACGGCTGCAAGTACCTCCTCAACCCGGGATCGGTCGGCCAGCCGCGCGACGGCGACCCGCGCGCGGCCTACGCGATCGTCGACACCCGCCACCGCCGCGTCGAGCTGTTCCGGCTGCGCTATCCGGTCGAAGAGACGCAGGCGAAGATCATCAAGGCGGGGCTGCCGGAGGTCCTGGCGCAGCGGCTGGGCGTCGGCAGGTAGGTCTGATAGGTCGGGTAGGCCAGGTAGGCCAGGTAGGTCAAGTCGGTTCCGTTTTACCCACCCGGCCCACCTGGCCCACCGGCCCCACCCGCCTTCGTCGCGCGTGCAGCCTTTTCTTCCCGCCGGCGCAGCTCGGCGCTGTACGCGTCCCTTGCCGCGCGCGAGCCCAGCACCCAGCCAATCACCACCCCAACCAGCAGCACCGACGGGATGAAGATGAAGTGCCCTGCGGTCATCGGCCGGCGGTTTTCTTCGCGAGGGCGCCCATTTCGGCCTCGACCCGATTCAGCCGGCGCCAGATCGTCCAGAGGTAGAACATCACCGCGATCCACACGAAGGCATAGGCCGCGATCAACAGCGGCGCGGCGGGCATCTGGTCGGTCGGCGGCAGATCCTTGATGGGCACGTACTCACTCTGCCCGGGCGGCGCCTGCTGCACGGCGAAGACGAGCAGCCCGTGGTGAAACTCTGGCGTGGCACCGAGACGGGCGAGGCGCCCCGCCGGCAAGGCGCGACGACCGAGAATACCGGGAGTATTTGAGCGAGGAGCAACGCAGCCGACGGGGATGCATCGCCCGTCGAATGCAGCCAGAGTTTCACCACGGGCTGCGAAGGGCGCAAGCAGCACGAACGAACACAGGGCGGTCAGGAATCGCATATCAGTCCTCGTGCGCAAGATACAGCTCGTCGAGCACCGCTTG
>Ga0207675_100005582_pt1 | contig 12043 bp, 12 predicted proteins | sample KBSSwiS42_FD_184305 | JGI IMG/M metagenome (GOLD analysis project Ga0207675, IMG submission 184305) | Switchgrass rhizosphere microbial communities from Kellogg Biological Station, Michigan, USA - KBS Switchgrass S4-2 (SPAdes) (version 2) | ecosystem: Host-associated > Plants > Roots >...
ATTCTTGGGCCACGTCAACCGTCAACGCGTTCAAGCGGTCGGGCCGGTTCAGGGTCAACACACAGATCGAGCCCTGTATCTCCAATGTGATCGTTTCGTATTTCATTAACCCCTTTAGTTCAACGCCTCAGGCGTTTTCACATCCGCGGTTGCGCTCGACTTGCGCTAAAGCAATCGCTGCACAGGACCGGTCTGCCGGACGACGGCTTAAATGGCACTGAATCGGTCTTCCCGCACTGATCGCAAGTGATTTCAAACCGTTGACGTTCCCCGCTTGACGGCCTTGAGCTGCCGAAGTTCGCCCGGCGTGCGTCGCGGCATGGCTTGCAACGTTTCGGATGAGTCAGATTACGTTCGCGGTAGTACTCCTGTTCCCGTTCGCTAAACGTGAACGGAGAGTTGCACTCCGAACACGTGATTTCTAGATCTGGCATCGCGGTTTCTCCACGAGAGCGGACTGAGGACATCCATTCTCTTTGCTCTTCGGAGCGCTGGCGTGGCGTTTCTTTCAACCACAATTGTGGGGCGAAAGCGCTTTTTCTTAAACACTACGCCGAAAAGCGGCGTCCCGAGGTTACTTTGGCCCTGAGTGTACTCCAGCAATACTCGTGTATTCAAACTTTTATTGCACAAAAACTGTGGTGGAAACTCTCCAGGCGAAGCTTGGATTGTCGCGTCGGCGCCACACTCGCGAAGTTGTTTTCACGCAATGACGTACGGCACATTCGTTGCTCCTAATCTCACGTCCGCTTTAACACTAATTGATTGGGCCCGACACTTTGATCAAACAGACTACGCTCCGTTCTCCAGTTGAAACTCATGGAATAGGATTACATACCGCTGTTCCCGTCCACGTGCGGTTGGTGCCTGCTCCTCCTGATACCGGTTACGTATTTCGACGCACAGATCTGGGTGGTTTTGAGATTCCCGCGACCGTGGAGTCGGTGGCAAACTGCGGTTACGCCACGACGCTGATGCGCACAGGCGTGATGCTTTCGACGGTTGAACACCTTTTGGCAGCGTTGCGAGGTCTAAATGTTGACAATGCTTTCATCGAAGTCGACAACCTCGAGATTCCAATCATGGATGGTTCGGCGGAGAACTTTGCCGAGATCATCGAACGCGCCGGAATCGTTGAACAGCCGCTCGCGAAACGCGCGTTGCTCGTGCGCGAGAAAGTCTCGTACGAACAAGGCAATCGCCGGATCAGTGTTGAGCCCGCAGACACGTATCAGATCGACTGTCTCATCGATTTCTCTCATCCATTGATCGGCGTGCAGAGTCTGTTTGTTGAACTGAGTGACGGCGCTTTCAGCCGTGACATCGCAGCTGCGCGTACGTTTGGCTTCACTGAAGAGATCGAGGCATTGAGGCGCGCGAACCTTATTCGCGGCGGCTCGCTGGAGAATGCGATCGTGCTCACGCGTGACGGCATGTTGAACGAGACCGGACTACGTTTTCGTGACGAGTTTGTGAGGCACAAGATTCTCGACATCATCGGGGACCTCGCTCTGTTGGGAATGCCGATACTCGGAAAGGTCGTCGCGGAACGCAGCGGTCACATCATGCACGCAGGGCTGATGTCGAAACTGCTGCGCGTGAGGTCGGCTTGGGACATCGTCGACATGCGAGCATAGCCACAAAGAGGCATAAGAAGGCTTCAGAGACCGCTTCGCACGATATCGTGAAGCCTGATTAATCCCACGCACCGTTGGTCCACGTCAACGACCGGCAGAACGGAGATCTGCGACGGTCGATTTTCCATCAATCGCAGTGCGTCGAAAGCGAGTAGCTCCGGAGTTGCGACAACTGGCTTGCGCGTCATGAATTCATCGCATGTTAGCTTGGCGAGTGATTCGTGATCCGTTTGTTCAATTGCTCGCCGCAGATCGCCGTCCGTGATGATTCCCGCCAACTGACCTGATGCATCAATCACGCAAACAGCGCCTAAGCCGCCTTTACTGATCGCGCGCACCACTTCCACCCACGATGAACCCGTCGCAATCGTCGGGTTTTCCCCGTCGCGATGCATCAAGTCGCCAACACGCAATGTCAACCTCTTTCCCAAACGTCCTGCGGGATGGTTAACGGCGAAATCGCTGGAGGTTAGTCCCTTGACCTTCATCACGGTCATCGCCAGCGCGTCTCCGATCGCGAGTGCAACGGTGGTGCTTGTGGTCGGCGCCAGATTTAAAGGACAGGCTTCCTTGTCAACGGACGCATCCAGCACAAGATCTGCGCGCCGCGCCAACGTCGAGTTGAGGTTCCCAACGATGGCAACGATCGTGACCTGGCGGTTCTTCAAATACGGCAGAAGGGCGACGATCTCTTCAGTTTCGCCACTGTTGCTAAGAACAATTACGGGGTCGTCTTCCTGCACGATACCGAGTCCACCGTGGAGTGCTTCTGAAGGGTGTAAGTACAACGCCGCAGTTCCGGCGCTAGTCATTGTCGCCGCTATCTTTTGCGCGATAATGCCCGACTTTCCCACGCCGAGTAACACTACTTTCCCTTTGCATTCGGCCAGCAGATCGACCACGCGTTCGACTTGCGCCCGGTCGAGACGCGTTGCGGTTTGCGCAATGGCGTCGGACTCGATTCGCAACAGATTCTGGATTTCTTTAAGGTGGGTCTTGGTCATTCGTGGCCTTTGATATACGACTCTGCTCACATTTGGCAAGTCGGCTACTCGTAAGTTATAGTCCGGGCTTCGTTCAGACGAAATTCAGACACCGGTGACTGTATGGGCTTAATCAGTCTGCTTCCGAGAGAAGACCAGTACTTCGATCTGTTCACCCAGATGACGCTGTATATCTCCGAGGCTGCTCGTGAGCTGAAGGAGATGCTTGCCGATAAGAACCACGATTATGGCGAATACGCGCAGCGAATCAAAGGCCTCGAACACGCGTGCGACGAGCTGACTCACAACATCTCGACGCGGCTGAACAAGTCGTTCATCACACCGTTTGATCGCGAAGACATTTATATGATGTCGAGTGCGCTTGACGACATCGTCGATCTGATTGACGACGCCGCGCGGGCGATCATTATCTTCGACGTACGGGAGATTACTGACTATGCGCGCGACTTCGCCAGCGTGATTGAGCGGATGGCCGAGCAGCTCAAGGAGATCGTTTCGACGTTGCAACGGCCACGCAACGTGACGCAGCGGCTGGTCGAGATTCATCGTTTGGAGAACGAAGGCGACGATGTATATCACGCCGCGATCGCGGAGCTGTTTCACGATCCGCCCGACGCCCTGACAGTGCTGAAGTGGAAAGAGGTTTACGAGAAACTGGAAGCCGCAGTGGATCGCTGTGAGAACGTCGCGAACATCATTGAGAGCGTCATCATCAAACACAATTAGGGAGGCTTGTTAGTGATTGCCAATTGCCGATTGCCGATTTCAATGCCTTCCTCGGCTAGAGAGCAAACCAAATTGGCAATCGGCAATTGGCAATCGGCAATCGCATGACCGCAACTCTGGCCTTCGTTATCATCCTCGTCTTACTCGCCCTGGTTTTTGATTACATCAACGGCTTTCACGACGCCGCGAATTCCATTGCGACTGTCGTCTCCACGCGCGTGCTTTCGCCTGGCATGGCGGTGGTCTGGGCGGCGTTCTTCAACTTCATCGCCTTTGCAGTGTTCGGCACGCGCGTGGCGAAAGCGATTGGCGATGGCGTGCGAATGGACGTTATCAGTCCCGAACTGCGGTTGTATGTGTTACTCGCGGCTTTGCTCGGCGCGATCATTTGGAACCTGATCACGTGGTACCTGGGTTTGCCGACGTCGAGTTCGCACGCGCTGCTTGGCGGTTACGCGGGCGCAGGCATTGCGGCGCACGGCGGAGTCAGTGGTTTGCTGAAGACAGACGTTTGGCTTCGGACGTTGAAGTTCATCGTGCTGTCGCCGATGATTGGCATGCTGCTTGGTTTTACCTTGATGGTGATGGTGTTCTGGATATTTCGACGTTCGTCAGCGTCGCGAGTGGACAAGATATTCCGCCGTGGACAGCTCTTTTCTGCGGCGGCGTTTTCGTTGGGCCATGGTGGCAACGACGCGCAGAAAACGATGGGCATCATCACGGCTGTGCTGACGGCTGGTGGAGTTTGGGGAATGACATATGGTCCAAACGGGACGCTTCCTTCGATTCCGTTGGCGGTGGTCTTGTCCGCGCACGCTGCGATTGCTTTGGGCACTTTGTCCGGTGGTTGGCGCATCGTGCACACGATGGGCACCAGGATTACGAAACTGAAGCCAGTTGGTGGGTTCTGCGCCGAGACCGCCGCTGCGCTCACCCTGGCCTACGTCACGCTTACCGGAACACCTGTTCCAACAACGCACACCATCACGGGCTCAATCGTCGGCGTCGGCGCCACGCGTCGATTGTCGGCAGTTAAATGGGGCGTGGCGGGTCGCATCGTCTGGGCCTGGATCCTCACAATCCCCGCCGCCGCGTTTGTGGCGGCAGTCTCCTTCTGGATTGTTTCATTCCTTCACCGTCTGGCCAGTTGAGTGCGCTGGCAAGCTCGCGGGGTCTCGCGCCAAAGGCGCGTACAGGGGTAGCCAGGGGCGAGCGCGCAGCGCCGCCCCTGGATCATCAGAAAACATGCGATAGCCCTGAAAGGGAGACACGTAAGTAGACCAACCTGACACAGCTACCACAGAAGGCAGTGGCGACTCCTCCCACCCTATGCTATCTTTTCGCTCCAACTTTCACGCCCGCGTAGCTCAGTGGATTAGAGCGTTCGCCTCCGGAGCGAAAGGTCGCAGGTTCGACCCCTGCCGCGGGTAATCATTCTTCCCTTTCGATCTGCCTCGAACCAGACGGACTCAGAACTTACCCCTGACAGTGTTGGTATTAAATGTGTCGCCGCCCACGTCGACAACGGCATATATCTCATCCTCGCCCCAGTCTTCGTTTAGCTGACTTTTGTGAACGAGGTTGCCCAAGCCGAACTGACCGTGAAGGACCTGAGTCCCACCAAGGCTAAAGAGTCTGTCGTCGAACCACTCATCATCGCCGCGAACGCGGGCACCAACGCTCTTACCTTCTGAATCATAAAACCCCTCGCCAAAGACGTTCACGCGATAGTACTCTGTGAAGTCCGGGTCCCGGTTAATGTAAAGTTTTACCGTCTTCATGTTGCTCCATCTCCTTTTTCTCTAATCAGTCTCGATCACCTTTCATGAGCTATGACAAAAATGGAGCAAAACGTTCTCGCCGGGGATCACCGGCGGCGCATCATGGTTCCCCAAAACAACGATTTTTGTTACGCTAACGCCACTCCCCCAGCTGGTCCCCCAGAAATGCCCAGGACCAAATGGAGCCTCCAAGCAGCGCCTCAGATTCCCGACGAACTGTTCTCGTAGTCGATGACTTCGACGATACTCGTCTGCTCCTGCGCACCTGGTTTGAACGGCGCGGGTTTCGCGTTATTGAGGCCGAAAATGGTCTCCAGGCGATCAATTGCGCGCAAACAGAGTCGCTGGACTTGATCATCATGGACGTCCAGATGCCACAGCTCGACGGCCTCGCAGCAACTCGCCAGATCCGGTCCGTCAAGAAACTCGGCTCCATCCCAATCGTCGCCGTGTCAGCCTACGGCGCCGACCAGTTTCGCGAACTGGCGCTGGCCGCTGGTTGCAACGAATACGTCTCGACGCCATTTGAACCATCAACCCTCGAAGGCATCGTTCGCGCTCTCGTCCAGTAACTGTATAATCCCCTCCATGCTCACCCGCTTTCGCGCGGTTTTACCCGCACTATTGTTGCTAATACTTTACCCTGTGATGGTCCAAAGCCTTTCGGCCCAGTGCACGCAAAAGATCGCGACGCTTCCCGCCGCGCCGGAACTCTTCGGTTTTCGTCTTGGCATGACCAAAGACGAAATCAAACAGATCGTGCCCGCGGCGGTCTTTCCACGAACCGATCACTTCGGCGTTGCCAAGACAACGATCAATCCACACTTCGACCCTAAGATCGATCAGAAGAAGTACGAAGGCGTGCGAAGCATTTCGCTGGACCTCCTCGACGACCGCCTGGTGTCTCTCTGGATAGGTTTCGACGAAAACTTCAGAGTGCAAAATATCGACGAATTCATGAAGCTGATCTCCGACTCGCTAAAAGTCAACGGGCGCTGGTCGTCGTGGCGATCGCGGGGTCAGCAGATGCGTTGTGACGGTTTCCAGGTAATCGTGGCGACTCTCGCGGGTGGTCCAAGTTTGCGTGTGCTTGACATGAGCGCCGAAGACACCGTTGCCGCAAGACGACAGGAAAAAGAAGAACAAGACTCACTCGCCGCAGCCGCAACCACGGAAGCCGCCGAACTAACTCCTGAAATCGTTGCCGACAAGCAGACAAAAACCTACTACCCGAACGGTTGTCACCCAGCAAAAGAGATCGCCGAAGCTAACCGAATCATCTTCAAGACTGTCGAGGAAGCGGAGAAAGCAGGATTCAAGGTAGCGAAGAATTGTCACTAAACGGGTGTCGGTTTACGAGGGTGTTAAGGACTTAAAACCAAGAAACCGACCAGGGATCTAAGGCTAAGACGCGGAGCGTTTCAGAGCTAATAACTGCCACTAAGGAGGTAGTCACATGCTAAGAGAATTCAAAGAGTTCATCGCGCGTGGGAACGTTATCGACCTGGCGGTCGCGGTAGTTATCGGCGCTGCCTTCGGACGCATCATCACTTCACTTGTCGAAGGTGTCATCATGCCGCCGATCGGTTTGTTGCTCGGCAAGGCTGACTTCTCGAACCTGTTCATCGATTTATCCGGACAGCACCCAGCGTCGCTCGCCGATGCTCAACTAAGAGGACTCCCGGTTATTACCTACGGAGTCTTCCTCAACAACGTGGTCAGTTTTCTGATCATCGCGTTCGTCATCTTTTTGGTGGTCAGGGCTGTTAATCGTTTGCAAGCCGCGCCACCACCGCCGCCAAACACGAAGGATTGTCCGTACTGCCTTACAGCGATTCCGGTAGCGGCCAAGCGTTGTGCCGCATGTTGCTCGGAGGTTCCGGCCGCCGCTTAAGACAATCCGCAGCAAGCGAAACGATACCGAATCATGCGCGAGTGCCCCCGTTGCGAAGTTTGCTACGAAGACAACGTGGAGTTGTGTCCCCAGGATCAGTCGAACACTAAAACAACTCTTCCGGGCCCACGGCTGTTAGCCTCACGTTACTTACTCGAGAAACGTCTCGGTCGCGGCGCGATGGGCCAGGTTTATCTCGCGCGAGATCAGAACCTCGTAACGCGCCAGGTTGCAGTCAAAACAGTTAGACCAGACATTCTTAGCGACGAAGACTTGCAGGACGGTGAAGCAATCGCTCGTTTTGAACGCGAGGCGCGGGCTGCGGCGTCGATTCGTCATCAGAACGTTGTCGGCGTGACCGACTTCGGCCAAACGTCCGATGGCGTGTTTTTTCTAGTGATGGAATACGTCGAAGGCGAGACGCTCTATCAACTGTTGCGTCGCGAAGGAACGGTGAGCCCGCAACGAGCCGCGAGCATCATGCGGCAGGTCGTGGCCGGAGTGGAGGCTGCGCACGATGAAGGCATTCTTCACCGTGATTTGAAACCGGCAAACATTTTTCTGATGCAGCAAAAGCGGAAGGTCACTGGAGACGACGGTTTCGTGAAGGTCGGCGACTTTGGACTCGCCAAGATCGTGAACGCCGATCGTTCAGATCTCACATCCGGCAGCGGACCAGCATCGCGAGGAATCATCGGCACCCCTGAGTACATGGCGCCCGAACAGATGCAGGCTGATGCACAACTCGACGCGCGCGCCGACGTTTACGCTTTGGGCACAATCGCTTATCACATGCTCGGCGGCCGTCCTCCGTTCACTGGCAACATCACGCAACTGATCGCGCAGAAGTTGACCCAAGCGCCTCCTGCATTGTCGAGCTTGCGTTCCGATGTGAATGATCAACTGGATGCGGCGATCATGAAGGCTCTAGCGAGAGAACCAGCCGATCGTCCGGCGACTGCGTCGGAGTGGCTCGAAAGTTTTGTGGTAGCAGCTTCGTTGGATTCCGGCGCTCTAAAGCGCGGTGATTCGCGGCTCGTGATAATGGCGCCCTCAGGTTCGGAAGTCTACGTTGACGATGAACGTTACGGCAGCGTGGGCCGTTCGGGAAGAGTGATTCTCACGTCGCTCGCGCCGGGACAACACGTGTTGCGTGTGTCGAAGTCAGGAGAAGACGACGACGAACGCGTGATCGAGATTCGCAGCGACATCGCAGAACAGATTATCGAAGCGCAACTCAAGATTGGAGCTTCGAGTAATCAATTGACACCGTCCCGTGGCGGCAGTCTCGACAGCAAACATGGCGCGAATTCGACAACATTAGTCGTCGTAATGTGTACGAGATGTCATTCGCGTTTTGCGGAGGGTGTCAAGTTCTGCGGGCGTTGCGGCAACACCACGTTTGAACCCGTGTCAGGGGAGCTTCACTCAACAACCGAACAACCGGCGAGCGCAAATGCCAGCGGAAACACCTGTTCACGCTGCGGCACCACCTATTATACGAATACAAAATTCTGCGGCCGTTGCGGCATTCCACTGGGTAATCCCGCGCTTGAGTGGCACGCGCCGAAACCAGTGGAAGTCTTCTGCCGGACGTGCAAGACGAGTTATCCGGCCGGCACGAAATTCTGTGGACGCTGCGGCACGCGCATTACCCCTTGAGAGAATTTGAGCTTTTCTTATAAGCTGTGCCGCGATGAAGCGCTGCCCGACGTGTAATCGCACATATACAGATCTCTCGCTGAACTTCTGTTTGGAGGACGGAACTCCACTCACCACCGACGCCCCGGGTGGACCCGATCCAAACGCAACTCTCAGATATCCGTCGCCGAGAGATACTGCGGAACCACCGCCAACGGAGATCTATCGTCCAGCGCCCGGCGCAATGCCACCGCCGCCGGTGCCGCCGTCATCACCACCGCCTCAACCATGGACTCAACCGCCACGCAAGAAGTCGAATGCGATCTGGTGGATCCTTGGCGGATTTGCAGCGCTCGTCGTGATTGGCGCGGGATTAGTCGTGATGCTAATTGCGCTCGCGAGCATGAGTCCCTCAAACAGCAATCTCAACGCAAACAGTAACGTAAATCGCAACACCAACGTCGCGGCTAACGCAAACGTTTCAAACACCAACGCCAACATTGCCTCCACTGGCCCACTCCTCGACGATTTCAGCGAAAAGAAATGGAATATCGGCCCGTCACAATACGGCAGGATGTGGTACGACAACGACGAATATCACATGTCTTCAAAGGAGCAGACCTTCATGGTGATGTTCGCTCCTACAGACGAGTACAGCACTGAAAACGCCACTGTGAAGGTCACGGCCCGCAGTGTTGACGGCCATGTGCCGTCAGCAGGGTTCGGCTTGATGGTCCATTGCGGCTTGTCCAAGGCGAGAAGAATCGAGGACTACGCGTTGCTCATTTATCCGAGCGACGAACCGGAATACGAGATCATCATGCACAAGGACGGGAAGCAGTCGTCGGTTGTGTCGCGGACTAAGTCAGACGCGATTCGCTCCGGCTCGAGTCCTAACCAGTTAGAAGTAAGAATCAAGGGCCCGGAGTTGTCTTTCTACGTCAACGGCAGATACTTGACGAGAATCTCTGACACTGAGAATTACGGGCGTGGTCGCGCCGGGTTTTACACAAGCGATGTAGCCGACGTGGCCTTCGATAACCTTGAGATCGATCGTTAGACAGGCCACAAAGAGGCCCAAGAAGCACAAAACAGGCAAGACGTTACTTGGTGTAATCTCGTTTGTGGCTTTTGTGCCTCTTTGTGGCTTAAGTAGAGATGCAAGTAAACCTGAAAGTCATCGCCGGCCCGTACAAAGGCCGGATCTTTTCCTTCACGCAACATGACAGTTTTCTGATCGGCCGCAGCCACGACGCACACCTCTACCTGCCTGACGATCGCTATTTCTCGCGCAATCACTGCTTGCTGGAAATAAATCCACCGCGATCTTTCTTGCGCGATCTCAACTCAACCAATGGCACGTTTCTCAACGGCCGTCGCGTGACGCATTCGCATCTGAACGACGGGGATCGTATTCAGTGTGGTGAGACGGTGCTGCTGGTGGAAGTGATCGCGAATGCGTCCGTCGATCTTTCAGAGACAACTCAGGATGTAATGCCACACCGGCCTGTGCTGGTAATGGTTGAGTGTTTGAACTGCGGCCGTCGCGAACAAGCGCAGGCGTCGACGCCGGATGAGCACCTCACGTTTCTTTGCGAAGACTGCCGGATCGAGTTGAAGCGTTCACCGCAAGCGATTCCCGGCTACGATATGGTGAGACTTTTGGGACGCGGCGGCATGGGAACAGTGATGTTAGGACGCGAGCAACGCAACGGACGCGCCGTTGCGATCAAGACACTGCTTCCTGAGTTCGCCGTCAGTGACAAAGCGATGCGACGTTTCATGCGCGAGATCGACGTTGCCGCAGCACTGAAACACAAGAACATCGTTGAGTTCATCGATCGCGGCACGCACAACGGCGTAGTCTATCTCGTTACCGAGTTCGTCGATGGTTCTGACGCGTGCAGACTTGCCGAAGCACGTGGTGGTTATCTTCCGTACGAGGACGCCATCGCGATCATTTCGCAGTCACTCGAGGCTCTCTCGTACGCGCACGCGCAGGGTTACATCCATCGTGACTTTAAAGATCAGAACATTCTCGTCACGGGCTGCTCACCAAATCTCGTTGCGAAGTTGACGGACTTTGGACTGGCGAAGAGTTTTACGCATTCGGGGATGAGCGGAGTGACGATGGCTGGTGAGATGGCAGGTACTCTGGCGTACATGTCGCCTGAGCAGCTCCGCAATTTTCGAGATGTTAAGCCTCAATCCGACATTTACGCGGTGGGAATGACGGCGTACAGTCTGCTGTCGGGTTCATTGGCCCTCGATCTCACAAACAAAAGCAGCGTGAACGACACAATTCGGGCCATTTTCGAGCAGCCGGCTGTTCCGATGCACCAGCGGGCGCCTCACGTGCCTGGATCCGTGTGCGAGATTATCGACCGGGCCCTTGCAAAAGACCCTGCGCTGCGGTGGCAAACGGCCACCGCTATGCGAAACGCTTTGTTGCACTGCATCTAAATCTGTGTCATCCGTGACACAAAACCCTTTACTAAACGTCTGATCGACCGCATAATACGGGCCAGCGCGGGCAAGCCCCGCGCTTTCGCATCAGGAGAGACTTATTATGAGATCTATTTGGAAAGGTCACATACGCTTTCTGCTCGTTGCTATTCCTGTTCGTATTTACAACGCCATCGAAACCAGCGAGAAGATCCAGTTCAATCAGTTGCACCGCGACGATTATGGTCCAATCGGTTACGACAAGCGCTGCAAGAAGTGCGGCGAGATTGTAAGTAACGATCAGATCACGAAGGGTTACCAATATGAACCCGATCGTTGGGCGATAGTTGAACCGGAAGATATTGCGAAGGTCAAAATCAAAACTACTAAAGCCGTAGACATTATCGGATTTGTCGATCGTGAAGAGATCCCGACTACTTTTTATGATGCTCCGTATTTTGCCGGACCGGATGGAGCTGTCTCAGAGAAACCGTATGCGCTGTTGCGTGAAGTGATGAAACAGACCGGCAAGATCGGCGTAGGCAAAGTTGTGTTGCGCGACCGCGAAGATCTGGTCGCAGTGTTTCCACATGAAGACGGTCTGGTCTTGCAAAAACTCCATTACCCGCACGAGCTGCGCAAAATGGAGGACGTTCCCGAACTCGACAACGTACAAAAACTCGACGCACAAAAACTGAACAAGAACGAGTTGAAACTCGCGACGACGCTCGTTCAGGAAATGACTACTACACTTTCCGACATCGACACTGCCGACAATTATCACGCTGCGCTTCGTTTGTTGATCGATTCGAAGATCAAAGGTCGTCAGGTTGCGGAATTCGAGGTTGAAGAAGTTCCCAGACTTGATAGCATGAGCGCGCTGAAGAAGAGTTTGCAGGCGTCGAATCGCAAGCC
>Ga0207675_100005583_pt1 | contig 12041 bp, 13 predicted proteins | sample KBSSwiS42_FD_184305 | JGI IMG/M metagenome (GOLD analysis project Ga0207675, IMG submission 184305) | Switchgrass rhizosphere microbial communities from Kellogg Biological Station, Michigan, USA - KBS Switchgrass S4-2 (SPAdes) (version 2) | ecosystem: Host-associated > Plants > Roots >...
GCTGACCAGTGTCCATGCTCTCGACGACCGCGATCTGCTGCGCCCGTTGCTCGATCAGATCGGCGAGATCGTGCAGCACCTGCCGGCGGCCCATGCCGCCGATCCCGTTCCACGCGGCGAAGGCCGTCGACGCGCACGATGCCGCGGCGTGGACGTCGTCGTGATCGCCCGCGGCGACGGTGCCGAGGACCGCGCCGTCGATCGGCGAGTGGTTGGTGAACGTCTCACCCGAGCTGCTCGGCACCGCGACCCCGCCGATCAGATGGCCGACCGATGCCGTTGCGAAGCGCGCGAGGTGCGCCCGCGCGTCGGCATGGTTCTGCTCGAACGACGTGGTGCCGCTCATCGGCCCGCATCCAGTCGCGCGCGCAAGTGGTTGACGTTGCGGCGGGAGTCGGGGTCGATCTCCTGGTACTCGACGCTGAGCGCGACGTCATCCATGCCGTCCCGCTCCCCGCCATCGAGCTGACTGATCACGCACGCCACCAGCGCGTCGAGCAACGTGTCTCGGTCGGCGGCGGTGCGACCCGCGGCGAGCCGGGCGACGATCGCGATGTACTTGTTCTCGGGACGCTGATCGGCGATGACGTGATGCGCGGGCACGATCACGCGCGTCCGCAACGCATCCATCGGCGCCACTCCGGTGGCGATGGCGGTGGTGTGCACCGTGTGTGCCAACGCGTCGAGATCGGTGACCTCGGCAACGTTGGCCGAGCATTCGATGATGATGTGCGGCACGCGAGTAAGATAACACGTTAACGAAATCCGATCGCGAGGTGAGCATGCGTCTGGCCAGCTACACGATCGACGGCCGCCCGTCGTACGGCGCCGTCGTCGCCACGGGCGACGGAGGACACGGGGGTGACGGAGACGCGATCGTCGACCTTCGTGGGCGGCTCCCGGGCGTCGACTCGCTGGATGCGCTGATCGCCGGCGCGCGCCTCGACGAGTGCCGCGAGGTCGTCGAGAGCGCGGCGCCCGACCACGGGGTGGGCGACGTCCGCATCGAGCGTCCGATCGCGCGCCCCGGCAAGATCCTCTGCATCGGCGTCAACTACGGCGGCCGCAACGCCGAGTACCGCGACGGTTCGGCGGAGCACGGCAATCCGAGCGTGTTCGTGCGCTTCCCGGACTCGCTCACCGCCCACGGCGCCGACCTCGTGCGCCCGCCGGAGAGCGACCAGCTCGACTACGAGGGCGAGATCGTCGCGGTGATCGGCCGTCGTGGACGCCGGATCGCCGAGGCGTCGGCGCGGGACCACATCTTCGGCTTGACGCTCGGCAACGAGGGCACGATCCGTGACTGGGTCCGCCACGCGAAGTTCAACGTCACCCAGGGCAAGAACTGGGAGTCGTCCGGGTCGGTCGGGCCGTGGATCGTCACGCTCGACGAGATCGGTCCGTTCGAGGATCTGCACCTCACGACGCGAGTGAACGGCGAGCTGCGCCAGGACGACACGCCCGCGTCCATGGCGTTCCCGATCGAGCACCAGATCGCGTACCTGTCGACGTTCTGCACGCTGGAGCCCGGGGACCTGATCTTCACGGGCACACCGACAGGCGCCGGCGCCCGCTTCGATCCGCCCAAGTTCCTGCGACCCGGCGACGTGGTGGAGGTCTCGGTGCCGGAGCTGGGCGTGCTCCGCAACGGCATCCGCGACGAACGCCTCGCGCCCGCATGACGATGCGGGCGTTCTCGCGATCGCTGCCGCTCGCATTGCTGCGAGCACGGGAGTCGGTGATGGCGGAGTTCCGGCCGATCCTGGCGGCACACGAGATCACCGAGCAGCAGTGGCGGGTCGTGCGCGCGCTCGTCGATGCGCCGGAAGGCCTCGGCGTCGGCGAGCTCGCGGCGCGCACGGTCCTGCTCGGCCCGAGCGTGTCGCGGATCCTCGCTGCTCTCGAGACCCGCGGGCTCGTGCAGCGGGCGACCGTCGATCACGACGGCCGCCGCGCGATCGTCACCGCCACAGCCGCGGGCGTCGAATTGTTCGAGCGCGTGTCGCCGCTCAGCGAGCAGGTCTACCGGCGGGTCGAGGCTCGGTTCGGGCGGGCCGAGCTCGAGCAGCTCCACGCGCTCCTCGACCGCCTCTCCGATTCCGGACCGGTCAACTGAGGTCGTACGTCGCGACGGTGCAGCCAACCGCGAAGATCGGGATCGGCGCGTAGAAGTGGACCGTGCCCTGCGCGCCGGCTGCGGCGGCGCTGATCGTGAGGTACGTCCGGATCTCGAAGCCACCCTGTCCGGCGTCCGCGTAGATCGTCGTGTCGTCGTAGTCCAAGAGCGCGTCGCGATCGTTGCGGCACCATCGATCGAGGAGGTCGCGATCCCACGCCTCGTTGATCTTCCCCGAGTCCGGCGTCGCCGGCCAGTGCGAGATCCCGCCCGTGCCGACGAGTGCGATCCGTTCGGGCATCGCATCGATGGCCGCGCGGAGGGCTTCGCCGAACGCCCACACGCGGTGGAGCGGAGCGAGCGGAGGTCCTTGGCAGTTGATGTTGACCGGCACGATCGGCAGGTCGAAGCGGGGCGTGAGGAAGTGCAGCGGGACCATGATCCCGTGGTCGAACAGCCACTCCTCTGCGTACGCGACGTCAGCGTGCTGCATCACGCCGTCGATGATCCGCCGGGAGAGCTCACGCCGGCCCGGCACGCGCACCTTCGGGATCGCCAACCACGCGGGGTCCTCGATCGGGCCGTCGTACGAGTCGGCCATGCCGATCGCGAAGCTCGGCATGTTGTTCATGAAGAAGTTGGCGAAGTGCTCGGCCGCGACGACCACGAGCGCGTCGGGGCGGGCCGCTTCGAGGCGCTGCCGCATGTCGTCGAACGCCGCGTAGAAGCGGTCACGCACGACCGGGTCGGCGCGGTCGGCCCGGCCGGTGATGCCGGGCGCGTGACTGCACACGCCGGCGAAGACGAGGCTCACGTCCGCGCTCGTTCCGACGTGCCGCTCGCGGCGCGCTGGCCGAGGCGCGCCGCGTGCTCGTCGACGCCCTCGTATCCGGTGATCGCGTAGACGCCCTCGCGCACCGGACCGTGAGCGGCGATGCCGTCGCGCATCCGCTGCAGGTAGTCGCTCCACTCGATCCCGTGCAGCGCGGCGAAGTGCATGAGGATCTGCCCGTTCACGCCGAAGTGGAACAGCAGACCGATGTCCGCCTCGACGAGCGCGGTGCGTTCCTCGTCGGTGAGCTCGAAGTCGGCGAGCGCGCCCGCCCGGTCCGCTCGGTACTCCGCTTGCAGTCGCGGGTCGCGGTTGAGGTGGTAGAGGAACTTCTGCACCTGGTAGAGGCTCATTGCGGTACCTCCGGATCCCACTCGACGAGCACACGCTCCGGGCCGCGGAACGTGATGTTCGGGAAGTGCGTGATCGTCTGATCCTGGTGCAGGCGCATCGTCGGGATGCGGGTGCTCAACGCTTCGAGCACGATCCGCAGCTCGAGCTTCGCGAGGTTGGCGCCGAGGCAGTAGTGGATGCCCTTGCCGAAGGAGATGTGCCGCGCGGCGTTCGCGCGGTGGATGTCGAACCGGTCGGGCTCGTCGAACAGATCCGGCTGCCGGTTGGCGGCGGCGAAGTTGAGCAACAACTGCGTGCCGGCCGGCAGCGCGACGCCGCCGATCTCGGTGTCGCGCACGACCACGCGTCGCCAGGACACCTGGCTCGACTCGAAGCGCAGCACCTCCTCCACGGCGTTCGCCACGAGGCTCGTGTCGCGGCACAGCTCGTCCCACTGATCACGCCGAGGGAGCAAGCACAGCAGCGCGTTGCCGATCAGCGACGTGACCGCCTCGTGCCCCGCGAACGACAGCCCGTACACGATCGACTCGACCTCGCGGTACGACAGCAGATCGGGCTGCTCGCGATGCGCGGCGAGCAGCTCCGAGGTGAGGTCGTCGTGCGGCTCGTCTCGGCGCAGCGCGGTGAACTCGCGGCAGTAGCGCCAGTAGGCGAGCATGTGCTCGGCGATCGCCGTCTGCTGTTCGGCGGACGGATGGCCCCACTGGAACGCCTTGCGATCGAGGCACCAGCCCTTCAGCAGCTCGTCGTCGCGCTCGGGAAAGCCGAGCAGGCGGAAGACCGTCTCACCGGGCAGCGGGAAGGCGAACGCGCGCACGAGCTCCACCGGTTGCGGGAGCGTCAGCATCCGGTCGATCAGCTCGTGGCTGCGGCGGAGGATGTACGGCTCGAGCAGCTTGAGCCGCCGGAAGGAGAACCCGTCGCGGGTGAAGACGCGGATCCGTCCGTGATCCGGTTCGGGCCGGTTCGACATCACCGCCACCGGATCGAAGTCCGGCGTCGACAGCACTGCGGCCGCCTCCGGTGCGAGTGGGAACACGGGGTCCTGGACGTTGGTCGAGGCGAACGTCTCGGAGTCGGTGAACACCGCCACGATGTCCTCCATCCGGCTCAGCACGACGTAGCCCATCCGCTCGGCGAACACGACCGGCTGCTCGTGCCCGAAGCGGCGCGCGATCGGGTACGGGTCCGCCAGGTAGTCGTCGTCGAGCGCGCTCCACTGGTGGTCGATCGGGCAACCGCTCGGCGGCGCCGCGGCCATCTCTCGCGGTCGGTGGTAGCTGTTGGCAGGCACAGCGCCTCCTCACGGTTCCGAGCGGGATGGGTGGGGATCGGCGGCGGGACCGCCGATCGCGCGAGCGACGGCCTCCGCGGCGGTGCGCACTCGCCGTCCGGCCTCGTCGAGGTCGACGTCGGCCGCCGCGAGGAACACGCAGGCGATCGCGGCGACGACGTCGTCGCGCGGGCCGCGGACCCAGCTCGCCACCGACGCCAGCCCGGGGATGACCTCGCCCGACGAGGTTGCCCACCCGCGCCGTCGCGCCTCGGCGACCTCTCGTCGCTCGCGCCGCCGGGGCGCGCTTCCGGCAAGCAGTGCGAGGCCCGGCGCGCCGCGGTCGATCGCGTGCCGGTTGCCCGGGCGGTAGGCGATGTGCGCGGCGGTCGTTCGAGGCTCGACGCTCTCGAGCGTGACCGCCTCGTCGCCGACACGGGTGACGATGAACGCCGTCATCCCGAGGTCTTCGGCGAGCGCGGTGAGCTCGGGCAGCGCCGCCGCCTGCAACGGCACGCGAGCGTGGCGGCCGAGTGCGGTGAGTCGCTCGCCCGGCACGCAACGACCATGCGCTGGACGGTCGACGTACCCGTGCTCCTCGAGCGTGCGCACGATGCGGTACGCGATCGAGCGATGGACGTCGAGCATCCCGGCGAGCTCGTCGATGCTCGGCGGTGCCTCGGCGAACGCGATGAGCTCGAGCGCCGTGAGGCCACGGTCGAGCGTCTGGTTCTGGTTCGACTGGGCCATGGCTCCCCGTTGGTGCTGTTCAACTATCGAGTGTTTCGTTCGATAGTCAAACACACTTTGGGCGAGGGTCACGACACGGCGGGTTCTCCGACGCCGAGGAGCGAGTACGAGACGGTCGGCTCGCCTCGCCGGATCGGAGTGCAATCGTCGGGGAAGTCCTGGCTGAACTCGACGTCGCGTCGTCGCAGCGCGGTCAGCAGTTCGTCGAGATGTGCGGCGGCCGCGTGTGGGATGTCGTGCAACACGACGACGGAGCGTTCGTGCGTGTCGATGTGTTCCAACGCTCGCGGCAACCACTCGTGCTCGTCGACCCAGTCGCGCGGCACGCAGTGCCACAGCACACACGTGTCGCCTCGGTCGCGCAGGTGCGCTGCGCCGCTCTCGCTCATCAAGTGCTCGTCGATCACGCCGCCCCCGCCGTACGGCCGGAACAGCGAACCGTCGCCGCCCAGCTCGGCGACGACCGCACTGGTGTCGTCGATCTCCTTGCGCACCGCGTCGTCGTCGAGCTGACCGAACGGCACGACGTGCCGCCACGTGTGCGCCCCGACACGATGACCGGCGGCCACCGTGCGGCGCACGAGCACTCGACCCTCGGGCGTCGCCGCCCGCTCGCCGATGACGAAGAACACCGCCGGCACGTCGTGCGCCTCGAGCGTGTCGAGCACCCGCTCGGTCACGCCCGACACCGGCCCGTTGTCGAACGTGAGGGTCACCACCGTCCGCCGGGTGTTCTCAAGACGCACACGCGTACGCTATCCGGCTCCCGAATCGTGCCTCGACGGGAGGCGCCCTACGTGCCCACCGTGTTCGTCCGCCGCGCTACCGGGTCCGGGCGGGATCTTCTCACGCCGCCGATAAGGCGAGTTAACGTATGTGCTGACCTGCGAGAACTCTCCGTGGTCGACCAGTCCCGCCCAAACCGTCGGGAGCGCTCAGGCGGTGGCCCAGACGAGCACTTCGGCGCCGTCAGGACCGGCGGTGAGGGTCGGTGAGCCGGCGTTCGTCAGCCGTGCCGCGGCACCCTGCGCGAGCTCGACGCCGTCGAGCGCCGCCGAGCCGAGTGCGACGAACACGTGCACGTGACCGTCGTCCGGGATCGAGACCGTGCCACCGGGCCGGATGCGCGCTCCGTAGAGCACGGCGTCGCGCTGGTGGATCGAGACGGTGCCCGGGTGGCCCTTGCCCGACGCGATCGGCACCAGGTCGCCGCCGGCGAGCTGCTCGTTGATGTCCTGCTGCTCGTACCCCGGCTGCACGCCAGCCGTGTCCGGCAGCACCCACATCTGCACGAAGTGCACCGGCGTGTCGGGGCTCGGGTTCATCTCGCTGTGGCGGATGCCGCGGCCGGCGCTCATCCGTTGCGCGAGTCCCGGGTAGAGCACGCCGTGGTTGCCCTCGCTGTCGCGGTGCTCGAGCGTTCCGGAGAGCACCCAGGTGACGATCTCCATGTCGCGATGACCGTGGGTCCCGAATCCTGACGCGGGCGCAACGGTGTCGTCGTTGTTGACGAGGAGCAGCCCGTGGCCGCGGTGGTCCGGCGAGTAGTGATCGCCGAAGTTGAACGAGTGCTTCGAGTCGAGCCAGCCGATGTCGGTGATGAACCGCTCGTCGGGCCGCTGGATGGTGATGGTCATGAGCTCTCCAACATCATTGCGCGCGCAACTATTCCAGTGGAACCTGTGCTGCCGATGCCAGTGCCGCGAGGTCGGCGAGCGTCACGCCGGCCAGCGTCGGGAACGTGTGCGCCCCGAGGGAGTCCGGCACCGCGACGACGTGGGGCACGGCGACCGTGATGCACCCGGCGGTCACAGCGGACCGGACACCTGTCGGTGAGTCCTCGATGGCGATGCACCGACGGGGCTCTGCGCCGAGCAGCGCAGCCGCGGCAAGGTACGGCTCGGGGTGCGGCTTCCCGTTCCGAACGTCGTCGCCCGCCACGATCGCGGCGAACGAGCCGAACGGCAACGACGACACCACGGCGTCGGAGAACCGCTTCCACGACATCGTCACCAGCGCGCACGGGATGCCCGCCGCACGCAGCTCGGCGAGCAGCTCCCGCGCGCCCGGACGCCACGGCGTGCACCGCCGCACACGGTCGATGACGCCGTCGAGCAGGAGGTTGACGATGTCATCGACCGGGAGGTCGATCGCGCCGTGCTTGCTGATGTACCTGGCCGAGTCGCGCAGGTCGAAGCCGACGAGAGCGTGTGCGTGCTCGTCCGTCCACGCGCCATTGCCGTGCTCTCGAACCAGCTCGTGTTCACGCTCGATCCAGTAGGGCTCGGTGTCGACCAAGGTGCCGTCCATGTCCCACAGAACGGCGGCGATGCCGGAATCGTGTTGTTGCACTAGGTCGAGCGTATGGCGCGTTCGTCGAAGAGCAGCGTCGCGTCCGCGTTGTGCGTCACTCGCGACGTCTCAGCGCGGCCCGCCGTCCACGTTCAGCGTTGTGCCGGTGGTGTAGCTGCTGGCGCCGGATGCGAAGTAGAGGGCGGCGCCGACGATCTCGTGCGGCTGCCCGCCACGACCCAGCGCGAAGGTGACCTTGGCCATCTTCTCGAAGGCCTCGAGGTCCCACGCCTTCGAGATGTCCGTCAAGAACGGGCCGGGCACGATGCAGTTCACGCGCACCGACGGACCGAACGTGCGGGCCAGCCCGTAGGTGAGGTTGTTGACGCCCGCCTTCGCCGCACCGTAGACGAGCTCTCCGGCGCTCGGCCGTTGGGACGCGCCGGAGGAGACGAAGATGATCGAGCCGCCGCCCGCGGCGGCCATCTTGGTCCCGACGAGCGCGGACAGGCGGAACGGCCCCTTCAGGTTGACACCCATCACCTTGTCGTACAGATCCTCGGAGATCGCGTCGACCGACGGGTACAGCGGCGACATCCCCGCGTTGTTGACGAGCACGTCGATCGTGCCGAACTCGTCGTACACCGCGGCGGCCAGCTGGTCCGCTGCGTCCCACGACGCGGCGTGGTACGCGACCGGCAGCGCACGGCGGCCGAGGGCGCGGACCTCGTCCGCCACGGCCTCGCAGTTCTCGAGCTTGCGGCTCGCGATCACGACGTCGGCACCGTGGTCGGCGAACGCAAGCACCATCTCCCGGCCCAGTCCCCGGCTGCCTCCGGTGACCACGGCCACCTTGCCTGTCATGTCGAAGAGGTCGGTCGCCATCCCGCATTCATAGCAACGTGACGTCGCCGCGGACGGAGTCAGAGCGCGATGTCGGTGAGCATGTCGGCGAGCGCGTCCAACGCGTTCGAGAGCTGTTCGTCGGTGTGCGCGAGGCCGACGTTCATCATCCCTCGGGCCGCGATGTACACGCCGCGCTCGAGCAGCCCGACGTAGAGCAGGTCCTGCAGCGTCGGATCGCGGCGAGCGACGTCGGAAACGCGCGCCGGCGCGTCCTCGAGAGCGTGCAGCGACATCATCGAACCGAACCCGCTCACGCTCACCGGTAGCGGCGAGTGTGCGAGCACGGCCGCGACCTGAGCCCGGAACTCGTCGCCGCGTGCGGTGTGCTCCACCGCCACGTCGGCGGTGAACACCTCGCCCAGCACCGCGGTCCCGGCCGTCATCGTCGCGATGTTGTTGTTGAACGTGCCGGCGTGGCTGATCGTGGACGCGCGTCCGCTCTCCGGCGATGTGTCGAACTGGTCGAGCAACTCAGCCGCCCCGCCGAACGCGCCGAACGAGAACCCGCCGCCGATGTACTTCCCGAACGTCGTGATGTCGGCGCGCGCACCGAGCAGGTCCGCCATGCCGCGCCGCCCGTGACGCGACGTCATCACCTCGTCGCAGATGCACACCGCGCCGGCCTCGCGAGCCGCCGTGAACGTGCCGGCGAGGAACTCCGCGGTAGCAGGGATGCAGCCGCCCGACCCGAGCATCGGCTCGACGATCACGGCTGCGAGGTCGGCTGCGTGGTCCGCGATCACTGCCTCGGTGCCGGCGAGGTCGTTGTACGGCGCGAGCACGAAGTGGTACGGCGCGTTCCACGGCGCGGCCCCGGTCGCGAAGTAGAGGACGCCGCCGTGGTACCCACCGAGGAACGCGATGATGGTCGTCCGTCCGGTCGCCTGCAGCGCGGTGGTGAGCGCCATCAGGTTCGCCTCCGTGCCGGAGTTGGTGAACCGGACCCGGTCGAGATCGAACCGATCGCACATCAGATGTGCGAGCGAGGCCTCCGCCGGATGGATGCCCCCGACGCTGACGTTGTTCGACAGCGCACCGACCACCGCATCGAGCACGCGACGTTCACTGTGACCGAGCAGGCCCGCGGTGTAGTCACCGAGGAGGTCGATGTACTGATGCCGGTCGGCGTCGACGAGCGTTGCGCCTTCGCCATGCACGAACGTCAGCGGGAACGGCGGATGGGTCAGCACTGTCCGCGTGTGGCCACCGGGCAGCACAGTCCGGGCGTCGTCGTAGTGTCGCCGGCTCTCTGGGTTGCGGTCGGCGAACGCGCGGTGTGCGTGCGCGAGCCGAGCGTGGAGGTCGCTGCTCATCTGCCGATGCTGTCAGATCGACAGCGCAGCTCGTCGCGCTTCGAGCACCGCTTCGTGGATGGTGCGCGGCGCGACGCAGTCACCGATCTGCACGTGCGCGCCGGGCAGCGGATCGGTCGGGAGCCGGAAGCCGCAGTCGACGAGCGCGACGCACGCGACCACCCGGCGCTCGCCGCTGAACCGATCCTCCAGCTCCACACCGTCGACCATCACCGTGCGCAACAACGACCGGCGTTCGATCCGCACGCCGCGCTGGGCGAGGCGGCTGTTTGCCGGCGCGAGATCACCCGTGCGGCTGAGCTCGTTCCCGGCGATCTGGTCCTGGGTGATGAGCACCGCCCGCTCGGCCAGCTCCTCCGCAAGCGCGATCGCGATGGGGCCACCGATCGGATCGAACAGCGCGATCACTCCCTCGTCCGGCAGCAACGTCGTGCCCGCACGCACTGCGGCGACGTCGAGCACCACTGCGTCAGGTGCGATCGCGTAATCGCGCCGTCCCGGTCGGCCGCCGGTTGCCTGGATGACCACCGTTCCGGCGGGGAGGCCGCTCGCGTCGAAGGCTCCGGCGGTGACGAGATCGACCCCGAGGAGCTCGCACTCGCGCACGAGCCACTCGACGAGCGGGCCGCCCGGCCCGGACGTGGCGGCAACACCGCCGAGCTGCGACGCCTGCTCGACGAGGCGGACGCGGTGACCGCGCGCAGCGGCCACACGCGCCGCTTCGAGCCCGCCGACACCGCCACCGACGACCATCACGTCGCGGGGACGCGCTGCCGGTGCGTACCAGTCCGGATCCTCCGTCTCCCTGCCGGACGTCGGCTCGCCGACGCAGGTGACGATCGGGTTGCGCGCGTCGCGGACCTGGCAGGTCTGGTTGCAGCGGATGCACGGGCGGATCCGCGCTGCTTCGCCGTCGCGCAGGCGACGCACCAGCGCGGGGTCGGCGATCTGGGCGCGGGTCATCTCGACGCCATCGCAGACGCCGTCCTCCACCGCCCATTCGGCCTGCCCCGGGTCGACCACCGAGCCCTGCAGGATGATCGCGGCACCCGGGTAGGACGCCTGCACCGCGGCTCGCACGGCGCGGGACACGTCGATGTTGAAGCCCATCGGTTCGTGGAAGTCGGGCCGGGTCTTCTCCGCAGAGAAGATCGCCCCGCGGGCCACGACGACGGCGTCGAGGCCGGCCGCCACCAGCGCGAGCGCGAGATCCGGCGCGACGTCCGGCGTGATGCCAGCCCACGGCGCGAGCTCGTCGCACGACAACCGGATCGTCACCAGCGCGTCGGCGCCGGCGCTCGACCGCACGGACTCGATCACCTCGCGGGCGAAGCGCAGCCGGTCCTGACCCCATTCGTCGCCACGCTGGTTCGTCAACCCGGACAGGAACTGGCGCACGAGACTGTGCTGCCCGGCGTTGATCTCGACCCCGTCACACCCCGCGTCGACTGCGAGCTTGGCCGCCGCGCCGAACCCCGCGACGACGGCGGCGATGTCGTCGGCCTCCATCCACTTCGGCACCTCGCGCGTGTTGACCTCCGGCACCCGCGACGGCGCCAGCAACGCCGACTGGCTGTACGCGCTGCTGCCCTGGCCGCCGGCGTGATCGAGCGACGCGAGCACGAGCGCGCCGTGCGCGTGGCACGCCGTGGCGATGGCCGACCACCCGTCGCCGCACCGCTCCGCGAGCGGGGCGCGCTCGTACGGCCAGTCGCTGTCGTGCACGCTCGCGCCCTCGACCACGATCGTGCCGCACCCGCCGGCAGCGCGCGTCTCGTAGTACGCGGTGTGGCGAGCCGTGAGACGGCGGCGGTCATCACCGAGGTTGGTCACATGTGGCCCGAACAGCACCCGGTTCGGAGCGGTGCACGCTCCGAGCCGAAGCGGCTCGAGAACGCGCACGAGTCAGTCCTCGATGCGGCGCAGCACCAGCACGGGGATCACCCGTGATGTCTTCGCCTGGTACTCGTCGAAGTTCGGCATCAGCGCGGCCTGCGCGGCGAACAGGCGATCGCGCTCGGCGCCGGTTGCCTCGGTGGCCCTCGCACGGAACCGCTCGGTGCCGATCTCGACCGTGACCTCTGGGTTGGCGATGATGTTGTGGTACCACTGCGGCGAGGTCGGCGCACCGCCCATCGATGCGATGATCACGACGTCGTCACCGTCGCGGGTGTGCACGAGCGGTGTCGTACGTTCGATGCCCGA
>Ga0207675_100005584_pt1 | contig 12037 bp, 8 predicted proteins | sample KBSSwiS42_FD_184305 | JGI IMG/M metagenome (GOLD analysis project Ga0207675, IMG submission 184305) | Switchgrass rhizosphere microbial communities from Kellogg Biological Station, Michigan, USA - KBS Switchgrass S4-2 (SPAdes) (version 2) | ecosystem: Host-associated > Plants > Roots >...
GACAGCGACAAGTTGGGTGGAGTCAAGAATCATTTGTGATTGGTCATTTTCCATTTCTCGTTTTCCATTTGGTCAACCCCTCAAGTTGGCACTCAGAACGAGTCGGTTACCCGGTCAAAAATGGAAACTGATAAATGGAAAATGACCAATGATAAATGATTCTTCCGACTCACCCCGTCTTTCCGTCACCCAGTCACTTCTTTCCGTCCCCCAGCTTCACATTGGTCCAGAGCGGCCAGTGATCTGACATAACCACCTCACGATCAATTCCGTGACTTTGAACTTCGAGCCCACGTAACCAGATCCAATCGAGTCTGAAATCAATCGGGACAAACAAGACTTTTTGAGAAAAGGTCTTTTCACTGCCGAATGGCGTTTTGAATCCCGCGTCAGAAAACAACTTGATCGTCTTAGGTGCAGCGTCGGCTTGCCAGGTGTTGAAGTCTCCCATGATGATGGCCGGCGACTTCGGCGCGTGCTGATTGAGATCTTCGAGGAGCGCGTTCAGCTGATCGAGTTTCTTTTCCATCGATATCCTGGTTTCAGCGTGCGCCGAATAAATTCGCAGGTCGACGTTGTCGAGCTTCACGCAGGCGCCAAGAGCTACTCGACGCCGGTGTCCTGGTCCCTCATGCGGTAGAACGATTCGACGAACATCAAACAGCGGGTAGGGACTCAAGAGCGCTACTCCAGTTTCTTCTTCCTCATCGCCTTTGACCGATGGCGGCGCCGCCCAGGCGTAATAAAGTCCCAATTCCTCGGCCAACTGCTTTGCGGTGTTCGTTTTCCCACTACGTTTCTTTTGTCGATCGACTTCCTGTAGGGCAACAACTGAAGGGCTTCCTATCTCAACATCCTCACGCAGCAACCTAATCAGTTCTTTGAGATCGTCGCCGCTCCGCCAGCGAATGTTGTAGGAAACGATCTTCAACTCGGAGTTTCGCGGTGCAGCTCGGAGTTTTGTTGCGTGGCCAGACTCTAATAGCGACATTTCGTCAGCGACTTGAACAGAGACTGTTTGAGATTTGCCAGACTTTGGTTGCTGTGTGAAAAGCAGCGGTAGTAACTGGAGAAAAAGAACTAACAGAAGTAGTACGAAAGTCATATTTCCCTCTAGACCTTGATTACCAAACCGTCAATTGCTTCGACGATACAACCTGGCCAAAACGATTTTCCCAGGCTGGCTATATCTAGTCCATCCCATTCGGGATAGAGATGCGCCAGTACGAGTTTCTTTGGCGCGCACTCAACAGCGACCTGCATTGCATCTGCGAGTTCCAGGTGTGTATGAATAGGTTTGTTTCTCCTGAAAGAACATTCCATCAAAAGCAAGTCAACCTGTTTCCCAAAGCTAAAAAGTTCCTCTGTAAATCCTGTGTCACTTGTGTAAACAAATGTCTCGGGCGTTTGTTCTTTCAAATGAAGTGCCAGGCTCTCCTTGGTGTGTGGCGTTTTCATTGTGGTGGCTGAGATGCCCGGCAGAATTTCAAAGGAAGTATCCGAACCTACTTCTCTTAACTCAATCGCGAAGGGCTGAGTTAACAAACGATAATTGTTCGCGTCGTTAATTGCATTGAGCAGAGCGACCAGGCCGTGAGGGCCAAAAATACGCAGAGGTTTTGTTCTACTTTGAGTTTGCGGTGACCATTTCAAAGCAAAGAGAAAAGGCGCCAGGCCTCCAAAATGATCCAGGTGAAAATGGCTGACCCAGATTGCCTCCAGGTTTGGCCAATCGAGTTGTTCCTGAGCCATCCGGTGTGGCGCGTCGGGGCCGACATCAAGCAACAGCGAGCCGCCGGTTGTGTCGAGCCAGAATGCAGGAGATGCACGGCGCGGATGCGGAACAGACGTGCCGGAACCGAGGATGGTGAGTTTCATGTCCGATATCTGATGTCCGATATGCGTCTGTCTTGTCGTTTGTCGAACTAATAATGTTTCGTAGTGGTGATCATGTGGAGTGTTTTGAATATAGTCAACGACAAGACAGACGCAGATCGGGCACATTTACTTGACCCCCACGCATCATTAAGCTAAATCTCAGGCATGAGTGCTGATGATCATCTTGACGTGCTGGCGGTGTTTTCGCATCCCGACGATGCCGAGTTATCAGTGTCGGGAACACTACTCAAACTAAAGTCCTACGGGTATCGAACCGGTGTTTGCGATGTAACGAAAGGGGAGATGGGCACGCGGGGAACTCCGGAGATACGGGAGAAGGAAGCGCTTGATGCGGCGCGGATTCTAAAACTAGACGTCCGGGTGAATCTCGAACAGCCTGATGGTCACGTTTGGCCTAGTGAGACGGCTCGAACTTCATTGGTTCGGGTGATTAGACAATACAAGCCAAAGGTTTTACTCACTACCCACGAAGACGACCCTCACCCTGATCACGCAAACACTTCGATCATTGTGCGTCAGGCTGCGAGGCTGGCCACAATGGTCCGTTACGACGAAGAGTCGGGCCTGCCTGCGGTTCAGATGCCGGCGATCATGCACTCGCTTTTTTCGAGACGAATCGTGCCATCCTTTATCGTCGATGTCAGCGAGTTTGTTGACGAGAAGATGAAATCAATTCGAGCGTACGGCTCGCAGTTCTATAGTGCGAGTTCAGAGGAACCGGAAACAAGAATAAGTGAACGTGGCTTTCTTGATGAGATTCAATCGCGAATGGAGTATTTCGGCTCGCTGATTGGAGTTGAAGCAGGTGAGCCGTTTTACGTGCGTGAGGCTTTGAATGTGGACGACCCGCTTGCGTTACTGACGAGGCCGATGAATATTTATTCGTAACGCCATGAGCTTAGTGCTTGGTACTTGAACTTTGTTCGGTGTCGGCTGAGGTCCATTAAGGCTCAACACTAAATCAAAGTACGAAGCCCAAAGCACTAAGTACCAATCCTCAATTCTTCACCGCTACCGTAGGTTTCTTCTTCTCCAACACTGCGCGTGCGATCGCGATAGTGGCAACGGCTCTCGGTCCTTCTCCTTGAAATCCTCGCGCAAGCTCGACTGCGCGATCGTAGTCTTGATTTGCTAATTGCTCAAAGATTCCCTGGACATCAAAGTCAGCTACATCGCTACTTGATATTGATCGGTGTCCCTTACCTTCGAATCTGTAAACGATTTCGCCGTCTTCTCCAGTGAACCCTTCTATTGAATTAGCTGCCTTTACAGCATCAAATGTCGCATCCCAGACTCGATTCGGTTCGATCAGCAGCACTGCATTCGCGACTCCAAGCAACGCTTGTGGTAAGAACGGATCTGACACGTCGATTCGCCGAGCTTCTGTTGATGCTGTCTCAATCAACTCCAGTGCTTTGTCTTTATCCGTCTTCGCTAGCAGCTTGGCACATTGAGCAAGCACCCAGGCTCTTTGAAGATGAGTCAACTCACCTTTGCTGGCCATCTCCAACGCCTGATCCGTCAACTTCTTTTCAACTGAATAAGTAGCAAGTGATTGATCAGCGTAAGCCTGCATACCCTTACGCATTTCCGAGTCATCTATCTTGCTGACGTAGTCACGGGCTCTCATGTCTCCGCGTCGCAAGAAGAGGTATATGAGTTGAATATGAAGTGAGTCCCGTTCGGCCGATGTTTTAGCTCGGTCCACTCGATCGAGAAGCGTCTGTTCTTGGTCAGTTGTAGGCTTGTCGGGCTTAACTCCTTTTGTAATCCATTCATCCTCTCGCTTACGTGTGTCTTCAGAGACCATGGAGTTCAGGGCATTCAATTGACCACGAAGTGACTCGACCATGTCTGCCGGAGCGAATTGTTCAAAGAGTGGAAGCAGTCGTTTGAGAACTAGATACTTTGGCTCAACCCCGCTTGAGCTTGTATCTGTACCGGGAGGCGGAAGCGGCCGCAGAAGAATTCCGGCTGCGGTTTGAAAGAAAGCCAGGCGCAATTCGGGCGAGACATCCGCTGGTGCAGTGCTGTTCGAACTTTGCGACGAGGATGTTCCGCCAGTGCTAAAAGTGATGAAGAGATGAGGCGTAAAGATGTATGACGAAAGAAGCGAAACACTGTTTTCGTCAGACTGCGGATTGCCCGCAGCAATTGATAACAGTGCTGCGTAACGACTGTCTGCTAGTTTGGGTGCTTTCTCCCGAACGTCGGTCAGGAAATCGACACTCTCACGGCTGACAACGCTGAGCGCCGGGTCAGCAAACTCGAGAGCCCGATCTATTTCACCGCTTTGAAGCATCTCACGCGAAACACTCAATCGTTGGCTCAACGCTTCTGGTAGCCGTCCGGCATTCGTATTCTGATTCGTTGCCGAATTTGCCGCCTCCAGCTTTTGCGCTGTCAGCTTGTCGAGAAACTCGTTGCTGAGAACTCGATCATGTCGAGCCGCCAAGCCCAAAACCTCGCGACGAACGTTTGGGAATGAATTCAGTACGTACCCTCCACCGGTTTTAGCTTTCTGTCGGCTGATATCTTCCTGTTTTTTTAGCTCGTTCTCCTGATCGGCTGACTCCGCCGCTTCCCACGCTTTTCGAAACATCACTCGTGCTTGATCAGTGTCTACCTGCCAGAGAGCGTCTGCGATGCGGGCCAGCGATCGAGCGCGAAGGGTTGAGTCCCTAAAGGTGCGGGCGTCCGTAGACAGCGCGACCAACAGCGACCGCGCTTGTTCGCGTCGTGCTCGTTCCTTTCGTTCGGCTTCACGATTTAAGTTGGTCTTGGTTGCAGCGCTTTTGGAAGAAGCTACCGGCTTTGGTTCCGTAGTTTGGGCAAAAGCGACGACGGAAATACTGAGCAGGAGTAACGCAGAGAAGAGACGTGTGAGTTTCATGAACGCAGACTCCTAAACGGAACGTTCGGTAGATGTGGGGACCAAGAGTATTTCAGTTTGGTCCAGATGCCAATTGTTCCCGTCTTTCCAACACAGACTGTGCGATGGCGAGCGTTGCAACTGCACGCGGAGTTTCTCCCGTAAAACCTTTTGCGATTTGAATTGAACGCAGGAGGTCGGCGCGAGAAACCAGTCGAAAGACAGTAAGGAGATCAAAGTCTTCTGCCGTTGCGTTGGTAGCTACAACCATCTGTGCTGTTTGCAGTTGCGATGAGATTTGGCTGTCTTCCCCCGTGAATGATTCGGCGGAGTTCGCCGCCTTAACAACCTCGCTCAGAGTTTCCCAGCCGCGAACCGGATCGATGGCCGCGAAGCCTGCGGCGACAGCGGTTAGCGCGCGGGCACGATCCGGATCGCTACCACTGATTCGACGACTCTCGGTTAGGGCTTCTTCGAGCAAGTCACTTGCTCGTGAACGTTCAGCCGCAGCTACCAGACGAGCTGCGGTTGTAAAGGCCCAAACTTTCTGAATGCTGGTCAGCTCTCCAGTTCGAGCGAGACGCGTTACTTCGGTAACGTCCTTATTTCGCACAGCAAGTTGTGTCAGTTGAAAATCAGTGTAGGCTTTTACCTTTTTGCGCATTTCCGCATTCTCGATCTTGTCGACCAAATCGCGGGCGCGCGGATCGCCTTTTTCGGTTAGTGCTACAGCATAGTCCGCATAGATGGCATCACGAAGATCTGCACGCCCGGCACGATCGAGCCGGTTCTGCATTCGCTCGAGCGGATCACCTTCGGAAGCCTCAGGCTGGATTCCAACCGTAACCGCTCTATTTGGTCCCTGCTGAAATTCAGGGGGAACGTACGAGGCGAGCGCAGTCATCTGGGTACTTAAACCTGCTGCAAGATCCGGCTCGTATTGTTCATAGACGGGAAGCAGTCGCTTGATCATCAGGTACTTGCCGAGTCGTCCGGAAGATGTTTGGTCCTGCTCCGGAACGGGGGAGGGTTGCATCAATATCTGTGCTGCTACTCGCAGAAAATTTCGGCGCAGGCCCGGATCCGCTTCCGGTGCGGGCGTCGGACCGCGGCTCCGGCTTTGGTTTGCACCTCCATCAGGCGTGAAAGTCACATACAGAAATGGAGTCAACAGATACGACGACAGCCCGGAAACGGTGTTGGCGTCAGCAAGCGGATCACGCGCGACTCGCGCGAGAAGAGTGTTATAAGCACCGTCGGCGAGTTGTGCGTTTTTTTCTCGCAAAGCAGAGAGGAAAAAAATTGAGTCGATGCTTACCTGGTTTAAAGCAGGACCTGCAAACTCCATGGCCCTTTCGATTTCACCATCCTGAACCAGGCGTCTCGCGAGTTGTAATCGCTTCGAAGCGCCTAATTGTTGTTCAGCTCCACTTCGCCGCACAGCGGCTGACGCTTCGTCACGTTCCTTCTGATTTGCGTCATCGAGGATCTTTAAAAACTCCTCGCCGAGTTTCTTGTCACGCTTGGCAGCCAGTCTCAAAACTTCACTTCGCAAGTCCGGGCCACCACGAAAGAATACGGGGCCATCACCAGAAGAAGCCTTCTTCAGTTGTTCAGCACGCGTCTTCGTTGTTTCTTCGTCGACTATTGCTGCTGCATCCCAGGCACGTCGAAACAGTTCTCGCGATCGATCCGGATCAGTGTCCCACAATACATCCGCCGCTCGTGCCTGAACTCGGGCTCGGCGTGTTTGATCTTTGAAGCTGCGAGCTTCGTCAGCGAGTGTCGTGACAAGCGAGATCGCCACAGCGCGACGCTGTGCAGCCTCGGCGTCGGCCTCAGCATTTGCCGGCTTCGAAGTTTTGGATTTTTTTGCCTGAGGTTGACCAAAAGCAGAACTAAGGCCGAGATTCATACAAGAAATGACAACGAGAACAGCAAGCAGTTGCCGAAACATTTGAAGCTCCTAAGTTGACGGAAAAAGCGGGATGGATATAGCCAGTCAGTTACACGTGCTGCAAATCGTGAGGTTCCAGATCTTTTTGGTTTTAGGTCTTTGGCCCTTTGGTCTAGGGTGTCACCAAAGACCAAAGACCTAAACAGCAATCACTTCCAAATCCGGATCCACTTCCTGTTTCAGCATTCCTTCAATCGCCATTAATGTCCCGGTTAGTGAACTCGGACAGCTGCCACATGCTCCCTGGTATCGGATGCTGAGCGTGTGTTCCGACAGGCCCATGATTTCAAGGTAACCACCATCGCCCATGAGCGCCGGACGGACTTTCTCGTCCAAAATCTCGTTAATTTTTACGAGCCTCGGATCGTCGCTAGTCACTGCCGCAATCGATCCCCCCACTGCCGCCGCCGCTGCGGCTGCTGACGCTACAACTGGCTCAGTGGCCCGAATCGGAACCGCCAGGGTAGGCAGTAAATCATCCCAGTCCCCTTCGTCATCTTTCTCGACCGTAATCATCTGGTCCATGTAAAAGACGGACATAATGTGGCCCACGTCGAAAAGAGACTTGGCCAGCGGGTCATTTTCGGCTTGAGATGCGGAGCTAAATGAGCGCGCGACACCGTTGCTGACTGGTTCTCGCAGAATAAATTTCACCGCATTAGGGTTTGGGGTCTCTTGAATATCGCTAATCTTCGGCATCAAACTACTTTCCAGGCGGTTGGCCTTACCAATTTTTTCACTTGCATTATAGCGGTTTTCGGCGGGTTTCGCAGGGAGCCATGAAGTCGTAACATTGTGGGGTTCTAACACCGCTAAGTACCTTGGAAAAAACATAAAAATGTGACTAGCAAGACCCGTTGCTAAAAACCGAATCCGCGCATATACTCCTCCGCCTCACTTGGACCCCCTTCACAAGGTGAGACAAGTTGAGATAGAGGCAGGCGATAGCGAGGGTCGCCTGCCTCTTGTTTTTTATTTGAACTTTGTCCTTCGTGCTTGGTACTTTGAACCGACTTTTACGAAGCACGAAGAACAAAGCTCAAAGCACGGTTTCTGATGAACATCGGCATCACCGTTTACCCAACTTACGGCGGCAGTGGGATTGTTGGTTCAGAACTTGGAAAAGAACTTGCCGAACGCGGCCATACAGTCCACTTCATAGCTTCGGCCTTGCCCACGCGACTCACGGAACTGAATGAACGGGTCCGTTTCCATGAGGTTGAAATGATGTCGTACCCGCTCTTCGAACATCAACCTTATACACTCGCACTCGCCACGAAGATGGCCACGGTTGCGGAGGAAGAGAATCTCGATTTACTTCACGTTCATTACGCCATACCCCACTCCATCAGCGCGATTCTTGCTCGTGAGTCGCTGAAGCCAAAACGACGACTTCCAGTAGTCACAACGCTGCATGGCACTGACATTACGTTGGTGGGTGCCGACCGGTCCTATCTACCAATTACGCGTTATGGAATTGAACAGTCAGACGGTGTCACGGCAATCTCTCATTACTTGAAAGAAGCGACCCGGGAAACATTTCACTTCGACGACATCGAGGTCATTCCAAACTTTGTCTGCCAACACGACTACAAGCGTCAACCGGTTGCTTCACTGAAGGAATCGTTGGCGCCGCACGGGGAGTTGTTGGTGGCCCACGTTTCAAATTTTCGTCCAGTCAAACGTCCAGTTGATTGCGTAGAGATTTTCGCCCGCATCCTGAAGAAGGGAATAAACGCTCGGCTGGTGATGGTTGGTGACGGCAGTGAGCGCACAAACGCCGAGCATCGTGCTCGTTGTCTCGGGATCTACGACAAATGTACATTCGTCGGAAAACAGCCAAGAATCGTCGACTATCTTTCGGTCTCTGATGTTTTACTGTTGCCTTCCGAGCAAGAATCATTTGGGCTGGCCGCATTAGAGGCAATGGCGTGCGAGGTGCCGGTGATTGCTTCGAGGGTTGGGGGCATTCCGGAAGTGATCACAGACGGTGAGACTGGTTTTCTAAGCGAGGTAGGAGACCTCGATAAGATGGCTGAAGACGCAGCTCGCTTGCTGGTTGACGAGACGTTTCGCCGTGAAACTGGAGAACGAGCTCGTGAGTCAGCAATCAGTCGGTATCGTACGGACGTAGTTATTCCGCAGTACATCAGCTTTTATGAAAAGGTAATAGCCAAATGATCTAATTAGCCCCGACGCGTGAGAAAAGTGCGGCGGATCCCTCCAATAAACGACAGATACAATTTGGAAACTCTGATGAGACGCTCACTCATTGCATTGATTCTGTGCTTTCAATCCTTGGCGACTCTCGCTGCGCAGCAGCCATCTCCTTCGCCACCCCCTCCTCTACCGCAAACCAAAACTGAAACGCAGAAACCCCAGCCTCAGCAACGCAACGAGGATGTTGACGTCGTCAAGATCACTACCAATCTTGTTCAGGTCGATGCGGTGGTTACCGACAAGAACGGCAACAGGATTACTGATCTTCGTCCCGAAGAAGTCGAGATGCTTGAAGACGGCAGGAACCAAAAGATCACGAACTTCTCGTACATAGCTCTCGATTCAAAACCACCAGACACTTCTAACGCGAAGCCTCTGGATAAAAACGCTCCCCCAACGCCTCCAGTAAAACTTCGTCCCGAACAAGTTCGTCGGACAATGGCGCTCGTAGTTGACGATCTCGGGGTTTCATTTGAAAGCGCGAATTACGTCCGGCAGAGTTTGAAGAAGTTTGTCGATCAGCAAATGCAGCCGGATGATTTGGTAGCCATCATTCGAACCAGCGGTGGTATTGGTGCCCTCCAACAGTTCACTTCAGACAAGCGTCAGCTCTACGCGGCGATCGAGAAAGTAAAGTGGCAACCCAACGGGCGTGGAAACATTAGTGCCTTCGCCCCACTCGGAAGTGATCCAAACATTCAAAGCGAAGGACAAACGGACAGCGGGCAAACTCGAGACGCGGACATCGAGCAATTTCGTGAAGACTACTTCGCGGTGGGTACATTGGGTGCGCTCAATTATGTCGTCCGAGGCTTGAGAGAACTGCCCGGCAGGAAAAGTATTGTGCTGTTCTCGGAAGGCTTTCAAATTATTAATTCAGAAGATTCATCGGTTAACGACCGAATTCTTTTCGGCTTACGTCGCTTAACTGACCTCGCAAACCGCGCCTCGGTTGTTATCTACACCATGGACCCACGTGGATTGCAGCCATTGGGACTGACTGCCGCTGATTCGACGGCGATGATGACTCCTGAGCAAGTCGAACAACAGTTGAGTAATCGCCGGAATGCTTTGTTTGAGTCGCAGAGTGGTCTCGATTACCTCGCAGCTCAAACTGGTGGTATGTCCATCAAAAACACCAACGATCTAAATGGTGGAATGAAACGGATCATTGCTGATCAAGAAGGCTACTACCTGATCGGTTACCGACCCGATGACTCGACTTTTGACAGGGTGAATGGTCGAACGAAGTTTCACCACATTTCTCTCAAAATAAAACGAGCCGGAAAATACAACATCCGAATGCGTAACGGCTTTTACGGCGTTAGCGATGAAGTGATTACTCCGACAGCGGGGCGAACTCCTCAGGAGCAAATCCTCAACGCCCTGACGTCTCCATTTGCGAGGTCAGGGATTCATCTTCATCTTACTTCGCTTTTTGTTAACGATGCTCAGACCGGATCGGCAATGCGCTCGATGCTGCATGTAGATCCTCGGGACATCGATTTCACACAAGAACCAGACGGAATGCATAAGGCTGTATTCGATATTCTGGCAGTGGCATTCGGCGACAACGGTCAGGTACTCGAACAGTTCAGCTATACGCAAACGCTTCGAATCAAGGATGAAAATTTCGCGCGCGTCTTGAACAATGGTTTCACTTATCACGTGACTGTGCCTGTCAAGAAAGCAGGCGCTTATCAACTAAGAACGGCTTTGCGTGACAAGGCGTCGGAACGTCTTGGTTCTGCGTCCCAGTTCATTGAAGTTCCCGATATCAAGAAGAACAAACTTTTGCTTTCGGGGATTGTTTTACGCGGCATGACATTGGATGCTTACCTGAAAAATGCTGGTGTGAAAAACGAAGAGCAAACTACGAACGATATCGCAGTGGACGCTCTTCCCAAGGCTAGTCCGGCATTGCGACAGTTTCAAACGGGCATGGCGCTGGCTTACGGGGTCACTATTTACAACGCTCAGATCGACAAGACGAGCGGCAAGCCAAATCTCAAGATACAAGTGCGCGTATTTAGAAATGGCGAGCAACTGTTTGCCGGAAACGAACTGCTCTACGATGCGACTGAGCAGGCCGATCTGAAACGGCTCAGAGTGGTAGGCGGTATTGAGCTTGGGAGTGCAATGGCGCCGGGCGAGTACGTGTTACAAATCATCGTTAAAGATCTCGTGAAAGAGAAACCGAGAGTTGCGACACAGTGGATGGATTTTGAGATAGTGAAGTGATGGACGGCTGAGCTTTGTACTTGGTGCTTTGTGCTTTGCTGTTTTAGTTTGCAATCCAATTCGCTAACACTAACTAAAGAACTAAGAACCAAGCTCAAAGCACTAAGTACAAAGTACAAAGTACAAAACACAAAGTTTCGACCATCCATGCCATCAATCATCATCGGCACCGCAGGCCACATCGATCACGGCAAGAGCGCACTGGTGCGTGCCTTGACCGGTACAGATCCGGATCGCCTTCCTGAGGAAAAGAAACGCGGTATCACGATTGACCTCGGGTTCGCGGATCTTGAAATTGATGATCTCCGTCTCGGTTTTGTTGATGTTCCAGGGCACGAACGCTTTGTGAAGAACATGCTGGCCGGCGCCCACGGCATCGACGTTCTTGCGCTCGTGATTGCGGCCGATGAAGGAGTAATGCCGCAAACGATTGAGCACTTCGATATTTGTCGTTTGCTCGGAGTCAACAAAGGCGTCGTGGTCATAACGAAGACTGATCTGGTCGACGAGGAAATGCTGTTGTTAGTTCAAGAGGATGCGAGAGAACTCGTTGCCGGATCATTTCTCGACGGTGCGCCAATTGTTCCGGTTAGTTCGCGGACAGGCGCCGGGCTTGAGAGACTGAGAACCACTCTCAAAACTATCGCCGACGAAGTGCCGGCAAAGTCTTCCGATTTAGTAACCCGTCTACCTATCGATCGCGCATTCTCGATGAAAGGTTTTGGTGCTGTTGTTACCGGCACACTCATCTCTGGAGAAATTGCTGAAGGCGCTGCTCTCGATTTGTTGCCGAAAGGTATTAGCGTCAGAGTACGTGGAGCTCAAGTTCATGGAAAGGCTGTCGAGAA
>Ga0207675_100005585_pt1 | contig 12036 bp, 10 predicted proteins | sample KBSSwiS42_FD_184305 | JGI IMG/M metagenome (GOLD analysis project Ga0207675, IMG submission 184305) | Switchgrass rhizosphere microbial communities from Kellogg Biological Station, Michigan, USA - KBS Switchgrass S4-2 (SPAdes) (version 2) | ecosystem: Host-associated > Plants > Roots >...
CATCAGGTCGCCCTGCTCGGCCTTGGTCGGCTGGCCGGTGCTCGGGCCGCCGCGCTGGACGTTGACGACGACGAGCGGGATCTCGCCCATCACCGCCAGCCCGATCGCCTCCTGCTTGAGCGAGTAGCCCGGGCCCGAGGTGATCGTCACCGCGCACTTGCCGGCGTACGACGCGCCGACCGCGAACGCGCACGCCGCGATCTCGTCCTCGGCCTGGTGGACGAGGCCGCCGACCTTCTCGAAGACGTCGCTCAGGTAGTGGGATGCCGAAGTCGCCGGCGTGATCGGGTACATCGCGCAGATCTCCATCCCCGACGCCATGACGCCGAGCGCGAGCGCGGTGTTGCCGTTGATGACGAGCTGCGGCTCGGTGATCCGCTGCGCCGGGATGCGAAAGCCGAAGTCGAGGTGCGTCGCCGCCCACGCGTGGCCGGCGCCGAGCAGCATGACGTTGGTGCGGACGACCGATTCGTCCTTCTTGCCGAACGTCAGCGCGATCTGCTCGCGCGCGATCTGCAGGTCGAGGCTGTAGAGCTGGCAGAGGATGCCGAGCACGAACATGTTCTTGCCGCGCTTCGCGTCGGCGACGTGGGCCTTGCACTCATGCTCCATCGGCACCTCGATGACGCGGTAGCCGGCGGCGACGAGCTTGTCGTGTGCGGCGACGTACGACGCCGCGATGTCGGGGTCGGCGTTTGTGCGCCACATGCTCTCGAGCAGGATGGTGCAGCCGGGCTTCAGCTCCTTGGCGCGGACGCGGCCGAGCAGGACCTGCTCGTTGAACGCGACGACGAGGTCGGTCTCGTCGCCGCCGTTGGTGATCGGGCCGGCGCCGATGCGGATCCGGTTGCCGCTCGCGCCGGCGACGCTGCGCGCCGGCGGCCGGATCTCGGCCGGGATGATCTCGGTCGTCCAGATGCCGTTGCCCATCCGCGCCGCGATCGCGCCGAGCGTCTGGCCGCAGCGCTGCGCGCCTTCGCCCGAGTCGCTGATGATCTCGACGATGTGCTCGCGCAGGGTGACGAGCGCCTTCGTGCGGGTCTCGGGAAGCACCGCAGCGGCGGCGCGGGCTGCGGTCGGGAAGGTGACAACGGTGTCCATGGCGTTCTTTGCGAGGTGATTCGAGAAGAGGGCGGTCAGGCGACGCGCACGCGCGCGAAGCCGTGCTCGGCGAGGTCGATGCCGAACAGCGTCCGGCCGCTGGCGGCGTCGTCGAGGTCGCGCAGGCCGAGGTAGCGCTTCATGCTGCGCGCCGCGCGCCTGCCGGCGCCCATCGCCTGGATGACGGTCGCCGCGCCGGTGACGATGTCGCCGCCGGCGAAGACTCCCGCGAGCGACGTCGCGAGCTCGTCGTCGGTCGCGATGTAGCCGCGCTCGTTGAGCTTCATCCCCGACGTCTGTCCCATGATCGGGTTGGCGTTGGTGCCGATCGCGTAGACGACGAGGTCGCACTCGAAGTCGAACTCGCTGCCGGCGACGGCGACCGGTCGACGCCTGCCCGACGCGTCGGGCTCGCCGAGCTCCATGCGCACGCAGCGCAGCGCCCGCACGCTGCCGTCGCCGTCGTCGAGCACGGCGACCGGGTTGGTCAGCCAGTGGAACTCGACGCCTTCCTGCTCGGCGTGGTGAAGCTCCTCGAGGCGCGCCGGCGCTTCGGTGCGCGAACGGCGATAGACGCAGCAGACCTTCTCGGCACCAAGGCGCAGCGACACCCGCATCGCATCCATCGCGGTGTTGCCGGCGCCGACGACGGCGACGCGCTTGCCGATCGGCAGCGGCGTGTCGTAGGCCGGGAAGTCGCGCGCGCGCATCAGGTTGCAGCGCGTCAGCAGCTCGTTCGCGGAGAGGACGCCGTTGAGCGAGTCGCCGGGGATGCCGAGCATCGTCGGGTAGCCGGCGCCGACGCCGACGAAGACCGCGTCGAAGCCGAGCTCGTCGATCATCTGCTCGATCGTGAACAGGCGCCCGACGAGCGTGTTGCACTCGAAGCGGACGCCGAGCTTCTTCAAGTTCGCGATCTCGGCGTCGATCACCTCGTTCGGCAGCCGGAAGTCGGGGATGCCGTAGCGCAGCACTCCGCCGGGCTCGTGGAACGCCTCGTAGACGGTGACCTCGCAGCCGGCCTTGGCCATGTCGGCGGCGCACGCCATTCCCGCCGGCCCCGAGCCGACGATGCCTACGCGAAAGCGCGTCGCCTCGATGTCGGGAACGTTGGCCCAGCCTTCGCGGATCGCGGCGTCGCCGACGTAGCGTTCGAGCCTGCCGATCGCGACCGGCTCGAGCGTGTCGCCGACCGTGCACACGCCTTCGCACTGGCTCTCCTGCGGGCAGACGCGGCCGCAGACGGCGGGCAAGAGGTTGGTGTCGGTGAGCACGTCGTACGCGCCGCGCAGGTCGCGTGCCGTGATGCGGCGGATGAAGCCCGGGATGTCGACGCCGACCGGACAGCCGCGCACGCACGGCTCGTCGGGACATTCGAGGCAGCGATCGGCCTCGCGCATCGCGTCGGCGACGCTATAGCCGCACGCGACCTCGCTGAAGTTGCGCGCCCGCATCGCGGGCTCTTGCTCGGGCATCGGCGTGCGCGTCTGCGGAATCGTGCGCACGGTCTTCTTCTTGGCCATGGCGAACAGTCCTTTGCGTCGATGCGATCGGCCGGGCGCGTTGCGCGTCGCTCAGCCTCCCAGCGTCTGTTCGAAGGGGTCGAGCGACTCGGGCGGGTCGCCCCGCGCCGTCGCCTCGGCGGCGACCGCAGCGAGCATGTCGAAGTCGGGCAGCTTCGCCATCCGGCAGCTCGCCGAGAAGCGCTCCTCGGCCTCGCGCTCTTCGCGCTTGTAGCGGGCGAGCCGCGTCATCAGGTCGTCGAAGTCGACGAGATGGCCGTCGAAGTCGGGGCCGTCGACGCACGCGAACTTCACCTGGTCGCCGACCTTGATGCGGCAGCCGCCGCACATCCCGGTGCCGTCGACCATGATCGGGTTGACGCTCACCGTCGTCTTGATGCCGCGCGCGCGGGTGACCTCGGCGCACGCCTTCATCATCACCGGCGGGCCGATCGCGACGAGCTCGTCGATGTCGCCGTGGCGCGCGAGCGCTTCGTGAACGCCGTCGGTGATGAGCCCCTTGAGACCCGCCGAGCCGTCGTTCGTGCACAGGATCAGCTCGTCGCAGGTGCGGGCGAACTTCTCTTCCCAGAAGACGAGCGAGCGGGTGCGAAAGCCGAGCACCGCGACGACGTGGGCGCCGGCTTCCTTGTGGCCGCGCGCCTGCGCAAAGATCGGCGCGACGCCGAGGCCGCCGCCGACGCAGACGACCTTCTTCGCGTGGCCGATCGCGGTCGGCACCCCCATCGGCCCGACGAGCGCGTGCAGCCGCGTGCCGACGCGGCACGCCGCCTGCATTTCGCGCGTCGTCTTGCCGACCGCCTGGATGACGAGCGTGACCGTTCCGCCTTCCCGGTCGTAGTCGGCGATCGTGAGCGGGATCCGCTCGCCGTGCTCGTGCAGCATGACGATGACGAACTGCCCAGGGCGCGCAGCGCGCGCCAGAAGCGGATGGCGCACCTCGAGCAGGTACGTCGTGTCCGAGAAGTCCTCGCGGCGAACGATCTCGAAATCCGGCATGCGAACCTCCAGGTCCGGACTCAGCGAGTCCATTGGGAACCCGGAAGCCGAGGTCGATGTTGACGGCGGTCAATCGCGCGCGGGTGCGCGCTCGGTGAGCAGCCGTTCGGTGTCGCGATCGAGCCAGCGCCACCGGCCTGGTGCGAGGCCGTCGACGCGGACCGGACCGAAAGCGGTGCGCGCGAGCGAATCGACCCGGTTGCCGACCGCGGCGACCATGCGCTTGACCTGGTGGTACTTGCCTTCGGTGAGCGTCAGCACGAGGCCGCGCTCGCCGTGCGCTTCGCACGCGACGGCACGCACCGTCGCGTCGTCGTCGCGCAGCAGCACGCCGGCGCGAAGCCGCGCGATCTGCGCGGCGTCGACGGGGTGCTTGCAGCCGACCTCGTAGACCTTCGCGACGTGGTGCTTCGGCGACGTCAGGCGGTGCAGCAACGTGCCGTCGTCGGTGAAGAGAAGGACACCCGTCGTGTCGGCGTCGAGCCTGCCGACCGCCTGCACGCCGCGCGTCCTGAGCGGCACCGGCAGCAGCGTGTAGACGCTCGGATGGTCCCGCGGCTTCAGCGAGCACTCGAATCCGGCCGGCTTGTGGAGGACGACGACGGCGCGCTCGCGATAAGGCCAGTGCTCGCCGCCGGCGACGCGAAAGCAGAGGTCGCCCGCGCCGACGTCGAATCTGCGATCGTCGTCGACGGTGCCGATGCCCTCGATCTCGAGCATCCCGCTGGCGACGAGGGCCGCGCACTCGCGGCGCGTGCCGAACCCCTGGGAGAAGAGCAGCTCGGCCGGCGTCAGGCGCTTGGCCGCGCGTCGCGACGCCATCAGCGTGCGCCGGCCGCCTCGAGCATGCGCACCATCTCGCGGTAGCCGCGATCGCGCGCCAGCGCGAGCGGCGTGCGACCGGTGCGGTCGGCGAGCGCGGTGCTCGCGCCGGCGCCGAGCAGCGCGGCGAGCGTCGCCTGGTGGCGCTGGCCGCCGTCGCCGAGCACGATCGACTCGATCATCGCCGTCCAGTGCAGGTTGTTGACGTGGTCGAGCGGCGCGCCGGCGGCGATCAGGCGGCGCACGACGCCGTCGTGGCCGAGGTGCGCCGCCGCGATCAGCGCCGTGCCGTCGTAGCGGCTCGTCACCAGCTTCGCGCTGGCGCCGCCGGCGAGCAGCAGCGCGAGCGTCTCCTCGTCGTCGGCGACGGCGGCGATCGTGACCGCGTCGTAGCGGTCGTCGTCGAGCAACGCAGGATTCGCTCCCGCAGCGAGCAGCGCCTTCACCGCGCCGCGCTGGCGCGCGAACGTCGCGACGTGCAGCGGCGTCCTGCCGTGGCCGTCGCGCGCGTCGAGGCCAAGGGCCGCCGCGGGCTGGATCGCAGCGACGTCGCCGCGTGCTGCCGCCGCGTGCAGGCCGCGATAGCCGGCGATCTCCGCGGCCGACGGCGCGATTTGCGCGATCGCACCGAGCGGTGCCGCGAGCGCGACGGGCGCAGCGAATGCGATGACGGCGAGCGGGCCGCGCATGGTCAGTACGTCAGCTCGAGCACGGTGACCTGGTTGTCGGCCGCGGGCCAGACGCGGCCGACGATGCGCTCGTCGTTGAACTCGCCGGCGATCGGCCGCGACGAAGCGTCGGCGAGCTTCAGCTTGCTCGACGCGACGGTCGCGACGCCGGCGGGAACGCCGGGCGGCGGGCTCGCGCCGTCGAACGTCATGCGATCGCGGCCGACGCCGAAGTAGCCGCGCGGCCGCGTCAGCGTGACGATCGATTTCGCTTCGCGGTCGGCCGTGGCGATGCGCTCGGGGCGCAGGCTCACGAAGCGCGATGAGCGCGGGAACGGCGAGCGGTAGATGTGCGTCGTCGCGTAGCCGTCAGCGGCGATCGCAAATTCGTAGCGCGCCGCGGGATCGCCGACGAACGGGCCCCAGCGGCCGTCGCTACCGATCGTCTTGCGATGCACGGCGGCGCCGCGCCGCTCGCCGGTCGCAGCGTCGACGGCGTAGCCCTCGACCGTCGCGCCGACGAGCGGCAGGTTGGTCGCGAAGTCGCCTTGCCGGTTGTCGAGGCCGAGACCGCTGACGATGCCGTCGAGAACGACGCGGTCTTCGCGGACGATCGCGAGCGTCGCCGGCGCGCGCCCGGTGATGAAGCGGTAGGTCGCCGCGAACGCCTGCGGGCTGAACGACGTCTCGCGGTGGTCGACGCCGGCAATGACGACGTTCTCGGCACCCTTCAGCGCCGGGCCGTCGAAGCTCACTCCGGTCGCCGTTCCCGGCGCGCCGAGCAGCGCCCCGTCGGGCTGGGCGTACTTGTCGTTGCGGTCCGAGCGGATCGTCAGCCACGCGACTCCGGGCGTCACCTCGTTGCCGTCGGGACCGGGGCGGTTGAGCGCGGTCAGGAACGGACCCGCACCGTTGAACTCGCCACCCGGCGCGCGCGCCGGGTTGGCATAGACACCGTGGTTCGGAACGCCGCCGAGGATCGCGTGCGAGACGACCGCGGCACCGTCGCGGTTGGCGATGAAGTTGCGGATCGCGTAGCCGCCGCGCGAGTTGCCGACCAGGACGACCTTCTTCGCGCCCGTCGCCGCGAGCACCTTGCGGACCTCCGCGGCGAGGAACGCCATGTGCTCGGCGGTCGAGCTGCGGCCGGGCTGCTCTTTCGCGTCGTCGTCGCGCGCGAGCGGATACGGCATGTCGATCGCATGGAGCCGGTCGCGCGGCCAGCCGTTCGACTCGAAGCGCCAGATCGTCGCCATCCAGAGCGCCGCGGTGTCGCCGTTGCCGTGGACGAAGACGATCGGCGGCGTGTCGTCGCGGCCGGCGGGGGCCGCGCAAGCGGCGAGCAGCGCACCGCCCGCGGTCGCGAGCAGCAGCTCGCGTCGTCGAATGACTGTCTCGCTCATCGACCGTCTCCTCCATCGTCAGCCGCCGCGCCGCCGAGGTCGGCGGCAGCGGGCAGGTCGGGCAGGCCGGCGCCGCCGATGCGTCGCGCGGCGCGCACCGCGCGCAGCACGGCGTCGGCGAGGATGTCGGCGGCGAGCGCGCCGACGAGCGTCGGCGACGCCGGTTGTCGCGCTGCGCCGGTCGCGAGCGCGAAGACGACGTCGCCGTCGCCCATCGTGTGGACCGGATGAATGCTGCGCGCGAGGCCGTCGTGCGCCATCTGCGCGACCTTGTTCGCTTCGGCCTTGGTGAGCACCGCGTCGGTCGCGACGACGGCGAGCGTCGTCGCGCTGCCCGCGGCGTGGCGAGCATCGAGCCGCGCCGGCAGCTCGCCGCGCTTGAGCGCGCGCATCGTGCCGAGCAGCGCGCGGCCGTCGGCGCTGCGCGCGCCGGCGACGATGCGGCCGCTGCGCGGATCGACGACGTCGCCGATCGCGTTGACGGCGACGAGCGCGGCGACGGTGACGCCGCCGACCTCGATCGACGCGGTGCCGATGCCGCCCTTCATCGCGCGCGCGATGCCGAAGAGTTTGCCGACCGAGGCGCCGGCGCCGGCGCCGACGTTGCCCTCGGCGACGGCGTCGTGCGTCGCCGCCTGGCACGCCGCGTAGCCGGCGGCAGCGTCGGGTCGGATGCGCGCATCGCCGACCCAGAGGTCGAACAGGATCGCCGCCGGAACGATCGGCACGACGAAGGGCGGCGGCGCGCTATCGCCGGGCGGTGCCGCGATCGTCGCGCCGATGCCGCGCTCGTCGAGCCAGCGCATGACGCCACTCGCCGCGTCGAGGCCGAACGCGCTGCCGCCGGCGAGCGTGATCGCGTGGATCTTGTCGATCGCGTTGATCGGCGCCAGCAGCTCGGTCTCGCGCGTTCCCGGCGACGCGCCGCGGACGTCGACGCCGGCGACCGCGCCGTCGCGCGCGATGACCACGGTGCAGCCGGTCGGCCGCCGCGCGTCGGTGAAGTGCCCGACCTCGAGGCCGGCGACGGCGGTCAGGCCGAACGCCATTGCATCAGTCGTTCACGTTCAGGCGAAGACGCCGGCCGTCGTCTGCATCCGCCGCGACACTTCGCCGAGCTGGAACAGCGTGTCGCCGAAGGTCATCTCGATCACCGTCAATCGCTTGAAGTAATGGCCGGCGGCGTACTCGTCGGTGACGCCGATGCCGCCGTGCATCTGGATGCACTGCTGGCCGACGAAGCGCATTGAGTTGCCGAGCTGCACCTTGGCCTGCGCAAGCGCACGCCGCCGCGCCGCCGGTTCCTCGCCGAGCTTGAGCGTCGCGAAGTAGCTCATCGAGCGCGCCAGCTCGAGCTGCATCTTGACGTCGGCGACGCGATGGCGCAGCGCCTGGAACGTCGCGATCGCGACGCCGAACTGCTTGCGTGTATTCATGTACTCGACCGTGATCGCGACGAGCTTGTCCATCGCGCCGACCGCTTCTGCGCAGAGCGCCGCGATGCCGATGTCGACCGCGCGCTCGAGCGCGGCGAACGTGGCGCCGGGAGCGACGAGCTCGATCGCCGCGGCTTCGTTCAGCACGAGGTCGGCGCCGCTCGATCCGTCCTGCATCGGATACGCCTCCACCTCGACGCCGGGCTGGCCCGGCGAGACGAGGAAGATGCCGACGCCGTCGGCATCGTCGACCGCGCCGCGCACGCGCGCGGTGACGATGAACGCGTTGGCGACGCCGCCCGCCGGTACCGCGATCTTGCGGCCGCTCAGCCGCCACGCATGGCCGCTGCCGTGCGCCTTCGTCTCGACGTGCGCGAGGCGGTAGCGCGAATGCCGCTCTTCGTGGGCGAGGACGACGATCTCCTTGCCTTCGCCGATGTGCTGCAGGCGCGGCGCGGCGGCGGCCTCGTGGCCGGCTTCGAGCAGGCTCGTCGCGACAAGCGCGACCGCGGCGTACGGCTCGACGACGATGCCGCGGCCGAGCTCTTCCATCACCACCATCGCGTCGACTGCGCCGAGGCCGAGGCCGCCCTGGGCCTCGGGGACCTGCAGGCCGCAGATGCCGAGGTCGGCGATCTCCTTCCACGCGTCGCGCGAGAAGCCGCCTGCCTTGACGATCCCGCGCCGGCGCTCGAAGTCGTAACCGCGCTCGACCCAGCGGCGCACGCTGTCGCGCAGCATCTCCTGGTCGTCGGTGAAGTCGAAGTCCATGTCAGCTCCCGAGCACCGTCTGCGCGACGATGTTCCTTTGCACTTCGTTCGATCCGCCGTAGATCGTCGTCTTGCGCATGTTGAAGTACGTGCCGGCGAGCGGCGCGACGAACGCTCCGGCGTCCTGGTCGGGCTGCCAGCCGGCGGCGACGAGGTCCGCGCGCAACGGCACCGTCGCCGGCCCGGCGGCGAGCATCATCAGCTCGCTGTAGCGCTGCTGGATCTCGCTGCCGCGGATCTTCAGCAAGCCCGCGACGTCGAGGCTCTGCTTGCCGCTCTTCTCGGCCGACAGCACTCGCAGCACCATCATCTCGAGCGCGACGACGTCGACCTCGAGGAGCGCGATCTGGTCGCGGAAGCGCTGGTCGTCCCAGACGCCTTCGGCCTTGGCGATCCGCTTCACCCGCTCGAGCTCGCGCTTGGCGCGGTTGACGTCGGCGATGTTGGTGCGCTCGTGCGCGAGCAGGAACTTTGCGTAGTTCCAGCCCTTGTTCTCCTCGCCGATGAGCTGGTCGGCGGGGACCTCGACGTTGTCGAAGAAGACCTCGTTGACCTCGTGCGCGCCGTCCATCGTGATGATCGGCCGCACCGTGATGCCGGGGCTCTTCATGTCGATCAGCAGGAAGCTGATCCCGGTCTGCGGCTTGCCTTCGTTGCTCGTGCGGACGAGGCAGAAGATCCAGTCGCCGAACTGGCCGAGCGTCGTCCACGCCTTCTGGCCGTTGACGAGGTACTTGTCGCCGCGCCGCTCGGCGCGCGTCTTCAGCGACGCGAGGTCGGACCCCGACCCGGGCTCGCTGTAGCCCTGGCTCCACCACACCTCGCCGCTCGCGATGCCGGGCAGGAAGCGCTTTTGCTGCTCGGGAGTTCCGAACGCCATGATCACCGGCGCGACCATCACCGGCCCGAACGGGACGATGCGCGGCGCGCCCGCGAGCGCGGTCTCTTCCTCGAACAGGTGCTTCTGGATCGCGTTCCAGCCCGGGCCGCCGAACTCCTTCGGCCAGCCCCAGCCGAGCCAGCCCTTCTGGCCGAGGATCTTGGCCCAGCGCTGCATGTCGTCGCGCGTCAGGTGGATCGAGTTGCGGACCTTGTCGCTGATGTCCTTGGGCAGGTTGTCGCGCACCCAGGCGCGGGTCTGCTCGCGAAAGGCGAGCTCTTCGGGGGTGAATGCGAGGTCCATCGGCGTCTCCGGGGCGCGGGCGAATGCCCTTTTTAGCACGACCGTTCGTTTCGCCCTGTCGACGCCGCGACAGCCGGCAAGGGGACTCAGTAGCGCAGGTCGAGCGTCATGACATCGTTCTCGCGCTTCATCTGGAATCGGCTGAGAAAGCTGTTGCCGAGCAGGATGTAGGGCATCGGCGCGGGCGAGACGATCGCGGGAACGTTGTAGACCTGGACGTCGCCGATGCGCACCGACTGCAGCGTCGTCGCGTAGTACGGCGCGTCGCCGTTGGCGGTCCTGCTGATGCCGCGCTGGCCGTTCTTCCAGTCGACGCCGAGGCGGTCGGCCTCGTACTGGTCCATCGAGACCAGCGTCGCGCCGGTGTCGACGACGAAGCGCGCGGTCTTGCCGTTGATGGTTCCCGAGGTCACGAAGTGGCCGCCGCTCTGCGCGGTGAGCACGATCTGCTTGCCGCTGCCTTCGCTCGCCTTGCCGCCGAGGTTGACCTGCGCATCCCCGATGTGCACGGTGAAGCGCTTGCCCTTGACCTCGACGAGCGCGTCGTTGCTGGTCACGGAGACGAGCCGGACGCCCTCGACCGTCGCACCGACGGCGACCGTGCGCGCCTTGCCGTCGATGACGAGGAGCGCATTGTTGCCGAGGCTGCCGCCCATCGAGACCGTCTGCGCCGACGTCGCGGCGGCGGCGGCGACGAGCAGCGTCGCGACGAGCGCACGCATCGTCGTCAGTCGCGAAAGTTGGTGAACGACAGCGGCTGCTCGGCGATCTCCTTGCGGATCAGCGCGATCGCCGCCTGCAGCTCGTCGCGCTTGGCGCCGCTGACGCGAACCGTGTCGCCCTGGATCGATGTCTGCACCTTGAGCTTGCTCTGCTTGATCGTCGTTTGCAGCTTCTTCGCAGTCTCGGCATCGATGCCGCTCTTGACCGCGAGCGCTTGCCGCACCTTGTCGCCGCCGATCTTCTCGACCTTTGCGGTGCGGTCGAGAAAGCGCACGTCGACGCTGCGCTTGGCCAGCTTGGCGAGCAGGATATCGGACACCTGGCCGAGCTGGAACTCGTTGTCTGCAAAGAGCGTGACAACCTTCTCTTTCAGCTCGATCGCCGCCGACGAGCCCTTGAAGTCGAAGCGCGTGCCGATCTCCTTGCCGGTCTGGTCGACGGCGTTCTTCACCTCGACGAGGTTGGGGTCGACGACGGCGTCGAAGCTGGGCATTTCGCGAACCTTTCCGCGCATCGGCGGTCACACCGACGCGCGGCTTTTGGCGCCAGAATTCTCCCATGCAAATCGAGGCCGGAGTCAACCTCAAGCCTTACAACACCTTCGGGTTGCCGGCGGTGGCGAAGACGCTCGTGCGCATCACGAGCGATGCCGACGTGCGCCGCGTCGTCGATGACAAGAAGCTCGGCCGCGCGCCGAAGTTCATCCTCGGCGGCGGCAGCAACATCATCCTGACGCGCGACATGCCGCAGGTCGTGCTCAAGGTCGAGGTGCGCGGCATGCGCATCGTCGAGGAACGCGCCGACGCCGTGATCGTCGAAGCCGGTGCCGGCGAGAGCTGGCACGAGTTCGTCGACTTCACGCTCGAGCAGGGCCACCCGGGCCTCGAGAACCTCGCGCTCATTCCGGGCACCGTCGGCGCGGCGCCGGTGCAGAACATCGGTGCCTACGGAGTCGAGCTGAAGGAGCGCTTCGAGTCGCTCGATGCCGTCGACCTCGTCACCGGACGCAGCGTCACGCTCGGCCCGGAGATCTGCGCGTTCGCCTATCGCGACAGCGTCTTCAAGCATTCGCTCGCGGGCAGGAGCCTCATCACACGCGTGCGCTTGCGCCTGCCGCGGCCGTGGCAGCCGGTGCTCGGGTATCTCGAGCTGCAGAAGAAGATGGCCGAGACCGGCATCGCACATCCCGATGCGCGCCGGATCTTCGACTGGGTGTGCGCGATCCGCCGTGCCAAGCTTCCCGATCCGGCAGCGATCGGCAACGCCGGCAGCTTCTTCAAGAACCCGGTCGTGACGCCCGAGCAGTGCCGCGACATCATCGGCCGCGACCCCGAGATCGTTCACTATCCGATGCCCGACGGCAGCGTCAAGCTCGCCGCCGCGTGGATGATCGACGCCTGCGGCTGG
>Ga0207675_100005588_pt1 | contig 12034 bp, 11 predicted proteins | sample KBSSwiS42_FD_184305 | JGI IMG/M metagenome (GOLD analysis project Ga0207675, IMG submission 184305) | Switchgrass rhizosphere microbial communities from Kellogg Biological Station, Michigan, USA - KBS Switchgrass S4-2 (SPAdes) (version 2) | ecosystem: Host-associated > Plants > Roots >...
CGGTCGCGGTGACGAAGATGTCGGCCGTCTCGACCACGTCGTCGAGCGTGACCACCTGGTAGCCGTCCATCGCGGCCTGGAGTGCGCAGATCGGGTCGATCTCCGTGACGAGGACGCGGGCGCCCTGGCCGCGGAGCGACTGGGCGCAGCCCTTCCCGACGTCGCCGTAGCCGCAGATCACCGTGGTCTTGCCCGCGAGCATCACGTCGGTCGCGCGGTTGATGCCGTCGACCAGCGAGTGGCGGCAGCCGTAGAGGTTGTCGAACTTCGACTTCGTGACCGAGTCGTTCACGTTGATGGCCGGGAACAGGAGCGTGCCGGCCTCGTGCATCTCGTACAGGCGGTGAACGCCGGTCGTGGTCTCCTCCGTGACGCCCTTCACCTGCTCGCCGATGCGCGTCCACTTCTGCGGATCCTCGGACAGCGTGCGCGTGAGGAGCGTCAGGACGACCTGGAACTCCTCCGAGTCCGCCGACTCGGGATCCGGCACGGCGCCGGCCTTCTCGTACTCGGCGCCCTTGTGGACGAGGAGCGTGGCGTCGCCGCCGTCGTCGAGGATCATGTTCGGCCCGTCGCCGTCCGGCCAGGTGAGCGCCTGCTCGGTGCACCACCAGTACTCCTCGAGCGTCTCGCCCTTCCAGGCGAACACCGGGATGCCGGCCTTGGCGATCGCCGCGGCGGCGTGGTCCTGAGTGGAGAAGATGTTGCAGGACGCCCAGCGGACCTCGGCGCCGAGCGCGACGAGCGTCTCGATCAGCACCGCGGTCTGCACGGTCATGTGGAGCGAGCCCATGATCTTCGCGCCCTTGAGCGGCTGCTGCGCGCCGTACTCCTCGCGCATGGCCATGAGGCCGGGCATCTCGTGCTCGGCAAGAGTGATCTCCTTGCGCCCGAACTCGGCGAGCGAGAGGTCGGCGACCTTGAAGTCCTGCGTCGTGGTCTCGGTGACGGTCATACGGCGGTGGTCTCCATGCTTCTCGGGGGCGTGTCCGTCGCGAGGAGGCGCTCGTGCTTCCGCTGCTCCCAGGAGAGCCAGTCGCCGGAGGCGACCCCTTCGGGGCGCTCCGCCCGCTCCTGGAACCAGTGCTCGAGTGCCGCGCGCAGCTCCGGATCGGAGTCGTAGCGCTTGGCGAACGCGACGTCCGAGAGGGCGCAGTCGAACCGGGCGAGCAGCTCGCGCAGCGTTCGCAGACGCTGCAACTCGCCCGGCCCGAAGATGCGATAGCCCTTCGGCGTGCGCGGAGGCTCGATCAGGCCGGCGCTCTCTATGTAGCGCAGCATTCGAGACGACCAGCCGGTCGTCTCAGCAGCCTCGTTGATGGTGAGCCCCTCCATCGCGACGGCAAAGCTTAACACGATTGTGTCAAGGTTGGCTGCCGCGGCCCCGCTGGGCCCGCCCTCAGAGCTGGCTCTTGAGGCGCGTGAGGGCCGGCGTGGGAGTGGGGTCCACCCCCGCCAGCACCGCCATGTAGACGCTCACCAGGTCGCCGAGCAGAACCGCCGACAGCACCCGCTCCAGGCGGCTCTCGCCGCGGGTGTCGACGGTCAGCGCCGGCGCGCCCACACGCTCCAGCTCAGCGGCCGCGAGCTCCACGTGGCGCTGCACGCGGGGATGCTGGTCCGGGTCGCAGAGGAACACGCCCGCAAGAGGGGCGATCTCTCCGCCCCGCTCCCACGCGCAGACCTGGTTGTGGTTCCCCTCGGGCAGCTCGGTCCAGAAGGCGGGCGAATCGGCGTTCTCGTTGATCTGCGTGCTCCAGCGCTGCGCTGGGGCGATGGTGGCCGATGCCCCGTGGATCACCGGCAACGTCCCGTCCAGCCGACGTGCGACCGACTTCGCCAGCGACTCGTCCGTAGCGGACGGTCCCCATTCCTCGACGAGCCGTTCCAGGAGCCCGGTCGCGGTGTCGATCTCGGCATGCACCCCAGGCGCGGCCCCGCACAGCGCCGCGCACTCCAGCACTCCGATCGTCATGTAGATGACCGCCGCCCGTGGCTGCATCCCGGCCGGGACGCCGACCACCGGCACGCCCTCGGAGCGCGCCAGCTCCGCGAGCGTTCCGCCCGTGGTGAGCACGACGCGCTCCGCGCCCGCCGCCCCCGCCGCCTCGAAGCAGGCGAGCGTCTCCTCGGTCTCCCCGGAGTAGCTGGCGCAGAGCACGAGCGACTCGGGCGGCGTCCACGACTCGAGCGCATAGCCGCGGACCATGGTGATCTGCCTGGTCGCGCGGTCCCCCAGCGCGGCCTTGGCGAGGTCGCCGCCGATCGCGGAGCCGCCCATCCCGCAGACCACGAGCCCGCCGGGCTGGTCACGGGGACGGATTCCGGCCGATTGCGTGCGCCACAGGGCGTCGCCCAGCTGGAGCGGCTGGGCGAGCACGTCGCCGAGCATCCCGCCGTGGTCGACCGCCTCGATCGTGTCCTTGTCGAGCGCCGCGTTCACGAGACCGGCTCGCCGCTGGACACGGTATCCCCCGGCTCGACGCGAGCGCCGGCACCGAGCACGGCGTCCGGCTCGATCACCGCTCCGGCTCCGACCATCGCGCCCGGGCCGATGCGCGCGCGGTCCCCCACGCGCACGCGCTCGCCGAGCACCGACTCGAGCACCGCGGCGTCCGCGCCGACGTGCACCCGCTCGTGCAGCACCGAGCGTTCCACGCGCGCGTCCGTCCCCACCGAGCAGTGGCGCCCGAGCACGCTCTGCGGCCCCACGTGGGCGCCTGACAGGAGACAGTTCTCGTAGACGAGCGACCCGGTCTCGTCGCGCGGCGGCAGCGTCGACCTGACCCGGCCGGCCAGCAGGTCCCAGGTCGCCTCCAGATATCGCTCCGGCGTCCCGATGTCGATCCAGTAGCCGGCGGCGTCGTAGCCGTAGAGGCCCTCGCCCACGAGCGACGGGAACACCTCGCGCTCGAACGAGACGGCCCTCCCGGCCGGAATGCGCTCGACGACGTCGCGCCCGATCACATACGCGCCGGCGTTGATCCGGTTTGTCGGCACCGCACCGTCGCCCTTCTCGATGAAGGCCTCGACCTGGCCGTCCTCGGCGGTGGGCACGACCCCGTAGCTCGAGGTGTCCTCCACCGGGTAGAGCGCCAGAGTGGCGCGCGCGCCCGTCTGCTCGTGCTGCTGGAGCTCGGCGGTCAGGTCGATGTCCGTGAGCACGTCGCCGTTCAGGACGAAGAGGCGCTCCTCGAGCAACCCCTCGTCGTGGGCGAGGCGCACCGGGCCCGCGGTGCCGAGCGGCTCTTCCTCGACCACATACCGCAGCCGCATGCCGTCGTAGATGTCGCCGAGCACGTGCTTGACGGCGTCGGACATGAAGCCGCAGGAGAGGATCACCTCGTCGGTGCCGTGCGAGTGCGCCCAGTCGAGCATGTACGACAGGAACGGGCGTCCGGCCAGCGGCATCACAGGCTTCGGCGTCGTGTAGGTGAGCGGCCGGAGCCGCGTGCCCTCGCCTCCCGCGAGCACCAGGGCCTGCACGCCTACCTGCCGATCCCCTCGTAGGTGAAGCCGGCCTCCACGAGCGCGTCGCGGTCCAGGAAGTTGCGGCCGTCGACCACGAGCGGCACGCGCATGCGCCGCTTGACCTCACCCGTCCAGTCCAGCTCGGCGAACTCGGGCCATTCGGTGACCAGCACCGCGGCGTCCGCTCCGTCGATCGCCTCGAGCGCGGAGTCGGCGATGGCGGCGCCGGCGAGCATGCCCTCGGCCTTGTGGCCCGTGACCGGGTCGTAGGCGCGCACGTTGGCCCCCTCCCCTGCGAGCCGGCCGGCCAGCACGAGGCTGGTGGCCTCGCGCACGTCGTCCGTGTTGGGCTTGAACGCCACGCCGAGCAGCGCGATCTCCTTGCCCGCGAGCGGGCCGAGGTGCTTCTGGAGCTTCGAGATCGTGCGGCGCTTCTGGAGCTCGTTCACCTCGATGACGGCCGTGAGCAGCTGGAAGTGGTAGCCGGTGTTGCCGGCGAGCTGCTTCAGCGCCTGCACGTCCTTCGGGAAGCACGAGCCGCCGAAGCCCACGCCCGGCTGGAGGAACTTCGGGCCGATGCGGTCGTCGAGGCCCATGCCGCGCGCCACCTCGAGCGCGTCCGCGCCGAGCTCCTCGGACACGTTCGCGATCTCGTTGATGAAGCTGATCTTGGTGGCGAGGAAGGCGTTCGAGGCCAGCTTGATCATCTCGGCACTGGCCACATCGGTGCGGACGATCTCGGCGCCGAGCGGCTCGTAGAGCGCGGCCACGCGATCGGCGTACTCCTCGGAGCCGCCGTTCGCGCCGACCACCACGCGGTCCGGCTTCATGAAGTCCTCGACCGCGCTCCCCTCCTTCAGGAACTCCGGGTTCGACACGTAGCCGATGCCGTCGCGGCGGCGCTGGATCGAGCGGCCCGTGCCGACCGGCACCGTGCTCTTCATCACCAGCGCATGCTCGCTCGAGTCGCCGAGCTCGGCCAGGACCGCCTCCACGCGCGAGAGATCCGCGTCGCCCGAGTAGGTCGGCGGGGTGTCCACGCACACGAACAGGAGACGCGCGCGCTCCAGCACGTCTGGCATCTCGGTTGTGAAGTGGAGGCGCTCGGAGGTCCCCCGGATCAGCTCGGAGAGACCGGGCTCGTGGATCGGCACCTCGCCGCGGCGGAGTGCCTCCACCTTCTCCGGCACGATGTCGCGGGCCCACACCTCATGGCCCAGCTCCGCAAAGCCCGCGGCCGTGACCAGACCCACGTATCCGGCGCCGATGACGCCTATCGGTTCCCTCTCCATGCGGCCGGGGAGGCTACCTAGCAGCAGCGCCTGGCCGAGCGCGCGATGGCCATCATCTGCCGCTTGGTGAGCGTCTGGAGCAGCGTGTTCGAGACCCAGTACGCCGCCTTGGGGGTCCGCCAGCCGACCAGCCGGAGGCGATCGCCGGCAAAGAACAGCATGTACTCGCGCCCGCCGATCGTGCGCGTCTCGGACGGGTCGTCGAGGATCGGGGGGTTCCTCCAGGTGGTGCCCTGGAGGCCGTAGTACTCGCCGTTCGCGTTCGTGCGCTGGATGACCATGCGGTACCCGCCGTGCTTCTTCCCGTCCGTGCCCTGGAGCTTGTAGACCCGTGGCGGCTGCGCGAACTGCGACGAGTTGAGGAGGAGCGTCGGGTAGAAGACCGGGAGCGAGCCCCCGGCGCCGGCCTGGACGGCCTGGAGGCCCTGATCCTCGCCCGTGCCGGTGGCGTCATAGAGGTTGAGCGACTCGGCCGAGGGGCGCTGCTTGCGTCGCGGCTTGCTCGCGGGGCGCTCACCGGGGGCGCGGCCGCGCGGGCCGGGCGACTCCTTCACGTCGAGGAAGCGCTGGACCAGCTTCTTCACCTGGGCGTCGGAAGCCTCGACGTAGCTCTCCCCGATCTGGCCCTCGAAGTGGATCTCCTGGATCGGCTGGCTCGCCGAGAACAGCGCGAGCTTGAGCAGCCGCAGGATCTCCTTCCGGCTCCGCAGGCCCGAGTCCGTCGCCGTGTTGCGGCCAAAGATCCTCATCAGGCGGTCGCGCTTCGAGATCAGGTCGGTGTAGGTGACCTGCTGCTTCATCTGGCGCAGGAAGTCCTGCTGGCGGGCGGAGCGGACGAGGTCGTCGTCGAAATGCCGGAAGCGCACGTACTGGAGCGCCTTGCGCGCGCAGAGGCGCTGGTAGCCCGGGTCGATGTTGATGTACTCGAACTCGGCGCTGTCATTGAAGTAGTCGCGGTCGACGTCCACCCAGACGCAGCCGATCGCGTTGACCGCGCGCCAGAAGCCCTCGAACGTCACGTTTACGACGTGGTTGATCGGCAGGCCGGTGAGCCGCTGGACGGTCTTCAGCGTGAGCGCCGGGCCGCCGTACTGGTACGCCGCGTTGATCTTGTCCACGCCCTGCCCGGGGATCTGGACCTTGAGGTCGCGCGGCAGCGACATGATCGCCGTCGCCTCCTTGTCCGGGTTGAGGCGGACGAGCATGATGGTGTCGGAGCGGGCGCCGCTCGCACCCTCCGCGTTCACCTTCGGCCTGCGGTCGGAGCCGAGGATGAGGATCGTCTGCGGCTTCCCCGGGTCGGTCGTCGCCAGCGTGTTCTTGCCGAGCTTCAGCTCGGGGTTCAGCTCGAGCGCGTTCACGATCTTGTCGACCTCGTGGAACGCCGCAACGGCGGTGGCCGCGGCGGCGGCGAAGATGCATAGAAAGGCGCCGATCAGGAGGCGCTTCCAGAGGCCGGGGCGGGGGATGTCCTCGAACATCAGGCGATCCGCAGGCGGCGGTCGTCCTCACCGTCGCCCGTCAGGCGGGCCGGGAGCAGGTTCACGAACTCCACGAGTGCCGCCCGATATTGGCCGAGCGATCGGATCGACACCCACTCCTCCGGGCCGTGGTGCCCGTCGCCGCACGGCCCGCACTCGACCGCCGGCACGCCGGCCTCGAGGAACGAGATCGCGTCCGAGGCGCCGTCGCGGCCGACGCCGAGGCGCTCGCTCGTCGGCTCCGCCACGCGGGAGATCGCCTCGCCGAGCGCCTGCACGTAGGGATCGTCGCGGGGCACGATCGCCGGATGGCGGTGGAAGACCTTCACGACGCGCACGTCAGGCAGCTCCTCGACCGCGGCCCTGATCGCCTGGTGGTCCTGGCCGGGCAGGTAGCGGACGTCGACGTCGATCACGCAGAGATCCGGCACCTTGTTCATCGCGTCGCCGCCGACGATCCTCCCGAGGTTGATGGACGGCCGGTCGAAGAGGTCGGACGACTCGCGCGTGAACGCCAGGCTCTCGATCTGGCGGAAGGTGTCGATGGCCTTCAGCACGGCGTTGTCGCCGACCCAGGGCGTCGAGCCGTGCGCGGCGGTGCCGACCACCTCGATCCGCATGGCGAGCACGCCCTTGGCCTGGATGCCGATGTGGAGGTCCGTCGGCTCGCCGGTGACGGCGAAGTTGCCGAGGTAGCCGTTGGTCACGAGCCAATCCGATGCGCGGTCGTCGATCTCCTCGGACTCCTCGTCCGCGACGCAGGCGAAGTGGACACGCACGCGGTCCTGGTTCGCCACGTCGCGGAGCGCGCAGATCATCGCCGCGAGGCCGCCCTTCATGTCGTAGGCGCCGCGGCCGTAGAGCCGGTCGCCATCGATGCGGGGATCGAACTGCTCCTCGCGCCCGGGCACCACGTCGAGGTGTCCGTGCAGCACGACGGTCGGCCCGCTATCGGGTCCGACGGTCGCGGTCAGCAGAGGCCGACCGTTGTGCGTAGTGCCGCTCACCTCGACGTCCCGCGCCTCGAGCCAGCCCTTGACGAAGCCCGCGGCCGCCTGCATGCCCTCGAGGGTGGAGGTGTCGTAGGTGATGAGGCGCTCGGTCAGAGCGCGTTCATCCACCGGCCGGAGAATAGCCACGCCCCGCAGGCTGGGGGGAACGACGGCGGTTAAGGAGTGGCTCTCCCGGGGTGTTCGGTCGTCCATGCACCGTAGAGGTGCACAATCGACCGAGGTCCCCTCCTTCAATGCCGGTCGTTCGCCGGCGGTGCAGCCCGCGCGGAGCTACGCGAGCCGCGCCTCCTCCACCACGTCGCGCACCCAGCAGCCCGTCAGGTGGTCGTTCACCACGCCGCAGGCCTGCATCGTCGCGTAGGCCGTCGTGGGGCCCACGAAGCGGAAGCCGCGCTTCTTCAGCTCCTTGCTCAGCGCGGTCGACTCAGGCGTGATCGCGGGCAGGTCCCCCGGCGAGCGCGGCGCGCGGCGGCGGCCGTCCGGCGCGAAGGACCAGACCAGCTCGCTCAGCGACTCGCCGTTCGCGTGCATCGCCGCGGCGGCCTTCGCGTTCGCCATCGCCGCCTCGATCTTGCCGCGATGGCGCACGATGCCGGCGTCGCCGAGCAGGCGGTTCACGTCCCGGTCGCCGAACTTCGCCACCGCCTCGATGTCGAAGTCCGCGAACGCGGCTCGGAAGTTGTCGCGCTTGCGCAGGATCGTCAGCCAGGAGAGGCCGGACTGGAAGCCCTCCAGCACCATGCGCTCGTAGAGCCCACGCTCGTCGCGCACCGGCCGGCCCCACTCCTCGTCGTGGTAGCGCTCGTAGTCCGGAGTGGACGCGCCCCACCAGCAGCGCGGCCTGCCGTCGGAGCCGTTGGCGAGGGCGGTCGGCATCGTGACCAGGCTAGTCTCAGCGCACGGTGGATGAGCCCGCGTCCGTGGACGAGCCGCTCCTCGAGCGGGGCGACACGCCCGGCCATCCCATGGCGGCGTGGTTCGCGGACCAGCGTCGCGTCCGCCGCGAGCACTACGCGTCGCGGCCGGAGCGGATCCGCTCCCGCGGCAGCAGCGCCGCGCTGACGATCGCCCAGAACGAATCGCTGTTCCTACCGATCTGGCTCGGCTATTACTCGCGCTTCTTCGACGCCGACGACATCTACGTCCTCGACCACGACTCCGACGACGGGTCGACGGCAGACGGCGGCTTCGTGCGCATCCCGGTTTCGCACGAGACCTTCGACAACACGTGGATGGTCAGCACCGTCGAGCATCACCAGCGCGAGCTGCTGGAGCGCTACGAGGTCGTGCTCGTCGTGGACGTGGACGAGATCGTCGCTCCCGACCCCGCCTGGGGCACGCTCGAGGACTACCTTGCGCGCTTCGACGAGGACTGGGTGAACTGTCTCGGCTACGAGGTGCTCCACATGCGCGATCGCGAGCCGCCCTTCCACCCGGGCACACCGGTGCTCGAGCAGCGCGGCTGGTGGTATCCGAACGACCTGTACGACAAGCCCTCCATCGCGCGCATCCCGCTCGAGTGGCGCCCCGGCTTCCACGGGCGGACGGACTACCACTTCAACCTCGATCCCGACCTGCGGCTCATCCATCTCCACCGAATGGACTACGACATCTGCCAGGCGCGCCACGCCCGCTGGACGCGGAGCGACTGGAACCCGAAGGACCTCGAGGCCGGTTGGGGCACCCACAATCGCGTAACCCAGGATGCCGAGTTCGAGCAGTGGTTCTACACCGACAGCACCGCGCCCGGGATCCGCGTGCTGCCGGAACCGATCACCGAGCGCTGGCGGGCGGTCGTATGAAGGCGCTCGACCGTATGAGGGCGAGCGAACCCGCCAGGCGGCTGCGCGCCACAGCGACCCGCCTGCGCTACCCGGACGCGCAGTCGCCGAGCGATCATTGGCAGCGGGTCGAGTTGAACCGCGCGATCGACCGGTACCTGGGCGCGCTGCCCACGGCCCGGCTCAGCGCCGCCGAGATCAGCGGCAGCGCTCACGCCGAACGGCCGTGGAAGGCGTATACGAGCCTGAACTACCCGGACTTCGACCTGTGCGCACCCCTCGAGCTGGACGCGGGCTTCGACGTCGTGATCTGCGAGCAGGTGCTGGAGCATGTCGTCGACCCGTTCGGGGCGGCCCGGAACCTGCGCGGCCTCTGTGCGCCCGGCGGCCACGTGGTCGTCTCCACCCCGTTCCTCGTCCGAGTCCACGAGCTCGCCGCCTACGGCATGCACGACTACTGGCGCTTCACGCCGCGCGGGCTACGGACTCTCCTCGAGCGCGCGGGCCTGCAGGTCGACGCCGTCGGCGCCTGGGGCAACCGGCGCTGCGTAAGCGCCAACTTCGACAGCTGGCCGGCGTACCGCTTCTGGCGCGCGCTGAACAACGAGCCCGACCTGCCGGTGCAGGTGTGGGCGTTCGCCCGCAACACGCCCGGGACGCACGGCTCGGCGTAATACGCTCGCGGCGTGTCGACGATGACCGGTGCGCTGGCAGACGCTGACACCCGCCGCGCGGCGGGCATGGCGGCGGCTCAGCTTGCGTCGAACGCCATAGCGCTGATCTTCACGGTCGTATTCGCCCGCATCCTGGGCGCCTCGGGCTACGGCTCGCTGGCCGTGCTCGTGTCCGCGCTCATCATCCTGGCGGTTCCGGGCTCCGCGCTTCAGATCGCCGTCGCGCGCGAGCTCTCGCGCGGGCTCGCCCAGGGTGATCCTGCCGCCGGCAGTGGCGTGTGGCACTGGCTCGAGCGGCTTGTGGTGGGCACGGCGATCGTCGCCGCGGCCGCCATACCGCTGCGGGACCTGATCGCAAGCATCGTCAACGTCGACGAGGTTTGGGCGGCGGCGGCGATCCCGGTCAGCGCGATGCTCTGGGCGGTGCTGTGCGTCGAGCGCGGCGCGCTGCAGGGGCTCGGCTCCTACCGGCTCGTCGGTCTCAGCCTCGTCGGCGAGGCGGTGGGCCGGCTGCTCTTTGCGCTGGCGCTCGTCGGCGTGGGACTCGACGTGACCGGCGCCTTCCTCGGCAATGCGCTCTGCTTCATCGCGGTCGGAGTGGCGCTCGGGCTGGCGCTCCGCAGACGGCTCCCGTCGAGCGGCCGCGGTTCGGGGGTGGAGCTGCGCGACCTGCTGGCTCGGGCGCGTGTGCCCGTTGTCGCGTTGAGCCTCCTGTTCGGCCTGCAGGAGCTTCACATCATCGTCGTCAAGCACGGGGTCTCCGATGACGCGGCTGGCTCATACGCGGTCGCGGCCGTGGCGGCGAAGGCGATCGTCTGGATCGCCGTCGGGCTCGGCCTCTATTTGCTGCCAGAGGCCGCGCGTCGCGCGAACGCCGGCATCGATGCGCGTCCGATCCTGACGCGCTCATTGGCCGTGATCGGGCTGTGCGCGCTACCCGCGCTGGTGATCTTCACCTTCGGCGGCGAGCAGCTCCTCTCGGCCGCGTTCGGCGAGGACCTCACCCGCTCCGCCGGCGCTCTGCCGTGGCTCGGCCTGGCCATGACGATGCTCAGCTGCACCAACCTGTCGGTCCAGTATCTGCTCGCGCTCCACAAGCGCGCCTTCGTGGGGGTGCTTGCGGTCGCGGTGATCCTCGAGGTCGTCGTCCTGGCCAGCGTGGGCGCAGACCTCGAGCGGCTCGCGTTCGCGCTCTTCGTCGTGCAGCTCGCGTGCGCGGTTGTCGTCGTCACCATCGCCTACCGCACCACGGCCTGAGGGCGCGCGGCCTCTACGCTCCGGTCCGTGGTGGCAAGGTGGGTGCTCGCAGGTCTCGCGGTGCTCGTGATTGCGTGGACGGCCGTCCTGCTGCGAGACCTCGAAGTGGGCCGGGATGCCGTCGACGCGCGCGACGCCGGCGGCCTCGAGTCCGCTCGCTTCCTCGACCCCAGCGTCTACTGGGATCAGATACGAGCAGGCGTTCTCCTGATCAATGGCGACCCCGATGCGGCGGCGGCGCAGGCCGAAGCGGTGATCCGCAGCGAGCCGGACAACATCGCCGCGTGGTCCCTGCTGCGGGTGGCGACGCGCCGGTCCGATCCGCGCCGATCCGTCCAGGCGACGCGGGCACTCAAGCGGCTGAACCCGTTGACCGCCCCATAGCGGCGCCCTCCGCCGCCGCCAGGAGCGCGCCCGCGGCGATGATCGCGGGAAGAGTGACCGCGGGCAGCTGCCAATCCCAGTCGATGCTTGCGTGGAGCAGCCAGACGGTGCCCACGGCACACGGGCCGGCGGCGAGCTCCGGGCGGCGCTCGAGTGCGCGGCCGCCGGCGAGCGCCACACCCCCGACCATCAACACCAGCCCGAGCACCCCGGGCAGTCCGAGCTCCACGAGCATCTCCAGGGGCAGCGAGTGGATCTCGAGCGCGCCCTCGCGCACGGGGCGGTCGCGCAGCCACACGACGCGGAATCCACCGGCGCCGATGCCGCGGAGAGGCTCTTCGGCATACGCGTCGAGCCCCACCCGCCAGTAGTCGTAGCGCCGCGATTCGACCGAGGTGAGCCGGTCGACGCCGCGACGCTGCTCCTGGAGGTCCACGCGCCCGCGCTCGGCGAGCCCGCCGGCCACGAGGACGGCGAGTCCGAGCGCAAGCGCCACGCCCGCCACGAGCGGGAGCCGCGGGGCCGTGCGTAGCCGCCCCGTCGCGACGGAGCCCCGCTCCTCCGCGCGAGCAAGCCACAGCAGCCCGAGCGCGGCCCCGCCCATGAGCACGACCAGCACGCCGAGCATCAGCGCACCGTCGGCCTCGCGATCGCCGAGAGCGCCGCTGACCGAGGCGACCC
>Ga0207675_100005589_pt1 | contig 12034 bp, 10 predicted proteins | sample KBSSwiS42_FD_184305 | JGI IMG/M metagenome (GOLD analysis project Ga0207675, IMG submission 184305) | Switchgrass rhizosphere microbial communities from Kellogg Biological Station, Michigan, USA - KBS Switchgrass S4-2 (SPAdes) (version 2) | ecosystem: Host-associated > Plants > Roots >...
CGTGTCGCAGCGACGAGTCAACAAGTTACGTGAGGGAAAACTCGGAGTCAAATGGGCTGATAGGGCGTGTCTTTCGGCTCGACACCTATCGTGCGCACCCGGGGTGCGTCGGCTCCGACAAGATGTTCAACGTCGCGGTCACAGAAATTGTTCCCGACCGCACGAGAAACCGGCCAAAGCCGCTGGCTCCGACAACTCATCCAACGCGCTCGACGCCTGCGATATTCCGCTTGCCGCGACGCAGAACCAGCCAGCGGCCGTGCAAGAAGTCCGCCGGCTGCGGCACCCACTCCTCGCTGTCGATCCGCACGTTGTTGACGTACGCGCCACCCTCGCCAATCGTCCGCCGCGCTGCGCCCTTGCTGCCCGACAATCCGCTGGCCAGCAGCAGGTCGGTGATGGTGTCGGGCCCGCCGGGCTTGAGTTCGGCCACCGCTGCCGCCCGCAGCGCTGCCGCCAGCGTCGGCTCATCGAGCAGGGACAACTCCCCCCGGCCGAACAGCGCCTGGCTGGCATGTTCGACCGCGGCCGTCGCCGCCTCCCCGTGCACCAGCGTGGTCAGCTCGCGGGCCAGCCGACGCTGCGCCGCTCGCTCGTGCGGTCGCTCCTCGGTCGCCTGCGCCAGCTCGGCCAGCTCCTCGCGCGACGAGAAGGTGAACCACCGCAGATACCGGACGACGTCTGCGTCGGCGGTGTTGATGAAGTACTGGTACCAGGCGTACGGGCTGGTCATGTCCGGGTCGAGCCAGAGGCTGCCACCGCCGGTCGACTTGCCGAACTTCTTGCCCTCTGAATCCGTCACCAGCGGCGTGGTCAGCGCGTGCACCGTCGCGCCTGCTATCTGGCGGACCAGTCGAACCCCGGCGATGATGTTGCCCCATTGATCGGAGCCGCCTAGCTGCAGCGAGCATCCGTATCGCTGGTGCAGCTGAACGTAGTCGTTGGCCTGCAACAGCATGTAGCTGAACTCTGTGTAGGAGATGCCGTCGCCCTCCAAACGGCGCCGGACCGTGTCGCGATCGAGCATGACGTTGACCGAGAAGTGCTTGCCGACGTCGCGGAGGAACTCAATCGCCGACAGCTCGCTCGTCCAAGACAGGTTGTTCTGGATGACCGCGCCGGTCGGCGAATCGTCGAAGTCGACGAACCGCTCGAGTTGCCCGCGAATCCGGTCGGCCCACTCCGCGACCGTGTCGGCGGTGTTCAGCGTCCGCTCGCCGGTGTCGCGCGGGTCGCCGATCATGCCGGTGGCGCCACCTGCCAACACAATCGGCCGATGGCCTGACCGTTGAAACCGCCGCAACGTCAGCAGCGGGATGAGGTGTCCGGCGTGCAGGCTCGGTGCGGTGGGGTCGAAGCCCGAGTAGACGGTGATCGGTCCGGATTCCAACTCGGCCGCCAGCGCATCCCGGTCGGTGGACTGGGCAATCAGTCCACGCCACTCCAACTCGTCGAGGATCGGCGCGCCCCGTGAAATCACAGCATCGATCTTCCCTTACGGTCGATGCCGATGTTGTTGCAGATCCAGGGTCACCACCTGCCGGGCCGCGTCTGGCAGACCCGAGACGAGCACCACGACAACATCCACGTCGGCATTCAGGTAGGCAAGGAGCCACGCGAACTGGTACGCGGCGACGCGGAGACGACGTCGTGGGCGATCCCGATCGAGGTTGTCGCTCGCGAGGGTGCACTGGATTTCCGCGGCGCAGCGGTGCAGGGCAAGCCTGGCGCCCGATTTGTCTACCTCACGTGGGGTGACGTCGACGAGGTCGGATCCTTCACGATGTTCCGCCGGGCCAAACTCATGCTCGCCGACCTCGAACCGTTTGTCACAGGACCCGGCGATACACGGGTAACCGCACAAGTGGACCTCACCGACGAGTGCGGCGGGCCGCGGTGCGCCCGGCTCAGGCCGCCCGCGTTGACCGTCGAGAACGCGGCGGACTAAGGCGGGTCAATCGCTTTCGCCTAAAGCGGGTGCGCGCGGGCTACGGCGATACGGCGACACCTCCGGGCGATCGGCCAGCCAGAACCGCCAAGGTCGGTCCGCAGCCTTGCTGACACCGACGCGCGGGCCATCGACGCCGACGCGCTCCTCGCTGAGCGTCAACCGAACCGGGCTCATGGCATCGAACAGGTCAATTCCGTTGTCGTCCATGGTGATTCCGAGAGCCGAGCACAGATTGCCGGGGCCGCGCGCCAAGGTCGCCGGACGCGTCGAGTCACCGCGGCGAGTCTGGGCCACGTCGATGCCCGCCTCCACCGCGGCGGCCCGCAACAGCACCGCCCCCGCCACCCCGTCCGTGGCGCACACGACGTTCGCGCACACGTGAATGCCGTGACTGCGGTAGGTGTAGAGCCGCCCGGCGGGACCGAACATCACCCAGTTGCGCCCCCCGAGCCCGCGAAACGAATGCGACGCGGCGTCGGGCCATGGCCCGTCGAGCGGCCCGCCATAGGCCTCCACCTCGACGATCATCGCGCGCACGCCGCGCCCAGTCAGGGCCGCGCCGAGCAGTCGCCGCGCCGCGGTCAGGGGATCCACTGACAGCGTGTCGGGGCTCACCCGAGCGATTCTGCCTGCGGGCCTTGACAAGCCTACCAGGGGGGAGCACTATTCATCACATGATGAGTTCATCGAGTGATGAATTACTCCGCAGCGGGGTTGAACCGGCCATCGACATTCAGAACCTGCGGGTCATCCGGGGTAAGCGGGTGGCGCTGGAGAACATTTCGGTGCAGATTGCGCGCGGCACGATCACAGGTCTGCTTGGGCCGTCCGGATGCGGCAAGACAACGCTGATGCGAAGCGTCGTCGGCACGCAGATCATCGCGGAGGGCGACGTGACGGTCCTGGGCCGCCCGGCAGGTTCGGCCGAACTGCGCCACCGCGTCGGCTACGTCACGCAGGACCCGACCATCTACAACGACCTACGGATCATCGACAACGTGCGTTACTTCGGCGCCCTGTACGGCACCGACGCGCAGGCCGCCAACGAAGCGGTCGTAGCTGTCGGCCTCGAGGATCACCGAACCGCATTGTGCGGCAACCTTTCCGGCGGTCAACGAACGCGAGTCTCATTGGCCTGCGCGCTGGTGTCACATCCCGAACTGCTGGTGCTTGATGAACCCACCGTCGGTCTTGACCCCGTGCTGCGCGTCGACCTGTGGGAGCAGTTCCACCAACTCGCCCGGCGCGGAACAACATTGCTCGTTTCGAGCCACGTCATGGACGAGGCCGACCATTGCGGCGACCTCCTGCTGATGCGCGAGGGCCACCTACTGGCGCACACCACACCGACGAAACTACGAGAGGACACGGGATGTCAGTCACTGGAGGAAGCGTTTCTGTCCGTCATCCGGCACAGCACCGCAGCCGCAGCCGGCTGAGCCCGCAGGCCTACCTCGCCACCACTGGGCGAATCCTGCGCCAGCTCGCCGCCGATCACCGCAGCGTTGCGATGATCCTCGTCGTACCCAGTGTGATCATTACGCTGATGTACTTCATGTTCCAGAACGCGCCGCATCGGCCCGGCATGCCCACGCCGTTCAACAACGCCTGCCTGATCATGCTGGGCGTGTTCCCGCTCATTGTGATGTTTCTGATCACGTCGATAACGATGCAGCGAGAACGGGTTTCGGGCACGTTGGAGCGCATCCTCACCACTCCCCTGCGCAGGCTCGACCTGCTGGCCGCGTACGGCACGGCATTCTCGATCGCCGCTGCGGCACAGGCCACGCTGGCGTGCATCGTTTCGTACCTGTTCCTCGGTCTTGACACCAAGGGCAGCCCGATCCTGGTGTTCACCATCGCGATCATCAACGCCGTGCTGGGCGTCGGCCTGGGATTGCTGTGTAGTGCGTTCGCCCGCACCGAGTTTCAGGCCGTGCAGTTCATGCCGGTGGTGATAGCTCCGCAGCTGCTGTTGTGCGGCATAATCGTGCCGCGCGAAGTACTGCCGGACTGGCTGCAGTGGATCAGCAATGTGTTGCCGGCCAGCTACGCTCTGGAGGCGCTGCAACAGGTCGGCGCATACTCGGAGCCGACGGCCATCGCCGTGCGTGACATCGCCGTCGTGATCGGCTTCGCGGTGCTCGCGCTGTGCCTGGCCGCCGCGACGCTTCGACGAAGGACACCGTAACCGCATTGACGACCAACATCCAACGCAAGCGTCCCGGGCGCCCGCCCGGGACATCAGACACCCGCGAGCGCATCCTGGAATGTGCCCGTAACCTGTTCGCCCGCAACGGAATTGACAAAACATCTATCCGTGCCATCGCCAAGGATGCGGGGGTCGATCCCGCCCTGGTGCACCATTACTTCGGCACCAAGACGCAGCTGTTCGCCGCGGCCATCCACATTCCGATCGACCCGATGGCGGTCATCGGTCCGCTGCGGGAAGTCCCTGTCGAGAAGATCGGCTATGTGCTGCCGTCGGTGCTGTTGCCGCTGTGGGACTCCGAAATGGGCAAGGGATTCATCGCGACGCTCCGATCAATCCTGGCCGGCGGCGAGGTCTCGCTTATTCGATCGTTTCTTCAGGAAGTGATCGCTGTCGAGGTCGGGACCCGCGTCGACAATCCCCCGGGCAGCGGACGAATCCGTGTGCAGTTCGTCGCGTCGCAGTTAGTGGGCGTAGTGATGGCCCGCTACATCTTGGAATTGGAGCCGTTCAAGTCGCTGCCGGTCAAGCAGATCGCCGAAACCATCGCGCCCAACCTGCAGCGCTATCTCACCGGCGAACTACCCGGTCTCACCTGAGGCCCGGTCCAGCATCCGCTGATGCTCGGCGTCGTCGGTCACCGTGACCGCGTCGTCGATGAGAAGCACCGGAATGCCGTCCTCGATGCGGTACGCGCGGCGAAGCCGGGGGTTGTAGAGGAACTCATCGTCGACCAGCAGCAGTGGCCCGCGATCTTCCGGACAGACGAGGATGCTCAGCAGCTTTTCGTCGAGCACGGCTGCAGGCTAGCCGACGCCGAGGGAGACGCCCGGATTCTGGCCTTGGTCCGGCGGCACACCGGGTGGCTGCATCGGAGCCATGCCCGGCGGCGGCTGGCCGACGCCGAAGTTGTACCCGGGCTGCTGACCCTTGTTCGCGTTCTGCATCTGAGCCTGCAGCTTGCGCTGGTATACCAACGTTTCCTGCAAGGCCTCGATGAGCGGAGCCTGGTTGGGTCGGTGGTCAAGGGCATTCGTGATGGCTTCCCTGTTCGCATTCGAAGGTTTGAAGCCCTGGGCACGAAGTTTCAATACATCGTGGATCAGAGTCGAGAGCTGACCGCCGCCGGCACCGGTGTCATAGTCCCTGTCGATGATGGCGAGCGCTTCGTCGGCTGTCATCACCGGCGGGGTGTCGGTTTGCGTGGTCGGGTCCGCGGGGTCGGCCATTGCCGACGGCGCACCGAAACCCGCCATGACACCGGCGAGCACGGCGCTGCCTGCCAGCCCACCAGTAACTACGCGACGCCAGCCGAGGCGATTCTTTCCGGTCTGCGATGTCATCAATCCTCCAGCACGGTGATGCGAACCGACCCGGCGACAACCTGCCGCCAGCGGGAGCCTAACAGTGCGTGTGTGCCAGGGCACGGGCTCACTGTTGGGCGTTGGCGATCTCGGTGCGTACCGCGACGGTCAAGCGCTTGTACCGATTCGTATCGGGATCCAGATACCAGGCGTTACGCGACGGCTTGGGGAGGCCCTCGGCCCGAAGTGGGCCGATCAGCGGGCGGTAGGACGCGCTGAGCTTCATCTCCTGCACCACGTGCACGATGTCGGGCGGGCTGCCGACGGGCAGATCGGCCAGCGCCTCGGTCAGATCCGCTGACGGAATGCTGCCGCCTGCACTCAGCGCCAGCGCGGTGATGGCCAGCTGGTGGCCATTCACGTCCACCCCGTAAGTCACCGCCAGATCCACCGCCCCGAGCCGGCCGACGGCGTCATTGACGGGCGACGCGTAGACCACGCCACGCGCCGTGTGGATCACCAAGCCGCGGTTGTCGACGAGCCAGTAGTCGCCATCCTCGTCGCGGCGGAACAGGTATTCGGTGGACACCCAGGTGTCGGCAGGCGCGAACACGCCCCGTTTGACCGACGCCGTCGGGTCGACGGGACCGCGGGGATGGGCCAGTAGCACGCCCACCTCGTTTGCGTCGGCTCTCCGGACGAACCCGCGGTCGTCCTCGAGGATCAGGTCGTCCTCGGCGTCGTAGGCCGCCAGTTCGACGTCACCGCCGCCGGGCAAGGGCCTGCCCTTGCTGCCCAGCTTGGCGCCTGAGACGTTGGCCAGCACGGCCTGCCCGTCAGTCGTTGCGAAAAACTCCACCACATGCGCAGGCGCGAACACGTCGGTGACGCGCTTCCACAGACCGGTCGGCATGCCGGAACCGATGAACAGCCGCACCGGGTGGGTGCCGGTCAGCGACAACGCGGCGTCGTCGATGACCTCACGCAGCATCGCCCAGGTGTAGGACACCACCGTGACGCCGTACTGACGGATCTCCTGCAGGAAGCGGTCCGGACGCAGGTCCCGCGATAACGCGATCCGCGACCCACCGACGACGGCACCACCGAGGCTCACCAGCAACCCGGACTGATGATGCAGCGGGGTGAGGCAGTAGACGGTGTCGGCACGGCCGAGGTTGGCGGCCGATGCGGTGCCGAACGCGGACAGCGCCCAACGGTAATTCGTGATCTGGCGGGCCACGAGGTCGCCGCCGATGTAGCTGAATGCGACGAATGCCAGGTCGCGGGCGAGCCCGGGGTTGGGGCGGTACCAGCCGGGCAGGTCGACCACGTCGGGATCGATCTTTTCCATGTCGATCACGTCGGCGTGCTCGGGCAGATGCAGGTCGCGCGATTCGCCGCCGCCGAGCACCAGCACCCGCCGGTCGAGTCGGCGGGCCGCCTCGAGGTAGCTCGGGTCGGCGATGATCTCCGACACCGCGCCGAGCCGCGCCGCGGTGGCCAGATCGACGTCAGGTGGCATCAAAACCGCGACGGCGCCCAGCCGCGACAGAGCGGCGATCGCGACGAGCGCGCTGGGCCGGGTCTCCATCAACACACCGACGTGCGCGCCCTGTCGCACTCCGACATCGATGAGGCCGCGGACCACGTTGTTGATCCGGCGATCCACCGCTTCGTAGGTGTGGACGCGTCCGTCGAACAACAGGCACTCGCCCCGGGGGACGTCGCGGGCCTGCTCGGACATGATGCGGCCGAGCGAGATCCGGGTGTGGTCGTTGATCTGGCCGAGGCGCGCGAGCCTCGGCAGCGTGCGGTACGTCTCAATGGCGAGTGATCGCGCGGACTTGTTGGCGGCCACGATTGCGTCGGCGGCGGTTCGCGCCAGGCTGAACACCATCTCCGTCGCAGCGGCGGTCGTGTGCGCCACGCGCGACGTGAACGAGACACCGCTTTCGGTGTGTTCGGCGGGCTGCAGAGCCATCGGGTTGACGCCCTCTGGCTGCTCGCCGGTACCGTCGATCCACTTGACGAACTCGGCGACGGTGGGCCACGTCTGCGTGGCGGCCTTCGAGCCAACAACAAGACCGAAATGCCCTGCGCGGATGAGGAATTCGTAGACATCGGCCTGCGGGGCGGCGCGTTTGATGCCGCGCACCGAGGCAGGCTGCCCGATGTCGTCGACCTCACCGATGACGGCAAGCACCGGGCAGTCGATGTCGGACAGCGTGACCAGATCGCCGTGAATGGAAAAGCCGCCGGTCATCATCCGGTTGTGCGCGATGAACTGCTTGAGCAGTTCGGAGATGGCGGGCCCGGACCACGCGATCCAACCCTCCGAGGCAAGGAAGCGCCGCTGCTGTTCGCGGGGCAGCAGGGCCTCGCGGTCGTGCAGCTGAAGCAGGAACTCCAACCGTGACTGCGCGGTCTTGATCGGGTCGAGCATCTGGAAACCGGCGCGCGCCAGCCAGCCAGGGATGTCGATGTGGCTGAACACGTGATCCGCCATGAAGTCGGCGGCCGCCGGGACGAGGCTGGCCGGCAGGTTCATCGGCAAACCTGCCAGGGTGTCGACCGGTGCGCCGAACGCGATGATGCTCGCCAGATCCTTCGACCGGCGGTACGCCGCGGCTTGGTAGGCGAACATGCCGCCCTGCGAATAGCCGGCCAGGTGGACGTCGCGGCCGGTGACCTGCTTGACGGTGTCGATAGCCTCGCTCAGCGCGACGACGTGGTCGGCGAGGTTGCGGTCCATGCCGCCCTCGACCTTGTCGGGTGAGCCGAAGTCGATGACCCACGAGTCGACGCCGGCCTTGTGCAGGATGCCGACGGCACCGTCGTCGCGGGTGACGTCCCACATGTCGGCCGACATCATCATCGGGTGCACCATTAGCACCGGCGGTCCGCGCCGCTCGGCCCCGGGCCGGGCGTCGGGGGGAAAGTAGCGGCGCAGCCGGTACATCGGAACGCTCTGGATGATCTGGAACGGTGACGGCACGGCGCCGGTTTCCAGGCCGCCGTAACGCAGCACTTCCAGCCCGTTCTGCGCGGTGGCCACCAGCCGCCCGACTGGCCTGGTTATTGCCGAAAGGTCCACCACGACCCACTCCCCTTTTGCGCTGCCAGTCCCCAGACTGCCGCCGACCATCATGGCACGTCGCCCGCTTATCATCGCGGCTGATGGCGAACCTGATCAACGTCGAGCGCGCAAGTGTCGGTTACGGCACCCGCACGCTGCTCGCCGAGGTCAGCCTGGGTGTCGACGATGGGGATGCAATCGGCGTCGTCGGGCGCAACGGCGACGGCAAGACCACGCTGCTGCAGGTGTTGACCGGCACCCGGCAGCCCGATTCCGGACGGGTCACCCATACCTCCGGCCTATCGGTGGGCTATCTGCGGCAGGGTGACGAGCTCCTTGGCGCCACCGTCCGGGATGTCATCGTCGGCGGCAGGCCGGACCATGTCTGGGCCGCCGAGCCCGACACGCGTGACGTCGTATCGCACCTGTTGTCCAGCGTCGATCTCGATGCCGACGTGACCCGGCTGTCGGGAGGCGAACGGCGCCGGGTGGCGCTGGCCGAGGTACTGCTGGTGCCCCACGACGTGGTGGTGCTCGATGAGCCGACCAATCATCTCGACGTCGAGGTAATCGGCTGGCTGGCCGACCACCTCAATGTGCGGCGCCCCCGGGCGCTGGTGCTTGTCAGCCACGATCGCTGGTTCCTGGACGCGGTGTGCACGCGGACGTGGGAGGTGCACGGTGGCGAGGTCGACGCATACGACGGTGGGTACGCCGCCTACGTGTTGGCCCGCGCCGAGCGGATGCGGCTGGCGGCTGGAACGGAGGCGCGTCGGCGCAACCTAATGCGCAAGGAGCTGGCGTGGCTTCGGCGCGGCCCGCCGGCACGCACATCGAAACCGAAGTTCCGGATCCAGGCCGCCAACGAGCTGATCGCCAACGAGCCGCCGCCGCGCGATTCGCTTGTGCTGCAACGCTTTGCGACCACCAGGTTGGGCAAGGACGTGTTCGACCTACACCGGGTACGGCTGGAGGTGGCCGATCGGGTGATTTTGGATCGCGTCGACTGGTCTATCGGGCCCGGCGCCCGCATCGGGCTCGTCGGGGTCAATGGCACCGGCAAGACGTCGGTGTTGCGGCTGCTGACCGGTGAACTGCCGCCGGCCGCGGGAACCATCAAGCGCGGCACCACGCTGAAGATCGGCCACCTGAGTCAGGCGCTTGCCGAACTCGACGGCGCCGACCGCGTGCTGGATGTCGTCGAGAGTCGACGGCGGCTGACGGAACTGGCAGGAGGCCGGGAGATCAGCGCCGACACCCTGCTGACGGACTTCGGCTTCACCGGCGACAAGCTGACCGCGCGGGTGGCCGACCTGTCCGGCGGCGAGCGGCGACGGCTGCAGTTCCTGCGGTTGCTGCTCGACGAGCCGAACGTGCTGCTGCTGGACGAGCCGACCAACGACCTGGACATCGACACGCTGACTGTCATCGAGGACTACCTGGACGGCTGGCCGGGCACGCTGATCGTCGTCACACACGACCGGTACTTCCTGGAACGGGTCAGTGACGTCACCTATGCGCTGACGGGCGGCGGACGCTGCGACCTGCTACCGGGCGGCATCGAGCAGTATCTGGCCGACAGGGCCGCGGCCGCTTCTGGTGGGGTTGTGCGGTCGGAGCCGGCGCGGGGCTCGGAGTCGGCATCGGCGCGTGAGCGACGGGCGGGCAAGGAGATGGCCCGCATCGAGGGCCAGTTGGCCAAGCTCGACGACCAGATCGGCGCGTTGCACGAGTCGATGGCGGAAGCGGCGTCGGACCATGTGCGGCTCGGCGAGCTCAATGCCGAACTGCAGGAGCTGCTGGCGCGCAAGGAATCTCTCGAGGAAGCGTGGCTGGCCGCCGCCGAGGAATAATCTGCGGCGTGCGCGCGTCGGTTTTTCGTGCCGCGTCGGCCGCACTCGACGTCATTGCCGGTCAGCTTCGCGCACCGTACGAGGCCCGCGCCAACGCCATCATGTATCGCCACATACTCGCCGACCTCGCACATACTCGTGACTGGAAAGTCCATCTCTACGAGGCCAAGCAGGCCGAAACACAGGCGGCCGGAATCCTGGCCGATCGGCACGTTGGGCGCCGGCTCAGCCGGAAGTCAGCGCCGTCGACTATCCCCACCCCGCGGCGACGGGGATCGAGCGGTCAGCGACGGCGGCCGCTAGCTGCGCGTGGTCGCGTTCGTTCTGGTCGGCGTATGCGACTGCGAACGCCGCGAAAGCGTCCTGAACCTTTTCGCCTTTGCCCAAGTAGTCGGCGATCGCCGCGGCGTCCCCGCTCCGGGCATGCGCGCGGGCCAGCACCCAGCCGCATGCCTTGGCGAAATTCGCCAGCCGGTCGGCGATCGTCTCGCCCTTCGGGATGACCTTGCCGTCCCGGAACTGACGAACGTAGAAGTCTTTCCCGGCATTTGTCGTCCAGCCCACGAAAATATCCGTGGCGCTCTGAATCATGCGCTGGCCCTTGATCACCCGCTGACCGTGGTGCGGGTAGCGGCTCGGCTCAAGGAATTTCTCGTAGACGGAGGGCCCCGCCTGCTTGATCTGGAGGAAGAACGGGTCGAGCGTGCGACGCTCTTCCAACAGCACCAGGTACACCAGCATCCCAACGCTTCCCACACCCACCACTTGGCGGACCGCGTCGACGATGTCGAACCGCGACAGCAGACTCCAGACGTGGTCGGGCACGGAATCGCGGTAGGTCGCGGCGATCACGTCCGGGTCCACATCCTCATCGCTGAGCACATGGGTGCGAAAAGGCGGATCCTCGATGATTTTCCGATGCCCGTCGACCACGGTTGTCAGCTTTTTCGACGCCCCGCGGCTGGTGCGTTTGCGCGCTTGCGAACCGATCTGGTCGCCGATCTCGTCGGCGTCATACGGCGCCAGATGACCGACCAGTTCTTCGACATCGAAGCGGTCGTACCAGATGTCAATCTCTGGCATCGTCGCGTAGTTCGCAATCGCGTCGGCGTACCCGCGGTAAGCCGCATCCGCCGATTCCCGTGCTGCCTTGGCGGACAGCCCGTAGTCGCGGGCCAGCACGACCACCGACGCAACGAGCCGCTTGACGTCCCATTCGAAGGGGCCGGGCAGTGTCTCATCGAAATCTCGCAGGTCGAACGACAGGTTGCGTTCGGGTGTGTTCCACAAACCGAAGTTGAGCACGTGCGCGTCCCCGCAGAGCTGCACGGTGATGCCGGTGTTCGGGGTGGAGGCGAGGTCCGCGGCCATCACCGCCGCGGCGCCGCGGAAGTACGTCCACGGCGAGGCGGCCATCCGTGCATGCCGGATCGGAAGCAGGTCCTGAGCGCGGAACTCGTTCTGCGCCAGGATGGTGGTGAGGGCATCGGGACCGCGACCGTCGGGATTCCAGTCGGCCAAGGCGCGGCGTGCCACGATCTTGCGGGCCGAGCGGCCTTCGCCACCCCGTTCAGGTCGGCCTACTGTCTCGCGGTCCGCTATGGCGTTTGAGGTCGACGGAGCCGGCATCGCCGGATT
>Ga0207675_100005592_pt1 | contig 12031 bp, 9 predicted proteins | sample KBSSwiS42_FD_184305 | JGI IMG/M metagenome (GOLD analysis project Ga0207675, IMG submission 184305) | Switchgrass rhizosphere microbial communities from Kellogg Biological Station, Michigan, USA - KBS Switchgrass S4-2 (SPAdes) (version 2) | ecosystem: Host-associated > Plants > Roots >...
AGAGCGCGTGACAGGAGAAATGCAATGAGCGAGCTCGACGAACCCACGGCCAGCCGGCGGGCGGTGCTGCAGCTGCTGGCCGGCACGGTCGCATACAGCGCTCTGAGCGGCGTCCGGGCGAAAGACGCCGACGCTCGCGGTCCCGTGGTCGTGCTGCGCGATGGCGTTATCGTGCTGCAGTTCGACTCCCGCCTACGTAGCAGGATTGCCCTGTCGGCGGCCGGGCAAGAGACGTCGCTCGGAGACTTCTCCGCGAGCGAGTACGTCGTCACGCACGACGACCGCACGCTCGACGATTTCCCTCTCGCGGAACAGCGCCTCGAACCGGTGCGCGACGCGACGCACGGCCCCGGCCAGCGCCTGACTTTGCGCGGTGAGCTCGGAACGCTCGAGAAGTCCGTGCGGGTCACGCTGTACGAGCGTCATCCCGGCTTCGCGATCCTGACGACCAGCTACCGCAACACGAGCGATGCGCCACTGCGCCTCGCTCGCTGGGTGAATTGCGCGCACCGCCTGCGGGCCGCTGACGACGGTGCGCCATTCGGCTCCTTCAGCGGCGCCAGTCACGAGGACCGCCGCGACTGGGTGCAGCGCGCGGCGCCCGGGTTCGAGCAGGGCAATTTCATGGGTATGAACGCGGCCGACTACGGAGGCGGGACGCCGGTCGTGGACGTCTGGCGTCGCGACATCGGGCTCGCCGTCGGACACGTCGAGGCGCAGCCGCGGCTCTTGAGTTTGCCGTTGCGCGTCAGCCCAACCGAGGCGCGCCTCGCGGTCGAGTGCGATACCGAGCTCACCCTGGCTCCCGGCGAGAGTTTCACGACCCCCGACACGTTCGTTACCGTTCATCGCGGCGATTACTACGCGACCCTGGTGCGCTATCGGGAATTCATGGCCGAGCGCGGCCTGCGGGCGCCGGCACCACATGCGGGCTGCTACGAGCCGGTGTGGTGCGCGTGGGGCTACGAGCGCGATTTCACCGTCGAGCAGGTGCTGGCCACCTTGCCGAAGGCGCACGAACTCGGCCTGGTCTGGGCCGTCGTCGACGACGGCTGGCAGACCTCCGAGGGCGACTGGTACCTGGATCCGAAGAAGTTCCCCCGCGGCACCGCCGACATGATCGCGCTGACCTCCGCGATCAAGGCCGCCGGCATGAAGCCAAAGCTCTGGGTTGCTCCGCTCGCAGTCGATCCCGGCACCGACCTGCTGCACGACCACACCGACCTGCTGTTGCTGAACGAAGACGGCTCCGTGCGGGACGTGACCTGGTGGAACAGCTTCTATCTGTGTCCAGCGTATCCGCCGACCCTCGAGCGAACCCAGGCGCTGGTGCGCACGATCCTGGGCGAGTGGGGATTCATGGGCCTGAAGATCGACGGGCAGCACCTGAACGGCGCGGCACCCTGCTACAACCCCGCACATCGGCACGCGCGCCCGGAGGAATCCTGCGAGCGGCTGCAGGATTTCTGGCAGGCGATCTATCGCACGGCCCTGTCGGTCAACCCGGCAGCGGTCGTGGAACTCTGCCCCTGTGGCACGTCGTATGCCTTCCACAACATGCCGGCGATGAACCAGAGTGTCGCTTCCGATCCGGAGTCGTCGTGGCAGGTTCGTTTGAAGGGCAAGACCATCAAGGCGCTCATGGGAGCGTCGGCTGCCTATGCGGGCGACCACGTGGAGCTCAGCGACCGGGGCGACGATTTCCCATCGACTGTGGGCATCGGCGCCGTTGTGTCGACCAAGTTCACCTGGCCCGCTGACCCCCGGCCCGAGAACGGCCTGCTGCTGACGCCGGCGAAGGAGACAGAATGGCGGCGCTGGACCGCACTCTATAAGGAGAAGCGTTTGCCGGAAGGCGGCTACCGCGGCGAGCTTTACGACATTACCTTCGACCGGCCGGAAGCCCACGTGGTCGAGAGAGACGGACAGCTCTACTACGCCTTCTATGCCGATCGCTGGGACGGCCCGATCGAGCTGCGCGGCCTTGGGCGCGGTCGCTATACCGTAGTCGACTACGTCAACAGCAGACCTCTCGGCACAGTTGCCGGGAACTCGAATCGGCTTCAGGTTTCCTTCACACAGTACCTGCTGCTCGAGGCGACGCCGGAGGGGCGGGCGCAGGCATGAGCATGGACGGGCGTTCTGGCCGATCGGAACCAAGGCCTTGGAAGTGCGATCGACCCGGTGAGAAAAAAGCTGAGGATACCGATGGTAAAGGGCTGCGAACTTAGACACTGTCAACCCTGACTACGTGATCCCCTGCGGCCGATCTGGCCGATCGGAATCCGGGTTTCCCCCGCCGGGGCGGACGATCGATGCCCGCCGACCGCAGCCCACGCCTGACCGTACACGACCTCATAGGTGGCAGGCAGGCGTTCGTCGCGACGCTCGCCTTCATAGGCTGCGGTCATGCGCTCGAGGGCCCGCCGGCCGGTCAGGCCGCGGGCGCGCCCCGCGTTTACGTTGTGCGCGCCGATGGCCTTGAGGTCGCGCATGAGCCCGCCGACATCCGGGTAGGTCAGCGTGTAGAGCTCCGCGTCCATCACGGGTTCGGCGAGGCCCGCGCGCAGCATCGCATCGCCCAGGTCGTGCATGTCGATAAAGCGATTGACGTGCGTGTATCCGTCGGCGGCCGCCCAGGCGCTCCGCAGCTCCTTGAGCGTATCGGGCCCGAAGCTCGTGAAGGTCAGGAGCCCGCCCGGTCGCAGCACGCGGGAGCACTCGCGAAAGACCGCCTGGGGGTCGGCACACCACTGCAGCATCAGGTTGCTGAAGACGAGATCGGTCGAGGTGTCCGCGAAGGGCAAGCGGATGGCATCGGCGCACACGCCGGCGAACCGCTGCCACGGGCGGCGTCGCCTGTCCGCTTCTCGCAGCATGGCGAGCGACAGATCGACCGAGAACACGCGGCTTCGCCGGTAGCGGCGGCGCAGCGAATGTTCAGCCGCCCCGGTACCACAGCCGAGATCGATGACGAGCGACGGCTCGAGTCGGACCATGTCGAGGCGCGAAAGAAGCTCGTCCCGCACGCGCGCCTGCAGGACCGCCGCCGCATCGTAGCTGCGTGCGGCCCGGTCGAAGGAACGCGCGACTTCGAGCGACGACAGCGCGAACTCGTCCTGGTCGTGCATCTGGCTGCTCATCCCGCGACGACGGAGGGTCGCACCGATGGCAGCCGCAGACGATCAGTAAAGGCGGTCATTTCGTCCCGCAGGGCCGTCGGATGCGACAGAAACGGCGCGTGTCCGGCCCCGGCGATCCGGAGCCACCGCCCCCGGGGCAGCGCCGAGGCAAGAAACTCGCCCGCAGCCGGGTGCGTGAGGCGATCGTGCTGGCCGGTGATCACGAGTGTCGCGAGCGGGATGTCGCCGAGCACCCCTCGCAGGTCCGCCCTGCGGAGGATGTCGAGACAGGTTTCGAGTGCCTCGGGATCGGGCGCCGGGCGACTGCGCGCGGCGGCCCGTAGCTCGCGGAGCGTGACGCGCGGATCGGCGGCGCCCAGCACCTGGAGCGCCAGGAAGTCCTGCACGGTGCGGTGATAGTCACGGCGCAGGTTCTGCGCAAACGTCTCGAGCACTCCGGTCTCGATCCCGTGCGGCCAGTCCGGGGTCGAGACGAAACGCGGTGTCGTTGCAACCAGGACCAGGCCGCCGATCGTCGTCCGTCGCTGCCGCGCGAGTTCGAGCGCGATCATCCCGCCAAGCGACCATCCGAGCACGATCGCGCCCGGCGGAATCTGCCCGGAGATCGCGCGCGCAAGACCCGCAAGATCGGTGATGCGCGGGTCCCAGGGGCGCGTGCCATGGCCGGGCAGATCGATCGCTCGCGCCTCGACCCGGCTTGCGAGCCCGGCGGGCCAGTCGCCCCAGAGCCCGGAATGGAGCGCAAAACCGTGCAGCAGCACGAGCGCCGGTCGTGGCGGGTCTGCCTGCCCGGCCATGCTCATGAGTGCAGACCGCGCGGGAAGCGGGTCGCGAGCGCCGCAAGCAGCCGGTCGACGTCGGCATCCTCGTGCGCGGCCGAAAGCGTGACACGCAGTCGCGAACGTCCGGACGGCACGGTCGGCGGCCGGATCGCGGGTACCCACAAGCCCTCGGCGAGCAGCGCCTCGCTCGCGGCGAGGGCGGCCGTCTCGTTGCCGGTAACGATCGGCTGTATCGGTGTGTCGGACGGCAAAAGCTCGAAGCCGAGCGCAGTCGCCGCTGCCCGGAAGCGCGCGGCGTGGGCAAGCACGCGTTCGCGGCGCCAGGCTTCCTCGGCCTGGACGGCGAGTGCCGCACGTGCCGCCGCGGCAAGCGCCGGCGGCATCGCGGTGGTGTAGATGTAGCTGCGGCCGCGCTGGATCAGTGTCTCGATCAAGGTCTCGCTGCCCGCGACAAAGGCGCCGAAGACACCGAACGCCTTGCCGAGTGTGCACATCAGAATAGGTACATCAGAGGCTGTAAGACCGGCGGCCTCGAGCGAGCCCCGGCCGCTCGCGCCCAGCACGCCGAAGCCATGCGCATCGTCGACCATGAGCCATGCGTCACGCCTGCGGCACACCGCGGCGAGCTCGCGCAGGGGCGCGACATCGCCGTCCATGCTGAACACGCCGTCGGTCGCGACTACCGCTCGGGAACCGGCTCTGAGCGGCTTGCCGCCGGGACGCCGTCGCTCTGTGCCTGGAAAATCGGCTCCGAGCCACTTTTCCAGCGAAGCAGGGTCGCAATGCGCATAACGCGCGAAGCGGGCGCCGCTTGCGAGTCCCGCGTCGAGCAGCGAAGCATGATTCAACCGGTCCTCGAGCACGCGGTCGCCGCGACCGGCGATCGCGCCGATCACGGCGAGATTGGCCATGTAACCGGTGGAGAAGAGGAGCGCGCGCGGACGGCCTGTGAACAACGCCAGCGCCTCCTCGAGCAGTCGATGCTCGCGGCAATGGCCGCTCACCAGGTGCGCGGCGCCGCTACCGACGCCCCAGCGCCGCGCGGCCTCGATGAAGGCCTCGGTCACTCTCGGATGATCGGCGAGCCCGAGATAGTCGTTGCTGCAGAACGCGGTCACGTCGCGACCGTCGACACGGAGCCGCGTCGCACCGGGCTCGCGTGACTCGACGGTGCGGCGCGCCCGGTAACGTCCGGCGGCCCGCGAGTCGGCGAGCGACGGGACGAGCGCGGCATCGAGGCCGACCATGAGAAACCGTCAGGCCGGGCTCTCGGCCGCGAGCGGTTCGGGCTTGAGCCCGAGGCGGTCGAACAGCGCCTGATCGTGCGTTGGCCCCGGGTTTGGCGTCGTCAGCAGTCTCTCGCCGTGGAAGATCGAGTTTGCGCCCGCCAGGAAGCACAACGCCTGCACCGCGTCGTTCATCTCCATGCGTCCTGCCGACAACCGCAGATACGAGCGCGGCATCATGAGGCGCCCCGCCGCGATCGTGCGCACGAGGTCGAGCGGATCGAGCGGCGGCAGGCCGTGCAGCGGCGTACCCGGCACCTGCACGAGCTGGTTGATCGGCACGCTTTCCGGGTGCTGCGGCAGGGTCGCAAGCGTATGCAGCAGCGCGATCCGGTCTGATTCCGACTCGCCCATGCCGAGGATCCCGCCACAGCAGACGTTGAGCCCTGCCTCGCGCACCGCCGCGAGCGTGTCGAGGCGGTCCTGGTAGCTGCGGGTCGTGATGATCTCGCCGTAGTACGCCTCGGACGTGTCGAGGTTGTGGTTGTAGTAGTCGAGGCCGGCCTCCTTGAGCTCGCGTGCCTGCGCGGGCTCGAGCATCCCGAGCGTCGCGCAGGTCTCGAGACCCAGCGCGCTCACCTCGCGCACCATTGCCTTGATGCTCTCGAGCTGCCGCGGCTTGGGGCTGCGATAGGCCGCCCCCATGCAGAACCGTGTCGCGCCATCTGCCTTCGCCTGCTTCGCTGCCGCCACGACTGCGTCGACGTCGAGCAGCGCCTCGCGCTCGAGACCGGTGTCGTAGCGGACGCTCTGCGGGCAGTAGGCGCAGTCCTCGGGGCAGCCGCCGGTCTTGATCGACAGCAGCGTGCTGACCTGGACCTGGTTCGGGTCGAAATGCTGCCGGTGCACGCGCTGAGCGTGAAAGAGCAGGTCGTTGAACGGCAGGCGGAACAGTTCGCGAGCCTCGGTGAGCGACCAGTCGCTGCGGATCTCGCCCAGCCGATCGGGATTCAGGTTCGCCATGTCGATTCCTCGGCCTTTACGGCGGATTTGCGTCGGGACACCGCGCCCACGATGCGTGAGCCTTGCTTTATGGCAAGCTCCTGGCGCGGCGAGTATTTCGATCCACCGCTGCCGCTGTCAACCGCACGTGGCCACTCTGGTTGACAGCGGCTGGGAGCGTCTGCTCGGGTATCTGTTCCCTCCGCGTTGCGTGCTCTGCGGTCGGCCGGGGCAGTGGCCCTGTCACGACCTGTGTGTCGCGTGCGAGGGGAGCCTCCCGGTCCTGTCCGGCGGTGGCTTGTGCTGCGAGGTGTCGTCGACCGATTCCCACGGCGGCCCGCCGTGCGATCGATCGTTCGCCGTCTGTGCCTACGCACCGCCGGTCGACACTCTGATCCAGGCGCTCAAGTACGGCGGGCAGCTGGCAATCGGCCGCGTGCTCGGCCGGCTTCTCGCACGCCACGCGTCGAATTTCGGCCTGCAGCTCGATGTCGACTGCCTGCTTCCGGTTCCCCTGCATCCGCGCCGGTACGCGGAGCGCGGCTTCAACCAGTCGGCCGAGATCGCACGCTTCGCCGCCGGCGCGCTGGCGCTTCCCGTCGCACCCGGGCTCGCGGTTCGCCGCAGCGACACGCGACCGCAGGTCGGCTTGGCTCCGGCCGATCGGCACGCCAATCTGCAGGGTGCTTTCACGGCCGGCCAGGGGCCCGTGCGTGGACGCCGGATCGTGATCGTCGACGACGTGATCACCACCGGCAGCACAGTTGCCGAGCTGGCGCGCGCGCTCAAGCAGGCAGGCGCGGCCACGGTCGACGTGTGGTGCGTGGCGCGCGCGACGCTGGACTCGTGAGCTCGCGACGCTCGGGCACTGAGTCTCGAGCGTCGTAGTCCGCTCATGGTGCCGGCGGTTGCCCGCCCGTGCGCATTCGTCGATAGTCCAATGGCCCGACATCTTCGGCAGCCCCATGCATACCCGAAAGACCTTCTGTCGTTTCTGCCACGCGAACTGCGCCATCGAGGTCGACATCGCTGGCGACAGGGCGGTGGCGGTGCGAGGCGACGTATCCGATCCGCTCTTCGGTGGCTACACCTGCATGAAGGGACGCGAGCTCCCGGCGCAGGCGAACCATCCCGAGCGCCTGCGGAGCTCACAGCGAAGATTGCCGGACGGAGCCTTCGCCGCCATTTCGAGCGGCGACGCGCTCGACGAGATTGCCGGGCGCCTGGCTGCGATCCGTGACCGGCACGGCCCGCGAGCGATCGCGACGTACTGCGGCACCTACGGATTCATGAACTCGGCAGCGCTGCCGGTGGCGCTGGGCTTCCACCATGGACTCGGGAGCCCGAGCTTCTACACCAGCATCACGATCGACCAGCCGGCGAAGGTTTATCTCGGCAGCCGCGTCGGCGCCTGGCTCGGCGGGCCCCAGCCCTTCTCGCGCGCCGATGTGTCGATGATGATCGGCAACAACCCGCTCACCTCGCACTACGCCTGGCAGGGCAGTGTGCCGCCGTTCAGCCCATCGCGGCGTCTGCGCGACGCAAAGGCGCGCGGGCTCAAGCTCATCTGCGTCGACCCGCGACGCACGATGGTCGCGCAGCTCGCGGACATACACCTGCAGGTGCGGCCCGGCGAGGACGCGACGCTGCTCGCAGGCATGCTGAGGCTGATCCTGGAAGAGGAGCTCCACGATCGCGAGTTCTGCGAGAGGCACGTCACGGGGCTCGCGGAGCTGCACCGAGCGATCGTCGATTTCACGCCGGAGTATGTCGCGCGCCGCTCGGACGTGCCCGTAGCCGACCTGATCGCCTCGGCGCGTCTCTTCGCGCAGGGCCCCAGGGGCGTGGCCACCACCGGGACCGGCGCGGAGATGGCGACGCGCGGCAGTCTCACCGAGCATCTCGTGCAGGCGCTCAACATTGTGTGCGGCCGGTTCTGCCGCGAAGGCGAGGTTGCGCCCTATCCACGGGTGCTGTCCGCGGCGACGCCGCGCAAGGCTCAGGTGCAGCCGCCCGCGCCCCTGTGGGGCGAAGGATTCGCGAAATCCCGGGTTCGTGGCCTCACGCAACTCGGGATCGAGATGCCGACGGCGGCGCTCGCCGACGAAATCCTCACGCCCGGCGACGGCCAGGTGCGGGCACTGATCTGCATCGGCGGCAACCCGCTGGTCGCATGGCCAAACCAGTCCAAGGTCGAGCGCGCGCTGGGCTCGCTCGAGCTGCTCGTCTGCATCGACATCAAGCTCGCGCAGACCGCACGGCTCGCGCACTACGTGATCGCGCCCCGGATCAGCCTCGAGCGCGACGACATCGCCACGGCCCCTGAGATCTTCTACGAGGAGCCCTACGCCCGCTACACGGAAGCGCTGCTCCCGCCGCAGGGAGACGTGCTCGACGAGTGGGAGGTCTACTGGGAGATCGCGCGCCGCCTGGGTACGCAGATCGTGACCGCGGGTGGACCGCTGCCGATGGATCGGAAGCCCTCGAAGTTCGAGGTGCTCGAGAAGATCACGCATGGTTGCCGGGTGCCGCTCGCCCGCGTGCGCGAGACGACGCGCGAGGGTGGGCGGATCTTTCCGGAAGCCGAATTGCGCGTCGAGCCGGCGGACCCGGATGCGACGGGTCGACTGCAGCTCGTGCCCGAGGGCATCGTCGCGCAAATACGCGAGATGCGTGACGAGACGCTCGACGCGGACGGTCGCGTCGTCGACCCCGACTGGCCGGCGACGCATTTGCTGGTTTGCCGGCGGACGCGCCAGTACTTCAACTCGACCGGTCAGGATCTGGAGCGGCTGCGGGTCAAGGGCGTGACCAACTATGCGCACATGCACCCGGACGATCTGCGGGCGCTCTCGCTCGCGGACGACGACATCATCGAAATATCGACGCCGCACGCGCAGGTGCTCGGCGTCGCCAGGGCGTCGCCGGACATGAAGCGCGGCGTGGTATCGATGGCGCATGCCTTCGGGGCACGCGGCGATGCGCCCGGGGACATACGCGCGCACGGTGCATCGACCAACCGTCTCGTCAACGACGAGGTCGCATACGATCCCATCACCGGGCATTGCCGCCAGAGCGCGATCCCGGTGCGCGTGAGACGGGGATGAGCGGCGAGCCCTGCGGCTCGATGCGCAGCTCGGGGTGGCGGCCGCGTGAAGGATGACCGCACGAGAAATTGCCGTCCCGACGGAGGTGTACGACGTGTCGTCTCTTGAGTTGAGCGATGTCCAGGCAGCGCGGCGATTGCTGGGCGATCGTGTGCTCACGACGCCCGTGCATGAATGGGAAGGCCCCATGCTCGCGGAGCTGCTCGGTCCAGACACCCGCGTGTTCCTCAAGCTCGAGCTGTTTCAGCGCACCGGCAGCTTCAAGCCGCGTGGGGCGTTGCTCAACATGCTCAAGCTAACGCGCGAGGATCTCGAGCGCGGCGTGACGGCGATCAGCGCCGGCAATCACGCCATCGCCGTTGCCTATGCCGCCCGGGCCCTCGGCAGCCATGCGAAGCTCGTGATGATCAAGACGGCCAATCCGCTCCGCGTGGAGCTCTGCCGCAGGTACGGCGGCGAGGTCGAGTTTGCGGAGAACGCTCACGCGGGCTTCGAGCGCGTGGCGCAGATCGCGGCGGAGGACGGTCGGTCGCTCATTCACCCCTTCGAGGGATTGCACACCGCGACGGGCACGGCCACCCTCGGTTTGGAGCTGTGCCAGCAGGTAGCGAGCCTCGACGCCGTCATTGTGCCGATCGGTGGCGGTGGGCTGTGTGCGGGCGTGTCCAGTGCCGTGAAGCTGCTGCAGCCGCAGTGCGTCGTCTACGGCGTGGAGCCGGTCGGCGCGGACTCAATGCACCGCAGCTTCGAGGCAGGCGAACCGCGCGCGATCGAGCGCGTCGCGACGATCGCCGACAGTCTCGGCGCGCCGTACGCCATGCCCGTCACGTTCGAGCTGTGCCGCCGCAACGTGAACGCGCTGACGCTCGTCACCGACGACGAACTCCGCGCGGCGATGCGACTCATGCTGCGCGAGTGCAAGCTGGCGGTGGAGCCGGCGGGCGCCGCGGCGCTCGCCGCACTGATGGGCTCGCTGCGCGCAGATCTCCAGGGCCGCCGAGTCGCGCTCATCGTCTGCGGCAGCAATATCGATGCGGCGACCTACGCGCGGCTGATCCAGGAATAGGAGGGCGGTCGCCCACTACCTTGCTTGCAACCACGGCATCACGCGGGTCGCCGTTTTGGAAAAAGGCGACGATTCATCGTCCCGATAGGATTCCGAGGCCGGTATGAACGACGATCTCGAGACCCCCGCACTCCTTCGTGCAGCTGACGTGACTGGCTGGTCCGACGAAGCCGACGTGGTGATCGTCGGGTTGGGCGCGGCGGGCGCCAGCGCCGCGATCGAGGCGCGACGCGGCGGCGCCGACGTGCTGGTGCTCGAACGCGCAAGCGGTGGCGGCGGTGCCTCGGCAATCGCCGGTGGTCACCTGTACCTGGGCGGCGGAACGCCGGTGCAGAAAGCGTGCGGCTTCAATGACAGCGCGGAAGAGATGTACCGGTACCTCATGGCGCTTACGCCGGACCCGGATGCCGCCAAGATCCGGGCTTACTGCGACGACAGCGTCGGACACTTCGAGTGGCTCGAGGCGCTCGGTGTGCCATTCGAGCGCAGCTACTTTCCGGACAAGGCGCCCATCCAGGAAACGACGCAATGCCTGATCTGGACCGGCAACGAGAAGGTCTGGCCCTATCGCGAGCGCGCAAGGCCGGCGCCGCGGGGTCACAAGGTCGCGATGGCGGGCATCGAGGCCGGGTCGCTGCTGATGAAGGTGCTGATCGGTGCCGGGGCGGAACTCGGCGCCCGCGTCCGCTGCGACATGCGGGCCGTCGCGCTGATCGCGGATGACGCCGGCCGCGTGGTCGGCGTGCGTTACCGCCACTTCGGCGAGCACGGCGACGTGCGGGCCCGCCGCGGCGTGGTGCTGGCCGCCGGCGGTTACATCATGAACGACCGGATGTTCGAGCGGGAGCTCGCCTGGATGCCGCGCGACTTGATAAAGCACGGCACCAACAACGACGACGGATCGGGAATCCTCCTCGGCGTCTCGGCGGGGGGCGAGGCGGTCGGTCTCGACCGCGCATTTCTCACCTCGCCTTTCTATCCGCCCGCCGACATGCTGAAAGGGATCCTGGTCAATGCGCAGGGGCGCCGCTTCGTGGCGGAGGACTGCTATCACGGGCGAACCGCCGGCTTTCTCGTCGAGCAGCCGGACGGGATCGGCTACCTGATCCTCGACTCGGAGATCTTCGGATACCCGCCATACAAGTTCTTCGATCAGTCGCTGGTCGATGGTTTCGACACCATCGCGGAGATGGAGCCGCGGCTCGGGCTCCCCGCGGGTTCCCTCGTGGCGACGGTGGACGAGTACAACCGCCACGCGTGCCGCGGCGAGGATCCCGAATTCCACAAGTATCGTGATTGGCTCAAGCCGCTGGACAAGCCGCCCTACGCCGCCTTCGATCTGTCGGTGGGCCGCGCCAAGTTTGCCGGGTTCTCGCTCGGTGGCCTTCGGACGTCCGTCGACTCCGAGGTTCAGGATCGCGACGGTCGCAGCATTCCCGGGCTCTATGCTGCGGGAGCCTGTGCGTGGAACATCGCGCAGGACACGCGCAGCTATTCGAGCGGAACCTGCCTGGGCGAGTCGACCTATTTCGGGCGACGTGCGGGTCGACACGCCGCGCGGAACACGATGGCGCGCGGCTGAGCGGCGCACGCGCGCGCGAAAGTCCGCTCAGCGGAAGAGATATGCGAGCGTGATACCCGCGAACACGGCCATGCCGAAATAGTTGTTGTTGAGGAACGCGCGGAAGCACGCGGAGGGTTCGCG
>Ga0207675_100005593_pt1 | contig 12031 bp, 9 predicted proteins | sample KBSSwiS42_FD_184305 | JGI IMG/M metagenome (GOLD analysis project Ga0207675, IMG submission 184305) | Switchgrass rhizosphere microbial communities from Kellogg Biological Station, Michigan, USA - KBS Switchgrass S4-2 (SPAdes) (version 2) | ecosystem: Host-associated > Plants > Roots >...
CGACAAGGGCGGGGAGCAGTTCTACGACCAGATCTCCGCCCTGCACAAGGCGGTGCGCGGCACGGATCCGGACGCCGCACTGTACTGGTACGCGCGCATGCTGGATGGCGGCTGCGATCCTCATTACCTCGCACGGCGCATCCTGCGCATGGCCATCGAGGACATCGGCCTCGCCGATCCGCGCGGCGCGCAACTGGCGCTCGACGCCTGGCAGACCTATGAGCGGCTCGGCAGCCCCGAGGGCGAACTGGCCATCGGCAACGCGCTGGTCTATCTCGCCGTCGCGCCCAAGAGCAACGCGGCCTACGTGGCCCTGGGCGAAGCGCGTGCGGACGTCGAACAGTTCGGCACGCTCGACGTGCCGCTGCGCTTCCGCAATGCGCCCACGAAACTCATGAAAGAGCTCGGTTACGGCGAGGGTTACCGCTACGCGCATGACGAGCCGGATGCCTTCGTCAAGGGTGAACGATATTTTCCGGATGACATGCCCGATCGCCGCTACTATCGTCCAACGCCGCGCGGTCTCGAGATAAAAATTGCCGAAGCACTCGCGCGTATCCGGGGCGAACAGAAGAAGGAGTGAGCAGTGGGCTGGTTGTGGGTGGCTATCGGCGGCGCCGCCGGGAGCGTGGCGCGGTATGGCGCTTACCGGCTGTGGCCGACGGGATCGGCCGGCTGGCCCGTTCCGACTTTCACCGTGAACCTGGTCGGCTCGTTCTGCATCGGACTCTTATATATGTATGTTGCGGCGCGCGGGGCCAGCGCCGACAATGCGCGGCTTTTCTGGATGACCGGCGTGCTCGGCGGGTTCACGACCTATTCCGCCTTCGCGCTCGAAACCGTGCTGCTGGGGTTTTCGATGACTGGCCTGCTGTACGTGCTCGCCACCGTCGCCGGCTGCCTGCTGGCCGCGGTGCTGGGTGTGAAGACGGGTGCATTGCTCGTTAGTTAGAGAGAAGAAGAGTGCTGGATTCCAAACAACTGCGAGCCGATCCCCAGGCCGTGGCCGCCAATCTCGCGCGCCGCGGCTTCAATCTCGACGTGGCCGCGTTCAGCGCGCTCGAGGAGCGCCGCAAGGCCGCGCAGGTGGAATCGGACCGCGTGCGCGCCGAGCGCAACGCCAACGCCAAGGCCGTCGGCATCGCCAAGGGCAAGAAAGAGGACGCGAGCGCATTGCTGGCCCGGGCCGACGAGCTGACGCGCCAGCTCGAAGCCAGCGACGCGGCCATCAACGCCGTGCAGGCCGAGCTCGACGACCTGCTGTTGGGCATTCCCAACTTGCTGCACGAGTCCGTGCCCGACGGTCGCGACGAGTCCGCCAACAAAGAGGTGCGCACGTGGGGCCGGCCTCGCAAGTTCGATTTCCAGCCGCTCGATCACGTCGCGCTGGGTGAGAAACTCGGCGGACTCGATTTCGAGGCCGCGGCGAAGATTTCCGGCGCGCGTTTTTCGATCATGAAGGGCGGGGTGGCACACCTGCATCGCGCGCTGGCGCAGTTCATGCTGGACCTGCACACGCGAGACAACGGTTACACCGAGCTCTATGTTCCCTACCTGGTGCTCGGCCAGGCGCTGCAGGGTACCGGGCAGCTCCCGAAGTTCGAGGCGGACCTGTTCCGCGTGCAGGGCGAGCAGGGCTTCTTCCTGATCCCGACTGCCGAGGTTCCGGTCACGAACATCGTGCGCGACAGCATCGTCGATTCCAGCAAACTACCGCTGAAGTACGTGGCTCACACGCCCTGCTTCCGTTCGGAGGCGGGAGCGGCCGGCAAGGACACGCGCGGCCTGATCCGCCAGCACCAGTTCGAGAAGGTCGAGCTGGTGCACATCGTGAAGCCGGCGGATTCATACGCCGCGCTCGAGGAGCTCACCGCGAACGCCGAGCGGGTGCTGCAGAAGCTCGAGCTTCCGTATCGCGTGGTCGCGCTTTGCGCGGGCGACATCGGTTTCGGCAGCGCCAAGACGTATGACATCGAGGTCTGGCTCCCTGGCCAGGAAAAATATCGGGAGATTTCCTCCTGCAGCAACTGCGAAGGATTCCAGGCGCGCCGCATGCAGGCGCGCTGGCGCAACCCGGAAACCGGCAAGCCCGAGCCGGTGCACACGCTGAACGGTTCCGGTGTGGCCGTGGGCCGCGCACTGGTCGCGGTGCTGGAGAACTACCAGAACGCGGACGGCAGCATCACGGTGCCGGCCGCGCTGCGGCCGTATCTCGGCGGCGCGGAGAAGATAGGCGCGTGAAAAAGGGACGCACCCGTGAGGATGCGTCCCTGCCGCTTGACGCCGCGACGAGTGCTTCCCTGCTGTCGTCGCGGCGGTGTCAGCGCCTCAGAAGTGGCCGGAGATCGTGGTGCTCGCGCCTCCTGCCGTGTAGGTCACGCTGTACAGATCACCCGCGGTGGGATGCGCCGTGCCGGTACCGCTCATCTGCATCGCGAACAGCCGGCCGGTCGCCGCCGGCAGCGACTGTCCCGCTGCCAGCGTGAACGTATAGGTGATCGCACTCGTCGTGCTGCTGTTGGTCTGCGCGATCTGCCCACCCACGGTGTTGTACATGCCGGAGTAGCTGATGCCGGTGGTACGCTGCACCGTGACCGTCACGGTCAGCGCCGTGATCGTCGCGGTGTTGTTCAGCCGCAGCTGCAGCTCGTTGAACCAGGGACTCGCGGAGGCGACCGATGGCGTCGCCGTCACCGTACCCCCGCCACCTCCACCCGTGACCGTCAGCGACACCGTGGTGGCGTGCGACAACGATCCCGACGTGCCGGTGATCGTGACCGTCGCCGCGCCGGTCGTCGCCGTGCTGGACGCCGTGAACGTCGCGGTCACCGTGTTGCCCGTGGTGGCGGTGGATGGATTGAACGCCACCGTGACTCCCGTCGGCAGGCCGCTCGCCGTGAATCCCACCGCGCCGGTGAAGCTGGTGCGATTGATGGCGATGGACGTTCCGGCGCTGGCGCCTTGCGCCACGGACACCGGAGCCGCGGTACCCAGCGAGAAGTCACCCGGTGCAGCCACCGTCAGTGACACGGTGGTCGCGTGCGACAACGAACCCGACGTGCCGGTGATGGTCACGTTGCTCGTGCCCAGCGTCGCCGTGCTCGATGCCGTGAACGTCGCGGTCACCGAGTTGCCGGTGGTCGCGGTCGATGGGTTGAACGCCACGGTCACGCCGGTCGGCAGCGCGCTGCTGCTGAATGCCACTGCGCCCGTGAAGTTGGTGCGCGTGATGGCGACGGTTGTACCGGCGCTGGCCCCGCGCACCACGGACACCGAAGTCGGCGAAGCCGCAACCGCATAGTCCTGCGTCACCGCCTGCGTGGTCGCGCTGACCGGTGCGCTGGCCGCCGACACCTTGGCCGTGCCGTCGACGGCACGCACCGTGTACGAGAAGGTGGTGCTGGCCGCGAGATTGGTGTCGGTGAAGGTCAGGCCGGTGGGCGAACCCACCTGCGTGGCTCCGCGGAACACCTGGTAGCCCGTGACACCAGAGACGTCGTCGGTCGAGGCATCCCACGCCAGCGACACCGACGACGAAGTCGTCGCCGTGACGCGCAGGTTCGCGGGCACGGTGGGCGGTTGCGTATCCTGCTGGCCGCCGCCGGGCTCGGCGCCGAACACACGCACACCGTTGTCGTACACCGGGATGTGCTGCACCAGCACCGGGGTCGAGCCGGGCGTGGTCGACACGCCCGCGAACGACCAGTCGTTGGTCGGATCCCATGCGCCCGAGCTCGCGATGCGGAACTGCACTTCGGCACGCGACTGCGACTGGCCGCCGGGATAGATCTTGACGCCATTGCAGCTGATGGTGACGTAGTAAGTACTGCCCGACTGCAATGTCGGCCCGGTCGGTGCCAGGCATTGATTGAAGTTCGCGCTGATCGTGATCTGGCTCGGCGTGACGCCCGATTCCAGCGTGAAGTAGTAGCGGAACGAGAGCCGGTCGCCCATGCGCGCCGGCCAGCCCGACTGGTTGCGCACCATCACCTTGAGCTCGGTGAAGTTCGTGCCCGAGGCATTCACCGCGGCTTCGCTGAAGATCTCGTTGCCATCCACGGCTTCGGGCTGCGGGAAGTTGGCCAGCGGGTTGCCACCGAACTCCTGCGCCAGGCGCGCGAGCGCGCCGGTGAAGGCAGCGTTGTAGTCGGTGGCCACCTCGTTGCCCTGGAAGTCCGAACGATCGTCGGTGTACGCATCGTTGTTGGCCTTCGGTCCGCCGACCAGCGCGCCATAGAGAATGTGCCGGCTGATGGTCGGGTTCTGGATGCTGTCGGTCCAGGAGCCATGCGCCGTGCGATGGTGCGGGTTGCGCGGCGGATTCACGCCGAAGCCGATCAGGAAGCTGGCGTTGCGAGGATTGTTGCCCAGCGCATAGTCGATCTGCCGCTTGGCGAAATCGTGGTAGCGCGCCTTGAGCACCGTGTCAGTGATCATGTCGGAGTACACCAGCGCGAAGAACGCAGTGTTCGCGGCGTAGCGCAGCGAGCCCCATTGATCGAGGAAAGCCTGGCCGCCCGGGCTATAGCTGACTTTGGTGCCGTCGGCGCCCAGCGCCGTGCCGCCCACGGTCCACCAGTTCAGCCAGCGCTGCGCATCCTGGTGATAGTTGGTCGCGCCGGTGATCTTCGCCAGCAGCACATAACTGCCATAGGACTTGTCGTCCCAGCCGTGCGTCCACTTGTACGACTTGATGGTGGTCTGCTGCTGGTTGGAAAGATTGGCGTAGTAGGCCTGCGCCTTGTCGAGGAAGGCCTGCTCGCCGGTTGCGCGGTACATCCAGATCGCGCCCCACACCAGCTCATCGTTGTAGCCGCTGAAGGACTGGTAGAAACCCTGTGCATCCGAGATGCAGTCGGAGTACTTGCCACGGAAGGTGTCCGCGAAGCTGTACAGCTGGCGCGCGTGCGTCAGCAGCGTGTTGGCATAGGTCGGGTCGGTGGCGCGGAAGGCCATGGATGCGGCCGCCATCGCCGCGGCAGTTTCACCGGCGAGGTCGGAGCCCGGGCAGGCGCTGGTGATCTTGAACGCCGGCCGTGCCATCTGCATGACCTCGGCGGGTCCCCACCAGGAATGATCGGTGCCGCCGGCGCCGATCTGTCCGTAGAGTTCATTCGGTGCCGTGTGCGCCTTGATGAAGTAGTCGGTGGCCCACCTCAGCTGGTCGAGCGCCGAGTTGAGCTGGCCGGTCTGCACGTACGCATCGCGATACTCGACGATGCCCATCGCCAGCAGCGTGGCGGATGCCGCCATCGGCAGTCCGAACTTGACGTGATCGCCGGCGTCGTACCAGCCGCCGGTGAGATCCTTGCCGACGTCCGATCCATCCAGCATGCCGGAGTCGCCGCGCCAGTTGATGCGGTTCGTCGCCGGCAGGTCGCCGGAACGTTGTGCCTCGTAGAAGAAAAGCGATTTCTGCAGCGCCTCTCCGTAATTGAACGATTGCGCAAACAGCTGCGGCGCGCAGAGCGCCAGGCACGCCGCAAGAATGCGCGCGCACCACCTTGTGCGAAGAATCATGTTTTTCCCCCTGAGAAATGAAATTGAGAACTGAGACGAAGCGAGACCGCCCGCAGCTTATGCCGCATCCACCCTGCGTCCCATTTCGAAAATCGCTACTCATGCTGTCGTGCAAGCGAAGACCGCGGACACGCAGGACATGTTTGACGACAATGGCGCGTCAAACGAGTCAACGGCGCGGGCGCGTCCGGGTTTGTTAGGTGAATGCCGGATAGGAGATCACCGGAGCGCGCGGCGCATCGGGAGTTGCGGGCGAATTCCGGCCTGAAATGCATCCGGAAACCGGCCGCTGGACCCCGCGACGCCTTTGCAGTAGCGTGCGCCCCGCGAACCGCACCCCCGGAGAGGTGGCAGAGCGGTTGAATGCACCGGTCTTGAAAACCGGCGTCCCCTCACGGGGACCGTGGGTTCGAATCCCACCCTCTCCGCCAGAATTCAACAGAACGCTTGCGGGATTCGAACTGGTTCGACAACTCGGCGGAGCCGAGTTGGACACAGGAGCGTCAGCGACTGTGGCCGCGAGTCATCGAGGGGCGAGCGCCGGTCCCCCGGTGCGAGCAATCCCACCCTCTCCGCCAACTCCCGCCTACACCCCGTCGACGTTTGGTACGCCAGACTCGGTGCCATGAGAGCCATTTTGCGAGCAGCCTTCGCGGCTGCGTTGTCCGGGATCGTGGTGGGTGTCCTGCTCGGCAATCGTTTCGGGAATTCACGCCGCGCGTCGCGCTAGTCGACGGGCAGGAGCGCGCATGTCGGTATCGTCCGACAGGGGTGGGCGCGCAGAAAGCGTACATTAGCGCCCGGCCGTACAGTGCGGCACAGGAAGGCATGAGTCCAGCGCCGCTATCTACCGACTCGCGCATCGCAGTGCAAGGGGTCGACGACCTCAGTTTTCGCGTCTTCATCGAAACGGTGCGCGACTACGCACTGCTCATGCTCGATCCCACCGGGCACATCGTCAGCTGGAACCCGGGCGCCGAGGCCATCAAGGGTTGGAAGGCCGAGGAGATCCTCGGCAAACACTTCTCGACGTTTTATCCGCCCGAATCCATCGAGCGCGGCTTGCCGGCCCATGAACTGGTGGTCGCGGCACGCGAAGGCCGCTTCGAGGACGAGGGCTGGCGCGTGCGCAAGGACGGAACTCGCTTCTGGGCCAACGTGGTGATCACGGCGCTGCAAGGGCCGAACGGCACGCTGACCGGCTATGCCAAGGTGACGCGCGATCTCACCGAGCGGCGCCGCCACGAGGAGGCGCTGCGCTACAACGAGCTGCGCTTCCGCACGCTGATCGAAGGCGTGCGCGACTACGCCATCTTCATGCTCGACCCCGACGGGCATATCGCCAGCTGGAATGCGGGCGCGCAACACATCCTCGGATACGACGCCGTCGAGGCGATCGGTACGCATTTCTCCCGCCTGCTGGTGCCCGACGGCGCGGAGCAGACACGCGCCCGCCGCGAACTGCAGGTTGCGGCGCGCGAAGGGCGATTCCAGGAAGAAGGCTGGCGCCGGCGCAAGAATGGCACGCAGTTCTGGGCGAACGTCGTGATCACGGCCATCCGCGATCCACAGGGTGCGCTGCTCGGGTTTTCGAAGATCACGCGTGATCTCACCGAGCGAATCAGGCACGAGGCCGAGTTGCGCGAGAGCCAGGAGCGCTTCCGGCTGCTGGTCGAGAGTGTGGTCGACTATGCCATCGTGACTCTGGACGAAGAGGGCATGATCACCAGCTGGAACAGCGGCGCCGAACGCATCAACGGCTACACCGCGACCCAGATCCTCGGCCGGCACTTCTCGCGGCTGTATCCCCCGGAGGACATCCAGGCCAACAAGCCCTGGCGGCAGCTGGCGATGGCGCGCGAACGCGGGCGGGTCAACGATGAATCGTGGCGCCTGCGCAGCGACGGCACGCAGTACTGGGCCAACAACGTCATCGCGACGCTGCCCGCGACCGATGTCCGCAAGCGCGCCTTCTACATGGTCACGCAGGATCTGTCACAGCGCCGGAATGCCGAAACGCTGGCCGATACCGCCCAGCGCATGCACGAATTCATCGCGATGCTGGCGCACGAGTTGCGCAATCCGCTGGCGCCGATCCGCAACGCCGTGGCGCTGATGGAACGCCGCAAGATCACCGACCCGCTGGTCGAGTCGATGCGCCAGACCATCGACCGCCAGAGCCAGAACCTGACGCGCATCGTCGACGAACTGCTGGACGTGAATCGCGTGGCGCGCGGCCAGTTCGTCATCGAGAAGCAGACCCTTGACCTGCGCGACGTGATCGCACGCGCGGTGGAAACCAGCCGGCCGATCATCGACCGTCATGGTCATCACCTGCAGTTGTCGATTCCCGATCAGCCGATCGATTGTTACGGCGATCCCATGCGTCTCGCGCAGGTGCTGGTCAACATTCTCAACAACGCCGCCAAGTACACGCCCGATGGCGGCGACATCCGCCTCTCGACCGCCGTCAAAGACTCACGCGTGGAGCTGCGCGTACGCGACAATGGCCGCGGCATCGAACGCGATGCCATCGACCGGATCTTCGATCTGTTCATGCAGGTCGATCCGCAGGCGGGCAGCGCGCTCGGTGGACTGGGTGTCGGACTGGCGCTGGTGCGCCGGATCGTCGAGTTGCACGGCGGCAACGTGCACGTGGTCAGTGACGGGCTCGGCAAGGGCAGCGAGTTCATCGTGCGTTTGCCGATCATTGCACCGCCCGAGAAAGCCGGCAGTGCCCGGATGGATGACGCCGCGGAGGCCGCTGGGGTGTCGCTGCGCCTGCTGGTGATCGACGACAACGTCGATGCCACCAACAGCCTTGGGGCATTGCTGCAGGCGCTCGGCCACACGGTGCGAACGGCGTACGACGGGCCCGCTGGTATCGCCCTGGCGCGGGAATTCGCGCCCGACGTGGTGCTGCTCGATCTCGGCATGCCGGGGATGAGCGGTTACGACGTGGCGCGCGCGTTGCGCGCACAGGGTTCGCGCCAGACTATCGTGGCGGTCACCGGTTGGGGGGACACCGCGGCAAAACGCCAGGCCCGGGAGGCCGGATTCGATCATCACCTCGTCAAGCCCGTGGACGAAGCCGACCTGATTGGGCTGCTGGGTGACGTGGCGAAAAGCCGCTTGCCGGCCGTCTAGCGACTATCCGCATCCCCTGCCATCGGCGAAGATCCGGCGCGTGGTATCACACGCGTCCTGGCTGACAGCCGGCGTGGCAGTCCTGTGCCTGCTCGCGCCGCCGATCGCATTCCCGCAAACCGCCGCCGCGCGCCAGGAAGACCGGGCAGTCGGCGAGTCCATCAACTACGTGTTCGCCACGGATCTTGGCAGCGGCATCTACGACCTCGATGGCCGCACGCTGCAGATCTACCAGCTGACTTACGAAAAGTGGCTGCGCGAAGCCAGGCTCGGGCATGTCGGGATGCGTTTCGAACTGCCGTTCACCTTCGGCTTCTTCGACTTCAAGACTGCCGACGTGCTCTCGCACGGCCTGCCGGACCGGGTCGACAGTTTCAGTATCGTCCCCGGCGTGTCGTTCGATTACCTGCTGGACGAGGAGTGGCATCTCATACCTTACGTGCGCGCCGGCTTCAGCGTGGCGTCGAGCAGTGTCGACGGCTGGTTGTACGGCGCCGGCATACGCGCGGAGCGCCGCGGTGATTTCCACGGCTGGGACAACCTGGCGCGATCCGAGCTCGCCATCGCAGGGGTCGAGTATCGCTCGGGGGTGCGCGGCGACCAGTTCGTGCGTCTGCGGCAGGGCTTCGATTTCACGCGCTCGATCGGCTGGCACCTCGATGGCGATCGCACCGTCGAGCTGGGGTTGTATGGCGTCTTCGACATGACCCTCGACCCACCGACCGCGCCGGTGACCGGCGCCCGCCAGCATCCCATGCAGGCCGAGTTCGGTTTCACCTTCGCATCGCGGCCGCGCTACCGCCTCTGGCTCTTCGACATGCCGCGACTCGGTTTCGGTTATCGCCTCGCCGGCGAGCTTTCCAGCTGGCGCTTCGTCATCGGCAAACCGTTCTGAGCGGCGCGTCAGTGCGCGGCCGCCGTGACCGCGGTGCCGTCCGACCAGTGCTGAACCGGCACGAGGAAGGTCGTGACGCCATCGAGCGCATCCGTGAAGCCGAGTACCGGCGAGCCCGTGAGATTCGAGCCCCATGCGGCCGGTCCGGTCCGGGGTTCGAAGAACATCAGGTGCGGATGCCAATGGCCGCCTTGATCGCTCAGATACCCGGACTTCGACATCATGAAGCACATGGCCCCTTCGCCAAGCGCAGGTAGTTCGCCCTTCGCCTGGGCATCGCGCACGCGCTTGGCCAGCTCGTCCTTCGAACGGGTTTCGAACACGGCCCGTGTCCTCAGGTTCAGCAGCGGCACGAGGTAACGCGCGGCCGCGGCGTTGAAACAGATCGGCGCACGCAGCCGCGGATTCCAGAAGTCGGGGTCTTCCAGCCCCGCGGACCAGCCGCGCTCCACCAGGCAGGAGAATCCGTTGCTGCCTTTGGCGACCTGCGTATAGCCGTCGCGATCGAGTACCCAGATTTCGGCGGAGTCCGAAATCGATGGCGGCGCCGCGCTGCGCGCCAGCTGTATTTCCTCGGCGCGCGGCATGCGGTATTGCTCGGCGGCGGCCATCTCCGGATAACGAGTGGCGCTGCCGCCTGACTGCGCGAACGCGGTTGCCGCCGCCAGCCACAGCGCCACGCCGCGCACCGCCGCCACCTCAAGCCGCGGGCGCATATTTTTCGAACGGCGCAAGTTGTGAGGCGAGTGCGCGCTGAAAAGCCGGACGTGCTTCGCAGCGCGCCTGGTATGCCGCGAGCACCGGACGGTCCGCGACCAGGCGGGTATGACGCAGGATGCGCAACACGGTCACCATCAGCAGATCGCCGGCGGTGAACTGGTCTTCCAGATAGTCGCGGCCCGAGAGCGCGGCCACCAGCGCATCGAGCCTGCCGATGGCCATCTTCTCCGCCCCGGGGCGCCGTTGCTTGCCCCATTCCTCGTTCGGAAAGAACAGGTCGATGGTGGTGAGGTTCTGCACGTGCTGCTCGACGGAATTGAGCGCGGCGAACATCCACGTGAGAGCCCGCGCGCGTTTCACGGGATCGATGGGCAGCAGCGCCGGGCAACGTTCGGCGATGTGCATGACGATCGAACCCGTTTCGAACAACGTCAGGTCATCTTCCTGGTAAACCGGCACCTGGCCGAAGGGCTGCAAGGATCGATGTGCAGGCGAATTCTGCTCGCCGGGCATCAGCAGATGCTCCTCGTAGGGCAGGCCGGCTTCCTCGAGCGCCCAGCGCACGCGCAGATCGCGCACCAGTCCCTGTGCAAACGGCGGCACCCACTTGAACGTAGTGATGCGGATATTGGACATGATGTCTCCTTGAAGAGTTGAGTGAGTCGCGAGGTTCTGCGGCGGGACCTAATGGCCCTGTCGACAGGTCTCGTCGAGATGTTCGAGTCCGCTGGTCCAGCCGCGTCGATGGGCATCGCGTGCCGACTCGGGCAATTGTTCATGGGTCACGACGACCTCGGTGCCTTTGGCCACGCGCAGGAAATCCACCGTGACCAGCGTCTCGTTCGGGCCGGTGTGATTGGACTGCCAGGTGAATACCAGGCGCCTGGGACGATCGATGACGCGGTACTCGCCCCGGTGCGGCAACGCGCCCGAATCGGCCTGCATGACGATCTCGTAGCGGCCCCCCACGCGCGCGTCGACACGTGCGACGGTGCTCTTGATGGTGCCCGGTCGCATCCAGGCTGCAAGAGCCTCGGGGTCGAGCCAGGCATCGAAGATGTCCTCGGCCGGTGCCGCGATGGTTCGCCGGACGACGACGGCGGCGGGCGCAATGGCAGCATTCATGTGCGATTCCTCTTTTTCGACGTGACGAAGGCATCGAGTGCGGCGAGGCGGCTTTCCCAGAAACGGCGGTAGTGTTCGATCCACGCCTGCGCTTCGGCCAGCGGTCCGGCGTTGAGCGACAACAAGTGATCCCGTCCGTTGACCGAGCGCCGCAGCAGCCCGGCACGCTCCAGCATGCGGATGTGCTTGGAAATGGAGTTCAGCGAAATCGGGAAATCCGCGGCGATGTCGGTGACGCGCGCGTCGGCGGCCGTGAGCCGCGCGAGGATGGCACGGCGCGTGGGATCGCACAGCGCGTTGAATATACCGTCGAGTCTTGCGGATTGTTGTTCACCCATATGGGTGAATATAAAAGTGCGTCGTCACCTGCGTCAAGCCGCCCAGAGGGGATAGGGGTGGTGTCCTGCTTTCGGGACTGCAGGTTCAGCGTGCTGCGCCTTTTACAGGTCAAGCCTGATACTTACCGGGCAATGATCCGAGCCCAGCACATCGGCGTGGATCTTCGCGTCCTTGACGTGCTTCTTCAGCTCGGCGGACACCAGCACGTAGTCGATTCTCCATCCCACATTGCGCGCGCGGGCGTTGGCGAAGTGCGACCACCAGGAGTAGTGCCCGTTGCCCTGG
>Ga0207675_100005594_pt1 | contig 12030 bp, 9 predicted proteins | sample KBSSwiS42_FD_184305 | JGI IMG/M metagenome (GOLD analysis project Ga0207675, IMG submission 184305) | Switchgrass rhizosphere microbial communities from Kellogg Biological Station, Michigan, USA - KBS Switchgrass S4-2 (SPAdes) (version 2) | ecosystem: Host-associated > Plants > Roots >...
CGATCTTGAAGTTCTACGGCGTGGTCGGCCTCGGCGGCACGTTCGCCGGCGTCTGGCTGGCCCACATCGGGTTGGCATGTCGCTGGCGATCTACATCCTGCGCAACTACATGGTCACGCTGCCGCCCAGCGTGATCGAGTCCGCGAAGGTCGACGGTGCCAGCCACTTCCAGACGTTCTACCGGCTGGTGCTCCCGATGTCGGTGCCGGCACTGGCGTCCTTCGCGATCTTCCAGTTCCTCTGGGTGTGGAACGACCTGTTCGTGGCGCTGGTCTTCATCGGTCCGGGTGAGAACGCGCCGATGACGGTGGCGATCAAGAACAACCTGCTGAGCCAGCAGGGCGCGGGCTGGAACCTGGTCACCGCGGGTGGCTTCCTCTCCATGATCGTGCCGCTCCTCGTGTTCCTCTCCCTCCAGCGCTTCTTCGTGCGCGGCCTCACGGCCGGCGCGGTGAAGGGCTAGTCGGCTGGCGCATGCTCTTCCCTCGTGACCCGCAGGCCACGACGACGAGCATCGAGCTGGTGCGCGAGCACGACGGGTTCCCGGTCGTGCTCGCCACCGGCCTGCTCGGCGGCGACGCCTCCGGACTTCCGCTCCTGCCCAACGGGCCCGGGCTTCCGCTCCTCGGCGAGCACGCGCACGGCCGGCTGACCCGGCCCCACCTGCGCGGGCAGCGCTCCGGCGGCCGCGACTGGTCGACCCGCTTCGCGTGCGCGACGGTCGACGTCGTCGACGGCCGGCTGCGCATCGAGCTGGTCGACAAGGCCGCCTCGCTCGGCCTGGCCACCGAGGCCGAGTCGGTGCCCGGTGGGGCCCTACGCCTGCGGCACGTGCTGACCAACACCGGCCCGGACCCCTACTTCCTCGAGGGCCTCGAGGTGGTGCTGCCGGTGCCCGACCACCTGGTGGAGGCGCTCGACTTCACCGGCCGTCACGAGCGCGAGCGCACCCCGCAGCGGCACCAGGTCACCGACGGCCTCTGGCTGCGCGAGGGCCGGGCCGGTCGACCCGGTCTCGGCGCCGCCACCATGGTGGTGCTGGGCACTCCCGGCTTCTCCACGACGTACGGCGAGGTGCTGGGCGTCCACGTCGGCTGGAGCGGCAACACCGTGCTCCGGGTGGAGCGCGATCCGGCCACCGGGACCACGCTCGGCGGTGGCGAGCTGCTGCTGCCCGGGGAGGTCACGCTGGCGCCGGGCGAGAGCTACGCCAGCCCCTGGGTCTACGTCGCCGCCGCCGACGACGGGCTCGACGGCCTCGCGGCGTCGTGGCACGGCTACCAGCGCAGCCTCCCGACCCACCCGGCCCACCAGCCGGTGGTGCTCAACGTCTGGGAGGCGGTCTACTTCGACCACGACCTCGACCGGCTGCAAGCCATCGCCGACCGGGCGGCCCGGATCGGCGTGGAGCGGTTCGTGCTCGACGACGGCTGGTTCCACGCGCGACGCGACGACACGGTCGGGCTCGGCGACTGGACAGTGGACCCGACCGTGTGGCCCGAGGGCCTCTCGCCGCTGGTCGACCACGTGCGCGGGCTCGGGATGGAGTTCGGGCTGTGGATCGAGCCGGAGATGGTCAACCCCGACTCCGACCTCTACCGCGAGCATCCCGACTGGATCCTCTCCGCGGGCGACCGGGTGCCGCTGCTGCACCGCAACCAGCTGGTGCTCGACCTGGGTCGCGACGAGGTCCGCGCGCACGTGTTCGGGCAGATCACCAGCGTCCTGGCGTCGTACCCGATCGACTCGGTGAAGTGGGACCACAACCGCGACCTGCTCGAGGCGGGCAGCAACGCGCTCGCAGGCGCGGCCGCCGTGCGCCGGCAGACCGAGGGCTTCTACGCGCTCCTCGACGACCTCCGGGCCGCGCACCCCGCGATCGACTGGGAGTCGTGCGCGTCCGGTGGCGGACGGGTCGATCTTGGCGTGCTGGAGCGCGTGCAGCGAATCTGGACCTCGGACATGACCGACGCGGTCGCCAGGCAGCAGATCCAGCGCTGGACCAGTCAGCTGGTCGCGCCCGAGTACGTCGGCGCCCACGTCTCCTCCCCCACCTCGCACACGACCGGACGCACGCTGGGGCTGGACTTCCGCGCCTCGACGGCGATGTTCGGCTCGTTCGGCATCGAGTGGGACCTCACCGAGGCCGGCGACGACGACCTCGAGCGGCTCGCCGACTGGGTCGCGCGCTACCGGCGGTTCCGCCCGCTGCTGCACAGCGGCCGTGTGGTGCGGCCCGAGTCGCCAGACCCGTCCGTGCTCCTGCACGGGGTGGTCGCGACCGACCGGTCCGAGGCGCTGGTCGCCCACGTGCAGCTGGACGAGTCGGCCCACAACCGCGGGGTCTTCGTGCGGGTGCCCGGGCTCGACACCACGGCGTCGTACGACGTGCGCTGGGAGGGTCCCGTAGACCTCGCCTGGACGAGCATGTCCTCGCCGCTGCCTCCCGCAGGCCCGACGGACGGCACGCCGGTGACAGGCCGGGTGCTCGGCAGCCGCGGCTTCTGGGTGCCGCGCCGCCGGCCGGAGACGGTCACGCTCGTGCACCTGACCAGGGCTGAGCCGGCGGCGTAATCTCGACGGCGTGACCGCCGAGCCCACGTTCGCCTACTCCGACCTGCTCCCGATCGGCCCCGACGAGACCCCCTACCGGCTGGTGTCGACCGCGGGGGTTTCGACGTTCGAGGCGGATGGCCAGACGTTCCTGCGGGTCGCGCCCGAGGCGATCCGGCAGCTGACGTCCGAGGCGATGCACGACATCGCGCACTACCTGCGCCCGGCCCACCTGGCCCAGCTCCGCCGGATCATCGACGATCCGGAGGCCTCCGGCAACGACCGCTTCGTCGCCCTCGACCTCCTCAAGAACGTCAACATCTCCGCCGGCGGCGTGCTGCCCATGTGCCAGGACACCGGCACCGCGATCGTGATGGGCAAGAAGTCCGAGGGTGTGCTCACGGGCGGCGACGACGGCGAGGCGATCAGCCGTGGTGTGTACGACGCGTACACGAAGCTCAACCTGCGCTACTCCCAGCTCGCGCCGATGACGATGTGGGAGGAGAAGAACACCGGCACCAACCTGCCGGCGCAGATCGAGATCTACTCGACCCCGCAGTCGTCGGGGAAGCCCGAGTACAAGTTCCTGTTCATGGCCAAGGGCGGCGGGTCGGCGAACAAGTCGTTCCTGTTCCAGGAGACCAAGGCGGTGCTCAACCCCAAGCGGATGCTGGAGTTCCTCGACGAGAAGATCCGCTCGCTGGGCACGGCCGCGTGCCCGCCGTACCACCTGGCGGTGGTGATCGGCGGCACCAGCGCGGAGTTCGCCCTCAAGACGGCCAAGTACGCCTCCGCGCACTACCTGGACCACCTCCCGACCGAGGGATCCCTTGCTGCACACGGGTTCCGCGACGTCGAGCTCGAGGGCGAGGTGTTCAAGCTGACCCAGTCGTTCGGGATCGGCGCACAGTTCGGCGGCAAGTACTTCTGCCACGACGTCCGCGTCGTACGCCTTCCCCGACACGGCGCGTCCTGCCCGGTCGCGATCGCGGTGTCCTGCTCGGCCGACCGGCAGGCGCTCGGCAAGATCACCGCCGAGGGCGTCTTCCTCGAGCAGCTAGAGACCGACCCCGCGAAGTACCTGCCGGCGACCGCTGCGACGCAGCCCACCGACGAGGACGACGTGGTCAGGATCGACCTCCGACGGTCGATGGAGGAGATCCTCGCCGAGCTGTCGAAGCACCCGGTGAAGACGCGGCTCTCGCTCACCGGTCCTCTGGTGGTCGCGCGCGACATCGCGCACGCCAAGATCAAGGAACGCCTCGACGCCGGTGAGGAGATGCCGGCGTACCTGAAGGACCATGCCGTCTACTACGCCGGCCCGGCGAAGACGCCCGAGGGCTACGCGTCCGGGTCGTTCGGCCCGACCACGGCCGGCCGGATGGACTCCTACGTCGAGCAGTTCCAGGCCGCGGGTGGCTCCAAGGTGATGCTGGCCAAGGGCAATCGCTCGAAGGTGGTGACCGAGGCCTGCAACACGCACGGCGGCTTCTACCTCGGCTCGATCGGCGGGCCGGCCGCCCGCCTCGCGCAGGACTGCATCAAGTCCGTCGACGTGCTCGAGTACGAGGAGCTCGGCATGGAGGCCGTGTGGAAGATCGAGGTCCAGGACTTCCCCGCGTTCATCGTGGTGGATGACAAGGGCAACGACTTCTTCACCGACCCGTCCGGCGCGGTCACCGTGCCGATCACGGGCCTCCGGGTCCGCTCGCGCGAGCGCTGACGGCCCCAACCGGTGGTCGAGCCTGTCGAGACCCAGGGTGAGGTCTCGACGGCCCCAACCGGTGGTCGAGCCTGTCGAGACCCAGGGTGAGGTCTCGACAGGCTCGACCACCGTCGCTCGGCCCGGGATGGCGCAACTCAACTGACTGACTATATAGTTAGCGAATGGCCTCGATCCGCGAGACGCTTCCGGGGGCGGCGTACCACTCCGACACGACGTGGCAGACCGACCGCGACCGGGTCTTCTTCCGCAACTGGGTCTACGTCGGCCGCGCCGAGCGGGTGCCGCGGCCGGGGTCGTGGCTGCGCGTCGAGATCGCCGAGGAGAGCATCCTCCTCGTGCGCGGCAAGGACCACGCGCTCCGGGGTTTCTACAACGTGTGCCGCCACCGCGGCTCGCAGCTCTGCGACGAGGAGAGCGGCGAGGTGCGCAGCCACCTCCGCTGTCCGTACCACGCGTGGGGCTACGCCCTCGACGGCACGCTCGTGACCACGCCGATGATCGAGCGCGACGAGATCGACCGGCCGGGCACGTCGCTGTGGCCGGTGCGCGTCGACGTGTGGGAGGGCTTCGTCTTCGTCAACCTCTCGCGCGAGGAGCCCGCTCCGTTGCTTGAGGCGCTGGCCGACCAGCAGGACGACGTGCTGGGGCTGGCCAGGGTTGGGCTGTCGGAGCTGCGGATCGGCCACGTGTCGACGATCGACGTGCAGGCGAACTGGAAGATCGTGCTCGAGAACTACAACGAGTGCCTCCACTGCCCGACGATCCACCCGGAGCTGATGGCCGTGGTGCCGGCATACCGCAAGGGCAGCGTGCACGAGAGCGGGCGCCGGGACGGCGGGGTGACGCTGGCCGACGGCCGCACCACCGTGGCGCTCGACCCGCGACTGCGGCTCCCGCTGCTGCCCGGCCTCAAGGGGCAGGACGGTCCGTCGGCGTACTTCGGCGCCGGGGTCTACCCGACCATGTTCCTCGACGTCGACGGCTCGACCGCGCTCGCGACGGCGGTCTTCCCGACCGGCCCGCGCAGCTGCCGGCTGGTGACCGAGTACCTGTTCAGTCCCGAGGCCCTCGACGACCCCGAGTTCGACCCGACGCCGGTGATCGAGTTCAACGAGCTGGTCACGCGCCAGGACAACGCGGCCTGCGAGCGGGTGCAGCGCGGGGTCACCTCACGCGCCTTCGACCACGGCGTCTTCCCGGCGAAGGACGCCTGGGTCCACGCGTTCGACGAGCGTTACCGGCGCGACGTCGAGTCCTGACCCGACGCTACCGGTACGGCGCGCGCGTCGAGGGCGAGCGCCCCGCTGGGCGTCGCCAGCACCGGGTTGACCTCGAGCTCAGCGAGCTCCGGATGGGCCGCGGCGACCGCGGACACCCGTGCCACCAGGGCTGCGAGCGCGTCGAGGTCGACCGGTGCGCGGCCCCGGGCCCCGGCGAGCAGGGGCGCGCCGCGCAGCGAGGTGAGCAGGGTCCGCGCGCCGTCGCTCGAGACCGGAGCGAGCGCGACCGCGGTGTCGCCGAGCACCTCGGCGAAGACCCCCCCGAGCCCGACCATGACCACCGGTCCGAATCGGGGGTCGCGGAGGCAGCCAACGATCAGCTCGACGCCGCCGTCGAGGTCGGCCATCACCTCGACCGAGACAGCGGGCGGGGCGAGGCGCGCCACCAGGTCGAGATAGGCGTCCTCCGCCGCCGTGGCGTCCGGCAGCCCGAGGACGACGCCGCCCGCGTCGGACTTGTGCAGGCTGCCGACGACCTTGAGCACGACCGGGAACGACATCTCCGGCTCGGCGAGCGCCCTCCGGAGGGCGTCGAGGTGGTGCACCACCCGGGAAGGCACGAAGCCGACGCCTGCGCCGGCGAGCAGCGCCCGCACGGCGTCGTACGACGTGTCGGCGAGTGGCGTGGCCGGGGAAGGAACCGGCTCGGGTTCGGGCGCCGGGCGCGTCACCAGAGCGGCCAGCACGTCGCAGGCGCGGTCGATGTCGCGGTGCACCGGGATCGCGGCGTCGACCAGGACCCGGGCGCTCGGGCTGCCGGGGAAGATCGTCTGCACGACGACCGGCTTGTTCGACCCGGTCGCGGCCGCCCCGATCATGCGCGAGGCCTCCATCTCGGGCCGGGTCAGGTTCGTCGTCCCTGTGGAGTAGCCACCGAAGTAGCCGGTGAGCAGCACCGCGTCGACCTCCTCCGCCGCCAGCAGCGCAGCCACCCCGCGCGCGTAGGCCAGCGGGTCTCGGTCACCGGCGCCGGCGAGGTCGACCGGGTTGGTGACGGTGGACCCCTCCCCCAGCACAGCACGCAGCGCAGCGCGCGCCGACTCACCGAGAACGGGGGTCTCCAGACCGACCGAGGCGAGCGTGTCGGCGGCGATCGCGCCGTGGCCGCCGCCGTCAGTGAGCACCGCCACGCGGCCGGATCTCATCCGACGGTCGGCGAGCAGCGCGGCCAGCAGGTCGGCCATCTGCGTAGGGTTGTCCACCCGGTGGATGCCGGCGGCCACACACGCCGCGTCGACCACGTGCGAGGCCGAGGTCAGCGCTCCGGTGTGAGACGCGGCCCCGCGCACCGCCGCCTCCGAGCGTCCGGGCGCGAGCAGGACGACCGGCTTCCCGGCGTCGACGAGGGCGCGCGCGGCGGCCACGAAGGCCCGGCCGTCGACCACGTCCTCGGCGTATAGCGCGACGGCCCGGGTGCCCGCATGGGTGACGCAGGACTCCATCAGGTCGACCACGCTCACGTCGGCCTGGTTGCCGACAGACACGAACCGTGCGACACCCAGGCCCCGGTCCTCGAGCAGTGCGGCCAGGTCGAGCACGATGTTTCCGCTCTGGCTGAGCACCGTCACGTCGCCCGGTGGCAGCAGGGCGTGGGTGAGCTGGAGGCTGGTGCCGGTGTCGACCAGGCCGATGCAGTTCGGCCCGACCAGCACGACGCCGGCAGCTCGGGCGATCCGCAGCACCTCCTGCTCCGTCCGCACCCCGTCCGCACCGGTCTCTGACAGCCCGGCGGTGATCACCACCAGCGTCCGGGCGCCGGCCTCGACCGCGTCGCGCACCGCGTCGACGAGACCGGCCGAGGGCACGCAGACCACTACCAGGTCGACCGCGGCACCGTCGGCCCGAGCCGCCACCAGGGTGGGGTACGACGGGCGGCCGAGCAGCTCGCGAGCGGCGCGGTTGACCAGCGTCACCGGCCTGTCGCCGCTGGACTCGAGCGCCCGGCGGGCCAGGATGTGGCCCCACTTCGACGGGTCGTCGCTGGCTCCGACGACCGCGATCGAGGACGGGTCGAAAAGTGCCTCAAGCGGCTGCCTCAGCGGCCGTTGGAGTGCGGTGTCGACCCGGGGTCCGCTCGCGACCTGCGACCCTTGACGCCTCATCGTGACGAGCATAACATCACTGACTGACTGAACAGTCAATAACGTTCGCTGATCGGCTCCGCGAAGGGACAACCGATGACCAGCAGCGCTCCGGCCGGCAGACCGCAGGACGGGCCGGGACGACCTCCCAACCAGCGTGACCTGGCCGCCGCCGAGGCCCGCGACCGGATCCTGGCAGCGGCCGCCGAGTGCATCGTCCGTGACGGCCTCGCGAAGGTCCGGATGGCTGGCATCGCGCGTGAGGCCGGGGTGTCCGCGGGGCTGCTCCACTACCACTTCGACACCAAGGAACAGCTCTTCGCCGAGGTGCTCACCTACTCCCACCGGCTCTCGAGCGTGCTCAACCAGCAGCTGCTGCAGCACGCCGGCAGCGACGCCCCACATCGGCTCTCGGCCTTCCTCGACCGGTGCCTGCCCAGCGACGACGGTCTCGCGCACGAGTGGCTGCTCTGGCAGGAGCTCGACCTGCTCTGCCTCCGGAAGCCGGAGCTCGCGAAGGTCGGGGCCGACCTCTACGAGGACCTCTACTCCTCGGTGGCCGCGATCATCACCGACGGGATCGGGACCGGCCACTTCACCACCGACCTCCCGCCGCGCATGGTCGCGGAGACCGCGGTCGCGCTCTGCGACGGGCTCGGCGCCCGGGTGCTGGCCAACGACCCCAACCTCACCCTCGCTGACGCCCGCGCCACCCTCGCCGCCACGGTCGGCACCCTCGTCGGCCACGACGGGCCGCTGCCGGCCGGGGTCGGCACGTTGACAGGAGCACGCACATGACCGGAGCCGTCCCGAGCGCCACCCGGCGCAGCCTGCTGAAGGGCGGCCTCGCCGCCGGCGCCGTCGCCGGCTTCGCCGGCTGCGGCTACGTGCCGAGCAAGACGAAGCCCACCGAGTCCCCGTTGCCGAAGTCCGCGAAGTCCCGTGTCGACGGCGACCTCGTCTACTTCAACTGGGCCGACTACCTCGACCCGGGGGTGCTCAAGGGCTTCCAGGAGGAGTACGGCGTCAAGGTGATCGAGTCCAACTTCGACTCGATGGAGGGCATGTACGCCAAGATCAACGCCGGCAACCAGTACGACATCACGTTCCCGATCGCCAAGTGGGTCGCGAAGATGCGCCGCGAGGGCAAGCTCCGGGCGATCGACAAGGACCAGCTCTCCAACGCCGAGCAGGTGTACTACTCGGGCTCCTACTTCAACGACCCCTGGTACGACGCGAAGTCGGCCGTCTCCGTGCCGTTCACCGTGTACAAGACCGGGGTCGGCTGGCGCACCGACAAGATCGACACGATGACCGGCAGCTGGAACGACCTGTGGAACGAGCAGGGCGCCGGCCACATCTTCACCCTCGACGACCAGGACGAGGCACTGGCGATGGCCGCGCTGCTGCTCGGGTACGACGTGAACACGGCCAAGGCGTCCGAGCTCGACGAGATCAAGAAGCTGCTGATCAGCCAGAAGAAGTACCTCCGCGGGTACTCCTCCGACGACGTCAACAACATGAGCGGCGGTGACGCCTGGATCCACCACATGTGGAGCGGCGACTTCCTCTACGTGCGCGAGGCGCTGGCGAAGAAGAAGACCGACTACGACTTCGAGGCGCCGAAGGAGGGGACGCCGATCAACTCCGACGCCTACGCGATCCCGGCCAACGCCAAGCACCCCGGCACCGCGATGCTCTTCATCGACTGGCTGCTTCGGCCGGAGAACGCGGTGAAGAACATCCAGTACCTCTACTACCCGTTCCCGGTGAAGGACGCGGTCGCCGCGTTCAACGACCTCGCCAAGGACGTGCCCGACGCGGACCTCGACGTGAAGGACCTCGAGAACCCCGACGTCTTCCGGTTGCTGCCCGCCGACCAGGTCCAGGCGCGGGCCGCCGTCTGGACCGAGGTCAAGGCCAGCTGAGGTGACCGCAGGGCTGGTCGAGCGGTCGCGGGGGCGCAGCGCACCCCGCCGCTCCTCGCAGCGCACCCGTCTCTGGGGCTGGCTGCTCATGGTGCCCACCGCCTGGATGGTGGCGTTCTTCGTCTCCAGCATGCTGGTCGTGGTGCTGCTGTCGTTCGGGCACACGCAGGCCGACGGCCAGCCCGTTTTCGGCACCACGCCGGCGAACTTCGCCGCCCTGTGGGACCCGGTCTACCTCGAGCTCTTCCTGCGCTCGCTCGGCTACGCGCTCGCGACCGTCGTGCTCTCGGTGGCCGTCGCCTACCCCGTCGCCTACGCGATCGCCCTGCACGGGGGTCGCTACAAGAACGCGCTGATCGCCGCGATCGTGGTGCCGTTCTTCGCCAGCTACCTGATCCGGATGTACGCCTGGAAGGCGCTGCTCTCCGACGACGGCCTGGTCAACAGCGGCCTCCGCAAGTCCGGGCTCAGCGACGGCATTGCCTTCCTCAACACGCCGTGGGCGGTGGTCGGCGGGCTGGTCTACGGCTTCGTGGTCTTCATGATCCTGCCCGTCTACGCCTCGCTGGAGCGGATGGACGTCTCCCTGATCGAGGCCGGCAAGGACCTGTACCACGGGCCGCTGCGCACCTTCGTCACCGTCACCCTGCCCGCCACGCGCGCCGGGCTGTACGGCGGGATGCTGCTGGTGTTCCTGCCCGCGCTCGGCGACTTCGTGAGCGCGCAGCTGCTCGGCGGCCCGCGCACGTACATGATCGGCAACCTGATCCAGCAGCAGTTCGCCGAGGGCCAGAACTGGCCGCTGGGCTCTGCGATGACAGTGGCGATGATGGGTGCGCTGACCGTGCTGATGGTGGTCTACCTACGTGCCACGACCACCCGCACCAGGGAGCGCTCGTGAGCGCCGGCCGGCTGGAGCGCAAGCCGTTCCTCGCGGTCGCGGTCACCGTCGCGTTCTTCGCCTGGCTCTACCTGCCGATCGTCGCCGTGGCCCTGTTCAGCTTCAACTCCGCCAAGTCGCTGTCGGTGTTCTCCGGCTTCAGCACCCGGTGGTACTCCGACTTCTTCAGCAACAGCGCGCTGCTCGAGTCTCTCAGCGCGAGCCTGCGGATCGCGACCGTCGCGGCGCTCGGCTCGCTGGTCCTCGGCACCATGCTCGCCCTCGGCCTGGAGCGGATCACGTCCCGACCGGCCCGCGCGGTGGGCGCGGTGACCCTGATGCCGCTGGTCACCCCGGAGATCGTCACCGGGGTGGCCGCGCTGCTGCTCTTCACCGGTGTCGGCCTCAAGCTGTCGCTGAGCACCGTGACGCTCGCGGAGATCACGTTCTCGATCGCCTACGTGACCGTGATCGTGCGCGGGCGGCTGGGCAGCATGTCCCCCGAGGTTGAGGAGGCCGCCCGCGACCTCGGCTGCACCCCGTGGCAGGCGCTGCGGCTGGTCACTCTCCCCGCGCTCTTCCCCGCACTGCTCGGGTCCGGGCTGCTGGTCTTCGCGCTGGTCTTCGACGACTTCGTGCTCGCGTTCTTCACGACCGGTGTCGACCCGCAGCCGCTGCCGGTGCGGATCTACTCCTCGATCCGGTTCGGCATCTCACCGGCGATCAACGCGGTCGGCACCCTGATGCTGCTGGTCTCGGGACTGCTGATCGTGGCGGCGCTGCTGCTCCCGCGCCTGTTCAACCGCAAGACGTCCAGCCTGGACCTGATCACCGGAGGCGAACGCCGATGACCACCCCCGTGACCCCAGCGGAGACGCGCGCGTTCGCCGTGCCTCCTGCGGCGAGCTCCGCGGTGTCGCTCCGTGGACTCACCAAGGAGTTCGGCGGCACCCGGGTCGTGGACCGCATCGACCTCGACGTCGCGGCCGGCGAGTTCTTCTCCCTGCTCGGGCCCTCCGGCTGCGGCAAGACCACCACGCTCCGGATGATCGCCGGCTTCAACGACCCCACCTCCGGCACCGTGCTGGTGGGTGGTGAGGACGTCACCAGCACGCCGCCGCACAAGCGCGACGTCAACACGGTCTTCCAGAGCTACGCGCTCTTCGAGCACCTCGACGTGCGCGGCAACGTCGGCTTCGGCCTGCGGCGCAAGGGCGTCGACCGATCCACCATCGACCAGCGGGTGAGCGAGATGCTCGAGCTGGTGGAGCTCGGCCCGCGCGCGAAGGACCGCCCCGCCCAGCTCTCCGGCGGCCAGCGGCAGCGCGTCGCCCTGGCCCGCGCGCTGATCAACCGGCCGAAGGTGCTGCTCCTCGACGAGCCGCTCGCGGCGCTCGACCTCAAGCTCCGGCGGGCGATGCAGGTCGAGCTGAAGACGATCCAGCGCGAGGTCGGGATCACGTTCCTGTTCGTCACCCACGACCAGGACGAGGCGCTCAGCATGAGCGACCGGGTCGCGATCATGAACGACGGGGTGATCGAGCAGTGCGGCACCCCCGAGGACGTCTACGAGAACCCGACC
>Ga0207675_100005596_pt1 | contig 12029 bp, 8 predicted proteins | sample KBSSwiS42_FD_184305 | JGI IMG/M metagenome (GOLD analysis project Ga0207675, IMG submission 184305) | Switchgrass rhizosphere microbial communities from Kellogg Biological Station, Michigan, USA - KBS Switchgrass S4-2 (SPAdes) (version 2) | ecosystem: Host-associated > Plants > Roots >...
GCGTGAGCGCAGTCGCTGGTTTACATTTCTGAAATACGGAAAAGTGTCGATGCTGACGCAGAGCAGGCCGCAGCCGTGAAGCTGCGGATCATCCTGGGGCTGAGCCTTGGCTTCGCGCCGCTGCTGCTCGGCGTGTTCGCTTGGCACCGCGCGCGCGTCACGCGCGACATTCCGCGGGTCCGCGCGCTCGGCGTGGGGATCGCGGCGGCCCTGCTCGCCGTCGGCTGTCAGTTCGCCGAGACGGCGCTCTGGCGCTGGACCGGACTGTCGCTGGTGGCCCTGCCGGGCAAAGAGTCCGAGGCGCTGCTGGCGATGTTCTTGTTTGCGGCACCGCTCGAGGAGGGGGCCAAGGTGCTCAGCATCTGGCCACTCTATTCCGCGCGCAGGATCCTCGAGATCCGCCAGGGTATCGTGCTCTCGGCGGTCGCGGGTCTGGGTTTTGCTGCGGGCAAGACGAGCGCGGCGGTTGCACTCGGCATGCTGCCATCGGACACGCTCGCCGCCGAAACGCTCGCGACCGGCAGCCTCGCCCTGGGCGGCTTGGGCGGCAGCGGTGTGGACGGCTTGACGTTGCTCCGCTGCGTGCTGGCGCTGGCGCCGCACGTGCTCTCTGCGGTGCTCTGGGGCGCGACGCTCGGCGTCCGAGCCAAGACCGGCTGGTTCGCGCTCGCCTGGACGATCGCAACGGTGCTGCGGGGACTCTTTGATCACATCGTGTTCGGGCGCGGTCCGGGCGTGCTGGTGCTGGCGCTGCCGCTCCTGCTCACGCTGCTCGCCCTCGCCTACGCGGCGGCGCGTCGCGCTATCGCCCAGGAGGCGGCGCGCCGGCCCGCCTCCGTGCGCCCGGCGAGCGATCGCCCGCGAAGCTCGCGTCCCGGCTGGTCCGAGCCCCCGTCGCTGCGCGAGATCTGGCAAGCGCTCGAGCCCCGCCACGCGCCGCTGATGCTGCACTGGATCGCGCTCGGCACGCTGGTGACGGCAGGGGTCGGCTTGGTGGCGCTCGCGGGGGCGCTGTACGCAGGCCACTGGCTCGGCCTCGATTTCGCTGCCGCGGACGAAGCCGACGTGAGCTCGAATGGCCCCTTGGTGTTTCTCGCGGCGGCGGTGGGCCTGGCGTTTCCGGTGGCAGGCTACCTGGTCGCGAGAGCCAGCGGCACGCGCAGCGTGCTCGAGCCCGCGCTCGGCGCGGCGCTGGCCGTGCTGGTTGCGGTCCTCTTTTTGTCCGTGACCACCCCGATTGCCGCCATCTTCGCGCTGGCGCTGACCCCTATCGCCTTTGTCCTGGCGTCGGGCGGCGCCTGGCTCGGCATCGGACGCTGACTCTCATTCCGGCAATGAGTGCCTCAGGCACAGCGAAGCCTCGCGCACAGCGAGGCCTCTCAGGGCAACGAGCCTCTCAGGGCAACGAGCCGTTCAACGGATCGAACGCGGACGCCGCACGCGCCACGCCGCCCTTCTTGGGCTTGGCCGAGGCCGACGCGCGGCTCGGCGTCTTGTGAGCTACCGCCTTCGCCGCCCTGGCAGACTTGGCCGCCTTCGCAGGCTTGCCGGCAGGCGCATTCTTGCTGAACGCCTTTGCAAAGCCGCCACGCAAATCCTTGTCGGCAGAGTCTTTCGAGTCAGGGTCCTTCGAAGCAGAGTCCTTCGAAGCAGAGTCCTTCGAAGCAGAGTCCTTCGGAGCAGAGCCCTTCGCAGTAGAGCCGAGCTTGGCCACGGGCTCCGGCGAGGCGGCGGGGGCCGCTGCCTCGTCCTCCCCTGCTTCGCCCTTCAGACTGCCAATCGGCGCGTCTTTGCCGTCATCGGGCTCGGCCGTCTTCGACGCAGCAGCGAGCTCGCCACCCTTCGATGCGGCGGAGGGGTTGGAGCCGGACTTGGCCGACTTGTCAGCGCCCAGCTCGTACGGGTGCGCCACCAACGCTGCCGCTGAGGCTTGCTTCTCCGCTGCCGCCATCGACTTGGACGACAACAGATCGGCGTTGTTGAAGCCGATCACGCCCACTGCGACCACGCCAGCGGCCGCCAGCAGCCAACGTTCCGGCCGAAAGCGGCGGCCGCGGTTGACCGCGGGCATGTCCTCGTCGACGTTCAGCGCCACGGGACCCGTGCTCTGCCCGAGTGAGCCGCCGGCGGAGGGTGCATAGCTGGCAGTGACCGGCGCGAAGCTGGACGGCCCCATGGAGCTCGAGCGCGAGCTCGTCCGTCCGGGCTCGGCGAAGCTCGAGCCCGCAGACATCGCGCTCGAGAACATCCCGCCCTTCGAGGCCGCGGGAGCGACCGACTCCGGGGCGTCGAACGGGTTCTGCCAACCCGGGTTGGTGCGGCGCTGGCTCGGCAAACCCTCCGCACTCGACGTGCTCGCAGACGACGCGAATGCCGCTGCATCAAACGGAGCCGACGCGGGCCCCGCGGAACCGTCAGACTCCTGATCGGCAGCGCCCTGATGGGCGGCGTCTTGCTCGGCAGAGCTCACGTCGGCGGAGTCCAGATCAGCGACCTCTCCGAGCGGCGCCCAGGCCGCCATGCCCTCGGTCCACACCGCGGTCTGCGCATTGATGACACCCAAGCGAAAGGCTTCGTCGAGTTGATCGACGTTCATTTGTTTGATGTCGTCGCTCGATACAGCTACGAACCACACGTCCTCGGACGCAGCGCTCCGATCCTCGACGGAGGAAGCGTAATTGGCGAAGTCGTTTCCTTGACTCATGGCAGGGTTCCAGGGGGGTTCTAGATGCCGGGGCGTCTCGAATTCATTCCGACGAGCTCTCTGCCAATATACTGGCCCAAGATTCTGGCCAGCCAAAAAACTTGGCCCGCAACGAGCTCGTCGAAATGGCAATTCCGAGGGTGGAACGCTGAGGCTAGCAGCCAACGGCTGAGAGCGCATCTCATGAAGCACACCCCTGGCGCGCTTTTCTGCTGACCGGATCGGCACGGGAACGCTGCCCCAGCACAGCAATTCTGTGCTGCGATCCACGAGCGCGCAGCGCTTTTCTCGAGCGGTCTTCGAGCGGGCCAGCACACTGCCCGAGTGCGCCGCGCGCGGCGGCATTGTGCCGTAAGCCTGTAAGGGAACAGGGAAAATCTGTACAAGTGGCAATTGGTCAAAACGCCTACGTAAGCGACCATGGGAGTGGCTCCCGCAGTTCGACGCCCGCCGTGGGTCACGGAGCGCCAGCAACCTGACCCGCTGCCGCCGCCTGGCGACACGCCACCGCTCGGCCCATCTCGGAGCGTCGCGTTCGAAACATCGGCGCGCGTGTGGGACGTCCTCGAGCCACGGGAGCGCAGCCGGACTCATTGCGCGACAGGCGACTGCTCCTTCCCGCGTCGCCTGGGCGTCCGGTAGCGGCTCGGAGGCGCAGGCCACGCAGCGTCGACGGCTGCGTGGGAGCTCCCCAAAATTATGACGAGTCGTCGTGGGTCGCTAAGCTCCGCACCGTGGCAGCCCGAAGCTCCGCTCGTCGCTGGCGCTTTGCGAGCGGGTTTCTGTTCTTTGGGGCTCTCACCGTGGTCGCGGGTTACTACGTGCCGCTGCGCCGCGAGGCGGATGAGCTGCGCGCACGGGACGCGAGCTCGAGGCGCGAGCTCGCACAGACGCGAGCGGAGCTGAGCCAGGCGCTGGCGAAGCCGCCGCAGTTCGTGAACACGCCGCCCGCGAGCGCGGCGCCCGCGCCGTCGGTCAGTGCTCCCGCCGCGAGCGCCGCGGTAGCCTCCGCGCGCCCGCGCATCGAGCGGCTGGAGGCGCGGCTGCGCGAGCGCTTTGGGGAGCTGGCCCGCGACCAGAAGATGAGCACCTCGAGCGCCGGCGATCGCGTGTCGGTCGCGATCGCCAGCCAGGCACTCTTTGCGGGCAGCAGCCTCGCGGTGGCCCCCGGCGGCCGCACCCTGTTGTGCGATCTCGCCCAGACCATCATGGCCGACTTCAACGGTCAGCTGCGCGTCACCGGCTACTACGGCAAGCCGCGCATCGTCGAGCCCGCGCTGAGCCGACGCTACGCGACGCCCTGGGAGCTCTCGGCCGCTCGCGCTGCTCGGGCTGTGGAGGTGCTGGTACGGGACTGCCACGCCCCCGCGGAACGCTTTCTGGTCGTTGGCTACGGTCCGCGTGCTGCAGGCCCGTTGGGCGAAAACGTGGCGTTCGAGTTCATCTTCACGGACGCAGATTGAGCGAGCGGCTCGAGCGCCAGCAGCCCCTCGCTGCGCCAGCCCAGATGTCCGTAGCGGTGATAGTCGCTGCTGATCGCCTGCTCGCGGTGATTGAACAGTAGCTCGTAGCGCCCGTGCGCGAGCACGGGTCGCATCGAGACGTGACAGCCCAGCTGGGCCGCGGCGCGCAGCAGCGCCTCGGGCACCTCGGAAGAGGGCGGACCGAGCCAGCGCAGTCGCTCGACCCCCTGCAGACGCGCGGCGAGTTGCGCACTGGACTCCACTCGACCCGTGCAGCCGCACGCGGCGGCCAGGGCCTGAAAATCGCGCTCGAAGCGCTGGCTGGAGACAGCGAGAGCGGAGAGGCTGCCCTCCCGGATCAGGCTCAGCCCCCAGCCGTTGCCCGCGAGCAGCGCCGCTGCGCTCGCGCAGGCTAGCGCGAGCCAGTCACTCTCGGGCGTCGCAGCGAGCAACAGCGAGCTCACGGGCAGATAGCGCAACAGATTGTCCTGGCCCAGCACCTCGGGCGCCGGCTGATCGACCCGGAAGTATTCGCGCAGCCAGCGCGCGTAGTCGCTGGCGCACGTGCGCCAACGATCGAAGTGCACCGGCGAGAGCTGGCGGCGTGCCCATTCGCCGAGCGCCTGGAGTGCCGGCGGCAGCGCCTGGGGCACCTGGCTGGCGGTGGGTTCGGCGTCCAGCAAGTCGCTCAGCTGCAGCACGTAGTTGGGCCCGCCCGCCTTGGCGCCAGGTCCCACGCTCGAGGCTTTGTGCCCACCGAAAGGTTGGCGGCCGACGATGGCGCCCGTGATGGTGCGGTTGACATACAAGTTCCCGCAGGCCATTTGCGCCAAGAAGCGCGCCTGCTCGCGCTCGTCCAGGCTGTGCAGGCCGCCGACCAGGCCATAGGGAGTCGCGTTGGCGAGCGCCAGCGCGTGATCGAAGTCACGCGCGCGCAGCACGCCGAGCACGGGTCCAAACAGCTCGGTCTGGTGAGTGAAGTTGCCGGCGCTGACGCCGAGCTTGATACCGGGCGACCACAACCTCGGGTTGTCGGGATGCGGGCTCGGCTCGAGCAGCCAAGCCTCACCGGGTTCCAGCTGGGTCAAGGCGCGCTGCAGCGCTCCCTCGGGAGGCCGGATCAGCGGCGTCACGCTGCTCGGGGGCTCCCAGGCGGAGCCCACCACCAAGCTGGCGGCTGCGTCGCGTAGCTGCGCCAGGAAATGCCGATCGTCGTACACCTCGGCGTCGAGGATCGCGAGGCTCGCGGCGCTGCACTTCTGTCCCGAAAAGCCAAACGCCGAGACGACCAGATCACGAATCGCGAGCTCGCGGTCCGCTAACGCCGACAGGATCAATGCGTTCTTGCCGCCCGTCTCGGCGCACAAGTGCAGCGCGGGGCGCTGCTCGAGAAAGAAGCGCGCGGTGCTGGTGGCGCCCGTCAGCACCACGCCGCGTACGACGGGGTGACGCAAGAGCAGCGTCCCCACCTCGTCCCGACACAAGACCAGCTGCAGCGCCTGACGGGGAACGCCTGCGTCCCAGACCGCCGCGCACAGCTGCTCACCTACGAGCCCCGTCTCCAGCGCCGGCTTGAAGATCACCGGAGCGCCGGCGAGCAGTGCGGCCAGGACCCCCGAGAGCGGGATGGCCAGCGGGAAATTCCAGGGGGACGTCACCACCACCACGCCCTTGGGGCGGGCCACGACGCAGGCGTCGCGCCCCAGCTCCTCTGCCTGTCGGGCGTAGTACTCGGCAAAGTCGATGGCCTCGGACACTTCGGCGTCCGCCTCGCTCACGCGCTTGCCTGAATCGAGCAGCATCGTGGCGATCAGCGCAGCGCGGCGACGACGCAAGACACGCGCCACGCTGCGCGCCCACTCCACGCGCTCGGCGAGCGGAGTGCCGCCGACGCTGCCGAGCGCGCGTTCCGCGCAGGCGAGCGCCGACTCGACCTCGGCTGCGCGAGCCAACTGGCAGCGATAGGGCACCACGCGCGGCCGAGATGGATCGAAGCCGTACTCGATCTCGCCGGTCTCGCGCGCTCGGCCGTCGATGACCGAGCAGATCTCGAAGCTCGGTCGGGTGCGCGTCTGGTCGAGCGCGGAGAGCACAGCCGCGCGGTGCGCCGGCTCCGAAAAATCGCTGTCGGGCTCGTTCCGGAACGGCTCCGACGCCGCCAGGTCGACGATCTCCCCGAAGCGATCGCGGCTGCGCCGCGGCGCGCTGCTCACGCTCTCCGCGGCGTCATGCGCCTCGCGGAAACGCCGCGCCTGATCGGTGTATGCGGCGTCTCCCGGCTGCATCGAAAACGAATGGCACAAGAAGTTCTCGCGCGAGGTATTCTCGTCCAGCCGGCGCAGCAGGTAGGCGACGGCCGTGTCCAGCTCGTGCGGGCTCACGACGGGCGCGTACACCAGCACGGGCGCGCCCAGCGCTGTCAGCGCGCGCTGCACTGAACCCGCCATGCCCTCCAGCACCTCGAATCCGACGCTGTGTCCCACGGAGCGCGAGGCGCGCAGCACCAAACCGAGCGCGAGGTCGAAGATGTTGTGGCTGGCGATGCCGAGGTGCAGCGCGTCCGCGTTGCCGGGTTCGGTGCCCGTGTACAGCATGCGCTTGTAGTTTGCGTCGACCTCGGCCTTGCTGGCATAGATCGGTAGCGCCCAGCCCATGCGTGACGACTGCACGCGTTCCGCCGCGAGGTTGGCCCCCTTGACGATGCGCAAACGAAGCGGTGCCCCGCCGCGCCGGCGCCGCTCGACAGCCCAGGCTGTGAGCTCGCGTTGCAGCTCCGCCGAGTCGGGGATGTACGCTTGCAACACCACGCCTGCGCTCAGCTGTTGGAACTCGGCCTCGTCCAGCAAGCGCTGAAACAGCGCCACCGTGAAGCGCAGATCGCGATAAGCCTCCATGTCCAGATACACGAGCTTGGAGCGCGTGGCGGCCGGGCGGGAGCTGGAGTCGGGAGCGAGGTCCGGCGGCGTCGCGACCGAGCTGAGCGCGGCGCGGTAGATTTGCCGCAGCCGCTCGGCGATGCGCTCGCGGCTCTCCTCCCAGGCGAACAGATCGACCTGGCTGAAGATGGAGGATAGCTTGACCGAGATGGTGTCGACGTCGGGGCGCGAGAGCAGCTGGATGTACTCTTGCAGGCGCTGCGCGGCGCGATCTTCACCGAGCACTTCCTCGCCCAGCTGGTTGACATTCACGCGCACTCCCTCGTTACGCCGCTGCGTGAGAAAGCTCGCCAGCGCCTGCGCTTCGAGCGGCAGCACCAGACCCTTCACCTCGCTACGGATGTGCTCCGCGATCAGCTTGCCGGTGAGCCGAGGCACCCAGCCTCCGACCTGAGCGCCGAGCCGCAGCTGCAGCCGTTCGAAAGAGCTCAGGAAGCGCGGTACTCCGAGCTGGGTGATCAGGTATTCCAGCTGCGGCAGCGCGTGGGCCAGAGTCTTGTCGCGTGCCACGCGGTCCGTCAGCAGCACGCTGAGCAGCTGACCGCGAGGGTCGGCGAGCAGCCGCGAAAGGCGGCGCCGCCGCGCGCGCTCTACGCGATCGAGCGAGGCGTTCGCTAGCGCAAACAGGTGCTCGGCCAGCTCCAGCGACGTGGCCGCCGTCTCCGAGCGACAGAGAGCTCGTCCCGAAATCCTGACCAGAAGCTTCTGGGCCGCCTCGAGGGGGCCGACCACCTTGTGTTGCTTGCCCACTATGTTCTGCTTGGACACTCCCTGAGGTTACGGCGCTCCGGCGCCGCGAACCCGTCCAAGCGCTGGGAATTTTGGCCTACTGAAACAAGCCCGAGACGATTCGGTCGATCAGCACGCCGGTCGCAAAGGCAGCCAGCATCTTGAACTTGAACATCGGGTCCTTGCCGGCCGCCTCGCCCGGAGCGGCGGGAAATTCACCGATCTCGGAGGAGATCGCGCTCTCGCCCAGCGCAGTCGAGCCAAGGCCGCTGCCCACGGCAGAGCCCGACAGGACAGCAGAGCCGGACAAGCTCGGCGCGACCGGCGCTTTCAGCTCCGGAGTCAAGCCCTCATCGGGCTCACGGCCCGCAATCTCTGACTGAGCGGTGTCCCGGCCGACAATCTCGGAAAAGAATGCGCTCGAACCGTTGCTCGCACCGGCGCCATGGCTGCCGTTGGTCACGGCCTCGACGACCGGCTCCTGCGCGCGAAACGCGGGCGGAGGCGGCAGCGAGCTCGGCGAGAGCGGAGGCGGAGGGAGCGGCGGTGCGACATGCGTCGCCGCCAGGCGCTCTACACCTGCCTCGCCGTGCATCAGCGGTGGGGGCAGCGCCGCAACACTTGCCGACGTGGCAGCAGAGCCGAGCGCCGCGGAGGAGCCTGCGAAGGATGAGGAGGCTGTGAGGGATGATGAGGCTGTGAGGGATGATGAGGCTGTGAGGGATGACGAGGCTGCGAGGGATGACGAGGCTCCGGAAGAGAAGCCCGTTGCGAGCGCCGCTGGCAACTCGAGCTCGAGCGGCCCCTGATCATTGATGCTGGCTTCGCTGATCGAGACCGTGGCTCCGTCTGTGTCGTCGTCCTCTGGAGAAATGCTGGTGAGCGGAGCCGGCGCTTCGGAGACGCGAGCCATGGGCTTGCCCTCCGTGTCGTCGAGCACGAGCGCCACGAGCTCCCCCTGCTTCTTCACCTCGACGATCGCACCACACACGCGGCACTTGAGCTTGACGTTGCTCTTCTCGGCAATCCGCTCTTCCGGCAGGTTGTAGGCCTTGCCGCAGCTCTGACACGCGAATCTCATGGTTCTTCCCTGAGCTTGTCCGTTTACTGCACATGGCCCGGAAATGTGAGGCCTCAATTGTAGGTTTTTGTAACCTGTGCTCGCGAGAGCGCGTAACCGAGCAGCTGTGAACCTGCTGTAAAATTGCCCAGGGAGTTGGCGTGTGATGCAGTGCTCCGGAGTAGGACGTGAAGTGGGCTCGGTGCAGGAGCACTCGCACGAGCCCCTTCGACTGCTCGCGGCGTCGCTGACGGGCGCTGCGCACGGCGCTAGCCGGCCAGGCGACCCGCGCATTTGTCGGGAAATCTCATTTCTGCCGTGTGGCGCGGGGTGCGGCGAGCTCCCGCACGCGCGGCCCCTTGCCAGCGTCGGGAGTTGAGCGAGAAGGTGGGAAGGGCTTCCCTGTTTTGACGACGCAGCGCACCAACATCGGGGTGTTCGTGGACACCCTCGACCAGGACTATCAACAGCAGATCGTCCTCGGCATCGACGCGGAAGCGAAATCCCTCGAGCTCGATGTCACCTGCTTCGTCGGCGGGCAGCTCGACGCCCCCGACCCAGCGCAGGCTCCCTTGAATGCCGCGTATGCCTTGTGCGTCGCCGAAAGCATCCAGGCGCTGATCGTATTGTCGGGCACGCTCTCCAACTACTCCGGGATGGAAAGGCTGAGCGCGTTCTGCAAACGTTTCATGCACCTGCCAGTGTGCAGCATCGGCGGCAACCTGGCCGGTGCGGTGGAAGTCGCTGTCGACAACCGCGCGGGCGTCCGCCAAGCCCTCACCCATCTCGCGCAGACCTGCGGCCGCCGCCGCATCGCCTTCGTCAAGGGCCCGCGCGGCAACGACGAGGCACAGGAGCGTTTTCAGGTGTACGGCGAGGCGGTCGCCGATCTGAGGCTCGCGAACGAGGCGGACCTGGTCGTCGAAGGCGACTTTCTGGAACCATCGGGCGCGCACGCCGTCAAAGTGCTGCTCGACGACCGGCGCCTCGGCTTCGACGCCTTGATGTGTGCCAGCGACCTGATGGCGATCGGCGCCATGCGGGCGCTCGCCGAACGCAAGGTGGCGGTGCCGCAAAAAGTGGCCGTGGTCGGCTTTGACGACATCCAGTCGGCGCGCTTCGCGGCACCCTCGCTGGCCACGGTGCGCCAGCCGCTCTACGAGCAGGGCCGGCGGGCGCTGCGCGAGGTCGTAGCGCGCATCTCGGAGCAAGATCTTCCCGGCCGTGTCTTTCTCGACGCCACCTTCATCCCGCGGGAATCCTGCGGAGCGCGCTCGCTCTCTGGGACAACCTCGGGTTCGACGCCCATGCTGGCGGAGCCGGAGCTGCTCGAGCCCCTGCGTTTTGAGGAAGCATACCGGCTAGCGCTGCCGCGCATCCTCGCCGACGTGCGTCGGGTAATCGAAGAGGCGGGGTTTGAGTGCGAGCCGACGTTGCCGGACACGCTGCTGGTGCAGGCCGCAACCGACATCCAGGGGCGTCGCCGCGGCCTGTTGCAGGGGCAGAGCTTCGTGTCGTTCCTGGAAGACGTCATGGGGCAGATGGATCGCGGGCCAACAACCGATGTCAGTGCCTGGCAGGAGGTCATCACGGTGATGCGGCGACACTTCTCGCTCTGCCTGCGCCATGATCCGAAGTGGCGGCGCAGCGCCGACGAGATGTGGCATGTGGCGCGCTCCTCGGTGAGCCTGCTCGCGGAGCGCAGCCAAGCGCGGCGCTGGCTAGCGGAGGCGGCGTTGTCACGCAGCCTACGCCTGGCCACGAAGCGCCTCTTGAACGCGCTCGACTGGCCCGAGCTGAGCCGCGTGCTAGCGGACACGTTGACCCAGCTGGAGGTACCGAGTTGCTTCATCGCCTTGTCGAACGGCGCCGGACCGGCTCGGGGTGCCCTGTTGGTCCGACAGGGACAGCTGGAGCTCGATCTGCCCGGGGAGTTCTCCGGGCAGCGACTGCTGCCGGATGGTCTCCTGCACCCCGCTCGACGTGGTACTTGGCTGGTGCAGTCGTTGGTGCTGCGCCAGCGCTTGCTCGGGTACGTGGTGTTCGAAGCAGGACCCCTGGACGGTCGCATCTACGCGTCGCTGCGCGACGGCTTGAGCGCTGCGATCGGGAGCCTGAGGCTGCACGACGCAGCGCACGCCTGACAGCGGCTCGCGTTCGCCAGCGCCTCGCGTTCGACAGCCCCCGCGAGCAGGGCCGCGTGTTCCACTGCACCAGCACCAGGATTGGGCTCAGCGCCAAGGGAAACGGAATCGGCCTGGGAGACCTAACAAAACGGAACCGGACTTTAACTTATGCAGGTCTCAACCCGCATGGTCGCGGTCCGTTCTTCATGGATGCGTGGCAGCCTGGGGTTTGTTTGAGAAGCGAGAGGTAGAATCCCTGCAGCGCGTGGCGAGCGCGCGTACCATGGATGGGTACAAGATTCGCGCCAAACTGGCATTGTCCTTCCCCAAGGCGGTGAACAACGCTGAAGCGGAAGAGATCATGATGCAGTATGCGCGCGCGTTCGCTGCTGCCGTGGAAAGCGAGCTGAGTAACGGTGATCTGCCGTTCGAGGAGCCGGAGCTCTTCAAGCGGCTCACCGATCAAGTGTCGGCACTTCCAAAGAAGAACGTTCGACTGATCGGCCTCCACGTCTGGCACAAGGGCGCGGTCAGCAGCGGCTCCATGCTGGCGGTGAAGCCCGAGGGCAACCCCACCGTGCCGGCGATGCCGGCCGTGTCCCAGACGCGCGAGAGGGCCGTGTCGTCCCCCGGCGCACACACGGCTACCACCGTCAAGCCCGAGGCGCGAACAGCGACCTCCCCGGCGTCCAGCGCGGCACCCGGCCGATCGAGCATGTCTGGCCAGATGACGGCGACGCACCAGCCCGCCGTCGCCCAGAGCGCAGCTCCTCCCACGGCGCGGATGCCCGCAGCAGCGAATCCGGCCGCACGCGTCAGCTCAGCTGCGATTCCAGCTGGTCGTCCTGCGCCCACGCCCGGACTACCTGGCGCCCGACCGACAGCCAGCGCCGCGGGCACTTCGTCCACTCGCTACAGCGCGGGGTCGCCCCGAGCGGCTGCGCCGGAAGGCGCCAGGCCGGCAGCTCCGGCAGTGCCCTCCAGTTCCGCCTCCTCCGCGTCTTTCCCCGC
>Ga0207675_100005597_pt1 | contig 12029 bp, 11 predicted proteins | sample KBSSwiS42_FD_184305 | JGI IMG/M metagenome (GOLD analysis project Ga0207675, IMG submission 184305) | Switchgrass rhizosphere microbial communities from Kellogg Biological Station, Michigan, USA - KBS Switchgrass S4-2 (SPAdes) (version 2) | ecosystem: Host-associated > Plants > Roots >...
CTCCTTCTGCAGCGGGACGCGGACCTTGCCGTCGTCGGTGGGCTGCGCGTCGCGGATCGGCACGACGGTGTGCTTGAGGCCGAACAGGCCCGTCTTCACGGCGGCCCAGGCGGGCTCGCCGGTCTGGCGGTCGAGGAAGATGTCCTCGATCGTCCCGATGGTGTCGCCGTCGGGGTCGAGCATCTTCTTCCCCCGCCAGCTCTGGACGTCTTGGAGATCGGTCACGCGGACCTCCCGAATCGTGGGTTGTGTGTCACTGCCGGTAGGCGGTTGTGGCGGGCTGTCAAGGCATGCTCAGGCCGCGGCGCCCACCGGCTCCCGGGTTTCCGGCGCCTCCGCCTCCGGGTTGCGCCAGGCGACGACGAGCTCGTCGTCCTCGGCGTCGACGGTGATCGTCGCCCCGTCGCGGATGTCGCCTCCGATCAGCGCCCGCGCGATGCGCGTCTCGACCTCGCGCTGGATGAAGCGCCGCAGCGGGCGCGCGCCGTACACCGGGTCGTAGCCCTCGCGCGCGATGAGCGCGCGCGCGGCCTCGGTGACCTCGAGCGTGAGCCGGCGGTCGGCCAGCCGGGAGCGGATCCCGGCGAACTGCAGGTCGACGATCCGCTCGATCTCCTGGAGGGTCAGCGGCTTGAAGAGGACGATCTCGTCGACGCGGTTGAGGAACTCGGGCCGGAATCCGGCACGCAGCTCGGCCATGACCCGGTCGCGCGCGTCCTCGTGGATCTCGCCGCGGTCGTCGATCCCTTCGAGCAGGTGCAGCGAGCCGATGTTCGAGGTCATGATGATCACGGTGTTGCGGAAGTCGACCGTGCGCCCCTGCGCGTCGGTCAGCCGCCCGTCGTCGAGGATCTGCAGCAGCGTGTTGAACACGTCGGCGTGCGCCTTCTCGATCTCGTCGAACAACACGACGCTGTAGGGCTTGCGCCGGACCGCCTCGGTGAGCTGGCCGCCCTCCTCGTAGCCGACGTAGCCGGGGGGCGCGCCCATGAGCCGGCTGACGGTGTGGCGCTCCTGATACTCGCTCATGTCGAGGCGGACGATGTTGTCCTCGGAGTCGAACAGCGCCTGGGCCAGCGCCCGTGAGAGCTCGGTCTTCCCGACGCCGGTCGGCCCCAGGAAGATGAACGACCCGATCGGCCGCCGCGGGTCCTTGATCCCCGCCCGGGCGCGGATGACCGCGTCGGCGACGAGGCGCACGGCCTCGTCCTGGCCGACGACGCGCTCGTGCAGGACCTCGTCCAGGCGCAGCAGCTTCTCGCGCTCGCCCTCCATCAGCCGCGCGACCGGGATGCCGGTCCACCGCGCCACGACCTCCGCGACCTCGTCCTCGGTGACCTCCTCGCGCAGCAGCGCGTCGTGGCTGCGCTTCTCCTCGAGGCGCGCCTCCTCGGAGCGCAGCTGGCGCTCGAGCTCCTGCAGCCGCCCGTAGCGCAGCTCTGCCGCGCGGTTGAGATCGTAGCTGCGCTCGGCCTCGTCGATCTCGCGGCGGACTTGCTCGATCTCCTCACGCAGGGCCTGGAGGCGCTTGATCGCCTGGCGCTCGGCCTCCCACTGCGCGGTCATCGCGTCGGCCTGGGCGCGCAGGTCGCCGAGCTCCCTGCGCAGCGCCTCGAGGCGCTCGCGGCTGGCGGCGTCGGACTCCTTCTGCAGCGCCGCCTCCTCGATCTCGAGCTGCATCACGCGGCGCGTGATCTGGTCGAGCTCCTGGGGCATCGAGTCGATCTCGGTGCGGATCACCGCGCACGCCTCGTCGACGAGGTCGATCGCCTTGTCGGGCAGGAAGCGGTCGGTGATGTAGCGGTGCGAGAGCGTCGCCGCGGCGACGAGCGCGGCGTCCTGGATGCGGACGCCGTGATGGACCTCGAAGCGCTCGCGCAGGCCGCGCAGGATCGAGATCGTGTCCTCGACCGTCGGCTCGTCGACGACGATCGGCTGGAAGCGGCGCTCGAGAGCGGCGTCCTTCTCGATGTGGCGGCGGTACTCGTCGAGCGTCGTCGCGCCGATGCAGTGCAGCTCGCCGCGCGCGAGCATCGGCTTGAGCATGTTGCCGGCGTCCATCGAGCCCTCGGTCGCGCCGGCGCCGACGACGGTGTGCAGCTCGTCGATGAACAGCAGGATCCGGCCCTCGGCCGCCTTGACCTCGCCCAGCACCGCCTGCAGGCGCTCCTCGAACTCGCCGCGGTACTTCGCGCCGGCGACGAGCAGGCCCATGTCGAGGGCGAAGACCGTCCTGTCGCGCAGGCCCTCGGGAACGTCGCCGCGGACGATGCGCTGCGCGAGGCCCTCGACGATCGCGGTCTTGCCGACGCCGGGGTCGCCGACGAGGACGGGGTTGTTCTTCGTCTTGCGCGAGAGGATCTGGACGACCCGCCGGATCTCGGCGTCGCGCCCGATGACCGGGTCCATGCGGCCGACGCGCGCCTCGGTGACGAGGTCGCGGCCGTACTTCTCGAGCGCCTCGTAGGCGACCTCCGGGTTGGCGCTCGTCACACGCTGGCTGCCGCGCACCTGGGTGAGGATCTCGAGGAAGCGCTCGCGCGTGACCCCGTGCTCGCGCAGGATCCGCCCGGCCGCCGCCTGCGATCCGGTGGCGATCATCGCAAGCAGCACGTGCTCCACCGAGACGTACTCGTCCTTCAGGCGCTGGGCCTCCTGTTCGGCGCTGTCGAGGACCTGGTTGAGCGAACGGGCGACGTAGACCTGCCCCGGCGCGGCGCCGGGCCCGCTGACGCGCGGGCGGCCGTCGAGGTGCAGCTCGAGCGCCGCGCGCAGGGCATCGACGCTGACGTCGGCGCGGGCCAGCAGCCGGGGCACCAGCCCGTCGGGCTGGTCGAGCAGCGCCAGCAGCAGATGCTCGGTGTCGACCTCGGTGTGCCCGTAACGCAACGCCTTGGTCTGCGCGTCGTGGAGCGCCTCCTGGGTCTTCTGGGTCAGCTTGTTGGGATCCATGTCATCTCCTCGGGCGTTCGTCGCTCGGCTCGTGCCGGCGCAGCCGCGTTTGCAGGTCGTCGATGCGCGAGAGCAGCTCGCACGCGAGCACGGCTCCCGCGTAGCCGATGCCGAGGTCGCGCCGCAGGCGTTGGGCACAGGCGAGGATCGCGGCGGCGTCGCGCGGGAAGCGCGGCTCGCGGCCCGGACCCGGGACCGGCGCGAGCAGGCCGAGGTCGACGAAGCGCCGCACCACGTCGGGGTGCAGGCCCGCCTCGGCGGCGAGCGCGTCGATGTCGAGCGTGTCGCCCGCCCGTGGGCCGGCGCTCCAGCGCACGAGCGTGACGGTCTTCGTCGGGCTCCGCGTGGCGGCCATGGCTCAGCGCCCCTTCCGCGGGTCGAACCTTGAGACCTTGGCGAGCTGCTCGAAGAGCTCGCGCTCCTTCTTGGTGGGCTTCTTGGGGACCATGATCTTCACGACCGCGTAGAGGTCGCCCGTGCCGGCGGCCGGGTCCGGGAAGCCCTGGCCGCGCAGGCGCAGCCTCCGCCCGCTCGACGAGCCGGGCGGCACCTTCACGCGTGCCGTGCCGTCGAGCGTCGGCGTCTGCACATCGGCGCCGAGCGCGGCCTCCCAGGGCGCGACGGGCAGGTCGACGTAGAGGTCGCGCCCGTCCAGGCGGAACCGCGGATGCGGGCGGATGCGCACCCGCAGGAACAGGTCGCCCGTCGGGCCGCCGCCGGCGCCCGGGCCGCCCTCGCCCGCGAGCCGGATGCGCCGGCCGTCGCGGACGCCGGGCGGGATCTCGACCTCGAAGTCGCGTCCGTCACCGAGCGAGATGCGCCGCCTGCCGCCGCGGGCGGCCTCCTCGAGCGTGAGCTCGAGCTCGGCCTCCTGGTCGGCGCCCCGCATGGCGAAGCCGTCGACGCCGCCGCCACGGCGCGCGCGCCCGCCCCGGGCGCCGCCGCCGAACAGGCCCTCGAAGATGTCGTCGAGGCCGCCCTCGCCGAACTCGACGCGGACATCCTCATAGCCGCGCCCGTCGCCGAAGCCCTCGAACCCGCCGCCGGGGCCCGGCCGCGACCGCGTCCCGCGCCCGGCGCGCTCGGCCTCCTGCGCCGCACGCCAGTTCGCGCCGTAGCGGTCGTACTGCGCGCGTTTCTCGGGATCGCGCAGGACCTCGTAGGCCGCGGAGACCTCCTTGAAGCGGTCCTCCGCGCCGGGCTCCTTGTTGACGTCGGGGTGGTACTGGCGCGCCAGGCGACGGTAGGCGCGGCGGATGTCGTCCTCGCTCGCCCCGCGGGAGACGCCGAGGGCCTCGTAGTGGTCGCGCGAGCCGACGGCGGCCATCAGCCGCTGGTCTGCGGGCGGCGCGCGACGGCGACCTGGGCGGGCCGCAGCACGCGCCCATCGACCGCGTAGCCCGCCCGGATCACGTCGACGACGGTGTTCTCGGGCGCATCGGTCGTCACGCGGACCTCGACGGCGTCGTGGCGCTCGGGGTCGAACGGCTCCCCGGCCTCCCCGATCCGCTGCACCCCGCGGCGGGCGAGCAGGCCCTCGATCTGGTCGAGCAGCGCGCGCATCCCCTGGCCGAGCGGGCCGTCGGGATCCATCCGCGCCGCGCGTTCGACGGTGTCGACGGCCTCGAGCCACTCGCGCAGCAGCGCGTCGCGCCCCTCCTCGACCCGGCGCTCCACCTCGCGGGCGGAGCGCTTGCGGTAGTTGTCGAGGTCGGCGAGGGCACGCTTGTAGCGGTCCTCCAGGCGTGCGATCTCGGCCTCGTGCTCGGCCTGTGACCGCTCGCGGCGCTCGGGCGCCTCGGCTTCCTCGACCGGCGCGGCGGACGCCGTGTCCTGGCGGTCAGTCCCGGGTGAACTCGGCATCGACGACCTCCTCGTCGTCGCTCTGGGCGGCCGCGCCCGCGCCGGCGCCGTTTCCGTCGCCGGCGGGCTGCGCGGCCGCGGCGCTCGCGGGCAGCGCGGACATCAGCTGCTGCAGGTCGGCGATCAGCGGGCGGACACGGTCGAGACCGGCCTGCTCGGAGATCGCCTGGCGGGCGTCGGCGACGACCTGCTCGGCGCGGGCCTTCTCGTGCACGGGCAGGCGGTCCTGCATCTCGGCCACGAGCTGCTCGACGCGGTAGGCGAGCATGTCGAGCTCGTTGCGCGCGTCGATCTCCTCGCGCCGGCGGCGGTCCTCGGCCGCGTGCTGCTCGGCATCCCGGATCATCTGCTCGATGTCGGTCTGATCGAGGTTCGTCGTCTCGGTGATCGTGACCTGCTGCTCGGCGCCCGTGTCCTTGTCGCGCGCGGAGACGTTGAGGATCCCGTTGGCGTCGACGTCGAAGGTGACCTCGATCTGCGGCGTGCCGCGCGGGGCCGGCCGGATCCCCTCCAGGCGGAAGCGCGCGAGCTGGCGGTTGTCGGCGGCGAGCTCGCGTTCGCCCTGCAGCACGACGATGTCCACCGCGGTCTGGTTGTCCTCGGCGGTCGAGAACACCTCCGTGCGCCGGGCGGGGATGGTCGTGTTGCGCTCGATGACCTTGGTCATCACGCCGCCCATGGTCTCCAGGCCCAGCGACAGGGGGATCACGTCGAGGAGCACGACGTCCTCGACCTCGCCCTTGAGGACGCCGGCCTGCAGCGCGGCGCCGATCGCGACGACCTCGTCGGGGTTGACCGTCATGTTCGGGTCCTTGCCGCCGGTCAGCCGGCGCACGAGCTCCTGGACGGCCGGGATGCGGGTCGAGCCCCCGACGAGGATCACCTCGTCGATGTCGTCCGCCGTCAGCTTGGCGTCCGAGAGTGCCTGCTCGACGGGCCCCCGGCAGCGCTCGATCAGGTCGGCCGTGAGCTGCTCGAACCGCGAGCGCTGCAGCGTCAGGTTCAGGTGCTTGGGCCCGGCCGCGTCGGCGGTGATGAACGGCAGGTTGATCTGCGTCGTGGTGGTCGTGGACAGTTCGACCTTCGCGCGCTCGGCCGCCTCGTACAGGCGCTGGAGCGCCTGCGGGTCCTGGCGCAGGTCGATCCCCTGGTCGCGCTTGAACTCGTCGGCGAGCCAGTCGACGATGCGCTTGTCGAAGTCGTCGCCGCCGAGATGGCCGTCGCCGCTCGTCGAGCGCACCTCGACCACGCCGTCGCCGACGTCGAGGATCGAGACGTCGAACGTGCCGCCGCCGAGGTCGAAGACGAGGACCGTCTCCGAGCCCTTCTTGTCGAGGCCGTAGGCGAGCGCGGCGGCCGTCGGCTCGTTGATGATCCGCAGGACCTCGAGGCCGGCGATCTTGCCGGCGTCCTTCGTCGCCTGCCGCTGGGCGTCGTTGAAGTACGCGGGCACCGTGATCACGGCCTCGGTGACGCGCTCTCCGAGGAACTTGCCGGCGTCCTCGGCCAGCTTGCGCAGGATCAGCGCGGAGATCTCCTCGGGCGCGTAGGGCTTGCCGCGGACCTCGAAGCGGACCGCGTCGTTCTCGCCGCGGGCAACCTTGTAGGAGACGATCTTCGCCTCCTCGTCGACCTCGCCCCACTTGCGGCCGATGAAGCGCTTGACCGAGTACAGCGTCGCCTCGGGGTTGAGGATCGCCTGACGCTTGGCGACCTGGCCCACGAGCCGCTGTCCGTCGTCGGTGAACGCGACGACGGACGGGGTCGTTCGGCTGCCCTCCGCGTTGGGGATGACCTCCGCCTTCCCGCCCTCCATCACCGCCGCGACGACCGAGTTCGTCGTTCCGAGGTCGATGCCGACCGCCTTCGCCATGTCCGCTCCTCTCAGCTCCGGTGTCCGTTCAGTGGCGGAGGTAGGGCGCCGGGGCGAGGCGTCAAGTCGTCGCGGTTCGCGGCCGGAGGTCGCCTTGACGGCGCCCGTCGCGGACCTACCGACTGCGCCGTTCCCCGACCGAGAAGGAGCAACACGACATGGCAACGATGGAGCCCTTCGCCCCGTGGCTGCGCGACCTGAACCGGTTCGTCGCGGGTGAGAGCGCCCCCGCCGCCTTCGTCCCGCCGGCCGACGTGATCGTCAGCGACGACGGCGTGAAGGTCCACATGGACGTCCCCGGCCTGCGCACCGACGACCTCGAGATCCAGCTCGAGAACGACACGCTCACCGTCCGCGGCGAGCGGCCCTTCCCGTATCAGTCCCAGGGCAACGGCGACCGGCGCGTCTGGCGTCACCTCGAGCGACGCTTCGGTCGCTTCGAGCGCTCCCTGCGCGTCCCGGGCGGACTCGACCCGAACTCCGTCGAGGCCCTGCTGGCCGACGGCGTCCTGACCCTGAAGGTCCCGCGGCCCGAGGCCCTCAAGCCGCACCGCGTGGAGATCCGCGCGGACGCGGCCGGCGAGCAGGCCGAGGGCCGCCGCGAGATCGAAGGCTCGGCGACCGCGGCATGACCGCGGCCGGCGCCATGGCCTCCGCCGCCTCCACGATCGTCACCTGCGAGCACTGCGGAACCCGCAACCGCGTCGCCGTCGCGGCGGAGGGCATCCCGCGCTGCGGGAACTGCCATCGGCCGCTGCCGTGGATCGTCGACGCGGACGGCGAGACGTTCGATGCGGCGATCCGGGCCACCATCCCGGTCGTCGTCGACTTCTGGGCGCCGTGGTGCGGGCCGTGCCGGATGGTCTCCCCGGTCGTCGAGCGCGTGGGGCGCTCGATGGCCGGGCGCCTGAAGGTGGTCAAGCTCAACACCGACGAGGCCCCGGACGTCGCGGCGCGCTACGACGTCCAGGGGATCCCGCTGCTCGTCCTCATCGAGGGCGGCAACGAGGTCGACCGGCTCGTCGGCGCGATTCCCGAGGCGCAGTTCCGCCGGTGGGTCGAGCAGCACGTGCCCGACACGACCGGCGCCGAGGCGCGCTGACTCTCCTCTCACGCGCGTCGCAGCGACGCCCCGCCCGGCTCGTCCGCCGGGCGGGGCGGTCGCGTTCACGGGGCGGTGGCGAGCGCGGGCCTTGCGATCCGTCCGGCGCGACCTACCACCGCGCTCGATGATCCCGGTCCAGATCCATTCGGACAGGCGCGTCACGCGGCGCGATCTCGACGCCGCGCGCCGCGCGATGGCCGGTCTCGACCGCTACGTCGACCGGCCGCTCTTCGGCGCCCGGCTGACGGTGCGCCGCGGCGGCGCGACGGCGCCCTACGTCGTCGACGCAACGGTGCGCCTCGACGGTCGGCTGCTGGCCGCGCATGCCGTCGGGCGCGCTCCCACCCAGGCGGCGGGCGAGGCCGCAGACCGGCTGCGCCTCCAACTGCTGCGGACGGTCGAGGCGGAGGTCGCTCGGCGCAAGGCGCCGCGCTTCTCCCGGGCCGCGCCGCCGGGGCCGTCGTACCCGGAGTGGGTGGCGCGATCGAAGGCGCCGGAGCGGCGCGCCGTCGTGCGCCGGCGCACCTATGTCGACGTCCTGCTGCCGACGTTCGACGCGATCGACGAGCTGCTCGGCCTCGGCGTCCTCTTCATCCTGTTCCGCCACGCCCGCACCGGCGAGGCGGTCGTCCTGCACCGGCGCGACGACCGGCGCCTCGGCCTGCTGTTCCCGCAGGGGAGCGTCCTGGCGGACGAGGACGACGACGTCGTCGTGGCCACGCCGAGCCGGTACGACGCCCCGATGCCCCTGTCCGCGGCGCGCGCGGAGATGGACCTCGTCAACCACCGTTTCCTGTACTTCGGCGACGCCGACGACGACGGGCGCGGCAAGGTCATCTACCTGCGCCGCGACGGCGACTACGGCCTGGTGGAGGCCGCGTGACCGGCGGCCTGGTGACCGACGACGAGGTCGCCCGGGAGCTCGCCGGGCATCCGGGATGGCGGCGGGCCGGCCGGACCCTCGTGCGCACCACGCGCATGCGGGACTTCGAAGACGCGCTCGCATTCGTCGAGCGCGTCGGCGCGACGGCCGTCGACTACGGGCGCCGCCCGGACATGTGCATCACCGAGAACAACCGCGTGCAGCTGACGATCGCGAACCTCCATCACGCCGGCTTCACGCTCGCCGAGCTGCGCCTGGCCCGCAAGGTCGACGCGATCCTCGATGAGCACCATCCGGACGCCACGTCCGTCTAGCGGCCCGTCGAGCGGCGTGCAGCCGGCCGCGGCGCCGCTCCCCGCTGACCCGACGAACCTCGCGATCTTCGGGGCGACCGGCGACCTCGCGAACCGCAAGCTGCTGCCGGCGCTCTACAACCTCGCGCACGACGGCGCGCTGCCCGAGCGCTTCAACCTCGTCGGGATCTCGCGGAGCGAGATGACCGACGAGGAGTTCCGCGAACTCGCGATGAACGCCGTGAAGCAGTACTCGCGCCGCCCGCCGGACGAGAACGTCATGCGCCGTGTGTTCGAGAGCGCGCGGTACGTGCCGGGCACGTTCGACCAACCCGAGCTGTACGAGAACCTCGGGAAGGCGCTGCGGCGCTTCGACGAGGACGCCGACGAGCGGCTGAACCGCTGCTTCTACCTCTCGACCGCGCCCGCGTTCTTCCCCGTGATCGTCGGCAAGCTCGGCGAGCAGGGCCTCGACCGGGTCGAGGGCGCCGACGTGCGGGTGATCATCGAGAAGCCGTTCGGGGCGACCTTGGCGGAGGCCGTCGAGCTCAACCGGCAGGTCCTGTCGGTCTTCGACGAGCAGCAGGTCTTCCGCATCGACCACGACCTCGGCAAGGAGACCGTCCAGAACATCCTGGCGTTCCGTTTCGCCAACGGGATGTTCGAGCCGCTGTGGAACCGCAACTACATCGACAACATCCAGATCACCGCCGCCGAGGACCTCGGCATCGGCACGCGCGCCGGCTACTACGACTCCGCCGGGGCGATGCGGGACCTGATCCAGAACCACATGCTCCAGCTCCTCTGCCACGTGGCGATGGAGCCGCCGGTCAACTTCACCGCCGACGAGGTGCGCAACGAGAAGGTCAAGGTGCTCCATGCGATCCCCGAGCCGTCCCCGGACGACGTCGGGGGACTCGCCGTGCGCGCGCAGTACACCGCGGGCACGTCGGGCGGCGAGGACGTCGCCGGCTACCGCGAGGAGGAGGGCGTCCCGGCGGACTCGCACACCGAGACCTACGCCGCGATCCGCCTCGAGGTCGACAACTGGCGCTGGGCGGGCGTCCCGTTCTACCTGCGCACCGGCAAGCGCCTCGCCCGCAAGGTCACCGAGATCGCGATCACGCTGCGGCCGGTCCCCCACCTCGGCTTCACGATGGACGGCTCGGTCGGCGTCAAGCCCAACCAGCTCGTGATGACGCTGCAGCCGAACGAGGGCGTGTCGCTGCAGCTCGCGGCGAAGATCCCCGGCACGCGCATGCGGATCACCCCGGTGAACATGGAGTTCCTCTACGGGACGTCGTTCATGTCGCAGTCGCCCGAGGCCTACGAACGGCTGATCCTCGACGCGATGCGCGGCGACGCCACGCTCTTCACCCGCAACGACGAGGTCGAGGCCCAGTGGCGGATCATCGACCCGGTCGTCCACGAGTGGGTGCAGAGCGCCGCCGGCGTCGGCGAGTACCCGGCCGGCTCGCAGGGGCCGGCGGACGCCGACCGGCTCCTCGTCGGCGACGACGTCTGGCGATCGATCTGAGGGAGCCGGGGACGCGGTGGCATGCCCGGAGTGAGCGACAGCGTCTGGAGCGCCCAGGGGACCACCCCTGGGGACATCGAAGCCGCGCTCCGGGCGATGCTCAAGGAGCGCCACACCGAGAACGCGAGCTACGTCCCCGCGCGCACGCTCAACCTCGTCTGCGTCGTCGACAAGCAGTGGAGCGGCGAGATCGCCAACCGCCTGCGGTTGGTCGGGCGCTCGCACGCGGGGCGCACGATCGTGTGCGCGGTCGAGCCGCGGCGGCGCTCGATCGACGCCGTCGCGACGATCGCCTCCGACGTGCACCCGCGGCCGGGCGAGTTCGCGCTGCTGCGCGAGACGGTGATCGTCGACGTCGGCGAGCAGCACCTCGCGCACATCGACACGATCGTCGACCCGCTCGTCGTGACCGACCTGCCGACCGTCGTCTGGGCACCGCATGGGCACACACAGGCGGTCGAGGCGCTGCTCTCGCTCGCCCAGGTCGTGCTGCTCGACTCCGTCGACGAGCCGGACATGCGCGACGCCGTCAACCGGGCGAGGACGCTCCTGCGCGACGCCTACGTCGTCGACCTCGCGTGGCTGCGCTCGACGCCGTGGCGCGAGCGCGTGGCGGCGACGTTCGACCCGCCCCACCTGCGGCCCGACCTGCGGACGATCAGCGCCGTCACCGTCCGCCACCACCCCGAGTCGGCGGTCGCGGGGGTGCTGCTCATGGGCTGGCTGGCGTCGCGGCTGGACTGGCAGCTCAGCCCGCTGATCGCGCGCGACGGCACGCTCGTCGGCTCCGCCCACGCGCGCCGCCAGGACGTCAGGCTGACGCTCGAGCCCGCGAACGACCTCATGGTCCGCGGCCTCGCGGGCGTGACGCTCGAGACCGCCTCCGGGCGCCACTTCGACCTCGACCGCGGGCCGGGCGGCCTGCAGGCCTACTACCGCAACGCCAAGGGCCAGGAGCGCCGCTGGGTCGTGCTCGGCGCCTCGCGCGGCGAGGCCGGGATCCTCGGCGAGGGGATCCGCCAGGCGCTGCTGCGCGACCCGACGTACGCGCCCTCGCTCGAGGCCGCCTGCGCGGTCGTCGGCTGACGCCGGCGCCGCCGTGTCCGCCGCCGAGGTCCTCGCCGCGCTGTCCGACCCGGCGCGGCTGGCGATGCTCGGGCGCATCGCCGCGGCGGGCGCCGCCGGCTGCGACCTCGACGCCGCGGCGGCCGGCGCGCCGCCGCGCGACGCGCGCCGCCAGATCGCCCGCCTCACGGCCGCCGGGCTCGTCGCCTCCGACGGCGCCCGCCTCGTCGCGCGGATCGACGCCATCCGGGCCGCGCTCGAGGAGGTCGCGCCGGCCGGGGACGAGGGCGGGGCCGCGGCCGCCGACGCCCGCGTGCGCGCGCTGTTCCGCCGCGGGCGGATCGTCGCGATCCCGCGCACGCCGGAGCTGCGGCTCTCCCTGCTGCGCCACCTCGCCGGCCGCTTCGAGCGGGGCCGCACCTACCGCGAGCCCGAGGTCAACGCGGTGCTGCACGAGG
>Ga0207675_100005598_pt1 | contig 12028 bp, 12 predicted proteins | sample KBSSwiS42_FD_184305 | JGI IMG/M metagenome (GOLD analysis project Ga0207675, IMG submission 184305) | Switchgrass rhizosphere microbial communities from Kellogg Biological Station, Michigan, USA - KBS Switchgrass S4-2 (SPAdes) (version 2) | ecosystem: Host-associated > Plants > Roots >...
GTCCCGATCACGCCGCCGAGCACCTGGGCGAGCGAGCCGATCGTGGCACTCACCGCGGTGCCCGCCGCGATGGCGCCGACCATGCGAAGGACGCCGCCGACGCTCTCGAGCGGCGGGCCTCCGCGGGCGACTCGGCGGAGCAGCACCGCCACCACGAGCACCTCGAGGACGTTCCCGCACGTCTGCCCGAGGGCCGAGCCGAGCGGAAGGACCTGGTAGTCGTTGGCGAGCAGGTCGCCGATCAGGACGCCGGGCCACAGGTTGATGCCGCCGAGGTAGAGGGCGGCGATGCCGACGCCGACCGGCAGCCACACGATCGCGGCGACGGGCCCGGCGACCTCGAGCTCGTACCCGATCTGCGCCGCCGCGTAGTAGGCCACGGCGAGCAGCGCGACGGTCAGCGGATAGCGCCCACGTGGAGTCCAGACGCGGGCCGGGGCGCGCGAAGGCCTGGCCGCAGGGGCAAGCGCACCGGACATCCGTGGAACAACGTTCGCACATCGCGCGCCCGGGATGTGACAATGGCGCAAACGGACGCAAGCGTCGGCCCGGTGACGTTGAAGCTGGGGACGGCGAGAACGGGCGTATGGCTATCCTCGGCGCCGGCGACCCTTACTCGCGAGCCATCGCTGGTGCCCCCCGTCCCCACCCGGCCGTCCCCGATCCGCGTCGCGGTGGCGGACGACTCGTTCCTGATGCGCGACGCGGTGACGCAGGTGCTCGAGCGCCACGGGAGCGTGGAGATCGTGGCGTCCTGCCCGGACGGCGACTCGCTGCTCGCGGCGGTCGAGCGCGAGCGGCCGCACGTCGTGGTGACCGACGTCCGCATGCCGCCGTCGGGCGACGACGAGGGGATCCGCATCGCGCAGCACCTGCGCGAGCGGAAGCCGGAGATCGGCGTCGTCGTCCTGAGCCAGTACGCCGAGCCGCGCTACGGCGCGGCGCTGCTCGCGCACGGCGGCGAGGGGCGGGCCTACCTGCTCAAGGACAGGGTCTCCGACGGGGGCGAGCTGCACTTCGCCGTGGAGATCGTCGCGCGCGGCGGCTCCATGGTGGACCCGGCGATTCTGCGCCTGCTCCTCGCCACCGAGCAGCAGCGTCCGGTGTCGCCGCTCCTCGACCTCACCACGCGCGAACGCGAGGTCCTCGCCGCGATGGCCTCGGGCAAGAGCAACGCCGCGATCGCGGACGACCTCGTGCTCACCAAGCGCGCCGTGGAGAAGCACGTCGGCGCGATCTTCCACAAGCTCGGGCTGCCCGACGAGGAGCAGGTGAGCCGTCGCGTGGCCGCGGTCCTCGTCTTTCTCGCCGACGGTCGCGAGTAGCGGGCGACGCAATCACCCCTCCGGGGTGACGAGGGCTCACCCGCCCGGCTCGGAGGATCCGCTGGTGTCGGCCGCCGGGACACGCTACGAGATCCGGGTCCGCGGGCGCGTGAGCGACGCAACGCTCGCGCGGCTGGAGGGCATGGAGGCCGAGGAGGCGACGGCCGAGACGGTGCTCCACGGACCCGTCGCCGACCAGGCGCGCCTGCACGGGCTGCTCGATCGCATCCAGTCGCTGGGGCTCGAGCTGATCGAGGTGCGCCGGCTGCCCTAAGCGCTGAGCCACCGACTCCCGCGCCGGCGTCGACCGCCGGCCGGCCCCGTGCCCACCCCCCACGCGGGCGGGCGTGGGCGCCCGTGCCGCTCGCAAGCGCTCACCATTGCCCGGCGCGCCGGGGATCGGTGAGGTAGGGGCGTGAGCCCGACGGCTGCCGCACACCCGTATGTCCTGCCCCTGCCCGCCGCCGCGATCGAGCGCCCGCGCCTCAGCGCAGCGCTCGACGCCTCGCGGGAGGCGGCGTTCACCCTCGTCGTCGCGCCCCCCGGCTGGGGGAAGAGCGTGGCCCTGGGCAGCTGGGCAGCGGGGTGCGGCGCCGCCTGGCTCACGCTGAGCCGGTGGCACAGCGACGCCCCGCGGTTGTGGACCGATGTGCTCGCGGCGCTCCGGCGCAGCGACGCGCCGGTCGACGGCCTCGACGACCCGTCGGGCGCGCTCGACGACGACTTCCCGCTGCGGCTCGCCGACGCGCTGGCCGATGCGCCCGAGCGGCCCACGCTCGTGCTCGACGACCTCCACCTGCTCCGCGGCCCGGGCCTCGCCTCCCTCGCGCAACTGGTCGCCGACGGCGCCGGCGCGCTGCACGTCGTCGCGGCCACGCGCGCCGATCCCGAGCTGCCGCTCGAGCGCCTGCGGCTCGCGGGCCGGCTCGGGGAGCTGCGGGCGCGCGACCTCGCCTTCACGTGCGACGAGGCGACCGCGCTCTTCGAGGCGCTCGACGTCGCGCTGCGGCCGGATCAGGTGCGGCGGCTGCTCGAGCGGACCGAGGGCTGGGCGGCCGGCCTGCGGCTGGCGGGCCTCTCGCTGCTGGCCGAGCCCGACCCGGAGGCGTTCGTGTCGGACTTCGCGGGCGACGACCGCGCCATCGCCGACTACCTGACGGGCGAGGTGCTCACGGGCCTGCCGCCGGCCACCCGCGAGCTGCTGCTGCGGACGAGCATCGCCGAGCGCGTGTGCGGCGGGCTCGCGGACGCCCTGACCGGCGGGTCGGGCGGGGCGCTCGTGCTCGAGCAGCTCGAGCGGGCGGGCATGTTCGTCGTGCCGCTCGACCGCCACCGGGAGTGGTTCCGCTACCACGGGCTGTTCGGGGAGCTGCTGCTCGCGCGCCTGCGCGTGGAGCGCCCCGGCCTGGAGCCCGAGCTGCACGCCCGCGCCGCGCGCTGGCTGGCCGCTGCGGGGCTGGGCCGCGAGGCAATCCCCCACGCGCTCGCGGCCACCGGCCCCGAGGGCGCGTCGGCGCTGCTCGCCGACCACTGGCTCGAGCTGCTGCTCGACGGCCAGGATCCGGAGGCGGTGATCGCCGCCGCGGGGCGGCCCGGCGGTGACGAGCGGCTCGCGGTGGCGGCCGCGTCGGCGTGCCTCACGCTCGGCGACACCGCCGCGGCCGAGGCGCGGCTCGCGGAGGTGGCAGAGGGCGGCGGCAGCGCCGAGCGGCTCGCCGCGCTCCTGCGGGCCCGCGCGCGCGGCGACCTCCCGGCCGCCCGCGCGGCGGCCGGCGCGTTCGTCCACGACGGCGGCGCCGGCCGGGCGGGCGACGCCGAGCGCGCGCTCGCCCTCTTCCACCTCGGCACCGCGGAGTTCGCGGGCGGGCGGCTCGAGGCCGCTGCCGAGCAGCTCGCCGCGGCCGCGGCGATCGCGGTGGAGGGCGGCCGCGAGTGGCTCCTGCTCGGCTGTCTCGGGCGCGGCGCCGCGCTGGAGCTCGCGGAGGGCGGGCTGCGGCGGGCCGAGCGCGACGCGCGGGCGGCGCTCGCCCTCGCGGAGTCCCGCGGCTGGCACCGGACCGCGCCCGCGGCGTGGGCCTACGCGGCGCTCGCGGCGGCCCACTGGCACCGCGACGAGCTCGACGACGCCGAGCGCCGGACCGACGCCGCGGCGGCCGCCGCCTACGCGGCGCGCGAGGAGCCGGCGGTGCTGGCCACACGAGCACTGCGCGCCCACCTCGCCGCGGCGCGCGGCGACGTCGAGCGCGCGCGCGGGCTCCTGCACGGGGTGCACGAGGCGCTGCCCGGCGCCGGGCCGGTCGCGGTGCGCTGGCTGGACGCGCTCGGCCCGGCGCCGTGGGCGCCGTCGGTCGCGGGCGGGCCGATCGCCGACGCGGCGGACCGCCTCGCCCGCGGCGACCCGCTCGCCGCGCTCCACCGCGTGGACGGCCTGCCGGAGGGCGACCCATCGCTCCATCCCGTGCTGCGCCTCCACGCCTGGCTGATCGACGCCCTCGCCCGCCACGGCCTCGGGCAGACCGAGGCCGCGTCGCGCTCCCTCGAGCGGGCGCTGGCGATCGCCGAGAGCGAGGGCTACCGCCGCCCGTTCGTCGGCACCCTGCCCGTGCGCCGCCTGCTCGAGCGCCAGCTCGCGCGGCCGACGGCCTACGGCCCGCTCGTCGCGGAGCTGCTCGACGCGCTCGCGCGCGAGGGCGGCGCGCCGCCCGGACTGCTCGACCCGCTGAGCGAGCGCGAGCGGGGGGTTCTGCGGCTCCTCCCGACGCTGCTCTCCTATCCGGAGATCGCCGCCGAGCTGTTCGTCTCCGTCAACACGGTCAAGACCCACGTGAAGACGATCTACCGCAAGCTCGACGTGACGAGCCGGCGCGACGCGGTCACGCGTGCGCGGGAGCTGCGGCTGATCTGACGCTCCCGGCGGCGGCGCTGTCAGGCCGCCACGGCCGGCGGAGGAGCGGCCGCCGCGGACGCCGACGCGGCCCGCCGCAGGCCGATGCCCTGCACGACGGAGACGACGCCCCGCACGAGGAAGCCGAGCCCGATGAGCACGGCGAGCGTGGCGAGGCTCAGCTTCGGCAGGGCGAGGATCAGGATGCCGAAGATCATGTCGGCGATCGCGGCCAGCAGCAGGATGCCGCGGCCCTCGGTCGTCGTGGCCGCTCGCACGAGATCCACCACGCCGTGCACCACGAACCAGATGCCGACCACGATCAGGACGGCGAGCAGGGTCTCGCCGGGCCGGCGGATCACGGCGATCCCGGCGACGATGCCGAGCAGCCCCATGACCGCAGCCAGGGCGCGTACCGTCGAGTCGCGCTCGGCGCCGAACGCGCCGACGAGGCTCGCGATCCCCAGGATCATCAGGTTGATGCCCGCGATGAGCGCGAGCGCGAGCAGCGTGATGTCCGGGTAGGCGACCGCGAGGACGCCGGCGATCACGCCCAGCACCCCCATCGCGACCAGCATCGAGCCATAGCGCCTGGCGTCACCGAACGGCTCCGTCGCGGCGGGCGAGGTGGCGGTCATCGTCACAGGGTCGGCCCCCGCGGGGTGAGGCGGCCTCACTCGCGCCGGGTGATCCGGGCGGGCAGCTCGGCCGAGCCGCCCGGGGCCAGCACGACCACGCGGACCTCCGGCGCGAGCTCCGCGGCATTGGCGGCGAACGCATCCGGCGGGGCGATGTCGGGCCCGCGACCGCGCAGGCTCGCCGGCGCGTAGGTCCCCCAGTGGATCGGCACCGCAAGGGTCGGCCGCAGCAGCACGAGGGCCTCCGCCGCCTGGCGCGGATCCATGTGGCCGGGGCCGAGCCGAGGGCCCCAGCCCGCGACGGGCAGCAGCGCCGCGTCGAGGGCGTCGTCGATCTCCGCCATGCCCGCGAAGCGCTCCGTGTCGCCCGCGAAGTACACGCGCTGGGAGCCGGCCACGACGAAGCCCACGGCGTCCACCGCCGCCCCGAGCGGGACGCGCCGGCCGTCGTGGGCGGCCGGGACGGCACGCACGCGCACGCCGGCGACGTCGAGCTCGTCGCCCGGCGCGAGCTCGTGCACCGTCCGGCCGCTCCGGCGGAGCGCGCGCGCGGCGCCCGGCGCGGCGAGCACGGGCGCCGCCGGATCGAGCCGCCGGATCGAGGGCAGGTGGAGATGGTCGTGGTGCGCGTGGGAGACGAGGATCGCGTCGAGCCGCCCCGGATCCGCCGGCACCGGCGTCAGGCGGCGCAGGTGGCCGACGCGCGGGCGCAGGACGGGGTCGGTGAGCAGCCGCGCGCCGTCGACCTCGAGCAGCGCCGTGGCGTGCCCGAGCCAGGTGACGCGACCGGCCGGGTCCATGATCCGATCCTGGCACCGGCCGGCACGCGGCGCCTCATACGGCATGGGTGATCCGCGCGGAGCGGTCAGGGGCCCGCGGCTCCGTGCGCCCGGCCGCGGGCGGACCGGAGCCCCGGGTGGGATTCACCCGGCGCGGGTGATTGCCCGCTCACCCCTCGCGCCCGGACGATGGGCTGCCACCCCCGAGACTGGAGGTCCACCGTGTCCGCGACGCAGCTGCTCGTCTACGGCTTCGGTCCGGGCGTGGAGTACGAGGGTCGGCTCGTCGGGGCCCTCGAGCGGATCGAGGCCTCCGGCACCCTGCGCGTCCGCGACGTGCTCTTCGTGGCGAAGGATCCCGAGTCCGGCGAGGTCGAGGCGATCAGCCTCAAGGGCAGCTCGGCGGGCGGGATGGTGGCACCGCTCGTCGGGTTCCGGCTCGACGTGGCCGAGCGGCGCCGGGCGACGCGGCGCGCCATGGCCGGCAACCGGCCCGGTGCCCTTCCACCCGACGCGATGCGGGAGATCGGCGCCGCGCTGGAGCCCGGCGCCGCGCTCGCCGCGGTGCTCGTCGACCATGTGTGGGCGGAGGCGTTCGACGACGCGGTGGGCCGCATGGGCGGCGTGCAGCTCGCGCTCGGGTTCGTCGAGGCCGACGGGCTGGCGGACGTCGCCCCGACGCTCGTCGCGGCGGTCGCCCCGCAGCCGCCGCGCTAGCGGCGGCGGGAGGCGCGGCGCGCACGCCGCCGGCGCGCGCATCATCCGATCCAGATGACGCGCCGGCGCTCGTCGCGGCCTAGCGTCGTCCTCGACCGCACTTCTGGGACGGAGGACCCCCCCATGGCAGAGCTGATCGCGATCGGCTACACCGACACCGTGACGGCGCACGCCGCCGCGGACGAAGCGGAGCGGCTCGCCGAGGACCTGGTCCTCCAGCCCGACGCGATCGCGGTGATCGTGCGCAAGCCGGACGGCAGGTACAAGGTCACCACGAACCATCATGTCGTCGGTCAGGGCACGACGTGGGGCATGTTCTGGGGCTTCCTGTTCGGGCTGCTGTTCTTCGTCCCCGTGCTCGGCATGGCCGTGGGCGCCGGCATGGGCGCGCTGATGGGGAAGCTCACCAGGATCGGGATCGACAAGGAGTTCGAGTCCCGCGTGCGCGACATGCTGCAGCCCGGTACCTCGGCGCTCTTCCTGATCGTCGAGCAGGTCACGCCCGACAAAGCCGTCGAGGCGCTCTCCCGCTACGGCGGCACCGTGCTGAAGACGTCGCTGTCCGCCGAAGCGGAGAAGGAGCTCCAGGAGGCGCTCCACGCCGAGGCGCAGCCGGCCTAGCGGTACGCCCCCCGCACGCGCCGCGGCTCCGGCCGGAGCCGCGGCGCGGGTCGGCTTCCTGATCGCTTCGGGTTTGTGCCGCGGGACCGCGGGGGAGGTCTCGGACATGGCTGGCCCGGGCGTGCCATCGGCAAGCCGCCTCCGTCGCTTCCGTCGCGACGTCCTCGTCGCGGGCGCGCTGACGGCGGTCACCGCGGCGATCTGCGCGAGCCTGCTGGCCGTCGCCGTGCTGGTGCCCGCGCCGGCCGCAGTGCTGCCCTTGGTGGCCATCGTCGCCCTCGGCTGCCCGATGTTCGCCGTGTGGGAGCTCGCCCGCCGGATCGGACCGGCGGACGGCGGCGCGGAGCCCCGGCTGGACGCCGAGGCGCTCCACGAGCTGCGGCGCGCGCTCGCGCGCCTGCCGGAGACCCGGCACCCGCTGGGCCTCTGAGCTCCGCGCCACGCTGACCGGCGCCCGCGCGGCGTTCACCCGGTTCGGGCGATGTGTCGCGGGTGCGCTGGTCGTACCGTCGCCACCACCGCCGGGACGACGGCGGGACGACGGACGCCACGCGGAACGCGAGGAGACGGTCACATGACCGAGGTGGGCACGGAGGGCGCGCAGCCCGATGCGACGGCGCCCAAGACCGGGCGCGGACGACGGCGGGGCGCGCTGGCGATGGTCGTGGTGGCCTCGCTGCTCCTGTTCCCCGCCCTCCTCTCGATCTGGGCGAACCGGCAGGTCCTCAATACGGACAACTGGACGCGGACGAGCACGCAGCTGCTGCAGAACCGGCTCATCCGCGATCAGCTGGCCACGTACCTGGTCGACCAGGTCTATGCGAACGTCGACGTGCAGGCGGAGATCGCACGGGCGCTGCCGCCGCGCCTGGACCCGCTGGCCGGTCCGGCGGCGACCGGCCTCCGCGAGCTCGCCGAGCGGACCGCCAAGCGCGCGCTCGCCCGGCCGCAGGCGCAGGAACGCTGGGGGGCGGCCAACCGCCAGGCGCAACTGGCCCTCCTCAAACTGCTGGAGGGTGGCGGCCCGAACGTCTCCACCCAGGGCGGGGTGGTCACGCTGAACCTGCAGAACCTCGTCACGCTGCTCACGGATCGCGTGGGGATCGGCTCGCGGCTGCAGAAGGCGCTGCCCGCGAGCGCGGCGCAGGTGACGGTCCTGCGCTCCGATCAGCTCCATCTCGCGCAGGACGGCCTGAAGGTGACACGCGGCCTGCCCTTCTTCCTCGTGATCCTCTCCTTCCTGCTCTTCGCCGGCGCGGTGTTCCTCGCGCCCGACTGGCGCCGCAAGGCCCTGCGCGCGTACGGCGTGGGATTCGTCGCCGCGGGCGCCGGCTCGCTGCTCGCCTGCTCGATCGCCGGTGACCAGATCGTCTCCGCGCTGGGAACGACGGCAGCCGTCCGGCCGGCCATCGCCGCCGCGTGGGACATCGCCACCCCGCTGCTCAAGGAGGCGGCGAAGGCCGCCATCCTGTACGGCGTCGTGATGATCCTCGGCGCCTGGCTCGCCGGCCCGACGCGCTGGGCCGTCGCGGCCCGCCGGGCGATGGCGCCGTACGTGCGCAGGCCCGCGATCGCCTACGCCGTGCTCGCCGTCGTCGTCGTGCTGCTGCTCTGGTGGGGCCCGACACCCGCCACGCGCAACCCGTCGCTGGCGCTCGTCCTCATCGCGCTCATGGCAATCGGCACGGAGATGCTCCGGCGCCAGATCGTCCGCGAGTACCCGGAGGCCCGCCGCGGCGACACGCTGCAGCGCGTGCGCGCCGCCGCCGGCACCGGCGCACGCAAGAGCATGGAGCTGGCCCGCGCGGGCGCCGCCGGTGGCCAGGCGGCGCTGGCGGGCACGACGGCGCGGGTGACCGCCTACTCCGGCGGCCGTGGCGGCGGCGACAGCGAGGCGACGGCCCGGATCGACCAGCTGGAGCGGCTGGCCCGGCTGCGCGACGCCGGGGCCATCGACGAGAACGAGTTCCGTGCGCAGAAGCGCGAGATCCTCGCCGAGGACGGGCCGGCGGACGACTCCGAGACGCCGCACGCCGACGGCGAGGGCGCGGCCGCACCGACCTCGACCTAGAACGAGAAAGAGGCCCGACGGGCGCCGCGCGCCCGCCAGGCCTCTCCGTCCGCCGGTCGGATCAGAGGCGCTTGCCGCCGTACGCGACGAGCGCGTAGATCACGAGGATGTCGAGCGAGAACATCGCGAGCGACCAGAACGGATACGCGTCGATGACGAGGAGCTGGACGATGCCGTTGAGCGCCGCGAGCCCGACGCCCACCCAGCGGACGCCCTTCACGCGCGTCCAGACGCCTACCGCGGTCAGGCCCTGCACGACGCCCATGCAGATCAGGATCCAGCCCCAGGTGTTGAGGCCGCCGAACACGTATTTCGCGTTGTCCGTGAAGAACGTCGAGTTCGAGACCGCGGCGATGCCGTCGATGAAGTTCAGCGTCGCGAGCATCGCGAGGATGACGCCGGCGAACAACACCCACCCGTCGCCCCGCGACTCCTCGGCGTACGAGTACGCGTATGCGGGCTCGTTCGAAGCGGCGGTCCGCTTCGGTTCGACGGTGCTCATGAATCCCTCCTTACGGGCCGTGACATCGCCGCAAGCCGGCGATCCTGAGGCCGACCGTACGCCCGCCCACGCGGCCCGACATCACCTGAATCGCATGATCGCCGCCCCGTTCACCCGGTTCGGGTGACGCTGCACCGGCGCCCGTATGGGAGCCTCGCCGTCGGAATGCGCGACGTGCGCCAGGACCTGTTCGACACGCTGGGCCCGGTGATCCGGCCGCTCGACGCGGCCGTCCGGTTCGGCGCCGCGGCGCCGCGCGCGGCGGTCCGCACGGCCGTCGCGCTCGCCGGCCAGGCGACGCTCGCGGCGCTCGACGCCGTGCTCGCGGCACCGTTCACCGACGCGGCGATCGAGCGGGTGCTGCTCAGCCCGAGTGCCGAGCGCGCCGCGGTGGGATTCATCCGCGCGCCCCTGGCCGAGCGGGTCGTCAGCACCGCGCTGAGCGGCCCTCTCGTCGAGTCGCTCATCCGCGACGTCACCCGCTACGCCGTCGTGGAGCGCGTGGCCGACGAGGTGCTCGCGGCGGACGCGCTCGACCGCATCACCGCGGAGCTGCTGGCGGGCGACGCGCTGGAGCGGGTGCTCGTCCGCGTCGAGGCCGCGGGCGTTCCGCAGCGACTCGTCGAGTACGCCCTCGCCGACGGGATGGCCGAGCAGATCGCGACCCGTGTGCTCGACGGCCCGGAGCTCGAGCGGATCATCGAGCTGGCGCTCGCCAGCGAGCGCGTCCAGGGCGCGTTCGCCGCCGCACTGGAGAGCGAGGGCGTCGAGCGGATGGTCGCCCGCGCGCTCGACAGCCCGGGGATGGAGCGGCTCGTCGCCGAGGCGCTCGACAGCCCCGGCGTGGAGCGACTCGTCGCGGGCGTCGTGGACAGCCCGGCCACGGAGCGGCTGATCGCGGGCGTCGTGGACAGCCCCGCGACGGAGCGGCTCGTGGCGCGCGTGGTCGAGAGCCGCCTGATCGAGCAGACCTTCACCCGGCTGCTCGAGAGCCAGGAGCTGTGGCTGCTCGTCGAGGAGGTCGCCCGCAGCCCGGCGGTCACGGAAGCGATCACCCAGCAGAGCCTGGGCTTCGCCGACCAGCTCGCCGGCGAGGTGCGGCGCGGCTCGAGCGGCGCGGACGCATGGCTCGAGCGGGCCGCACGCCGCGTGCGACGACGGCGGCATGGCGACGAGGGCCCCTTGGGCGGCGCAGTCGACGCCACCGCATGACGCAGGTGCGTCCGGAGGAGGAAGAAGCCGAGCGCGTGCAGCGCGTGCGCGCCGCGCACCTGGCAGCGGCCGCCCGCGCGCAGGCCGCCGCCGCGCAGCGGGCCCGGGCGAACGCGGACGCACGCAGCAGCATCCCGAACTGGACGGAGGCGGAGCGGACCGGTGCGTACGCCGGCCTCGTGACGCGCACGATCGCCTACTGCCTCGACATCGCGGTGATCAACCTCGTGGCGTTCCTGACCGGGGCCGCGGTCGCACTCGCGGCGTCGCTGGTCGGTGGCCTCCCGGACGTCGTCAAGAAGGCCGGCGTGGTCGTCGGCGGCGTGGCCTACGTCCTGTGGGTGATCGGCTACTTCGTGACCTTCTGGTCCACCACCGGGCAGACGCTCGGTTCCCGGGTGATGCGGATCCGCGTCACCGACGCGCTCGGCGCGGCCAAGGTGCGGCCGCTGCGAGCGGTGGTGCGCGTCGGCGGGCTCGTGCTCGCTACGATCCCCCTCTTCGCCGGCTTCTGGATCATGCTGTGGGACGATCGCCGGCGCTGCCTCCAGGACCGCCTGGCCCGCACGACGGTGGTGCATGCGCCCCCACAGGCGCGCATTGTCCGGCAGGCCATACCGCGGGACCCCGAGTGAGCCCGCGGGGAGCTTGACGGGACGCACACGAGCGCAGAGAGTGGGGTGACGTGGCGCACCAGGTCCCAACCGACGACGACGGTCGCGAAGCGCCCGGCGCGACCGCCCCGGCGGTCCCGGGACGCGTGATCCGCGTCCTGCTCGCCGACGACAGCTACCTGGTCCGCGAGGCGATCGCGCACGTGCTCGAGACGGAGCCCGGCTTCGAGCTCGTGGCGTCCGTCGACAACGGCGACGCCCTGCTCGCGGCGGTCGAGACGGAGGCGCCGGACGTCGTGCTGACGGACATCCGCATGCCCCCGTCGGGCGACGACGAGGGCATCACGGCGGCCAACCGCCTGCGACACACCCATCCCGGCATCGGGGTCGTCGTGGTGAGCCAGTACGCGGACCCCCGGTACGGACTCGCACTGCTCGAGGGCGGCTCGGACCGTCGCGCCTACCTGCTCAAGGAGCGCCTCCACAACCGCGCCGAGCTGACCGCCGCGATCCAGGCGGTGCGTGACGGCGGCTCGATGATCGACCCCAAGATCGTCGAGGCGCTCGTGCAAGCGCGGGCGCACGCGATGTCCTCGCCGCTCAACGACCTGACGGCGCGCGAGCGCGAGGTGCTCGGGGAGATCGCCCAGGGCAAGAGCAACACG
>Ga0207675_100005600_pt1 | contig 12028 bp, 9 predicted proteins | sample KBSSwiS42_FD_184305 | JGI IMG/M metagenome (GOLD analysis project Ga0207675, IMG submission 184305) | Switchgrass rhizosphere microbial communities from Kellogg Biological Station, Michigan, USA - KBS Switchgrass S4-2 (SPAdes) (version 2) | ecosystem: Host-associated > Plants > Roots >...
GGCTTCGGACGCCAGAGTGCCGCGCAGAACGGCGATCCGCGCAGCGCGGGTTCGGCGCCGCGCAGCTTCGGACGGCAGAGTGCCGCGCAGAGCGGCGATCCGCGCAGCGCGGGTTCGGCGCCGCGCAGCTTCGGACGGCAGAGTGCCGCGCAGAGCGGCGATCCGCGCAGCGCGGCTTCGGCGCCACGCAGCTTCGGACGCCGGAGTGCCGCGCAGAGCGGCGATCCGCGCAGCGCGGGTTCGGCGCCGCGCAGCTTCGGACGGCAGAGTGCCGCGCAGAGCGGCGATCCGCGCTGGCGTGGGTTCGGCGCCACGCAGCTTCGGACGCCGGAGTGCCGCGCAGAGCGGCGATCCGCGCAGCGCGGGTTCGGCCCGGTGCGGCTTCGGACGCCCGGCGCAGCTTCGGACGCCAGAGTGCCGCGCAGAGCGGCGATCCGCGCAGCGCGGGTTCGGCGCCGCGCAGCTTCGGACGGCAGAGTGCCGCGCAGAGCGGCGATCCGCGCAGAGCGGCGATCCGCGCAGCGCGGGTTCGGCGCCACGCAGCTTCGGACGCCAGAGTGCCGCGCAGAGCGGCGATCCGCGCAGCGCGGGTTCGGCACCGTGCGGCTTCGGACGCAGCGCGGGTTCGGCGCCACGCAGCTTCGGACGGCAGAGTGCCGCGCAGAGCGGCGATCCGCGCAGAGCGGCGATCCGCGCAGCGCGGGTTCGGCACCGCGCAGCTTCGGACGGCAGAGTGCCGGCGCAGCGCGGCTTCGGACGCAGCGCGGGTTCGGCGCCGCGCAGCTTCGGACGCCAGAGTGCCGCGCAGAGCGGCGATCCGCGCAGCGCGGGTTCGGCACCGCGCAGCTTCGGACGGCAGAGTGCCGCGCAGAGCGCGCAGCGCGCGCTCGCCCGCTCGCTCGTCGTCCCGGTGGCTGACAGGGCGGCGAGACGTCGCCCACTGTCCCGAGGTGTCGATCACCGTCGTCTGGCTGAGGCCCGGCCCGGCCAGGGCCCGGCCCGGCCCCCATCTTTCCTGCTCGCAGCGCTGAACGCTCACGTTCCGGTGTCGCGACTGCCCCGGTCCGCGATGGCGCGCGCTGGACTCGCAACGGTTGGCCGCGTAGATTCTCCGAGGGTCTGCCGCTTGCCATGTCGAGACCGTGGATCTCCGCGCTTGCTGCTGCCGTCTTGGCTCTGGGGTGTGCGGGCGGGGCCATTCGCGAGTTGCATCCGGTGGGTGGCAATGAGTTCACGTTGTTTCCTGGCGCTGGGCGGGCGCCGCCGCCGGTCACCTGCTCGGGCGACGTGGACGAGCGCTTTGCGTGTTTCTGCAAGGAGCTGGAGAGCAATACCCGGACGCTTGATGTGGCGGGTGCGTTCGCCGTCGTCGCGGCCGATGGCCGCATCCGTGCGCTGGCCAAGACGGATTCGCTGAACGGGCACGAGCATCAGGTCAGCGCGGACACGCGCTTTCCCGCGGCCTCGGTGACGAAGATGTTCGTCGCGGCGGCGACGCTGTCTTTGAGCCAGGAGACAGCGCTGGACCTGCAGCAGCCGATCTGGCGTTATCTGCCCGAGCTCGCCCGTGACGTGGGCGTCGGGCGCGCCACGCTTCATCAGCTGCTCACGCATACGTCGGGGCTGGGCAGCCCGGCACAGTGTGAGCAGGGCGAGGAAGACCTGGCGGACATGCTGAAGAAGTATGGTGCGGCGCCGCTCTGGGCACCGCCCGGCGCGGTCTACAACTACTCGAACCTGGGCTATGGCTTCGTCGCGCTGGTGCTGGAGCGCGTCACGGGCAAGCCCTTCGAGGAGGTCGTGCGCGAGCGCGTGCTGATCCCCGCGGGTATTGCCGGCGCGAGCTTCGGTTTCGATCAGCTGGTGGTTCGAGGTCATGGCCCCGATGGCAACGCAGTGCTGACGCGCTGTCGCGCGATGTGGCCGTCGGGCGGTCTCGTGCTGAGCGTTCGCGAGCTCGCGCGCTGGGCGAGCGAGCTGGCGCGACCGGACTCGTTTCCGCTCGGGCGACCGCTGCTGGAGCTGCTGACGGCGCCGCACGTGAAGATGGCGGCGAAGCCGGGCGCAGCGTACGGCTACGGCGTGCAGCGGTTCGATCAGAGCGGCCTCACGGTGTTCAGCCATGCCGGCAGGCTCGAGGGCTTCAGCGCCTTTGTGGCCTGGCTACCGGAGCGCCAGCTGGGCGTGGCGGCGTTCGCTGACACCGCGGAGCTGCTGCCGGTGGCGACTGGTTTTCGCGCCCTGAGCACGTTCGCCTCGATCTCGGAGGACTGGCAACCCGCGCGCGTTCCCTCGCACGCGCTCGACGACTACACGGGGGTGTACGTGGACCGGGTCGCGACTCTGGGTCGGCTGCGCGTGAGTCTGGAGCAGGGGCACCTGGTGATCGACTATCTGGACGCTGCTCCTCCGCAGTTGACGCCGGGATTTGGTTTCGTCTTCGAACCGGGAGCACGCCGTGCGCGCTACGTCGTGACGCCGATCGGTGTCGGAGAGCGCAGCGCGGACACAGAGCGCAGCGCGAGCCCGGCGCCGCTGCCGTGACGACGTGCGCGCCAGCGTCTGCGGCGCTTCGAGCGATCAGGGCTGCGTTTCACGACGGCACAAACGCGAACTACGTCGCGTGCACAGCGAGACAATAGCATTACATCGGAGCGATCCGGCTGATCGCTCTTCGGCCTTCGACGCTGTCGCGAACAATTCGTGATGGGTTGGCGCGTTCTGCGCATGAACGGGGGGTGAAGCAAACGCGCCTCCGTCCCGTTCTTCGGCTCCTCACCTGCACCGGCATCCTGGTCGCGTGCGGTGACGGAGCAAACTCTCCGACGGGCGCTGCCGAGTTCGGCAGCCCCGCTCGCAACGAAAACAACAGTGCGGTCGGCGCGGGCACCCCGCAGAATACCCCGGAAGCCACGGGCACTCCGCCGAATACCCCGGAAACCACGGGCGCGGGGACTCGAACGCCCGAGGGCAATCCGCAGGTGACGCTCCCGCCCGGCGGCAGCCCCGCGGCCACCGGCAGCTCCACTCCAGTCACCCCGGCCACTCCAGTCACCCCGGCCACTCCGGCCGTGCCAGCCACCCCACCCGTCGCTGTCAGCCCGGGCGAGCCGGAGCCCACCGACTGCGTCATCCCGAGGCCTGCCGCGGCCCCCATCGGCTACGGCGCTGCCGCGACCGGCGGCGGTACTGCGACCGCTGTGCTGGTGAGCAGCTTCGCCGAGGCGGAGGCAGCTCTGGCCAGCTACCGAGCTGCGTTCAAGGCGGGCACGGCGAGCGCGCTCGTGGTGCGATACACGGGCAGCTTCGACTACAGCGCGATCACCGACGTGTGTGCCCAGCACACCAAGGACCCACAGCTCCTGGAGCTCAAGGAGATGAACAACGTCACGTTCGAAGGCGCTCCGGGCTCCAGCGCCAACTTCGGCATCCACATCAATCGCGCCAAGAACGTGATCGTGCGCAACATGACCATGGGCTTGCTGCCGGGCGGCGATAGCTCGGACGCCATCACCATCGAGGGCAACGGCACGAACGGCGACGTCGAGAACGTCTGGATCGATCACAACGAGCTGTTCAGCTCGACCAAGGACGATTGCGACGGGGCAGGCGACACCGAGTTCGACGGGCTCATCGACATCAAGAAGGGTGCCCGCTTCATCACGATCTCGTACAACTATCTGCACGACCACCAGAAGACGGGCCTGATCGGCTTCAGCGACAGCGACGACACCGAGCGCTACGTGACGTTCCACCACAATCGCTACGAGAACGTGGTTTCGCGCACTCCGCTCCAGCGTTTCGGCTACACCCACATCTTCAACAATTACTACGGGCAGATCACCAGCAGCGGCATCAACGTGCGCATGGGCGGTGTCGCGCTGATCGAGTCGAACTTCTTCGAGAACGCCGCCAACCCGGTCACGTCGCGCTACAGTGATGGGCTCGGCTTCTGGGATCTTCGCAGCAACCACGTGGGCCCCGGCATTACCTGGACGACCGAGTCGGACACGCTCGCCAACGCAGAAACTTGGCAGAGCACGATCGCGTTCCCGCCCGCTGAGCTCAGCTACTCATACACGCCCGATCGCGCCGGCTGCGTGAAACAGATCGTGCTGGCCACGGCCGGCGCCAGACTTTAGTCCGCTGTAGCCCGGAGCAGTGAGCCCAGCCCACCGCCCGAGCCCACTGGCCTCCGGGCAATTTGGGCCGGCGGGGCGGAGACGCTTTCCCCACAAGCCTGACTGCGGCACCATGGGTGCGGCCGTTGGCCAAAGGAAAGCGCCATGAAGAATAGTCCTCTCGCGGGCAAGCCGGCCCCGCTTGCCCTGCTGGTCGACGTGCCTCGGCTGGTCAGCGCGTACTTCACCGAGGCTCCGGACCCGGCGGTGGCCGCGCAGCGCGTGGCCTTTGGTACCTCCGGCCAACGTGGCTCGTCGCTGAATCGGGCCTTCAACGAAGCCCATATCCTGGCCATCACGCAGGCTATCTGCACGCATCGGCAGCGTCAGGGCATCACGGGCCCACTGTTCCTGGGCATCGACACGCATGCCCTCTCGATTCCGGCGTTCGCCAGCGCCCTCGAGGTGCTCGCGGCGAATGGCGTGGAGGTGATGATCGACGAGGCCGACGGCTACACGCCGACCCCCGTCATCTCCCACGCCATCCTGGGCTACAACCGTGGGCGCTCCGCGGGGCTCGCCGACGGCATCGTCGTGACGCCCTCGCACAACCCGCCGCAGGACGGCGGCTTCAAATACAATCCACCCAATGGCGGCCCGGCGGATACGGGCGTCACCAATTGGATCGCAGCCCAGGCCAATGCGCTGCTGGAAGCGAAGCTCGAGGGCGTGAAGCGCGTACCGTTCGCGCGCGCCCTGCGCGCTCCGACCACGCATCGCCATGACTACCTGAGCGCGTATGTCGAGGACCTGGGCAACGTCATCGATCTCGACGCGATCCGTAGCTCCAGCCTGCGGCTCGGCGTCGACCCGCTGGGTGGCGCCGGAGTCCGTTACTGGGGGCGCATCGCGGAGCGCCACCGCTTGAACCTGAGCGTCGTCGACGAGGTAGTCGATCCGACCTTTCGCTTCATGACCGTGGACTGGGATGGCAAGATCCGCATGGATCCGTCCTCGCCCTACGCGATGGGTCGGCTGATCGCGCTCAAGGATCGCTTCGATCTCTCCTGCGCCTGCGATACGGACCACGACCGGCATGGCATCGTCACGCCCAGCGCGGGCTTGTTGCCACCGAATCACTTCCTGACGGCGGCGATCTTCTATCTGTTCCAGCACCGGCCGGCATTCCGTCGCGACGCCGCGATCGGCAAGACGGTGGTGAGCAGCGCCATGATCGATCGCACGGCGGCCAAGCTCGGTCGCCGGCTCCACGAGGTCCCGGTGGGCTTCAAGTGGTTCGTGGACGGCCTGCTCGACGGCTCGCTCGGCTTCGGCGGCGAGGAGAGCGCGGGAGCCTCGTTCTTGCGCCGAGATGGTGGTGTCTGGTCGACAGACAAGGACGGGATTATCCCGTGTCTGCTGGCCGCGGAGATGACGGCCCGCACGGGCAGCGATCCGGGCGCCATCTACAGCAGCCTCACGCGCGAGCTGGGGGAGCCCGCCTACGAGCGCGTGGATGCGCCCGCGACGCCCGCGGAAAAGGCCGTGCTGGGCAAGCTGTCCCCCCAGCAAATCCGCGCCACGGATCTGGCCGGAGAACAGATCGTGCAAGTGCTCACCCAGGCCCCGGGCAATGGCGCAGCCATCGGCGGATTGAAGGTGGTGACCGAGAACTGCTGGTTCGCCGCCCGCCCCTCGGGCACCGAGGACGTCTACAAGATCTACGCCGAGAGCTTCCGCGGAGCAGACCATTTGCGGGAGCTGCTCGGTCAGGCGCAGGCGTTCGTCAGCGCGGCCCTGGCCGCGTCACCGGCTGCTTGAGCGGCAACGGCAAGCCGACCGGGACTCGCGCTGCGGCGGAGGGCCCCGTTCCGCCTTGCGACGCCCGCTCCGAGCGAGCGTCCTCCGCCTCCCAGCAGCGGCCTGATCTGAGATGCTATCCCGGTAGGCCAGTTCGTCGCCCGTACTGGCGGCAGAGCGCAGGCGCTGCCGCGGCGGAGCGCTGCGTGTATGCGACTTCTTACGTTGCGCGGTCCAGGGCAAGACCAGATACTTATGCATGGCCCAAGCGTCCGAAACCGTACACGGCCAGCAAAGTGCTCAGCTGCTCGGGGCCCTCTTGACCTCGGCTCGCAGACGGGACCGAGATCTGCTGCGTTCACGGGTGACCACTGCGCAAGGTCTTCGGGGTGACGCCAACCAGCTAGCGTACCGCAGAGCGGTCGCGAAGTTTCGCCGAGCCTACTCGGTGGATCGCCCGACGTTCTACCAGAACTACAAAGGCGCGATGAGCTCCGCCGAGCGAGCCTCCGAGACCATCATGAAGGCCGCGATCGAAGCTGGCGCGAGGGATGTGCCCATCATCGCCTACGTCGTCGATGACTTCGCCAGCTCCGTGAGCGCGTTCATGATGACGAGCTTCGGGCATGGGCCGGACGCGGCGTTGAAGGCGCGACGTCGGGATGAGTTGCTGAACCTGGAGTCGAATACCAGCGTTCAAGCACGGGCGCTCTCGCAGCGCTTGGGTGCGCTGCGTGCGGAAGTTGAACGCGGTGACTACACGTGGTTCGAGCGAATTGTCTTCCGCACGGACAACAACGCCCTGGGGTCGCTGCTACGCGTCTGCTCGAGCGGGCTGGGCTGGATCGTCAACGCGCTGACGTCGCCCTGGGCAGCGGCACGCAAGCTGGCGGCAGGCAAGGCTGCGGTACCCCAAGCTGCGCTGCCCAAAGTGCGTTCGGAACTGCCCCGCTAGCCCCTCGCAGCAGCTCCGCCGGCGCGCGTTGGGCTCGCGCGGCCGTGCAACGCACCCCTCAGGCGCGGTAGCTGGCGACTGCGACAAATCGCAGCACTCGACGGCATTCGGCGCTGCCGATGACTCCGCGGCAGCTATCTTCGCCCTCGAACTGCAGCTTGTTCGAGCGCAAGGCCGACAGAACCTGGGCGGTCAACTCGTGACCGCCATCCTTGCACTGGCTGTCGCCGCAGGGCAGCACAAACAGAGCGGGGGCCGTTGCCACCTGGACGCGCCGGGTGTGTGAGCCCTCGGGGTTCGTCATTCCTGGATTGCCCTCGAGCACCCGGATGCCCAGGCTCTCGAGCTTGGGAAAAGCCGCCGCCAAGCGAGGCGCTTCATCCTCGCGCTGGCGGCGCTCAGCGAAGCGCCGAGCGGCTTCTGGGTTGCGCCGCCACATCATGTGGATGCCCCTAGCGCGGGGCGGGGTGCGATCCCGGCGATTCGGTCTTGGCCGAACCTTTCCTTCGAGTCGGCGAGCGTTTGCGTCATCAGAACCTTGTTTTCTGTCGCTTTCAGCGACGCTTCCACAGGCACCCCTATTTAGACAGGCAACCCAGTGGTTGGAGGGACGCGCTGCGAAGGCCCCGGGCGTCGCCAGACACGCGAACGAACCAACAGCCTAGCTCAAAAGCGGGACAATGCAACCGGCCCAGCGGGGCTGGGCTCTTCTGTCCCCGGCCGGTTCCGGAGGGGTCTGCCCCTGGCACATTCTTCTGGTCACATTTTCTGGCCACGTTCTTTTGCTTTCTGGTTTGCTGGCTTCCTGGAGGACTCATGGAACCGCAGCTACTGGAACTGCTCGACGAGCTAGCGCGCTTCGGTGACGAGAATGACGAGCGTCACACCGAACGCAGCCAGCGCATGCTCAACATCACGCCAGACACAGGGCGCCTGTTGTGGACGCTGGTGCGCAGTGCCCGCGCGCGCCAGATTCTGGAGATCGGGACCTCCAACGCCTACTCGACGATCTGGCTGGCAGACGCGGCGGCGGCCCACGGCGGGCACGTGGTCACGCTCGAGCAGGACGCCGCCAAGATCGAGCTGGCGCGACAGAATCTCGGGCGAGCAAAGCGGGCCGAGGTCGTCGAGATCCGGCACGGGCGCGCCCTCGAGTTGCTGCAGGGCCTCGCCGGTCCGTTTGATTTCGTGTTCCTGGATGCCGATCGAGCCAGCTACCTGCAATACCTGGAGCTCGTGCTGCCGCGCGTGGCCCTGGGCGGGCTCATCGTCGCGGACAACGTCGTCTCCCACGCCACGGAGCTCGCCGCCTACCTGCAGCGCGTCAAGTCCGAGCCGCGCCTCTTTTCCGTCACCGTGCCGATCGGCAAGGGCGAGGAAGTCTCGATCCGCGTGGGTTAGTCGATGCTGGAGGGCGTGACCATCGAACAGCTCAGGACACTTCGGGCAGTGGTCGAGGCCGGAAGTTTCTCGGCGGCCGCGCGCAAGCTGGGGCGCGTGCAGGCGGCAGTGAGCCAGGCCATGGATCGACTCGAGTCGCAGCTCGGGCTGCAGCTGTTCGACCGATCGGGCCGGGTGCCGCGGCTCACGGCGCACGGGCAGGCCGTGGCGGCGGCGGCAGCGCGCGTGGAGCTGAGCGTCGAAGCGCTGAACGAGCTGGTGGTGTCGCTCGAGCAAGGCGCCGAGAAGGTGCTGCGCATCATCGTGGACGTGATGTTTCCGAACCAGGCGCTGGTGGAGTTCGCGCGCGAATTTGGCGCTGCGTACCCTGCGCTCGAGCTGGTGCTGTTCAGTGAGGTGCTGTCGGCTGTCACGGCGCACGTGCGCGAGGGGCAGTCGGCGTGGGGTATCGCCGTGGAAGACGCGGACCATCGGGAGCTCGAGCGGCGTACCATCGCCGAGCTGCGGCTCGTGCCCGTGGCCGCGCCGAGTCACGCACTGGCGCAGCAGGCGGGCCCGCTCACTCGCTCGAGCCTGGCCGACGCGGTGCAGATCGTGCTCGGCGAGCGCCGCGCCGACGCGGAGGGCGCAGACGATCAGGGCGTGTTCTCTGCGCGCCGCTGGCGCGTCGTGGATCTCACGACGAAGCATGCGCTGATTGCGGGCGGCCTCGGCTGGGGCCACCTGCCCGAGCACTGGGTGCGGGACGATCTGCGGGCGGGCCGCCTGGTGGCGCTGGAGCTAGAAGCCTGGGGGGGCGCGCCCCTGCGCCGGGCTTTGGTGCTGGTGCAGCGCCCGGATGCGGTGCTGGGCCCGGTTGCCAAGTGGGCTCAGGCGCGACTCGGCGATCTGTGCCGCGCTGGCATAAAAGGGCCGGGCGTAGCAGGGCCGGGTTGAAGGGCGAGAGGCTCGTGTACCATCAGTTCGGGTGATGGCTGGCATCACCTCGGCCGCAGTTTCGGCCAACCGTCGCGCTGGTTAGGTTCAACGGTATGAACACCAAGACCAGCAGCGAACGGACCAAGACCTCGAGCGATCGAGACCCGAGCGGCCTCGGCGTCGCTCCGGAGGCGAACGCGCGCAGCGTGGAAGCCATTCACCACAGCACCGGCTTTCACTGGGTAGGCAATGGCTTCTTCGTCTCCACCTACTTTCCGAGCGAGGAGCTGCCTGCGGAGCGCGTGAGCCCGTTCTTGCTGATGGACTACGGTCCTGCCAAGACATTCGAGCCGCTGGCGCACGGCCAGCGCGGCGTGGGCTGGCATCCGCACCGCGGCTTCGAGACCGTGACGCTCGCCTGGGAGGGTGCGGTGGCCCACCGCGACAACGCCGGGCACTCCGGCGTGATCCGCGCCGGGGATGCGCAATGGATGACGGCCGCCTCGGGCATCTTTCACGAGGAGTACCACGAGGCGGAGTTCGCGCGCCGCGGCGGGAAGTTTCACATGATGCAACTCTGGGTGAACTTGCCGCGCAAGGACAAGGCGGCGGCGCCGGGCTATCAGGCGCTGCAAGCCGAGCAGATCCCGAACCTCGAGCTTGCCGGCGGAGGCACCGCGCGCGTCCTGGCTGGTGAGTACCGCGGGGTACGGGGGCCAGCGCACACCTTCACTCCGATCACGATGCTGGATGTGCGGCTGGCAGCGGGTACTCGGCTGAATGTGCCGCTACCGGCGACGTACAACGCACTGGTCGTCGTGGCGAAGGGGCGCGTCACGGCAGGCGAACAGGGCGCGACCGCGGGTGAGCTGGTGCTCTTTGCCAACGACGGGGCTGCGCTCGAGCTCGACGCGAACGAGAGCTCGCACGTCATCGTGCTGGCGGGAGAGCCCATCGCCGAACCCATCGTGCAGTATGGGCCCTTCGTGATGAACAGCGTCGAAGAGATCCGGCAAGCGATCAGCGACGTCGAGCGCGGAAAGTTCGGAGCGGTCCCCGACTGACGCGGATTCTGACGAAAGACGCAATGACGCAAAAACGAATTTTTTAGTGACAAAAAACACCGCTCGCGATCAGGGCGAGCGCGTGCCGTTCGGATCGGTTCCCAGCTTCGTCGCTCGCGTGGTAACGTTTTTCACCGAGCGATTCACGTGAGTCGCCCCGAAGCGGGTTTCTTGAGAGAGATGGCATTCACGTGTGGTGTTCCACTGACCAATGAGACGTGGAGGGGCTGGCCACTGCGTCTCGGCCGGTACTCCGCGCAGGGGGCAGTGGAGCGCTTGGTGGCGGACGTCGACACGTTGATTGTCTGGAACGGCGGTGTGAGCGAGGTCACCTTGCGCACGTCGCGTGATATCGACCTTTCCGCTCGCGAAGAGGCCGTACGCCATCAGCTCGTGCGGCGCAGTGGCATGGTGGACTTCCTGCCACGCGGCACGGCGCTGGACGAGATCCGCTGCCAGGGCGAGCTTTCGGGCTGCGTGCTCGTGGAGTTCGAGCCCGGGCGCGTCGAGCGGTTCCTGGGCTACCCGGCTGCCGAGCTCGCGGCCGAGCGCGGGCTTCGCCTGGGGATCACGGACGCGCACATCGTGGACCTGGTCAGCCGCCTGCAATCGCAGGCGCTCGTCGGCCAACCGTGGGGCACGTTGTACGTCGAGACGCTGTCGTTGGCCCTGGCGAGCTACGTCTACGGTCGTTACGGAAGCACGAGCCTGGCGCCGCTCAGCGCAGGGGTCGGCATGTCCGGGCCGCAGTCGGAGCAGCTGATCGCGTACATCGAAGATCACCTGACCGAGGACATCGGGCTCAGGGATCTAGCGGCGTTGGTCCACTACAGCCCCGACCATTTCTCCCGGTTGTTCAAGCAGGCGTTCGGTGCCACCCCGTATCAATACATCCTGTGCCGGCGCGTCGAGCGCGCCAAATCGATGCTGCGCGACCCCCACCACTCGATCGTCGAGGTGGCATCCGCCTGCGGCTTCCGTACTCAGGCGCACTTCTGCACCATCTTCAAGTCGCGCACTGGCGTGACTCCTGGCGCCTACCGCAGGAGTTGACCTTCGTGTCAGGCCACGGTCAGCGCGCGGAGACTCGTTGCGCGCCGTCCAGGCTGTTTCGGCGACCGCGAGTCTCGTTCAACGCCTGAGCGACCAGCTCGAGCAGGCGCTCGGGCGTGAAGGGCTTGGATAGTAGATGAATGCCGGCATCCAGGACCCCACCTTGGAGCAGGGCCTGATCGGTGTAGCCGGACATATACAGCACCGCCATTTCGGGGCGACTCTGGCTCAGCTGCTGGGAAAGGGCCTTGCCACTCATCATGGGCATGACCACGTCGGTGACCAGCAGGTCGATCGCGTTGTTGTGTTCCGCGGCCAGCCGCAGCGCCTCCCACGGGCCGGGCGCGGCCAGTACGCTGTAGCCCGCTCGCTGCAACACCGTGACGACTACCTTGCGGACGGAGACGTCATCCTCGGTGACGAGTATCCGGCCGTTGCCTGCGGCGTAGCTCGGCTGCCGTGCGGATACAGCTGCTGTGAGCGGCTCGTCCGTGCTCGGCACGTAGGCCTCGAAGGTCGAGCCTCGGCCCAGCTCGCTCTGGACGTACATGCCGCCGCCGCTCTGCTTGACGATGCCGAACACCGTCGCCAACCCCAGCCCGGTGCCACGACCTGGGCCCTTGGTGGTGAAGAAGGGCTCGAACACGCGCGCCCGGGCCTCTGGAGCCATGCCCATGCCGTCATCGGAGACGGCGATCATGGCGTAGCGTCCCGGC
>Ga0207675_100005601_pt1 | contig 12028 bp, 8 predicted proteins | sample KBSSwiS42_FD_184305 | JGI IMG/M metagenome (GOLD analysis project Ga0207675, IMG submission 184305) | Switchgrass rhizosphere microbial communities from Kellogg Biological Station, Michigan, USA - KBS Switchgrass S4-2 (SPAdes) (version 2) | ecosystem: Host-associated > Plants > Roots >...
TCGACCTTTTCCAGCATCATTCTCTTCGGGCTCGCGATTGCCTTTTACGTGTCCGTGTTCCAGCCTTTCAGCCCCGATGCATCGGGGAAAAGTCACACTGGCTATGCACCGGGAAGATCGCGCGCGTTGACATTCCTTGGCCTGTTCATGGGGGCTGTCGTATTTTGGTGTGGATTCGAAGTCAGCGACTCAGGCGTCATACAGGCACTGTACGTTATCCGAGACGATATGGGGCTCTCGGCCTCACTGCTCCAATTGCTTCCACCCATTTTTACGATTGCACTGTCGATTCCTTTTGCCATCCATTGGTACCGTAGGGCCACACGCGAATCAGTTCCACAAGCGACCGGTGCAAAGTTCGGATCCGGCCTGCTGGTCTTTGGCGCGGGTGTGCTCCTCATGCTTTACGCAGTCACGAACCTGCACCTTGGCAGTAGTCGGATCGTCCCATTCATTCTTGCGCAACTATTCATCAGCAGCGCAGAGATTCTGATTGCGCCAATTGGCCTCACCGCCGTCGCAAAACTTGCCCCGCCGCGCTTTCTCGCCACCACATTCGGTATCTGGGCCCTGGCGAGCAGCATTGGCAATCTCGCAGCCGGGTTTTTCTCTGGGAATATGGGCCTGGAGCCTGGCGATGTCGTCCGCCCCATGCTCGTGGTTGCAGGCATGGTCATGGCTACAGGTATCCTTCTCGTAGCCATGCGTAGAAAGATCCCATAACGGATGTCAGAGAAACACGTCGACGTCTCCGCGGTAGTCGACTGTGCTAACTACTTCCGCCTGCCGCTCGCCATCACGCTGGCGATGATCATCGTCATGCTGACCGACGGCTTCGACCTGTTCACCATGGGTTACGTCGGACCTCACCTGTTACGCGACTGGGGGCTCACGCGGCCCGAACTTGCGCCGGTGAACAGCGCAGGACTCATCGGCATGGCGATCGGTTCGGTTGCGCTCGGCTGGCTCGGCGATCGGATCGGCCGCAAGCGCGCCTACGTCGCCTGCCTCGCTTTTCTCTTCACCGGCTCGGTGTTCTGCTACCTGGCGCAGAGCATTGCCGAGTTATCCGCCTGGCGGCTGATCACCGGCATCGGTCTCGGCGGCGTCACGCCGCTCGGCGCCACGCTGATCTCGGAATGGACGCCGCGGCGCGTGCGCAGCGTGGTGCTGGCCTGCGTCGTGGTCGCGATCCCGCTCGGCGGCACGCTCGCGGGCGTTGTGGCGCGCCACGTGATTCCCGAATACGGCTGGCGCGCCATGTTCCTCATCGGCGCCGTCGCGCCGCTGATCCTGTTCGCGATCATGGGCCCGCTGCTGCCCGAGTCGCCGCAATACCTCGCGCAACACCCGCGCCAGTGGCCGCGCCTTGCGCGCTGGTTGAATCGGCTCACCGGCGAGCGCCGCTTCGATGGCAGCGAAACCTTCACCGTGAAGGCGCCGGGGCAGCGTTTCGGCAACTGGTTCGCGACCCTGTGGAATCCGGATTTTCGCCGTACCACGGTTCTGTACTGGATCGTGTTCGCCTTCAACACCTTCGTGGTCTACGTCTACACCAACTACCTGCCGACGCTGCTCGATTACGCCGGGCGCAGCGCCGACGTCGCCTCACGCAGCCTCGAGATGTTCAGCTTCGGCGGCGCGTTCGGCTCGATCGGCGGCGCGGTGCTGATCGGTTACTTCGGATCGCGCTGGGTGGGAGCGCTGCTCGCAACCTCCGGTGCCATTGCGGCGGTCGCCATCGGCCGGCTGCTGTTGGCCGGGAACGACGCGGCGACCTTCGAATTGCTGGCGTTGTGCGCGCTGACCGGCGCGGCTGCCAATGGCATGCATGCGTTCCTCTACGCGGTCGGCGCGAATGCGTATCCGCCCGAAGTCCGTGCCTCGGCGATCGGCGTCGCGCAGACGTTCTCGCGCGTCGGCGGCGTGGCCAGTGCCAATGCGGCGCCCATCTACTTCGCGATGCAGCCGATACCGCCGATCGACCAGTTCTTCCTGTTTGTCGCGGTCTGTGTGCTGGTGCTGGTCGTGTGCTTCGCGCTCATCCCCATCCAGATCCGGCGCGCTCAGAACCTCGAGCGCAGCCCGACGCTGAAGTAGCGGCCCACCATCGACGCCCAGGCGGGAGTCACCGGGTTTCCGCCGAGCCCGGCGGTCCCGGCCGGCCACAATACCGGATCGGAATCTGACTGCTTCTCATCGGTCAGGTTGAAGGCATTCGCGAACACGGCGATTTTCCCGAAGGTGATCTCCGCGAGGGCGTTCACCTCGAGCAGCGATGGCGTGCGCATGCGGTAGGGATCGTCGTGCACCGCTTGTGGGCCGGTATACGAGATTTCGAAACCCGCCCGGCCGCGTCCCTCGAACTCGAAAATCGCGGCGACTTCGCCGGCGAATTCGGGAATGAGTTCGGCGCGCTGCCGGTTGCGAGATGTCGACTCTTCGGTTGCATCGAGCCAGGTGGCGCTGGCGAGCAGATGCGCATCGCCGATGACACAGCCCACCAGCATCTCCGCACCGCGCACGCGAAATTCGCCGTCGTCGTTGACGATGCGGATGCGATCGGGCTGCGACGATGCCTCGACATCGAGCGGATGCCGGAGGTCGCTGCCAAACGCACTCAGGTTGATGTCGAAGGGACGTGCGTACCAATGGAAGTCCAGCGAGGCGCTCGATGCGCGCTCGTCGCGCACGCCCTGCAGCGGATCGAGCCTGCCGAATCCGACTTCCTCGACCTCGTCGACCAGCGGCGTGGCAGGGGCGAAGCCCGTGCCCACCGACGCGCGCAGTGAGACATCGGGATCGAAGCGGAACAGAGCGGAAATGCGGGGGCTCACGATGGTGCCGAATTCACTGTGCGCGTCGACGCGCACACTCGCGGACAGCGCAAACCACTGCTTGGGCGAATACTCGTCCTGCGCGAAGATGGCGGGAGTCGTGTACAAGTGACCGACGCCGCGGACGTCGGGCACCGACAGGTCGTCGTATTGAAAGGCGGCACCCAGCGTCCAGTCGTGATCGCCGAATTTGCCCTGGTACGTGGTCTCCGCGAAGAGATTCGTGGCAGCGTCATCGATCTCCGGGCCGCCGTAGACCTGCTCGTGCTGCGTCCAGGTGCCGCTGAGTTTCACGCCGACCACATCTCCGTCCTCGCGCGTGATGGAGGAGGTCCAGCCGGCATCCACGTGACGGGTGTCGAGCGATGCATCGAATGGCGCAGCTCCTGGCAACGTGTTGTTGCCCGTCGTGCCGCCGTTGCGGTTCTCGCCGCTGACGCCCAACGTCGCGAAGTTGTCGTGGTCGGAATCGCCCCAATGCCACCGTGGCCGGGCCGTGAACCGTTCGAAGCCCGGTAGTTCGGCCCAGCCGTCGCCGTCGAAGTCGCGGCGCGACTGGTAGTGCGCGCTGCCGGTCAGCGTGAATCCATGCCCAGCGTCGCCGCCGCCGTCGTAGAACAGGTCCGCGTCGGTGCCGCCTGCGCTGGTCTGGCTCAGCAACCACTCGGAGCCGGCGCCCGGAGCGCGGGAAACCAGGTTCAACACTCCCGCGAGTCCCGATCCGCCGTACAAGGCGGAAGCAGCACCCTTGATGAGTTCGACCCGTTGCAAGTCGATCGGTGGCGATTGCAGCAGCGAGAAGGAGCCCGGTTGTGCACCGGCGAGCGCTAGGCCATCGAACAGGATCTGCGCGTGCCGTCCCGGCATGCCGCGCAATCGCAGCGACGTCGAACCGAGACCGGCCGAGCCGACCTCCATGCGCGCGCCGGGCAGTTCGTTAAGCAGGTTGGTGAGATTGCCGGGCGCCACCGTGCGGCTCTCTTCGAGTTCTTCCTGCGGAACCACTTCCACGCGCACGGCCTGGTCGCGCACCAGGCGGTGCGAGCGTGAGGCGCTCACGATGATTTCAGAGTCCTCGCTGGACTCGTCTTCTTCATCGGGTTCGGCGGCGACACTTCGGCCCGCGAGCAGGATGCCCGACAACAGCAGCAAGTGAAATCTGCAGCCCATCACCCGTTTGACGCCAGCCATCTCGAAATCCCGTCACATCCCGCCACGCGGCAGATTCAGGACCAGTATCATGGCGCGCCGCATCACCGAGAGGGGAAATCGTGCGTATCCAGGGCGTGCTTTTGTCGATTCTTGCCGCGAGTTTCGTGTCATTCCCATCACTGGGCACTGCCGCCGACGGCCAGCCCTGGATGAATCGCAGCCTCGATCCCGACGAGCGCGCGAAGCTGGTACTCGCCCAGATGACCCGCGAGGAAAAGCAGACGCTGGTATTCGGCTATTTCGGCACCGACGCGCCCTGGAAAAAATTCACCACGCCGCCCGAAGCGCTCGCCGGCTCCGCGGGTTACGTCCCCGGCATCGCGCGGCTCGGCATCCCGCCGCAGTGGATCGCCGACGCCGGCATCGGCGTCGCGACGCAGGGCGGGGCGAAGGAAAAACGCGAGCGCACGGCGCTGCCCTCGAATCTCGCCACCGCGGCGAGCTGGGATCCCGAGGCCGCCAAACGCGCCGGCGCGATGATCGGCGCGGAAGCACGTGCCTCGGGTTTCAACGTGATGCTGGCCGGCGGCGTCAACCTGGTGCGCGAGCCGCGCAACGGCCGCAATTTCGAATACACGGGTGAGGATCCGCTGCTCGCGGGTGTGATGGCGGGTGCGCAGGTCGTCGGCATCGAATCCAACAAGATCGTCTCCACGGTCAAGCATTTCGCGTTCAACGACCAGGAGACCGACCGCAACCAGGTGAACGCCGTCATCGACAAGGCGCAGGCGCGCATGTCGGACCTGCTCGCCTTTGAAATCGCCCTCGAGTATTCCGATGCGGGCTCGGTGATGTGCTCCTATAACAAGGTGTGGGGCGAACACTCCTGCGAGAGCGCTTACCTGCTGAAGGACGTCCTGCGGCGCGACTGGGGCTGGCAGGGCTACGTGATGTCCGACTGGGGTGCGACGCACAGCACGGCCAAGGCCGCGAATGCGGGACAGGACCAGCAGTCGGGTTTTCCCTTCGACGACAAGCCGTATTTCGGCGAGCTGATGCTCGAGGCCATCAAGTCGGGTGAGGTGAGCGAAGCGCGTCTCGGGGAAATGGCGCAACGGATCCTTCGCACCCTGTTCGCCAAGGGCGTGATCGATCAGCCGGTGAAGATCGGTCCGATCGACTACGCGGCGAATGGCGAGATTTCGCGGCGCGGCGCGGAGGCCGGCGCGGTGCTGCTGAGAAACGAACACGGCATCCTGCCGCTGAATCCAGACATCAAGCGCATTGCCGTGATCGGGGGATACGCCGACAAGGGTGTGCTCGCGGGTGGCGGTTCTTCGCTTGTTTACCCAATCGGCGGCAATGCAGTGCCGGGCCTGAAGCCCACGGGCTGGCCGGGTCCCATCATGTATTACCCGTCGTCGCCGCTGCGCGCCGTCCAGGCGCTGGCGCCGAAAGCCGAGGTGAAATTTGCGAGCGGTGAAGATCGCAAGGCGGCGGCCGAACTCGCCGCGAAGAGCGACGTGGTGCTGGTGTTCGCCACGCAATGGAACGGTGAATCCTTCGACTCACCGCTGACCCTGGAAAACGACCAGGATGCACTCGTCTCGGCAGTGGCGGCGGCGAATGCCCACACCGTCGTGGTGCTCGAAACCGGCGGCGCGGTGTTCATGCCGTGGCTCAACCAGGTCCAGGGCGTGTTGCAGGCCTGGTATCCCGGTACCCAGGGTGGCCAGGCCATCGCCACTCTGCTCTTCGGCAAGGTGAATCCTTCCGGCCACCTGCCGATTTCGTACCCGAAGGATGCAAGCCAGTTCGCGCGCCGTGAGCTCGCGGAAAAGGATGCGCAGGGCGCCAAGACGCTTACCGCAACCTACGGCGAAGGCGCAACCGTGGGTTACAAGTGGTTTGACGCCCACAAACAGCAGCCGCTGTTCCCGTTCGGCTTTGGCCTGTCGTACACGCAGTTTGTGTTCAGCGATCTGCAGGCGCGGCTCGACGGGCAGGAACTGGTGGTGTCATTCAGCGTGAAGAATTCCGGCAAACGCGACGGCGCGGCTGTACCGCAGGTGTACGTGTCGCCGGTGGCGGGAGGATGGGAAGCGCCCAAGCGCCTGGCTGGCTGGAAAAAGGTCGTTCTCAAACCCGGTGCAGCGGCCAAGGTCGAGCTGCGCGTCGATCCGCGGCTGCTGGCGGTGTTCGACGATGCCGGGAACGGCTGGAAAATCTCCGCGGGCAATTACCAGGTGATGCTCGGCGCTTCCGCGGCAGATCTCGAACTGGAAACGTCCGTTCAATTGCCCGCGCGCAGCCTGGCCGCGAGCTACAACCCGGCTGCCCCGGCCAGGTAGATAGAGCCGGCGAAGATCATCGCCCAGCCGGTGACTTGCGCCACGCGTTGTCCGTGCGGCGCGATTCGCTCGGCCGTGATCGCCGCGGTGACGAGCGCCATCGCGCGCAGGTCCATGACGCCGGCGACGAACAACACGGCCGTCATGGGTGCGCAGCAACCGAAGCAGCGCAGTCCGAGGCGTATTCCGTCGCGCCAGGCGCTGCGCGGGGCCGCGCGCAAATCGCAGCCGCGAACTACCGGGCCGCGGCAGCAGGCGAGCTGACGGGACTTCCACGGGCTGAGCTGCAACGCGCCGGCGATCACGACCAGGACGCCGCTGGCAAGCGGAACGGCGCCCGACAGCATCGGGAGGCGCATTTCGGCCTCGGCGAGTGCAATCCCGATGGGAAATGCCCCCGCGCCGGTCAGGATCCAGACACCAAAATAGCCCAGGGCGATGGGCAGCACCGCGCCGTGCGCGGCCCGTCGATGGCGCCACAGTGCGGGCGCGACCGCCGGCAGCATCATCGCGAACATCATCACGCTCCACATGCCGATGAACGTGGCGGCGGCGCCGGCCCAGGATTGCCCGGGCATGCGCATCCACGCCATCGACATCGTCCAGCCGCCGGGCATGTCCATTCCCGGCATCGCGGACATGGATGCGCACCATGACATCGTGAGCGCGGCGCTGCCGAGGAACAGCAGCGCCGCGGTTACGAAGAAACGTCGGGTGTCAGCGACAACGCGCACGGCCGTCTCAGCGCTTGGCGTACTCGTCATTGCGCTTCCACCAGATTCCCTGCTCCTCGTTGCGGCCGAGCGGCGCGCGATCCAGCCACTGGTACATGCCCCACAGGCCGTCGAGTCCGCGCGCGTAGGTGGAGTAGCTGTGGTAAACGACGCCGTCCTTCAGGACGAAGGTGCTCATGCCGGGACGATCGCGGGTGTAGGTCGCGGCGTCGGTACCGCACACCGCGGCGAACTCGTGCACCACCGGTGGGAACTGCGTGCCCGCGATGGCGTGTTTGCCCTTCTCGTAGTTGTACTCGGTGCCGCCCGTGCGCTGCTGCTCTTCGGTCACCGACACGTTGAAGTCGAAATTGAAGTCACCGCCGTGCGAGGAAGCCCACGGAAACGTCCAGCCCAGCCGACGCTTGTAAGCCTGCAATTTCGCCAGCGGCGCACGCGACACGGCCATCAGGGTCACGTCGTGATTGGCGAGGTGAACAGCGCTGCCATTGAAGCCGTCGGCAATGGCCGAACACGACGGGCAGCCCGCCTTGTAGTCCGGGCCGAACATGAAGTGATACACGAGCAGCTGCGAGCGGCCCCGGAACAGGTCCGCGAGCGAGGCCGGGCCCTCGTCGGTGTCGAAGCGGTAGGCCTTGGTCACGGGTACCCAGGGCAGGTCCTGCCGCCGTTGCGCCAGTTCGTCGCTGCGGTGAGTGAGGTCCTTCTCCGCCTCGAGCAGTTTCAGCCGCGCGGTACGCCATTCTTCCCGTGTCCCGATCTTGTGCGTGTTCATGGCTCTCTCCGTTGTTGAGGTATGCGCTAGATTGAGCGCCGCGGCAGGAGAGGTGGGAGTGACAAGTTTGTCGGGATTCGGAACAGCGCCGTGGACTCGCCCATGGATGCGTTGATCGCGGCCGCGGCCCGGGCGCTCGCGGTGGGAGATCCGCTCGCGGCGCTGAAACGTGTCGGACTGCGCGACGACGCGTCGGCCCTGGCACTGCGCGGCATCGCGATGGCGCAGCTCGGCGACCTGGTCCGGGCGCGGTCGCTGCTGCGCGACGCGGCGCGCCGGTTCAGTCCCCGGGAAGCGGTGGCGCGCGCCCGTTGCGTGGTGGCGGAGGCGGAAATCGCGCTGGTGTCGCGCGATCTCGCCTGGTCTGCAAAGAGCCTGGCGTCCGCCGCGAGCGTGTTGCAAAGACACGGCGACACCGTGAATGCCGCGCATGCGCGCAATCTGGAAGTGCGGCATCTGGTGCTGATCGGCCGGCTCGACGCAGCCGAAAGCGTACTCGCGAAACTCGATCCTTCGCCCTTGCCGCCGGCGCTGCGCGCGACGCACGAGCTGGCGGTCGCGGGCCTGGCGACGCGGCGGCTGAATACGACGGTCGCACGTGCGGCGCTGGCGCGCGCCGAAGCGGCGGCGCATACCTCGGGAATCCCCGCGCTGACAGCGGAAGTCGAAAGTGCCTGGCGCCTGCTCGATGCGCCGGCCGCGCGGCTGATCGCGCGCGGCGGCGAGCGGACCCTCAAACTCGAGGAAGTCGAGGCGCTGCTGGCGTCGAAGGCGCTGGTGGTGGATGCCTGCCGCCACGTCGTGCACGAATCGGGCGAAACACTGTCGCTCGCGCGCCGGCCCGTCCTGTTCACGCTGGCGAGATTGTTGGCGGAGGCATGGCCCGGGGATATTTCCCGCGACACGCTCGTGGCCCGCGCCTTCCGCGCGAAACGCGCTGACGAATCCCATCGCGCGCGCCTGCGCGTCGAGATGGGTCGATTGCGCCGCGTGCTGCGCGACATCGCCGACGTGAACGCCACCGAGCGCGGCTTTGCCTTGCTACCGCGGCGTGCGTCCGAGATCGTGGTGCTGGCGCGGCCGGTCGAAGAGGAGTTCGCGGCCGTCATGGCGCTGCTCGCCGACGGCGAGTCCTGGTCGAGCTCCGCGCTGGCGCTTGCGCTGCGAACCAGCCAGCGCAGCGTGCAGCGCGCGCTCGACTCGCTGGCTCTGTCCGGCAAGGTGCGCGCCTTCGGCCGTGCACGCTCGCGCCGCTGGATGACGCCGCCGATCGCCGGAATCACGACGACATTGTTACTCCCGGCTCCGCTGCCGGAGTGATTAGGATGAAGCCATGAAAAAGTCAGCCGCCGAAATCGTGCGCGAATACGGACCCTTCCCGGGCGTCGACCATGTGCATGGCGTCACCTTCGACGGCGCGAACGTCTGGTTCGCCTCCGGCGAGAAGCTGAATGCGTTCGACCCGGAGAGTGGCAGCACTCGGGGCTCCATCGACGTGGCCGCGTTCGCCGGCACCGCATTCGATGGCAAACACTTCTTCCAGATCGCCGAGAACCGGATCCAGAAGGTGGACCCGAAGACGGGACGGGTACTTGCGACCATTCCCGCGCCCGGCGACAGCAATTCCGGCCTGGCGTGGGCGGAAGGTTCGCTGTGGGTGGGTGACTATCGGGGACGCAAGATCCACCAGGTCGATCCCGCGAGCGGCGCCATCCTGCGTACTGTCGAATCCAATCGTTTCGTCACCGGCGTGACCTGGGTGGACGGTGAGCTCTGGCACGGTACCTGGGAAGGTGAAGAGAGCGAGCTGCGCCGCGTCGATCCGCAATCCGGCAAGGTGCTGGAGAGCCTGGCGATGCCCCAGGGCATCGGCGTGTCGGGACTCGAGTCGGATGGACGCGACCGCTTCTTCTGCGGCGGCGGCAAGAGCGGCAAGGTGCGCGCGGTGCGCAAGCCGCGGCCGGCCTAACTACAGATCGAGCGCCATGAAGCAGGCGCCCGGGTACGGATTGAACACGTAGGGTTCGATGTCGCGAAAGCCGAGCGACTGGTACAGCCGGACCGCCGCAACCATGGTGGAAATCGTGTCGAGGCAGATGCGCGCATAACCGGCCGCGCGCGCCTCATCGCAGACGCGCTGCGCGAGCGCGCGTCCCAATGCGCTGCCACGCGCCGCGGGCCGGACATACAGCCGTTTCATCTCGCAGTCCCGGTTCGTCAACGGACGCAGCGCCACGCAGCCGAGAGCCCCGCCGTCATTCGATGCAATCAGCAGCCGGCCGGCCGGTGGCTGGTACTTGCCGGGCAGGGTGGCGAGCTCCTGTTCGAAACCCTGGTAGGCGATGTCGACGCCAAGGCCCGCGGCGTACTCGCGAAACAGCGAACGCACCGTTTCCAGGTCGCCTGGAATACGGGCCGGGCTGATTTCAAAGGCGTTTTTCACCGCGCTGCCAGATTGAAAGATTTGCCGGTTTGTCGCCGCGTGGCGACCCGATGCAGAAGCCTGTCAACCGTGCCCATGATGAGGCGTTAGCTCTCCCAGTACCACACCACACGTGGGGAGATACATATGTTCTCGCGTCTCGCAATGTTCACCTGTGCCTTGCTGCTCACGGCCTGCGGCGGTGGCAGCAGCATGAAAGCCCCGCCACCGCCCACTGATCCGCCGGCTCCCAGCTCGGCGTGCACGGATTGCGGCACCGCCTTCATCACCCTGACGGATGCGGATGGCGACTTCCTCAGTTACTCCGTCGATGTCGTTTCGCTCAAGTTGAAACGCGCCAACGGCGCGCTGGTGGAGACCTTGCCGGCCGCCACGCGCATCGACTTTGCTCAGTACGTCGATCTCACGGAGTTCTTCACCGCAGCGACGATTCCGAACGGCGACTATGTCGCGGCCACCATCCGTCTCGACTACTCCAATGCCGACATCAGCGTCGAGCAGAATGGCGCGCCGGTCGCGGCGAAAGCCGTCGACGCCAATGGCGCCGCGCTCGGCGTCGTCGACGTCAACGTGACGCTCGACAACCGGCACCACCTGGTCGTGGCACCGGGGGTACCGTCATTGTTCACGCTGGATTTCAATCTCGCGGCGACCAACAGTGTCGACCTGACCACCACGCCGGCCACCGTCACCGTGACTCCGGCGCTGGTGGCCTCGCTCGATCTCGTCGACCAGAAAGACCTGCGCGTGCGCGGACCGCTGGTGAGCGTCGACAAGACTGCGGGCAGCTACGTGGTCGACGTGCGGCCATTCGCGATGCGCAGCGCACACTTCGGTGAACTCACCGTGCGCACCGGCGCAGACACTGCATTCGAAATCAACGGTACCACCTACACCGGTAGCGCCGGTCTCGATGCGCTGCTCACCGCCGGTCCCGGAACCGCGACCGCGGCATTCGGCACGCTGACCACCGCTACCCGGCAGTTCGACGCCAAGATGGTCTTCGCCGGCACCAGTGTCCCGGGAGCGGGAGTCGACACGGTGATCGGCGATGTGATTTCGCGCAGCGGCAACGTGCTCACCGTGCGCGGCGCGACCATCCTGCGCAACAACGATGGCCCGCATTTCGCGCGTGGCAGCGTGAAGGTCACCGTCGGTGCCGACACCAAGGTCGTCAAGGGCGGCAGCGTGCCCGGCCAGGTGGTCGACATCGCGGCGATCTCGGTGGGCCAATCCATCGAAGCCTTCGGCAGTGCGACACCGGTGAGCAGCAGCGCCATGTCCGGCGACTGGAATCTCGATGCCAGCGCGGGCCGCGTGCGCATGAATCCCACCAAGATCTATGGCTTCGTGAAGCAAGCGGCCAGCGGCATGGTGACGCTGCAGCTCGATTCGATCGCCGGGCGGCGCGCATCGGCGTTCAACTTCGCCGGCACGGGCACCACGCCCGCGCAGGACGCAGATCCCGCGAACTACGAAGTCGTCACCGGTGTGCTCGACGTGTCGGGACTGAACGCCGGCGAGCCCACCAAGCTCATCGGCTTTCCGATGCCCTTCGGCGCGGCGCCGCCGGACTTCGACGCACGCACGGTGGTCGATCTGCCCGAGCTGCAGTCCATGCTGACTCTCGGCTGGCTCCCGGGCGGGACCACGGCGCCGTTCAGCAGCCTGGAACCCACCGGCCTCGTGCTGGATCTCACCAATCCGGCCATCGGGCGCGTGCATGTGCTGCAGAT
>Ga0207675_100005604_pt1 | contig 12024 bp, 8 predicted proteins | sample KBSSwiS42_FD_184305 | JGI IMG/M metagenome (GOLD analysis project Ga0207675, IMG submission 184305) | Switchgrass rhizosphere microbial communities from Kellogg Biological Station, Michigan, USA - KBS Switchgrass S4-2 (SPAdes) (version 2) | ecosystem: Host-associated > Plants > Roots >...
ACACGTGGGACCCGCTCGCGCCGCTCATCGCGTGGGTCGAGCAGGGAACGGTGCCCGAGCACGTCGTCGCGACGCACGCGACGGGAGGCCGCGTCGACAACGAGCGCCGCGTCTGCGCCTACCCGCAGGTCGCGCGCTACAGCGGCCCCGCCGGAGGCGCGAACGACGCCGCGAACTGGACCGCCGCGAATTTCACCTGCCGCTAGGCGAGGGGAAGCGTGACGGCGGCGCCGGAAGCGGCGCTGCGGTAGATCGCCTCGGTCCACTCCATGTAGCGCACGCCGGTCTCGAACGTGTTCATCGTGACGCGCTCGCGGCCGCGGATCGCGTTGACGAATTCTTCCTCGACGCGGTGGAACGCCTGCTGCTCGCGCGGATTCGCGAGCTCGGCTATGCCCAAGTCGCCGCGGCGGCCGGTGAAGATTCGCTGCTCGTTGTCGACGTGGATCGTGCCTTCGCTGCCGAAGATCCAGATCTGATTGCCGGCAGAGAGGCCCGTCGTCTCGCTGAACTTCATGTGGACCGGTGCCCCGTTGCCTAGCTCGTAGAGCACCTCGACGTGATCGGGGATCGTCGCCGCGCGCTGCCGGCCTTGCTCGTCGCGACGCATCGGGATCTGCACGCGAGTCATCGCCATGACGCGGTTGCCTACCCCAAGCCAGCGCATCGCCGATTCGTACGTGCCGCCGACGTTCAGCACGTTGATGCCGCTGAATTCCGCGTCGTGGCGCCAGTCGAGCTCGCCATCGAAGCTCGCGAAGTTGCGCTGCAGCATCTGCACTTCGACGGACAGGATCTCGCCGACGAAGCGTTCGCCGAGCAGCCGTTGCAAAGCGCGATCGATGCGATACGTGCCCGACGACGGCACGAGCTGGCAGACGAGCTCGGGATGCCGCAGCGACGCGGCCAGCATCTCGCGCGCCTCGGCCGTGTTGTTCGCCATGCGCGCCTGACACAGGACGTGCAGCCCTAAGTCGAGCGCCGCAAGCGTGATCGTGCGGTGCATGTACGGCCAGGTGCCGATCAGCACGGCGTCGAGGCCGCCGGCCGCGAGCAGCTCTTCCCAATTCGCGTAGGCGCGCTCGATGCCGAGCTCGTCGGCGGCGCGGCGGCTCGACTCGAGCGAGCGGTTCGCGACGGACACGAGCTCGACGTCGGGTTGCCGCTTCAGCCCCGGCACGTGCACCGAGCTCACGATGCCGCCGGCGCCGATGATGCCGACGCGAATCGGCGCTTCGCGTCGTTGACCGAGCAGCGCCGACGGCGCCAACGCCGCCGCGACCGGTAACGCCGCCGACGACAAAAACTCGCGGCGCTTCAACGTGAAACGTCCGCCGGAATCGGATTCGCTGCTCATGTCTCCCCCAAAAGCTCTTGGTCGCGACACGATAACCCCATCGTCGAAGCTATGTCGCGCGCGCCTTAAGCAGTACGATGATGAGCGCAGGGGGTGGTCGCATGAAGCCTAGTCGTTCAGCCTCCATGGCCGCGGCCGTCGCGGCTCTAGTCGGTGCATTCGCGTTCGCGCAAGCGCCCGTGCACGAGCATGAGCCCGAAGCGTGGACGCGCACGACACCCGACGGCCAGCCCGACCTGCGCGGCACGTGGGTCAACTTCGACAGCACGCCGTTCGAATCGGACACCACGGGCCCGCTCGGCACGATTCCCAACGTGAACCCGCCCGCGCACTGGGCCGACCACGACAGTCCCGTGAGCGCCCAGCGCACGTCGATGGTCGTCGATCCGCCCGACGGCCGCGTGCCCGTCATGAAGTGGGCCGAGGACAAGCGCGACTACGATCTCGCGCACCTCGAGGATCACTACAAGCACGAGACTGCGTGGGTGCGCTGCATCACGCGCGGCGTGCCGGGCGGCATGTTCCCCGCGGGCTACAACAACGGCTACGAGATCGTTCAGATCCCGGGCTACGTGATCATCGTTTACGAAATGATTCACGACACGCGCATCATTCCGCTCGACGGCCGGCCGCACGTCGGCGCGAGCATTCGCCTCTGGAACGGCGATCCGCGCGGGCACTTCGAAGGCAACACGCTCGTCGTCGACACGACGAACTTCAACGACAAGGGCTCGATCGCGACGAGCGCGGCGACGGGCCGCATTCGCGGCATTCCGCACAGCGAGGAGCTGCACGTCGTCGAGCGTTTCACGCGCGTCAGCGAGGACGTCATCGAATACTCCGTCACGGTGACGGACCCGAAGGTGTACACGGCGCCATGGACGGTGGCACTGCCGCTGAATCGCGACCCGAGCTACTTGATGTTCGAGTACGCCTGTCACGAAGGAAACCTCGCGCTGCCGAACGCATTGAGCGCCGGCCGCGCGCGCGAACGCGCCGCGAAGAGCGCGCAGTAACCCACTGGCGATCTCGCGAGGGTGGCGAGGATGAAGCCGATCCATGTCCTAAGCACCGTGTTGCTTGCAGTCTGCGCGCACGCCGAAGCTCAAAACCCGCCGCCACTCGAAGCATTCGCCGCGCTGCCGGCGATGCAGTCGCCGAGCATTTCTCCGGATGGCAAGCGACTCGCTTTCATCGCGCAGGCCGACGCGGGCAGCTTCGTGTTGGTGTCCGACCTTCAGACGATGGCCGTCGGGGCGGCGGTAGACGTGTCGGTCATGAAGCCGCGCAACGTCGTCTGGGCGAACGAGGACACGCTCCTGTTCTTCGCGAGCGAGACGATCGATTTCGTGGTCCGGCGCGTCGAGTCCGTGGCGCCCTACGGAATCGATCTCGCAGACAAGCTGCATATTCGCCAGTTGCTGCTCGAAAAGGCCCGCACCCAGACGCGCGGCGGTGGCGCCACGACGATCGGCGGCTACGCCTTCGTGCAAGGAGCGCAACTCGTCGGCTACCAGCGCTCGACGGGTCTCGTGCTGCTGCCGCGCTTCGACCTCGAGGCGAATCGCGTCCTGTACGCCGTCGATGCGAAGAACGATGGCCGCCGCGTAGTCGATCACGGGACGAGCTCCACGCAGGACTGGGTCGTCGACGAGACTGGCGCGCCGAGATTCCGCCTCGAGTACTCGCAGGAGCGGGACTTGCTCACGATTCTCCGCCGCGTGGAGGACCGCTGGCAGGTGCTTTCGACCGAAACGGTCGAGATTCCCGAGCTGTCGCTGGTCGGGCTGGACGGCCGCGACCGTCTGATCGTCATGCAGCGAGCAAGCGACGGCGGCCGCTTCGGCCTTTACGTGATGTCGTCCGAGAACGGCGCGATCGAACGCCCGCTCTATACGCACCAGAGCCTCGACGTGTCCGGAGTGCGCACCGATCCATACACGAATCGTGTCGTCGGCGCGCAAGTCGGGCCGGAGGAAGTCGTTTGGTTCGATTTGGAGCTCCTCGCGCGGCAGCGCGAGCTCGACGATGCTTTCCGTGGCGAGTCGCCTCGCATCGTTTCGTGGTCGCAGGACCGCTCCCGCTGGATCGTCAGCACCGAGAGTCCCGACCGCGCCCCCGCGTATTACTTGTTCGACTCGAAGGCAGCGACCGCGAAGCAGATCGCGAGCACGAACATGGCGCTCCAGCGCGCCAAGCTGCCGCAACGAGTCGCGTACAGCTACCGCGCTCGCGACGGCGTCGAGATTCCGGCGTTTTTGACGCGACCGCTCGATGTGAAGTCCCCAGCGCCGCTGGTGCTCCTGCCGCACGGCGGCCCGGCCGCGCGCGACGTCAGCGGTTACGACTGGCTGGCACACGCGCTGGCCTCGCGCGGCTACGTCGTGTTGCAGCCGAATTTCCGAGGCTCCGGCGGCTTCGGCAAGCAGTGGGAGGAAGCCGGCTGGGGCGGGTGGGGTATCGGTGTGATGCAGCACGATCTCAGCGACGGCGTCGCCGCTGTCATTGCCGAAGGCCTCGCGGATCCCGAGCGCGTCTGCATCGTAGGCGCGAGCTACGGCGGCTACGCGGCGCTCGCCGGCGCAGTGTTCACGCCGGAGCTCTACCGTTGCGCGGCCGCGATCGCCGGCGTGGCGGATCTGCGCGAGATGCTCGGGTTCGAGAGGGATAGGGCGGGCGGGCTCAGCGTGACCGTGGCGTATTGGCGGAAAGCGATGGGCGTCGAGGATGCCGACTCTCCGACCGACCACTTGAACGCGGCATCCCCCGCACAGCACGCGGAGCGCGTGCGAGCGCCGGTACTGCTGATCCACGGCCGCGACGACACGGTTGTGCCGATCACGCAGAGCCGGCTCATGCAGCGCGTGCTCGCCGACGCGGGCAAGACCGTGCAGCTCGTCGAGCTCGAAGGTGAGGATCACTGGCTGTCGGGCGCGAAGACTCGGCTGCAAACCTTGCAAGCCCTCGACGCATTCCTCGCCGAGCAGCTCGCCAAGTAGCCCGCTTCGATCCGCCGCGCTCGCTAGCTGGATAGGAGCAGAGAGCCGGTCGGGGACTCCTTCGCGGCGAGCGCGCGAATGTAAGCGCCGAACTCGGGGTCTTCGCCCTCGAGCAGCACGGGCAACAGCGCGCGGAAGTCTTCGCGCCGGCACCACTCGCGCATGTAGTCCTCCCACGACAGCCAGCGCCGCTTGTGCCTCCCGGACATCTTCGGCTCGTACAGAACCAGATACGCGCGCTCGAACAGCGAGATGAGGATGTTGAAGATGATCAGCATGCGCTCGCGCTGCTCGTCGTTGAGCTCGGGCGTTTGCTCGGGGCTGAACAGACGTAGGTCGGGATGGCCGAGTGCCATCCGGAGGAAGTCCTCGTAGTTGTCGGAGAGGAGCTGATAGACCTCTTCGTCCTCGTTGTCGCGCTCTTTCTTCTGCTCGTAGATGAACACGAGGATCGCGAGCGGCAGGCCGATCGTCGTCACGACGTAGCTCAGGAGTTCCCACGTGCCGATGTCCATGGCCGCGCCTCGTCGCCTGCGGGAAAAGAAAAGGGCGCGCTCTCGTCGAGCGCGCCCCGAAGTTTCGCACAACTTCAGAAGTTATAGCGGAAGCTGAAGCCGACCTCGCGCGGCGGAGCGGGGTTGCCTTGCTCGCGCCCGGAGTTCGCGAGCAGCGACAACTTGCCGTAGAAGTAGTACTCGTCGGTCAGGTTCAACGCGTAGACGGAAGCCGACCAGGCCGAATCGGGCGCCGTCCACGTGGCGCGCGCGTTGACCACGCCGTACGCGGGTTGCCGCCCGTCTTGCTCGTTGACGATGCCCGCGACGGGATTCGTCGTGAACCAGATGTCGTCCTGCCACGTGTAGTCGAAGCGCGGAATCAGAGTCGCGCCGCGGCTGCCGACCATGAACTCGTACTGCATGCCGAGCCCCATGTTCCACTCCGGCGTGCGCGGCGAGTACAGGACGTCGCCCCGAATCGACGCATCGGGCGCGTTGTCCGGAACGTAGGCGAACAAGCCGACGGCTTTACCCAAATCCGTGACCAAGTAGTTCTGGTAGCCGAGCGAAAAGTCGATACGGAAGCTCTCGACGGGCTCGGCCAAGATCTCGGCCTCGACGCCCCAGTTGCGCGACTCGCCGGTGTTGACCGTGCGGAACCACGCTACTTGCACTGGATCGGGCGGGTTGCACGGCGCGCAGTCGAGCATAGCCTGCTGCTTGTCGGTGTTCTGCATGTAATAGACGTCGCCGTTGAAGCGCAGCCGCCCGTCGAGCCAGTCGCTCTTCACTCCGACCTCGAAGCTGTCGATGTACTCGGGCTCGAATGCCGCGACTTGCAAGGCGTTTGCCGGCCGCGGGCTGAAGCCGCCGCCACGAAAGCCCGTCGACAGCGCCGTGTAACCCATGATCGTCGGCGTGAACTGATAGTCGAAGCTGATCTTCGGCGACCACTCCTGAGACTCCGCGACGACGATGGCGTGCGGGATCAGCGCGTACTGCGGCAAGCCGACGCCCGGAGGTGCCGTGTTACCCGTCACCCGTAGAATGTCCGAGACCTTCTCGTCGTCCGTGTAGCGCAAGCCGCCCGACATGCTGAGCTTCTCGGTGATATCCCAGACGAAGTGCGCGAACACGGCGTAGTTGTTGAGATCCTGCTCGTCCTTGTGGTCGGAGAAGCTCGACGTGTACGTGAACGTGTTGACGTAGCCCTGATTCGAGTCGAATGCGTCGTAATAGAACAAGCCCGTCGTCCACGACACGCCGTCGTTCGGCCCCGTCAGGCCGCTCAGCTGAAACTCCTGCGTGAACTGCTCGTGCTTCGACGTGTCCCACGTGTAGAGCTGCGGAAGCGGAGTGCCGTCCGAGTCGCGGCCGAACGAGTTGTCGAAGTCGCGATACGCCGTCGTCGACTTGAAGTGCAGCGTGTCGTTCAAGTCCCAATCGACGGCCACCTCCAGTCCCTTGTGCGTGAGCTCGTTGACGTTGGGCGTCGTGCGGCGCGTCAACGGGTCGTAGCCGAAGCGGTGATAGCCCGTGTAGCCGTCCTGCGTTTGGAATCGGCCGTCGAACTGGCCTCCCGGGCCGAACACCGGCACGGCCACGTTGGTGTTCCAGGCGATGATGCCGTTCTCGACACCGGGCGGCACGCCGTTGGTCGTGCGATATTGAACCGTGTACTTGTCGGCCGGCCCCTGCTGATCGACGACCGTGAGGTCCGTGATGACGTTGATCTCGACGGTGTCGGACGGGATGAACCGCACCGCGACGCGCCCCGACTGCACGTTCTCGCTGCCGAGGTGATCGACGACGCAGCCGCGGTCGTCCGTGGGGCCCGTGACGCCGCCGAGTGCTATGCCGCCGATCGTGGGATGCGTCGCCACTGCGGTCGGGATCCAGCGCACGTCCTCGAGCGGCGTTCCCGGCGGAGGCGCAACGGCGAAGGGGAAGACGCCGGCAGTGATTCCGGCGCCGCCGAGCCCCAGTGAGCCCGCGCCGTTGACGCACTCGTAGTCGAGAATGTCGAAGTAGCCGTCTTGCGCTTTCGACGATGCGGATACGCGAACCAGCACGTTCTCGGTGAGCCCGAAGTCGTACGCGCCGCGAATATTCAGTCGGTCGCGCGAGCCGACGCCGACGTCGAGGAATCCAGTGCCGTCGCCTTCCGGCTTGCGCGAGATGATGCGCACCGCACCGCCGAGCGTGTTCTTGCCGAACAGCGTGCCTTGCGGGCCGCGCAGCACCTCGACGCGCTCGATGTCGAGCAGGTCCAAGACGGCGCCCTGCGGCCGGCCGTGGTACACGTCGTCGATGTAGATCGGCACGCCGGGCTCGAACGACAACGAGTTGTCGCCCAAGCCGATGCCGCGGATGAACGCCGCGGCCGTCGAGCCCCAGCCCGCGCCGAGCGGAGCGATGACCGCGTTCGGCACGAACGCGTCGAGATCGAGTGTGCTCGTGGCGCCGCGAGATTCGAGCATCTCGCCGGTGAACGCCGTGATCGCAAGCGGCGTCTGCTGCAGATTTTCTTCGCGAAATCGCGCCGTAACGACGATCTCGTCGAGGAGCTCTTGCCCCATCGCGCCCGCCGGCACGCAGAGCGAAGAAGCGATTGCGATGCGCAAAAGATCGTGCCGCAGGCGCGCGCCGCGCGGCGGTGTCGAGTGTGCCATTTGCTTTTCCCCCAGGCCGAGTGAGTGAACCCGGGTGCCGAGACTACCAGGAAAGCTGCTGGCGCCGGAAATGTCAGACGGCATAGCGGCTTACGAGCACGAGACAACCTCGCGGCGAAGCCGTTGCGGATTTCGCGGAGTATTCGCGGAGTATGATGGCGGAGCGGCCCCGTGCCGCCAATTCCACCTCGGAGAGCGCAGATGGCCTACGAACTGCTCGGCAAGAATTTCACGCCGCCCGACTTGCACGCGAAGGTGACGGGCAAAGCCAAGTACTCCGAAGACATGCGCGTCGACGGCATGGTGTTCGTGAAGGTGCTGACGAGCCCGATGCCGCATGCGCGTGTGACGAGCGTCGACGACAGCGCAGCGCTCGCGATGCCCGGCGTGCACGGCGTGTTGCGGGCGTCGGAAGTCTCGAATCCGCCCGAGCCGCAAGAAACCATTTTGACGGACGAGCCGTTGTTCGTCGGCCATCCGATTCTCGCCGTCGCCGCGGATACCGAGGAGCTCGCGAGCGATGCGCTCGAGAAGATCAAGGTCGCGTACGAGGAGCTGCCGTTCACCGTCGATCCGCTGCAGAGCTTGTATCCGGGTGGGCCGAACGCGCGCACGACCGGCAACGTCGCGAATCAGGCCGTCGACTTGAAGACGTTCAAGTGGACTGCGCAAGACTTCGCGGCGGTTCCGGAAGGGCAACTGCCGCAAGGCGAGGCCGTCACGCAGTGGTCGTTCGGCGACCTCGACTCAGGGTTCGCGAAAGCGAAGGTCGTGCTCGACGAGACGTTCGTGACGGCCGGCCTCGCGCATCACTCGATGGAGCCGCGCAGCGCGCTCGCGTACTGGCAGAACGGCAAGTGCTACCTGTACGGCTCGACGCAGAGCCAGAGCTTTCCGATCCCGGGCATCGCCCGCTCGGTCGGCGTCGAGCCCGCCGATCTCGTCTACGTCTCGGAGTTCTGCGGCGGCGGCTTCGGCTCGAAAGGCGGCGCGTATCCGCTGATGGCGATCCCTGCGCTGATGTCGAAGAAGATCGGGCGGCCCGTGATGATGCGCGTCTCGCGGCACGAGGAGTACTTCATGGGCTCGGCGCGCGCCGGGTTCCAAGGCCGCCTCAAGATGGGCTTCGCGGCCGACGGCCGCGTGACGGCCGCAGACCTTTATATAGTGCAGGAGAACGGCCCGAACAGCGGCTTCAGCGACTGGCTGTCGGCTGCCGAGGCCATATCGCTCGTCTACCAGCCGCCGGCGATGCGGTTCCGCGGCGTGCCGGTGCTCACGAACACGCCGCCGCGCGGGCCGCAGCGCGGCCCCGGCCAGAATCAGATCGCGGCCGCCGTCGAGCCGTTGATCGACAAGGCGGCCAAGCAGCTCGGGCTCGATCGCGTGGCGATCCGCCGTCTCAACGCGCCCGACAACGCGGCGAAGATCGGCTCGATGCAGGGCGGCGTGACGAGCGCCTATTTGAAGAATGCGCTCGACCGCGGCGCCGAGGTCTTCAACTGGGCCGAGCGGCAGGCGCGCAGCGGCCCGACCAGCGGCTCGAAGGTGCGTGCAGTCGGCGTCGGCACGGCGTTCCACACGGCGGGCGGCAACGGCTTCGACGGCCTCGTGCGGATCCTGCCGGACGGCAAGATCCACATCCACACGGGCGTCGGCAACCTCGGCACGTACTCGCACACGGCGACCTCGCGCGTCGCGGCCGAGATCCTCAAAGCGAATTGGGACAACTGCGTCGTCGTGCGCGGCGACAGCAGCAGGCACTTGCCGTGGAATCTCGGTCAGTTCGGCAGCAACACGTCGTTCACGATGACGCGCACGAACTACGTCGCGGCGATGGACGCCGTCGCGAAGCTCAAGGAGATCGCGGCGATGGAGCTGGGCGGCGCGCCGGAGGACTACGACATCGGCGGCGAACGTGTGTTCTCGAAGAGCGACTCGAGCAAAGGGCTCACCTATGCGCAGGCCGCGCAGCGCGCGATCGAGCTCGGCGGCAAGTTCGACGGCCACGTCGTGCCCGACGACCTGAACGTCATGACGAAGGCGTCCGCGGCAGGCGTCGCGGGCACGGGTCTGGTCGGCGTCGCGAAGGACAACCTGCCGCGCACCGGCACCGTCCCGGCGCTCGCGGCGGGCTTCGTCGAGATCGAGCTCGACAAGGAGACGGGCAAGTTCGAGATCCTGGACTACGTCGGCGTCGCCGACTGCGGCACCGTGCTGCACCCGCAGGGCCTCGACCACCAGATCAAGAGCGGGGCCGTCATGGGCTTCGGCCTCGCCGCGTCGGAGCGGCACATCTACGACCCGCAGAACGGCCTGCCCGGCAACGTCGGCCTGCTGCAAGCGAAGCCGGTGACCTACCTCGACGTGCCGGCCGAGATGAAGACGGCCTGGGTCGATATCGCCGACGCGCAGAACCCGGTCGGCGCCAAGGGCATCGGCGAGCCCGTCCAGGGCTGTGCGGCCGCGGCGCTGCTATGCGCGATCTCGGACGCCCTCGGCGGCCACTACTTCAACCGGACGCCGGTGATGGCGGACATGATCGTCAACGCGGCGGCCAAGCGCGAGCCGTCGCACAAACCCCTGCAGGTCAACACGGCATGAGCGGCATGAACGCGAATCCCGGCCTGTTGAGCGGGGCCGGCTTTTCACCTAGCATCCACTCGATTTCCAGCGACTTGCGCGCATCGGAGGGGGGACTACCTCATGGCTGACAATACCAACGGCCGGAACTATCCGGAGCCGCGGTTCGACTCGTTCATCTCGAAGGCGACGTCGAGACGCCAGTTTATTAAAGGTGTCATCTTCTCCGGCGCGGCCGTCACGGGCGGCGGCTATCTGCTGTCGCTGGCCGGCTGCTCGAGCGGCGGCGGTTCGGCCGCCGGCGTCGAGCGCCTGCTGACGCTGAACGTCAACGGCCAGATGCGGCCCGTCGACGTGGCGCCGAACGACACGCTCGCGATGACGCTGCGCTACAAACTCGGACTCACGGGCACGAAGCTCGGCTGCGACCGCGGCGAGTGCGGCGCCTGCACGGTGCTCATCGACGGCGTTCCGAGCTATTCGTGCTCGACGCTGACGCACGCCGTGCGCGGCCGTGCCGTGCTGACGATCGAAGGGCTCGAAGGCCCGAACGGCGAGCTGCACAAGGTCCAGCAAGCGATGATCGACGAGCTCGGCCCGCAGTGCGGCTTCTGCACGCCGGGGCAGATCATGTCCGCCGTCGCGTTGCTCAACGAGAATCCGACGCCGACGCGCGACGAAGTGCGGCACGCGCTATCGGGTAACTTGTGCCGTTGCGGTGCCTACGACCATTACTTGAACGCAGTGATGCGCGCAGCTACGGGCGAGCGCGTGAGCCAGGCCTGAGGCGCGCGTAACCACTAACTGAAGGAGCTTTGGCAATGTCCAGAGACATGATGAGCGCTTTCGAGCTCTACCAGCCGGACACGGTGGAAGGAGCGGTGGACCTCCTCGGGCGATTCGGCGAGGAAGGGTGGGCGCTGGCCGGCGGCAACGACAGCTTCGATTGGTTCAAGGACCGTGTGAAGCGGCCGAAGTACGTCGTCGACTTGGGCGGCATCGCCGCGCTGAAGGGCATTCGTGAGACGGATGGCGGCGTCGAGATCGGCGCGCTGACGACGTTGACCGAGGTCGAGCGCAACTCCGTCATTCAGAGCCGTTACAAGGTGCTCTCCGACGCGGCGCGCCGCGTCGCGAGCCCGCAGATCCGCAATTCCGGCACGATCGGCGGCAACGTCAGCCAGGACGCGCGCTGCTGGTATTACCGCTACGGCGTCAACTGCTATCGCGCCGGCGGCAACACCTGCTACGCGGACACGCCCGAAGGTCAGAATCGCGAGCACTGCCTCTGGGGCGCGGATCGCTGCGTTGCCGTGAGCCCGTCGGATACCGCGCCGGCGCTCGTCGCGCTCGACGCGACGATGGTCATCGTCGGCAAGGGCGGGCAACGCGAGGTCAAGGCCGAGGAATTCTTCATCGGCCCGAACATCGACATCGAGCGCATGACGGTGCTCGAGGACGGCGACGTGCTGACGGCGATCAGGCTGCCCGCCGAATGGAGCGGGGCGCGCTTCTATTTCGAGAAGGTCGCGGACCGCAACACGTGGGACTTCCCGCTCGTGAACATCGCGGCGGCCATGAAGGTCAGCGGCGCGGCCGGCTCCGAAAAGATCGACGAGATTCGCATCGCGGCCGGCGCCGTGCAGTGCGTGCCGCGGCGGCTCACCGTCGTCGAGCAGGTCGTGCGCGGGCAGGCGAAGACGGCCGAGACGGCTTCGCTCGCCGGGCAGAGCGCCGTGCGCGGCGCGACCCCGCTCAACTTCAACCACTTCAAGATCCCGCTGCTGCAGAACCTCGTGACACGGGCCATCCGCGACGCCTGATCGTCACGGCACCTTCCGTGGAGCTCTTTCGAGTCAGCCGCGACATCTACGGCCGCGAAGTGCTGCAAGGCATGTCGTGGGATCTGTTGTGGG
>Ga0207675_100005607_pt1 | contig 12023 bp, 8 predicted proteins | sample KBSSwiS42_FD_184305 | JGI IMG/M metagenome (GOLD analysis project Ga0207675, IMG submission 184305) | Switchgrass rhizosphere microbial communities from Kellogg Biological Station, Michigan, USA - KBS Switchgrass S4-2 (SPAdes) (version 2) | ecosystem: Host-associated > Plants > Roots >...
CCGTCCATGATCACCGCGATGTGGACCGGCAGGCGGTCGAAGTTGATCTGCCGCGCCAGCGCCTCCTCGGGGGACCCGGCTTTGACGACGGTGAGGATGTTTTGAAGCGACATGGGCTACTGGCCAGATCGAAACCCTGATGATACCGGCAGTTACGGGCGACGAACAAGGGGCAGTAAGCGCCCGCGGCCGCGGCGAGCGAGCGCAGCGAGTCGAGCCGCAGCGAGTGGGGGTGGGGCCCCACGAGCAAGTAAAAAGCGCCGGCGGCCGGCGGCGAGCGAGCGCAGCGAGTCGAGCCGCAGCGAGTGGGGGTGGGGCCCCACGAGCAAGTAAAAAAGGTATTGTTGCGGACGGACCGTCCGCGCGTGGCTGCCTCATCCTCGTCGCTCGTTCGCCGGATCGCCCGCAAAGCGGCCGGTCTTCTGCCGCCGGCCGCCCTGCGCCGGCTGGCGGCGTACCGCTTTGGCTACACGCAAGAGGGACGGCACTTCACGTTCGTCGAGGAAACCGGCGTCGAGGGGGTCGTGCGCATCGACGGCCGGCTCAGCCTTCGGTCGACGCCGGAGTTCCTGCCCGATCTCCGGTTTCATTTCGTCGACAACGGGCAGAGCCGCGACGAGATGGGCGCGTTCATCGACATCGCGCCGACGCTGCCCCGCGGGGCGATGCTCTTCGATGTCGGCGCGCATCGCGGCCTGTTCTCGCTCGTTCACTGCGCGCTGTCGCCCGATCATCGCGCCCTGTTGTTCGAGCCGTCGCCGTCTCTCGCGAAGGATGCCCAGGGCCTGCTCGCGCTCAACCGGTTCGACAGCCGCGCGGAGGTGCGCGCCTGCGGCATCGGCGACCGTGCCGGGCGGCGCCAGATCGTCGAAGACGCGCTGGGCTTTGCGGTGGAAGCGCAGGGTGGGGCGGCCGGAGCGGAGGCGATCGAGTTCACCACGATCGACGACGAGTGGCGGCGGACCGGGGTGGCGCCGTCGATCGTCAAGATCGATGTCGAAGGGGCCGAGGCCGAAGTCGTCCGCGGGGCGGCGGCGCTGCTGCGCGAAGCGCGCCCGGTTCTCTTTCTCGAGCTCCACATGGACGTGCTCGAGCGGCGCGGCGAATCGGCCGCCGCGCTGCTCGCGCAGCTCACGGCGGCGGGGTACCGGTTCACCGAGCCCGGCGGACGGTCCCGTTCGGCGCGATCGCTGTCCGACTCTCTCCGCGCCATCGTCCGCATCGTCTGTGTGGCGGACGGGTAGGGCCGGCCTTCGAGCCGGGCTGGAGATGTACAATCAGCACACGTGCGTATGCTCTGTGGGATTGGGGCGGTCCTCATCCTGGCGATCGTCGCTGCCGCGGCACACGCTGCGGGCCCGGGGCCTTCCCAACCGGCTGCTTCCTCGTCACACACCAGCGTCGGGCAATTGATCGGCACGATCCGAGGGAAGGCCAAGGCGCTCGAAAAGAGCACCGGCATGCGTCTCAGCTTCCGCTCGTTCACGACCGCGTACGAGATCCCGCCCGAAAACGTCAGCTACTCCGACTACGTTGTCGTGCGGCTGTTGTATGAAGGCGCGAGGGATGCCGGTTTCTGGAACCTGCACTGGACCATCACCAACCAGGAGCCCAACTCCGATCGCATCTGGCGGCAGTGGCAAGCGGTCAAAGCTCCTTCGTCAGCGACGCCGACGGCGTCGGCGGAGTGCGATGAGCTGTCGGCACTCTACGCATTTCTCGCCGGCCGCGCCGGGATCAAGGGCGTCGGACTGTTCTGGCCTTTCCCGAATCACACGGTTGCGGTGTGGGTCGTGAGCCCGCGGGGACGTCCCGTCATCCGTATGGTCGTGCCGACGTCCCAGATCTTCCTGAAAGTGACCGACTCGCTGGATACCCGAACGTTCGACCCGTGGCGGCAGAAGTCGATTTTCGAATACACCCGCCGAGACGTGCCCGACACGTTCGAGCTTCCACAGCCGCTGTCCGGTTTCTTTCTCTCCCAAGTGGACAAGTACGCGGGGGCCTCCGATTCCGTTCTTCAGCAGCTGAGGTACCTGCGCGATCGTGTGTTCGTCGAGCAGTTGACTCCTGAAGTCGCGGCCGGCGAAGCGCTGAGAAGGCGAGGCGATCTGGTCCGCGGCGGTTCGGCCGAGGATCTCGCGGCGTTTCAGCATTTCGCGCAGGGCATGCGATCCAAACCCGCTCGATAGCGCCGAACTCGCCCAAAGCCGTTCAAGAGCCTGTCAAAATCGTGTCAACTCCCGACTTCGCAACTCCCAAACTGAGTCTCTTCGAGGGATTTCCACACTCTCTGTCATGCCCGCAGCGCATTGACCGGATCCACGCGTGCGGCGCGCCGGGCCGGTCCGAGGCACGCGGCCAGCGACGCGAGCGCCAGGACGCCGGTCACCGCGAGGATCACGATCGGATTGAGCGGGCCGACACCGTAGAGCTGTGAGGCGATGACGCCGCGCAGCGCGAGCGCGCCGGCCATTCCAGCCACCAAACCGACCAGCACGAGCCCGAGGCCCTCGTGGAGGACCAGGCGCACGATCCCTCTCGCATCGCTGCCAAGCGCCATCCGGATCCCGATCTCGCGCGTGCGCTGGCTGACCTGATGGGCCAGCACGCCGTAGATCCCCACCGATGCCAGCAACAGGGCGACGATCCCGAACGCGAGTGACAGCAGCATCGGTGTCCGCCGCGGGTTGAGCGACTTCCCGACGCGCTCGGACATCGAGAAGACGTCGTACGGCTGCAGCTCGGGATCCAGTGTCGTGAGCGCGGCCCGGACCGCGCCGGTCACGTTGGCGGGATCGCCGCTGCTCCGGATGGCGAAGCCGATGTTGCGCTGAGCGTCCTGCATGTACGGGAAATAGTACGCGCCGGCCCGAGCCTCTTCTCCCTCGACGAGTCCTTTGAGCTTCACCGCCCCGACCACGCCGACCACCTGCAGCCAGATTGCAGTGGGCCCCGGCTTCGCGACGTCCTCGAGCTGTTGCGGCACGTACATGCGGCGGCCGATCGGATCGGCATTCGGCCAGAACTTGCGGGCGAGCCGCTCGTCGACGATGACCACGCGTGGCGCGTCGGCCGAATCGCTCTCCGTAAAATAGCGTCCGCGCTTCAGCGGCACGCGCAGCGCTTCCAGATACCCGGGAGTCACGTGCAGCAGGTTGGGCGAGACCACCGACTCCCCCGGAGCCATCACATATCCCTCGGGAATGATCACGCTGCTGTTGCCGTCCCAACTGAACGGGAGGAAGCTGCTGACGCCGGCCGCCTCGACGCCCGGCAGCGCGCGGATGCGCTCGAGCGCGCGGCCTGCATACGTTCGCAGCGCGGCATCATCCGGATACCGGGCGGGCAGCGGGCTCACGCGGCCGGTCATCACGTGCTCCGCCGCGAAGCCCGGATTGACGCCCAGGAGCTGCCGGAAACTCGCGAGCAGCAATCCCGCGCCGATGAGCAGCACGAATGCCAGCGCCACTTGCGCGACGACGAGCCCGCGGCGGACGTAGCGGGCACTGCGGCCGGCGGTTCCGGTCCGGCCATCCTCCCGGAGGACGTTGGTCAGGTTCCGTCCGGACACCTGCATCGCGGGCACCGCGCCGACAACGACGCCGAGCGCCAAGGTCAGAACGGCGGTGAACGCCACGACCGTCCCGTCCATCCGGATCTCGTGGGCGCGCGGCATGTCGGCCAGTCCCAGCGACGACAGCGCGTCGAGGCTCCAGAACCCCAGCGCGAGGCCGAGGCTTCCGCCGATAACCGTCAGCAGCATCGTCTCGGTGACGAGCTGACGCGTCACGCGCGCGCGATCCGCCCCGAGCGCGTGGCGCGTGGCGAGCTCCTTCAGACGCCCGCTCGCGCGCACGAGCGAGAGATTCGTGATGTTGACCGCCGCAATGAGCAGGACGAACAGCACGCCTCCCCACAGCAGCTGGAGCGACGCGCGCACCTTGCGCACCACGTCGGCTTCGAGCGACACGAGCTTGGTGTGAAAGCCGGCGTTGATGAGCGCCTGCTTCAACGAACCGGACCGCTCGACGATCCCGGCATTCAGGGCGTCGATGCGTGCCTGCGCCTGCGTCAGCGTGGCGCCGGGCGCGAGCCGGCCGATCTCTTCGTGGTTCTGGCTGTGGCGCGCTTCTTCGGAACGCTGCTTGTCGGTGAACGCGAGCGGCACCCAGACTCGCCGATCGGGATTGAAGAAGGTGAAATCCGGCGGCAGCACGCCGACCACTTTGTAGAGCTCGTTGTCGAGACGGAGATCGCGGCCGACGATGCCGTCGATGCCGCCCGGCTGCCGCTGAGCGAAGGTGTAGCTGAGGATGGCGACGTGGTGAGCTCCCAGCTGGCCCTCGTCCTCGGTGAACAACCGGCCGCGCACGGCGTTCGTCCGCAGGACGCGGAAGAACGACGGCGTCACTTCCAACGACGATACGCCCTCGGCGCTCGCGCCCTCGCCGACTCGAAACCCGCCGAACTTGTAGAGCGCCTGCGATTCGAGCAGAGCCGTCAGCGCCAGGCGGTCGAAGTAGTTCGGCACCGACGTCCCCGCGCGTTCGACGCCGGCGCCCGGGAAGGAGTCGTACATGGACACGAGCCGGCCGGCCTCGGGGTATGGCAGCGGACGAAGCAGGACCGATCGGACGACCGTGAAGATGGCGGTGTTGGCGCCAATGCACAGCGTCAGGGTCAGGAGGGTGGTGAGGGCGAAGGCGCGGTCCTTCCAGAGGAGCCGGCACGCGAAGCGGAGATCCTGTCTCAGTCTGTCCACCAGCTGCCTCCGGTCTCTGATGTGGTGATGCCTCTGTACCGAAACCATGCAGGAGCCCAACCCCAAAACCGTCCCGGGGTCAGACCCCTTACGGTTTTGGTGGGCCCGCTAACGTACAGGAACCATACGGAACCGGTGCAGTACTACGACGGCAACGACGGGAGAGTTCGATAGCCAGGGCGGATTCTTGTCTCGCCGGACTGCAGAAGTCTGACCCCGAAACCTCGCTGGGGTCAGACCCCTTACGGTTTTGGGGGGCAGGGCACCGTACAGGAACCATGCGGAACCGCGGCGCACAAGGCGTCTCAGCGTGTCACCCTGATCGCCGTCAGGATCTTCCGCTCCGCGCCGGCACCGAGCGCGCTGACCTCGATCACGTACTCGCCTGCGCCGAGCGCCGCCAGCGTCACGTCGGCGGTGAGCCATCGCTGCCCGCCGGGCGTGTCGGTCCGCTCGCCGATCGTGACGGGCACCTGCAGCTCCTGACCCTTCCGATCGAGCAGGCGTCCCTGGCCCGGCTTCATGTCCGAACGGAGCGGCACCTCCACGCGCGCTCTCTCGGTCCTGCTGAACTGAAAATCGGCAGCGGGCTGAAGACGGGTGCCCGTCGCGGGTCCACGCCGGAAGAGCAGCGGCTGGAGCGATGTTCCCGGCGATAGGTCGAGTCGAATGGTTTCGGCAAACGGGGTCACCGAGGGATCGGGGCTCGTGAGCCGGCCGCGGACATCGATCGTCGTGGCCGTTCCCTGAACCGTGATCGACGTGAGGAACGCCCGTTCTCCGGGCTTCAGCGTCACCTGGGCGCCGCCCGAGGCGCCGCCACCGCTGATGTCGATCGCGGCTGTTCCGCCCTGCCCCCATCCCTGCTGCGACGGCACCTCCCCTGCGACCCACACCGTGGTGGCGGATCCCGCGTCCGTGCTTCCCACAGCGATCGCGTGCATGCGGAATCGCGCGTCCTGCCGCACGCGGGCCAGCGCGGCCAGTGCCGACGCGACGGAGCTCTCAGGCGTCGTCGCGGGCGCGGCGGGCGCGGTCCGCGCGGCCGCGACCTCCGCTTCCGTCGGCGCTCGATATCCGCGGCGCGCGCGAATCTCGACCCTCGGACGCTTCACGCGGACGGTGATCGTGCGGAACTTCCCATCGAGCTTCGGGTTCGTCGAGTAGTAGCCGAGCAGGTAGTACGCGCTCAGATCGTCCGCGATGCGGCGCAGGCCCAAGTCGAGATCGTTGCTGTTCATCACCGCGATGCCATCGGTGGCGCTGGCGAGGTTGGCCATGGCGTCGTGACGGTTCTGCAGGCTCCGCTGATCCTGGATCACGCCGGGCGGCAGCCCGACTTCGTCCATGTCACGGTAGATCGGCATGTCGAAGACCGCGAGCCCGCGCGGATCGACGGTGTAGAAGGTGGCGTTGGCGCGATTCGCGTCGTTGGCGAGGTCCCGCGCGACCTGGGCGTTGTCGATGCTCGCGAAGCGATTGCGGTCGGCGTTGCAGTCGTTGACGGACACGTTGCCGGTCAGCGTCTCGACGCTTCCCATCCTCAGCCTGCCGTCCGGGCCGACACGAATCGGCTCCGCGCCCGGCACCGATTCCTTCCAGGGATTGCCCGGCGGAAAGGGCTCGCAGCCGCTGCAGTCCTGAAGATCGCGTCGCGCCATCGATCGCGGGCACGTGCACTCCTCACGCAACCTCGTAATCTGTGGATCGGGCCTGTACAACGCCCAGCCTTCCGTGACGGCGATGATGCCCTTCCGCTCTTCACGAAGGTCGCGCAAATACACCACGAGATCGCGCAGCGCTTCGAGGCTCAGGACTTCGCGGCGTCTCACCGTCAGGACCTTGGCGAGATCGGAGACGGTCTTGCCCTGCTCGCGCTCCTGCTGCAGGACGCGGTAGCAATCCTTGTACATCGATTCGCGCCGGTCCTCGTCCGAGGTGAACCTCCGCCCCCACGACGCGTCGCGCAGCCCGCTCTCGATGACCAGGGTCTTGCGCGCGAGGACCACGTCGGACGGAGACATCCAGGGGGTCATGACGCCGACGAGATCGTCCGGCCCGAGCGCCCGATCGAGGAATCGGATCAGCGCCTGGCCGATGTTCCTGGCGCCATCGCTGGTGACGTGCGGCGCGTCGAGGAAGATCACGAAGACGCGGCTGCGGGGATTGGCCGCCGCCTGCCGCATGGCTTCGATCGAGCTCGGATCGGCGGCCTGCGACTGCATGCCGCCGGCCGAGATCCGGACGTGCTCGAACGTCTCGATCGCCTGCGGCCGGCCGTCCTCGAGCACCTCGAACTCCTCCTTGCGGAGATCGAGCAGCGGTTTGCCTCCGCTGGTCGGATACACGTCCACGCGCACGAAGTTGGCTTCGCTGCGGAAGGTGGGACGCTGCGGCTCCTGCGGGGTCTTCTCGGGCTGTTGCTGCGGCGCGAGCGCGGCGGCGCCCGCCGTCAGCAAGGCTGCAAGGGTCACGTGCGGGAACAAACCGATGGCTGGATGGCGCACGACTCTCCTCACCGCAGGCGCGCGATGGCTGGCAGGCGGAGTCTACTAGTAATTCACCCTGACGAGGTACAGCCCCTGCGCCGGGGCGGTCGGCCCCGCCTGCGTCCGGTCGCGCGACGCCAGGATCTCCGCGACGTGCGACGGCGGCCGGCGGCCGACGCCGACGTCCACGAGCGTCCCGACGATGTTCCGCACCATGTAGCGGAGAAAGCCGTCTCCTTCGATCCGCATGACGAGCGGCAGATCGTATCCGCCGCCGTCTTCCCATTCGATTCGGCTGACGGTGCGCTTGGTCGAGACGACGCGGGCGCGCGCCCCCTGGAAGGCGGCGAAGTCGTGTGTCCCGACCAGCCGCGCCGACGCCTCGCGCACGAGCTTCAGATCGATCGGTTGGATGACGTGCCAGACGTAGTTGTGGTGGAACGGCGAGACCAGCGGCGCGTTGATGATGCGGTATTCGTAGGCCTTGCCGGTGGCGCTGAACCGCGCGTGAAATCCCGGCGCGGCGTCCTCCACGGCCAGCACGCGCACGTCAGGGGGCAGGAGCGCGTTCAAGGCGCGGGCGAGCGCGGGAGGCTCGATCGCCACCGCGAGCGTGACCGTCGCCACCTGCCCGAGCGCGTGGACACCCGCGTCGGTCCGGCCTGCGCCGTGGACGACGACGCGCGACCCTTCAATCGGCGAGAGCGCATCCTCCACCAGCGCCTGGATCGAGAGGCCATTGGCCTGCCGCTGCCAGCCGGCGTACGCGGTGCCGTCGTACTGAAGCACGATCTTCAGAGTGCGCATCGTGATGGCCCTTCGACTCGCCTGATTGCAGGCTCGCTCAGGGCTGGCCCTTCGACTCGCCTGACTCTGCAGGCTCGCTCAGGGCAGGACCGGTCCACATGATCTCACCGCGTCAGCTCCTGGACCCCGGTTTCGAGATCGGGACGTTCCGTGCGCACAAGGGACACGACTCGGGCTGGTAGGCGGGCACTTCCATCTTGACGAGCGCGAACAGCGGCAGATTCAAGCGGGTGAGGTCGCTGCTGCGATCGATGATCGCGGCGGCGCCGATCACGTCCGCGCCCGCCTCGACGGCGACGTCGCTCGCCTCGCGCGTCGATCCGCCTGTCGTGATCACGTCCTCGACGACCAGCACGCGGTCCGACGCCGACAGGGTGAACCCGCGCCGGAGCATCAGCTTGCCCTCCTGGCGCTCGGCGAAGATCGCGCGGACGCCGAGCGCGCGGCCCACCTCCTGGCCGATGACGATGCCGCCGAGCGCCGGCGAGAGCACGGCGGTCGGCTGCAGGTGCCTGGTGCGATCGGCAATGCCCTCCCCGAGCGTTGCGGCGAACTCGGGGAACTGGAGCACGAGCGCGCTCTGGAGATAGCGATCGCTGTGCAGCCCCGATGACAGCCGGAAGTGCCCCTCGAGGAGCGCGCCGGCCCTGCGAAACAGATCGAGCACGTCGTCTGGCATTCGGGCGTCAGTCTATAACAGGAGGTCGGAACCAGAACAAGAGGTCACTCCTGATCTCCTGATCTCCTGTTCGAACGTCTCCTGATCTCCTGTTTGACACTGTAGCCACTGTGGCTATATCGTCACGTCAGTGTCAAACCCCGACTCGCTGCTTCCGCTGCCCCCCGCCACCTTCCACATCCTCGTGGCGCTGGCCGATGACGACCGCCACGGCTACGCCATCATCCAGGACATCGCCGCGCGCACCGGGGGCGAACTGAAGTTGAGCGCCGGCACGCTCTACCGATCGATCCACCGGATGCTCGAGCAGGGCCTCCTCGCCGAGACCCGCGAGCGTCCCGCTCCGGAGCTCGACGACGAGCGGCGGCGGTACTACCGCATCACGCCGTTCGGGACGGCCGTCGCGAAGGCGGAAGCCCGGCGGCTCGCGCAGCTGCTGCGAATGGCCCGGGCCAGAGGGCTTGCGCCGGAGAAACCCTGATGCGCCTCTACCGGATCCTGCTGCGCCTGTATCCCTCGTCGTTCCGCGCGGAGTACGGCGAGGAGATGGGCGCAATCTTCGCCCGCCGGCGCCGCGACGTGTCCGGCCCGCTCGCGATTGCGGCGCTCTGGACAGAGACCGCCGCCGAGGTCATCGGCAACGCCGCCGTCGTGCACTGGGACATCCTGCGTCAGGACCTGCGCTACACCGCGCGGACGCTCTCCCGCGCCCGCGGTTTCGCGCTCACGGCGATCGCCATCGTCGCGCTGGGCGTCGGCGCGAATACGGCCGCCTTTTCCGTCACCGATTTCGTGCTGTTCCGCCCGCTGCCGTTTCCCGAACCCGATCGCCTCGTCAAGCTGTGGCAGCTGACGCCGAACTACGGGAACCAGCAGTTGTCGCCGGCGAACTACCGGGATCTGACCCGCCTCAGCACGTCGTTCGAGCGCGTCGGCGCCTACACCAACTCCTCGATGAACCTGATCGGCGACGGCGAGCCCGAGCGCCTGCAGGGCGCCGCGGTCAGCTTCGACCTTTTTCCCACGCTCGGCGTGCAGCCGGTGATCGGACGGCTCTTCACGGCGGCGGACGATCGCGAAGGCGCGCCGGGAACGGTGCTCCTGAGCTATCGGTTCTGGCAGGCTGCCTATGCCGGCGACGAGAGCATCCTCGGACGGCGGCTGACGCTCGACGACGAGCCGTTCGTCGTCGTCGGGGTCATGCCGCGCGACTTCCAGTTTCCGACGCGGACGTCGTCGGAGTTCTGGCGGCCGCTGCGGCTGGGAGACGGGAACTACGAGGATCGCACCGATACCTTCCTCTATGGGATGGGGCGCCTCAAGCCGGGCGTCGCGCTCGAGCAGGCGCGCGCGGAAATGCAGGTGATCGCGGCGCAGCTCGAGCGTCAGTATCCGAAAGACAACGACCACATCGGCGCGACGGTCACCGATCTCCGGGCCGAGCTGTCTCGGCAGTCGCGGATGCTGCTGTTCGCGTTGAGCGGCGCGGCGTCGTGCGTGCTGCTCATCGCTTGCGCGAACCTGGCGAACCTCCTGCTGGCGCGCGCGCTCGGCCGGCGGCAGGAGCTGGCCGTGCGGACCGCGATGGGCGCGGGACGCGAACGGCTTGTCCGTCAGCTCGCCACGGAAAGCCTGACGCTCGCGATCCTCGGCGGGCTGCTGGGCGTGGGTGTCGCGGTCGTGGCCGTCCCGCTCCTGGGACAGCTCGTGCCGCAGGCGCTCCCGATGGCGGAAATGCCGTCGGTGGATCTCCGCGTCCTCGGCATTGCGGCGCTGCTGACGGCGCTGACCGGGATCGCCTTCGGCATGGTGCCGGTGATGCGCGCCGGCGGCGAGGGGAGTCTCGGCGGGCTTCGGGAAGGGGCGCGGGCGGGTGGGGGACGAAAGGAGCGGTTGCGATCCGCACTCGTCGTCTTCGAGGTCGTCGCCTCGGTCGTGTTGCTCGTCGCGTCCGGCCTGCTGATCCGCGCGCTGTGGAAAGTGCAGGCAACCGATCCGGGCTTCCGCGCCGAGGGCGTCGTCTCGCTGCGGACGGCGCTCCCGCTTCCGAAATACGAGAGCACCGCGAAGCGCGCGGAGTTCTATACCCGTGTGCTGACGGACGTGCGCGCGCTGCCGGGGGTCACGAGCGCGGCGTATATCAGCTTCCTGCCGATGGTGATGCGCGGCGGCATCTGGCCGGTCACGATCCCCGGCAGGGCGCAGAAGGCCACCGACGACGACAACGTGAGCCTGCGGTTCCTGACGCCGGGGTTCTTCGCGACGCTGGGGATTCCCGTCCACGCCGGCCGCGACATCCGCGACTCCGACACGGCCGATGCCGAGTTCGTGGCGGTCGTGAGCGAGTCGCTCGCCAGGCGGTACTGGCCGGGCCAGAGCGTACTCGGCCGGCACTTCTCGGTGGCATTTCACGACCGCGCGATCGTCGGCGTCGTCGGCGACATCCGCGTCCGCGGGCTCGAACGCGAGAGCGAGCCGCAGGTCTATCTCTCGTACAAACAGGTGCCCGACGGCTCGATCATCAACTACACGCCGAAGGATCTCGTGGTGAAATCCTCGACGCCGCCGGAGCACCTGGTCCCCGCGATCCGCGGCATCATTCGCCGGACGGACGTGCAGCAGCCGATCTCCGACGTGCGCACGCTGAACGCCGTCGTGGAGATGGAGACCGCATCACGCACCGTGCAGGTGCGGATCCTCGGCGCCTTCGCCGCGATTGCCTTTCTCCTCGCGGCGGTCGGCATTCACGGGCTGCTGTCGTTTTCGGTTTCGCAGCGGACGGCCGAGATCGGCGTCCGGATCGCGCTCGGCGCCCAGCGCGGGAACATCCTGGCGATGGTGCTCCGCCAGGGCGCCTGGCTGGCAGCCGCCGGGGTCGTCCCCGGCGTCGTGCTGGCTTACGCGGCCGGCCGGATGATGGAATCGCTGCTCGCCGGCGTGCAGCCGGGGGACGCCGCGACGTACCTGGCGGCGGCCGGCCTCTGCCTCGTGATGACGATCGGCGGGAGCCTCGTGCCGACCGTGCGTGCGCTGCGGATCGATCCGGTCAGGGCGATACGGGGGAGTGACTGAGGTCTCGGGTCTCAAGGTCTCGGGTCTCGGGTCTCAGGTCCTACCAAAGACCAGAGACCGAAGACCGAAGACACCAGAGACGAAAGCCCTGAGACGACGAGAGGCGACTAGGGACTGGAGACCGACGACGGGCGTTTCAGGCGCAGATTCTCCTCGAACAGCTTCAGGATCCGCTTGTACTCGTCCGCCCAGCTCGTTTCCTCGGTAAAGC
>Ga0207675_100005608_pt1 | contig 12022 bp, 7 predicted proteins | sample KBSSwiS42_FD_184305 | JGI IMG/M metagenome (GOLD analysis project Ga0207675, IMG submission 184305) | Switchgrass rhizosphere microbial communities from Kellogg Biological Station, Michigan, USA - KBS Switchgrass S4-2 (SPAdes) (version 2) | ecosystem: Host-associated > Plants > Roots >...
TTGCTCTATCCCGGTTTCATCTTCGACGTGCCGGTCAACATCAACCTCGTTGTCGGCGGCACAGCGCGCCGCGTGCTGTTCACGAACGAGCGGTTCGACTACGGCCCCGAAGTGCCGTCGCTCGCGGCCACGGGCGAGTACACGGGTTACTCGGGCTTCCGCGTCCGCGCGCCGTTGAACTCGCCCGATTATCTCGACGAGTTCCTGGTGTTCCAGGGCGCGAGCTACTTTCGCGCGGTCGCCAAGGGTCAACTCTACGGTTTATCGGCGCGCGGCCTCGCCGTGCGCACGGCGAGGCCCGAAGGCGAGGAGTATCCCTACTTCACGGATTTCTGGATCGAGCGTCCGGCGGAGGGGGCAACCGAGATCGTGATTTACGCGTTGCTGCAGAGCCCGTCGGTCGTCGGCGCGTACACGTTCAAGGCAAAACCCGGCGCCGAAACGATAGTGGACGTCGAGGCGGCATTGTTTCCGCGCGTCGATCTCACGGCGTTCGGCATCGCGCCGCTGATGTCGATGTTCTTGTTCAACGCGTCGAATCGCGCGCGCTTCGACGACTACCGCGTGGCCGTGCACGACTCGGACGGGCTGCAGATCTTGAATGGCCGCGGTGAACGGCTGTGGCGCCCGCTCGCGAACCCTCGCATGACCTCGCAAACGTCGGCGTTCCTGGACGACAGCCCGAAAGGGTTCGGCTTGCTCCAGCGCAAGCGCGACTTCGCCGACTACGAGGATGCCGAAGCACAATACGAGCGGCGGCCGTCGCTCTGGGTCGAGCCTGCCACCGAGTGGGGACCCGGGCACGTGGAGCTCGTCGAGATTCCGTCACCGCGCGTGAACGACAACATCGTCGCTTACTGGCAGCCGCGCGAACCGATCCTGGCGGGGCAGAGCCGGCAATTTTCGTATCGGTTGCGATTCACGGACGAGCCGCTCGACAATTCGCTCGCACGCGTCGTCGCGACGCGCGTTGGGCAGGCGGCGAATGCCGAAGGCCAGCGCTCGTTCGTCATCGATTTCAAAGGCGCGGGCGACATACCCGACGACTTGGTGCCGGAGGTCTGGAGCTCCGCGGGCGAAATGTTCGCGCCGCGCGGCCAGGTCGTCGCGCAGGCCGGCGTCTACCGTGTCGTGTTCGAGCTGGACCCGAAGCGCGAGAATCTCGTCGAAATGGGTGTCGTGCTGCGCTCGCAGGGCAAACCCTGGAGCGAGACGTGGTTGTACCAGTGGAGCCGATGACGACGCGCTCATCGGCTTCGGTGCCGCCGTTCGCCGAGCTCGACATGCCCGAGCAGAACTTACGCCGCTACGTGCGCGAGCGGCGTCTCGCCTGGCCGTCCTTCTTCACCGTGCTCGCGCGTCTCGTCACGTTCGGCGGCGCCCTGGCGCTCACCGTCTATGCGACGCTCGAGATGATCGCCGTCGTGTCCGTCGGCATCGTGTCGGTGCTGCAATGGGCGATGGTCGCGCTGTTCACGATCACGTTCGCGTGGATCGCGCTGCCGGCTACGGCCGCCGTCTCCGGCGTGCTGTTCGGCTGGGTGAGACGCCGCGCGAAAGCGGATCTGCGCGTCGAGCAGCGCACGGCGCTCGTGATGCCGGTCTACAACGAGAATCCCGCGGGAACGTTCGCCGCGTTGGTCGCGATGGCCGAGGCACTCATCGAGCAGAACGCCACGGGCTTCGAGATCTTCGTGCTCTCCGACACGACGCGGCCCGAGATTTACATCAAGGAGACGGCCGCTTATCACGTGCTGCGCGAGAAGCTCGGCGAGCGGATGCGCGTCTGGTACCGTCGCCGCTCCGACAACGTCGGCCGCAAGGTCGGCAATCTGCACGATTTCGTGACGCGCTGGGGCGGGCGCTACGACTTTATGGTCGTGCTCGATGCCGACAGCATCCTCGCTCCGGAGACGCTCGTCACGCTCGTGCGCGAGATGGCGGCGGATCCGAATCTCGGCCTCTTGCAAACGGTGCCGCGGCTCGTCGGCGGCCGGACGTTGTATGCGCGGCTGCAGCAATTCGCGGGGCGCGTCTACGGGCCGATCGTCGCGCGCGGCATGGCGAGCTGGCAGGGCGACGACGGCAACTACTGGGGCCACAACGCGATCGTCCGCGTGCGCGCGTTCGCCGCGGCGGCAGGCCTGCCGATCCTGCCGGGTAAGAAGCCGTTCGGCGGCGCAATCCTGTCGCACGACTTCGTCGAAGCGGCTCTGCTGCGCCGCGCCGGCTGGGCTGTGCGCATGCTGCCGACGCTCGGCGGCAGCTGGGAGGACAGCCCGCCGTCGTTGCTCGACTCGGCCGCGCGCGACCGGCGCTGGGCGCAAGGCAACATCCAGCATCTCGCGGTGATCCTGAGCCAAGGGTTCACGTGGTCGAATCGCGTGCATATGGGTATCGGCGTGATGAGTTATCTCGCGTCGCCCCTGTGGTTTGCTTTGCTCATCGTCGGCCTCGGCACGGCGGGCCACATCGCGACGGTCCAGTTCGAATACTTCACCGACGAGCTGTCGTTGTTCCCGCGTTGGCCGTTGTTCGACAGCGAGCGCATGATCCGCCTCTTCATCATCGCGATGGCGACGCTGTTCACGCCGAAAGTCTTGGGTGTCCTGCGCTCGTTCGTCGACGGCGAGCTGCTGCGCAAGGTGAATCCGCTGCGCGTCGTGCTCGGCGCGGTTGTGGAGACGCTTCTGTCGGCGCTCTATGCGCCGATCATGATGATGATGCAGGTCCGGCAGGTGTCGGAGATCCTGATCGGGCAGGACTCGGGCTGGACCACGCAAAGCCGCAAGCACGCGCGGCGCCCGTGGGGAATGCTGTTCCGACGCCACTGGCTGCAGATGTTGTCCGGTATCGTCGTATCCGTCGTCTTGCTCTACGTCTCGCCGCCGTTGTTCCTGTGGATGGCGCCGGCGCTCGTGGGGCTCGTGCTCGCGCTGCCGTTGTCGGCGGCGAGCGGCAGCGTCCTGCTCGCCAAGGCGGCGCGCCTCCTGGGTCTCTTGACGGTGCCCGAGGAAGTCAACGTGCCGCGGGTCATTGCGGCACGCGACGATGCCGAGGCGCGCCTGGAAGAGCTGCTCGAAGGCGTGACGATCGAAAGACTCTTGAGCGATGAGCTCGCGCGACAACGGCATTTCGCCGCCGTGCAGCCGCGGCCGGCGGCGACTCGCGGCCATCCCGACGTCATGTTCATCACCGCGCGAGCGAAGCTCGGGGACGCGCACACGGCAGCCGAGGCGCTGTCGTGGCTCTCGCCGCCGGAGCGATTGGCCGTGCTCGGCGATCGCGACCTGTTCCACGTGCTCGTGCGCCTCGTGAACCCCGATGTCCCCGACCGGCCGGCGCTGCGCTCGGCCTGAGCCATGCGCGCGGACGCGGCGCCTCGCGCGTAGCGTCGTCCTCCTGTCGCTTGGCGTCGCGAGCGTCGCCGGCGCGCAGCAGAACTTGGGGTTCGAGGCGCTCGACAAAGACGCGCTTCCCGCCGGCTGGAGCGCTGCCGGCGGCAGCGCCGTCACCGCGAGCGGCCCCGCGGCCGAAGGAGAGCGCAGCCTCGAGGTCGCGCGAGCGGCGCCCGGCGTCACGCGGGTCACTCAGCGCGTGCCGGCGACGCTGCTGCGCTCGGGCGGCGAGACGCCGCGAGCGGCGCGCTTACGCCTGACCGGTCTCGTGCGACAGCCGGAGACGGGCGTCTCTGCCGCGCTCTGGCTGCGCATCGACGGCGAGCGCGGCCCGTTGTTTCTCGACAGCGGCGGCTATGCGCGCGAGCCGAGCGAGCCTGGCGCCGCTGCGCCCGAGGGCTCGGCTGGCGGCGGCACGCAGTGGCGCCGGCTCGAAGTCGAGCTGCCGTTCCCGAGGGACGTCGATGAGGTCGCGTTCGGCGCCATCGTCAGAGGGCAGGGCACGGCGTGGTTCGACGCGCTCGAGCTGCGCGCGCTCGCCGCGGACGAGCGGCCGCCGGCGTCGGACGCGGCCACGCGCTATCTCGACGCGGCGCTCGCGCTGATGCGCGAACATTCGTTGCGGCGCGCCGAGATCGACTGGCAGAGGTTGCGCGCGCAAGCGCTCGAGCACGCGCGCGGCGCGACGACGGCGGCCGACGCGCACCTCGCCGTGCGTTTCGCGCTGCGCGAGCTGGGCGACCGGCACAGCTACTTGCAGAGCGCCGCGGCCACGCGGGCGCTCGCGGCCACCGCCGTCGCGAACGCGCGCACCGGCTTGCCATTGACGCCTCCGCAGGCGCGGCCGCTCGGCGAGAAGCTCGCCTACGTCAGCGTGCCGGGGTTCGCGGGCGGGACGCCGGCGCAGCAAGTCGAGTTCGCCGAGAAGCTCAAGAACGAGATCCAAGCCAATGATGTCGCTCGAGTCTGCGGGTGGGTCGTCGACCTTCGACAGAACACCGGCGGCAATCTCTGGCCGATGCTCGCGGGCTTGGGTCCGCTGCTCGGCGAAGGGGAGCTGGCGGCCTCCGTCTATCCCGACGGCCGGCGCGTCACCGTTTGGCACCGCGACGGCCAGGCCGGATTCGGCGAATTCACGCAGCTGCGCGTTCGCGAGCCGTATCGCGTCGACGGCGGGGTGCCGGCGGCGGTCTTGCTGGGCCCCTCGACGGCCAGCTCGGCCGAGGTGCTGGCCGTGGCGTTCCGCGGCCGCGCCGCTACGCGCTCGTTCGGCGCGCCGACGCGCGGGCTGACGGCCGGCAACCGAATTTTCACGCTGGCGGACGGCGCCTCGCTCGTGCTGACGGTGGCCGCGACGACCGACGGCGTAGGAAGGGTCTACGCGGGTCCGATCGAGCCCGACGAGGTCGTCGCGCGCGCGGGGTCGGCGAGCGGGGGCGTGGGGCCAGCGGACGAGACGCTCGCGGCCGCGGTCGCCTGGCTCATGGCCGGTGACTCGTGCCGTTGAACGTCCTTAGAATGCCGGCCCACTCGGAACCGCAGGAATCCCCGTTCGATGGACGCTGAACCCCCCGTTCCCGGGGGTCTCGGGGCGCGATTGCGCCGGCGCCCGATACCCGAACGTACGTCGGAAGTCTTGCGAGACCTCGTCGAGGAGGGCGAGAGCGAGCGGATCACGTTCGCGGAGATCCTGACCGAGCTCAAGCACCGGGCGGCCGGCTTCACGTTGCTGATCTTCGCCTTGCCGTGTTGTCTGCCGATGCCGCCCGGCATTCCGACCGTCTGCGGTATCGCGATCGTCATCATCGCGCTGAACCTGATCGCGGCTCGGCAACGGCTCTGGCTGCCGAGGGCGATCGCGAACAAGAGCGTCAGTCGCGCCGATATGAAGCGCATGGTCGACCGCGTGGTGCCGCTGCTCGAGCGGCTCGAGAAGGTCTGCAAACCGCGCTTACCCGTAGTGACGGATACCGGCGGTAAGATATTGATCGGCGTCGTGATCTTCGCGCTCGGCTTCGTCATGATCTTGCCGATCCCGTTCCTCGGCAACATGCCGCCGGGGTTTGCAGCCTCCGTGATCGCTCTCGGCATGACGGAGCGAGACGGCCTCGTGGTGCTGATCGGCACGCTGGCTTCGGCCATCGCCATCGCAGTCGCGTCGGTCGCGACGACCGCGGCGATCCTAGGAATCATCGATTATTTTTCGAGTTGAGAGTTAGAGCGGCGAGGTGTCGGTCGGAGCCGACAGATTGGCGTTCAGTGGACCGGTGTGATAGATAGACCGTTCGTCATAATCCTCATGCAAGTGATTGTGGCGACAGCACTCACACTTGAAACTTAGGGGATAAGCATGTTTGAGATCGGTAAGAAAGGAACGCCCGAGGCGGGCACGCGTCCCGAGTCGAGCCCAGCCCGGACGGAGTCGAGCCCCCCGCGAAGCAGCAGCGCACCGACCGGCCGCGACGCGGCTGTCATCGGTCCGTCGATTCACATCGACGGCGACGTGCGCGGTGAGGAGGATCTGCTGATCGAGGGCGAGGTCGGAGGCACCGTTCAGCTGAAGAACAACAGCTTGACGATTGGGCCGAACGGCAAGGTTCGCGCAGACGTCTATGCGCACTCGATCTACGTCGATGGTTATGTCGAAGGCGACCTGTTCGGCGCCGAGCGCGTGCACATTCGCAAGAGCGCGCAGGTGAAGGGCAACGTGACTTCGCCGCGCGTCAGCGTCGAGGACGGCGCGAAGTTCAAGGGCGCCATCGAGATGGACCCGCAAGCCGCGCAGGGCGGCAATCGTCCGTCTGCACCGAGGAACGCGGCTCCGCAGCAGGCACCGGCCAAGCCGGTCATGCAGTCGCAGCCGCCGAAGCCCGAGCAGCCGGCCGTTGCTAAAACGGGAGCCGCGAGCTAAATAGATCGCTGTGGCAGTCGATGCTCGGCGATTGAGTAACGGTCCTCCGGCGGCGGCTAAACCAAGCAGCTCGCCCGAGGGCCTCAACGCGCCTTTGTTTCACTCGTTGATCCAGCGCCTGCAAACGGGCGGGCGCTGGGTCGTGCTCGACTTGGGCACGGTGCACAGCGCGACGATCCGCGAGCTCGGCAAATTCCGTTGCCGGCTCGAGTTCGTCGAGCTGGCCGACGGGCTGGATTCGTTGAACGGCGAGATCGATCCTCGCCGTATCCGGCAGACGGCCGATGCTCTGTTGCCGCCGCGGCGCACGGAGCAGACCGACATCGTGCTCTGCTGGGATCTCATCAACTATCTGAATCAGCCGGCGTTGACGGCAGTCATGGAGTGCATCGCGCTGCGCTGCAAGCGCGGTGCACTCGCTCACGGGCTCGTCTATTACTCGGCGAAGTCGATGCCGCAACGGCCGAGCACGTTCATTCCCGTCGACGATCACCACATCATTCAGCACCTGAACCCGGGCATCGAGCGGCCCGCGCCGCGGTACTCGCCTGAAGACCTCGCGCGCTGCATGCCGCGCTACAGCGTCGAGCGCGGCCGCTTGCTGCGCAACGGCATGCAAGAGTTCCTCTTCAAGCTCTAGAGAGGCGTGAGCCTCGTCGCGTGGGTCGTAGGTACGCAGTGGCGGTGAGACTCAGTGGAGCGCGCGCTCCTTGCTCACGGTTTGCAAACGCGCGGCTTCATCGACAAGCGGTCGGCGGTGAAGCTCACGATCTGCCAGAGCGCTCCGAAGCCGCGCTCGATGTATCCCCAGAAGCTCGCGTCGGGCTCGCGCTCGACGATGACTGACTGCGAGAGCGAATCGTCGACAAAGCTTCGTCCCGGCGAGCTCGGCCACTGTAACCCGAGCACGAGGTCGCCCGGTGCGTTCCCGTTCGGATGCTTCGGTCCCAGCATGAGGTCGGCGCCCGACGTGATCCCGTAGTACCGCCCGATCTGCGGATCGAGAAGGAGCTTGTCGGCCGGCGCGAGCGCGGTATCGATGAGCAGGGTTCCAATGATCGGGTCTCCGACGGCATAGGGCGGCTCCTCGGTGAGCGAGGCCCCATCGATCGACGAGACGACGCCGGTGTATTCGACGACCAGCTTGCCGGCGTGGGCCGCGAACGGCACGCAGAGCAGCGCCGCGGCGAGCGACTTTGGAGCTACAGCCACTGCTCCAGTTTTTGCAATCTGCACGGTCCCCCCAGGCGGATCGGGCGCGGCGGCCCGCCTCCGAATACGAAACTGACGTACTCGGCACCAGGCACTGCAAGTTTCGTGCAATGGCGGAGCTCCGCCCCCCGTCAACTGCGACACGTTTTTCGCTCCGATGGGCGCGCCCGCTTGTCGGCCCGCGGGCCAGGTTTGAATTTGCAGGTCGCTTCCCTCGACAATCGGTGCGGCGACCCGGGTCCGCCGGCGCCGCCGCAGAGGGGGAACGTCCATGAAACGCACCGTGCACCTGTGCTCGTCGATCGTCGCCTGCGCCACGCTCGCCGCGTGCAGCGACGAGCCGTCACCGAGCCCGGACGCTTCCGCAGCGCAGCAAGGCGCCGCGCCCGCTGCGGCGCAGCGCGGCAACGAACGCATCGTCTATTCGTCGTTGCGGCCCGGCAATTGGGACATCTTTTATTTCGCGAGCCGGGGCGCCGCGCCGCGGCGCCTCACCGATCACCCGGGGCTCGACTACGATGCGGCGCTCTCGCCCGACGGGCGTTGGGTCGTGTTCACCTCGGAGCGGCGCGGCAATCCCGATCTCTACGCTCTCGACGTCGAGCGCGGAGGCGAGCCGCGTCTGTTGCTCGACAGCGCGGCGATGGAGGACCAAGTCGCGTTCTCGCCCGACGGCCGCAGCATCGCGTTCGTCGGCACGGCGAGCGGCAACGCCGACATCTACGTGCTGCCGTTCGCGCCCGAGACGACGCAGACGCTCGCGGCCGCTGTGGACATCACGAACCATCCCGGCGGCGACTTCCGGCCCGACTTCTCTCCGGACGGCTTGGCGGTAGCGTTCTCGACCGACCGCGACACGCCGGTCGTCGGACATCCGATCTTCGCCTTCACGCGCCAGCGAGAAGGCGACGTCTATGTCATGGATCGCGACGGCGGCAACGTGCAGCGGCTGACGACGACGCCCGATTGGGACGGCTCGCCCGAGTGGTCCGCCGACGGCCGCACGCTGTACTTCTATTCGGCGCGCCCGCGCGAGATCGTCGGTCCGCCGACGAGCCCGATCTTGGGGCAAGAGGGCGGCTTTCGGATCTGGGCGATGAACGCCGACGGATCGAATCCGCGCGCCGTGACGCCCGAAGGCGTCGAAGCGCTCGCGCCGGCCGTGACCGCGGACGGCCGCGTCGCGTATCAGAAGCGCACGGGCTACGCGCGCTGGAGCGTCGAGTCCGTCACCGCCGACGGCGAGGACGCGCGCGCCGAAAGCGATGCAGCCACCGACTACTGGCTGCCCGATTTTCACGCTGCGAGCGGCGCGATGGTGGCGCACGGCGTCGGGCCCGCGGTCGGCGAGACGCAGGCGGTCGAGGCGATTCTCGGCGCGGGCGCGTTGCTCGCCGCCGATTATCCGGCGGACGTTGCCATTGCCGATCGGACCGTCACGTTGTACCCGATGCGGCACACGACGGGTCTCGCGCCGCATCCCGATCGCAACGAAACCGCGGTCACGGTCGAAAACGAGGCCGGCACGCGATTCGTGCTCGCGGACTTCGACGGCGCGAATCAGCGCGAGCTGTTCGCGGTGCCGAACGTCGGCATCGTCAGCGGCACGCCTAACCGCCTGTTCGACATCAAGTGGTCCGACGACGGCCGGTGGATCACGTACACGCAAGGATTCTTCTTCGGTCAAAACGCCGATGAGGCCGACGTCTGGGTCATGCGCTCGGACGGTTCCGAGCGGCGTAACTTGAGCGAAGGTACGAGCGCGAACGAAGGCGTCGCGGCGTTCTCGCCCGACGCGGAGCGCATCGTCTTCCGCAGTGCGCGCGACGGCCGCTTCGATCTCTACTGGAGCACGCGCGACGGCTCGGAGGTGCGAGCCCTCACGAACGACGACGCCCGCGAGAACTTTCCCGTGTTCTCGCCGGACGGCAAGTCGATCGCGTTCTCGTCGAACCGCGACGGCGCGCGCGACATGCGCGGCAACTTGACGTTCGACAACTACATCCTGTCCCTTGGGCCCGATGGCTCGCCTGGCGCGCTGCAGCGAATCTCCGACCATCCCGGCCAGGACTCGCATCCGTGGTTCTCGCCGGATGGCGCCTGGATCGTCTACACGTCGGAGCGCGGCGGTATCAGCGACGAGGAGCCGATGGTGCAGGAGGTCGTCTTCGGCCCGCAGATGTACGGCGAGCTGTTCGCGCGCCGCTTGAGCGACGGGCTCGAGATCCGCCTCACGCACAACAAGTGGGAAGAAGGAAATCCGTTCTGGCTACGGCCGAGTAGCCGCTAGCGGCTTGCGTCCCGCCGGCGGCTGCTCGCGCGCGAGGAACAGCCACGTCTCGAGCACGGTGTCGGGGTTCAGCGAGATGCTGTCGATACCTTGCTCGAGCAGCCAGCGCGCGAAGTCCGGGTGATCGGACGGGCCCTGGCCGCAGATTCCGATGTACTTGCCGCGCCGCCGGCAGGCCTGAATCGCCATCGACAGCAGCGCTTTGACGGCGTCGTCTCGCTCGTCGAACGCGCTGGCGACGATGCCTGAATCGCGGTCGACGCCGAGCGTCAGCTGCGTCATGTCGTTCGAGCCGATCGACATGCCGTCGAAGTGGTCGAGATAGCGGTCCGCCAACAGCGCGTTGGTCGGGATCTCGCACATCATGATGATTTTGAGTCCGTCCGTTCCGCGCGTGAGCCCATTCTCTGCGAGCAGCATCGTCACAGCGCGCGCCTCGTCGACGGTCCGGACGAACGGCACCATGAGCTGCACGTTCTTGAGCCCCATGTCGTCGCGGACCTTCTTGAGAGCCAGGCATTCGAGGTCGAAGCACGGGCGGAACGACGGATCGACGTAACGCGCGGCGCCGCGGAACCCGAGCATCGGGTTCTCCTCGACGGCCTCGAAGGCCCGGCCGCCGATCAGGTTCGCGTACTCGTTCGACTTGAAATCGGATAACCGCACGATCACGGGATGCGGCGCGAACGCGGCCGCGATCTGCGCGACGCCTTCCGCTAGCTTGTCCACGAAGAACGCGCGCGGATCGGAGTAGCCGGCCATCTGGGCGCGCACGCGCTCCTTGATCTCGCCGTCGAGCCGGTCGAGCTCGAGTAACGCGCGCGGATGCACGCCGATCATGCGGTTGATGATGAACTCGATGCGCGCGAGCCCGACACCGCGGTTCGGAATTGCGGCGAAATCGAACGCACGCTCGGGGTTCGCGACGTTCATCATGATCTTGACGGGAATCTCGGGCAGCGAATCGAGCTCGACGTCGGTGCAGTCGAACGGCAATTCGCCGTCGTAGACGTAGCCCGTCTCGCCTTCGGCGCAAGACACGGTCACGGGCCTGCCGTCGGCAATGCGCTCCGTGGCCTCGCCGCAGCCGACGACGGCCGGGATTCCGAGCTCGCGCGCGATGATCGCCGCGTGGCACGTGCGGCCGCCGCGGTTCGTGACGATCGCGGCCGCGCGCTTCATGACCGGCTCCCAATCGGGATCCGTCATGTCGGTCACGAGCACGTCGCCGGGCTGCACCTTGATCATCTCCTTGGCGTCGCGAATCACACGCGCGCGGCCGGCGCCTATGCGCTGGCCGATGCTGCGGCCCGAGATCAACGTGCGCGAGCGCTCGCGCAGCGTGTAGCGGCGAATCGTGCGGCCCGCGCGGCTCTGCACGGTTTCCGGGCGCGCCTGAAGAATGAAGATCTCGCCGGTCTCGCCGTCCTTGCCCCACTCGATGTCCATCGGACGGCCGTAGTGTTTCTCGATCGTCAGGGCTTGACGCGCGAGCGTCAGGATCTCCTCGTCCGTCAACGAGAAGCGAGCGCGCTCGGCTTCGGGAACCTCGACCGTGGCGACGCGGCTCGGCCCACCCGGCTTCGCGTAGACCATCTTGAGCGCTTTCGCGCCCAAGGTTCGCCGCAGAATCGACTGGTAGCCCGCGACGAGCGACGGTTTGTAGACGCAGAACTCGTCGGGATTGACGGCGCCTTGCACGATCGTCTCGCCGAGGCCGTACGACGCCGTGATCAGCACGACGTCGCGGAAGCCGGAGTCCGTGTCGAGCGTGAACATCACGCCGCTCGTGCCGACGTCGCTGCGAACCATCTGCTGCACGCCGACCGACAGTGCGACGGCGGCGTGATCGAACCCGTGATGCACGCGATACGCGATCGCGCGGTCGTTGAACAGCGAGGCGAACACCTCGTGCATCGCGCGCAGCACATCCGGGCCGCCGCGCACGTTCAAGAACGTTTCCTGCTGACCGGCGAACGATGCGTCGGGCAGGTCCTCGGCCGTAGCCGAGGAGCGCACGGCCACGGCGAGCGGCACGCGGCGATCCGCGCGCTCGCGGTCCATGGTTGCGAGCGCGGCGAGCACGGCCGCTTCGAGCGCCGGCGGAAACCGCGTGCCCAAGATCCAGTCGCGGATTTGCTTTCCGGTCGAGGTGAGTGCGGCGACGTCTTCGGTGTCGAGCGTGGCGAGCAACTGGGCGATGCGTGTGTC
>Ga0207675_100005610_pt1 | contig 12018 bp, 12 predicted proteins | sample KBSSwiS42_FD_184305 | JGI IMG/M metagenome (GOLD analysis project Ga0207675, IMG submission 184305) | Switchgrass rhizosphere microbial communities from Kellogg Biological Station, Michigan, USA - KBS Switchgrass S4-2 (SPAdes) (version 2) | ecosystem: Host-associated > Plants > Roots >...
TGCCAAGACGAGCAACGAAGCAAGCGCCGATTCTGGCTGCAACCCTTCGGGCTGGCACGAGTTTTGGCTGATAACATTGTCGCAAGCCACTTACTTAGAATGACTAAGTCGCGTGTCTTGCTTCGCGTTCTGAGCCAAAATCGTGACAGCGCATCACGCGTTTCATGATGTTAGGCACTCTAAGCATGCTGATGCGCGGCGCATTGCTGATGCTGATCGCCGCCGGCGCGGCCGCCGCGTATCCCGATCATCCGATCCGGTTCGTCGTGCCGGTCGCCGCGGGCGGCGGCAACGACATCGTCGCGCGCCTGCTCGCGCAGAAACTGACCGACGCGTGGGGGCAATCCGTGGTGGTCGACAACCGGCCCGGCGCCGCGACCGCCATCGGCGCCGAAATCGTCGCCAGGGCAATTCCCGACGGATACACGATCATGCTGACTTCCGTGAGCTTCGCGATCAACGCCGGCATGCGCAAGCAATTGCCGTTTGACCCGGTGCGCGATTTCGCAACCATCACGCAGGTCGCGCGCGTACCGCAGATCATGGTCGTCAATCCGGCCGTGCCGGCGGCCACGCTCGCCGAATTCATTGCGCTCGCGAAAGCGAAGCCCGGCCAGTTGAACTATGCGTCCGCCGGCACCGGCTCGTCGACGCATCTCGCGATGGAGCTCTTCATGGACATGACGGGCACGAAGCTGAACCACGTTCCCTACAAAGGTACGGCGCCCGGCCTGACCGATGTAATCGCGGGTCACGTGCAGATCACGTTCGACGCAATTCCGCCGACGTTGCCGCATGTCAAAAGCAACCGCGTGCGCGCGCTCGCGATCGGCGGCACTCAGCGCTTTCCCACATTGCCCGACGTGCCGACGCTCGCGGAGGCGGGGCTGCCAAACTATACCTTCCAGTCGTGGTTCGGCATTTTCGCGCCCGCGCGCACGCCCGAGGCTGTCGTGCGCACGCTGAACCGCGAGCTCGTGCGCATCATCGCGCTGCCCGAGACGCGCAAGGCTTTTGTCGAGCTCGGCATCGAGCCGGTGGGTACGAGCCCCGAAGATTTCGGCAAATACCTGCGCGCCGAGATTGCGCGCTGGAGCGACGTCATGCGCGCGCACAACATTCGCGGCGAGTGACGATGGCATGGGCATTGTTGGTTACAATGAATAAAACTACGTAACGAGAGGAGCGGGCGATGTCAGTCATATTGGGTAGCGGAGAGCATCGCTACAAGGTCATCGAGAACTGGGCGAAGCTGCCCGACGGCTGGGAGTTCAAGGACGTCGGCGCGGTCGCGGTCGACAGCAAGGACCAGGTCTACGTGTTCAACCGCGGCGAGCATCCGATGATGGTGTTCGACCGCGCCGGAAATTTTCTGCGCTCGTGGGGCGAAGGCCAGTATCCGCGCGCGCACGGACTGCACATCGACGTCGACGATACGCTGTATCTGACCGACGACGGCGGCCACGTCGTGCGCAAATGCCGGCCCGATGGCAAGGTGCTGCTCGAGCTCGGCACGCCCGGCAAGCCCGCGCCGTACATGAGCGGCACGCCATTTCACCGCTGCACTCACACCGCGCTGTCGCCCAAGGGCGAGATTTACGTGTCCGACGGCTACGGCAACTCGAAAGTGCACAAGTATTCGCCGGACGGCAAGCTCATGATGTCGTGGGGCGAGCCCGGCACCGATCCCGGCCAGTTCAACATCGTGCACAACATCGTGACCGACGCGGAAGGCTGGGTGTACGTCGCCGATCGCGAGAACCATCGCGTGCAGGTGTTCGACGGCAACGGCAAGTACGAGGCGCAGTGGAACAACATGCACCGGCCATGCGGTTTGTATTGCCATCGCGGGCCGCGCCTCGAATTCATCATCGGCGAGCTGGGCTCGGGCATGAAGGTCAATCGCGTGCATCCGAACATCGGCCCGCGCGTCTCCATCGTGGACAAGCACGGCGCGCTGATCGCGCGCCTCGGCGGCCAGGACGGGCCCGGCACCGAAGCCGGCAAATTCATTGCGCCGCACGGCATCGCGCTTGACTCGCGCGGCGATATCTACGTCGGCGAGGTCAGCTATACCGACTGGCCGTCGACGCATCCGGACCAGCCGATTCCGAAAGGCCTGCGCTCGCTGCAGAAACTCGAGAAAGTGCAATGATGGTGCGCGCCGCTATTTTTTGCCCGGCATCTCCGCCATGAAGCGTCTTTGCGGTGCGCTCGTCTTCGCGACGCTGGCCGCCGGCGCGCACGCCGCCTGGGAGCGCGCAGGCGCGACCGACGACGGGATGGTGATTTATGCCGACGCGGCGACGCTGCAAAAAACGGGCGACGTAGCGAAGATGTGGGGCATGCTCGATTACAAGACGCCGGAAAAAGACGGCGCGGGCAGAGCGTACCAGTCGGTCAAGCTGCTGCAGGAATTCGACTGCAAGACCGCGCAGGGACGCACGCGCTATTTTTCATTTCACGCGGGACCGATGGCCTCAGGGCAGCTCGTGCACAGCGAACTGCGCGTGGACAGCGAATGGCTGCCGGCCAACCGCGCGCGGCCCGGCGAAACGTTGTGGAAGGTTGCGTGCGGGAAAAAGTAACGGACAGGATTGGGAATTAAAACTCACCGGGAGGCGGTCATGCATAAAAATTTAATGCGGTTCCAGTCATTGCTCATGGCGTTCGTTGCGACGGCACTGCTCGTGCATGCGGGGGCGGTGAAGGCCGCCGACGACCGTGCCGCGCTGTCGGGCCTGTCGGAAGGCAAGATCGCTTTCGATCTCAAGGACGGCGAAGGCCGGGCGCTGCTGGCGCGCCTGGACGTTATCGACGAGACGCGGCTCTCGCTGATCCAGCAGGGCGTGACGCCGCATTTCATACTGGCGTTCCGCGGACCCGCGACGCGTTTGGTGCAGACCGACCAGGACAAGATCAAGCCGGAAGACCGCGAGCTTGCCGCCAAGGTCGCGGCGAAGATCAAGGAGCTGAGCGCCGCGCGCGGCGTGGACGGCTTCGAGCAGTGCTCGCTCGCCGTTCGCACGCAGGGCACCAGCGCGGACAAAGTGCTGCCGCAAATCCGTGTCGTCGGCAACGGCTTTATTTCGCTGATGGCGTACCAGGCGAAAGGTTACGCGTACATCGCGCCGTAATTTCAGCGTGCGGCGATGCGCAACGCTGCTGGCGGGTATTCAATGTTCCGGGTTCTTACGGTGTCAGCGCTGCTCTCGCTCGCCCCGGCGGCCGCATGCGCGCAGGACAATTACCCCGAGCGGCCGATCCGCATCGTCGTGCCGACTGCGCCCGGCGGCCCCAGCGATATCGGCGCGCGCCTGATTGCGCAGGAACTGACCAAGCGCTGGGGCCGGCAGGTCGTGGTCGACACGCGGCCGGGCGCGGGCTCCATCATCGGCAGCGAAATCGTGGCGCGGGCGCCACCTGACGGTTACACGCTGCTGCTGACGCCGAGCACGCTCGCCATCAATCCGGCGACTTATAAAAGCATGCCGTACGACGCGGTGCGTGACTTCGCGCCGATTACGCAAACGCATTTTGTGCCCAGCCTGATACTCCTGCACCCGTCGGTGCCGGCGAAATCCGTGCCGGAGCTGGTTGCGCTCGCCAAGGCGCGTCCCGGCGAAATCCTTTACGGCTCGTCGGGCCACGGCACCAATCCGCACCTGGTCATCGAGCTGTTCGCCAGCATGACGCAGATCCGGCTCACGCATGTGCCGTATAAAGGCACGGCGCCGGGGCTCATCGAGACGCTCGCCGGCCGCGTCGCGATGATCGCGACCAGCAGCATGGCGTTGACGGTTCCGCACGTGCGCAGCGGCCGCTTGCGCGCGCTCGGCATCACCACTGCTACGCGCTCGGCGGCATTGCCCGACATTCCGACTATCGCCGAAGCGGGTGTGCCCGGCTACGAAGCGGTGCAATGGTCGGGCCTTTTAGCGCCGGCTGCGACGCCGCAGCATCTCATCGTCCGGCTGCACCGGGAAGTCACGGCGATACTGCGTACGCCCGAGATCAGGAACCGCCTCACGGCCGACAGCGCGGAAGTCGTCGCGGGTTCGCCGGAACAATTCGCCGAGTTTTTAAAAGCAGAGCTGGTGAAGTGGGCGGCCGTCGTAAAAGCCGCCGGCATCACGCCGGAGTGAATTCAATCCGGCTTTTTGATGCGGCTGAACACCGCTGACGGCGCGGCGACTTCGGCATGATACGGGTGCTGCGCTTTCTTGTACACGCTCGTGATCTGCCTGACGTAATTGCGCGTCTCTGCGTAGGGCGGAATGCCGCGGTACCGCTCGACGGTTTCCTCGCCCGCGTTATAAGCGGCGAGCACGAGCGCCACTTCGCCTTTGAAATAAGCCATCAGCCATTGCAGGTACGCGAGCCCGCCTTTCAGATTCTCGACCGGGTTGTACGCGTTCTTGACTCCGAAGCGCACTGCGGTCGCGGGGATCAGCTGCATCAGGCCTTGCGCGTTTTTGGGCGACAAGGCTTTCGGGTTGAAATTCGACTCGGCCGTGATCAGCGCCATGACGAGTGCCGGATCGACTGCGTAGCGCGGCGCCCAGTGCTGGACCAAAAGTTCCAGATCTTTTCTTGCCCCCGAGGCGACGGCGGGCTCCGGCGTGGCCGGCGGCTCGACAAGGCATGCGGGCAGCACGCTGCCCGTGCGCCCGCTCACGTGTTCGAGCAATTCCGCGGCCCGTTCGTTGCCCAGCTCGGCCGCCTTGCGGATCAGCAGCGCGGCGACGCCCTCATCCGCGAGCACCCCACGGCCGATTGAGTAAATGATGCCCATTTTGAGCAGCGCCCCGGTATCGCCAAGCGCCGCTGCTCTGCAGTAGAGCTCGTTGGATTTGAGAAAGTCCCGCGTCACGTTCTCGCCACGCTCGTACTTCGAAGCCAGCAGGGTCAGCGCCTGCACGTCGCCGCGCTGTGCGGCTGATTCCAGCGCCGCGATCTCGGGCGTTGGCTGGGCGGCGGCGCCGGCGCACGCCCATGCCAGAGCCAGCGCCAGGAGGCGCGCGGCGCGAGCGGAGCGGGTGTGCGGTCGGGTCGGCTGCATAGTCGGGTCGGGTGCGCATGGTAACCGGATCGCCGCCGCGGCGAAAGCGGCGCAGAAACCGGCGCAAGGACCGGCGTGACGTGCGGCTACTGCTCGACGCGCAAGTCAGCGACGTTCTTGCGGTCCGCCACCAGCGCATAGGGTATCGGCCTGCGCGCGCGCTTGGCGGCGAGCTCGGGCGCCGCGAGCGTCAGGCATTTCCAGCCTCTGCGCGTAATGCGCAAAGTCAGCATGTTGCGCGATTCGACCAGTCCGAATTTGAGCAGCCGGGCGAGGCTCAGTTGAGGAATGCGGTTGTCGACGTTGCTGTCGGCGACCGCAATGCCGCGCAGCCATTTCAGCTCGTTGGCGCTCAGTTTATCCGGCATGGTCAACTCCCCAAGTTGGTGCACCTCAGAAACTAGCTGGATTCACCGCTTGGCGTAAGTAGCAAGTGGCGGTTTTAAGTGTAGGAGACGGCTGACGGGTCAAAGTCACGCTTTTCGTGCTCGATTGACTTCGCGCCAGCTGCGGTGGAAGCTTTGCGAATATCAGACCCGGAGGAGGCGATGCATTTTCCGCAACGCACTATCGTTTGCTGCACACTGCTCGCGGTGCTGGTTGCCATGCCGCTCGCTTATGGCGACGCATTGGCGCCGGGGCTGGTCACCCCGGACGAATTGAAATGGACGACGGGCCCGACGGGCAATCCGCAGGCGCGCATCACCGGCGATGCCGCCAAGCCGGGCATGTACATGTATCGCTCGCGGTTTCCCGCCAATTACAAAGTGCAGCCGCATTTCCATCCGGATGAGCGCATGGGGATGGTGGTTTCGGGCACGCTGCTGGTCGGCTACGGCGAAAAGTTCGACGAGAGCAGGATGAAAGTAATGCCTGCCGGCAGCATCTGGGCCGAGCCGGCCGGGCAGCCACACTTCGTGTGGGCGAAAGACGGTGAAGTCGTGATTCAGATCGTCGGCGCCAACGGCCCGTCGGGCACGACGCAGATTCAATCCAAGTAAAGGCCGCTGCGTTCGCAGCGCTATGGCCGAATTCGCGCGATGGGCGTAAATTTCGCACTGAGTTTTCGCGCGAACGCGAGCTGCAGCACAGCAGAGGGGGCAGGACATGCAGCGAATTTTCAGCGTCGTGATGCTAATCGTCGTTGCGCTTGCCGCGTCGGGTCATGCGAGCGCGCAAAAATCCGACGCGTCGCGCAATCTCGACATTTACTGGATCGACACCGAGGGTGGCGCCGCGACGCTGATCGTGGCGCCGTCCGGCGAGTCGATGCTGATCGACACCGGCTATCCTGACGCAGACCGCGACGCCAAACGTATATTCGCGGTGGCTCAGCACGCGGGACTCACGCAGATCGATCACCTCGTCGTCAGCCACTACCATCGAGATCACGTCGGCGGGCTCGCAGCGCTGGTCAAGCTCATACCGATCGGCCACTACTACGGACCCAACGACCAGGTCGAGCTCGTCAATCGCGAGTGGTACGACAGCTTTACGACGGCAGCCACCGGCAAGCGTACGATAGTCAAGCCCGGCGACAAGATCCCGCTCAAGGGCGCGCGGGTCACGGTCGTCACGGCGAACGAGAAGATGCTGGCGAAACCGATCAACGGCGGAACGCGCAACGCGCTGTGCGAAAACGCCGCCGCGATGTCGCCGGGCGGATTCGAGAATTCGCGCATGGTCGGGCTGCTGCTCGCCTTCGGCAACTTCACGTTTCTCAACCTGATCGATCTCGACTGGCGCACCGAACTCGAGCTCGTATGCCCGGTGAACCGGGTCGGCAAGGTCACGCTTTATCAGACCAACCGCCATGGCTCCGACGTCGGCGGCGCGCCGGCATTCCTCGGGGCGATCCTGCCCCAAGTGGTGGTCGCGAACAACGGGCCGAAGAAGGGCATAGGCGTCGGCGACAAGCGCCTGCAGCCCATCGTCAACCTCGCTAAGCCCGCGCGCGTGTACGAAACGAATTCGTATCAGCGGCTCGCGCTGCTGCCCGGCATCGAAGGCATCTGGCAGGGTCACCTGTCGCTCGTCGACAAGGAGCCCGGCCACAACACCGCCGAAGACATGATCGCGAACCTCGAAGACACGGCGGACTGCAAAGGTCACTGGATCAAGGCGTCGGTGGCGGCGGACGGCAGGTTCACGCTGCACAACAGCCGTAACGGATATACGAAGTCGTACACCGCGAAGAAGAGAATGTAGCGTTCAACCTGGAGGGGATCATGCAGTTATTCGAAAAATTAACGAGAGCAATTATTGTGGCGGCAATCGCAACGCTCGCCGGCGGCGCGCAGGCGCTGGCCGCCACTTTCGTCTATGTGTCGAATGCCGAAGACGGCGACATCGGCGCCTACCGGCTGCTCGACTCCGGCGAATTGCAGGCAGGCCCGCGCGCAAAGGCCGCGAGCATCGTGATGCCTATGGCGGTGAGCCCGGACAAGCGCTTTCTGTACGCGGCGTCGCGCTCAAAACCGTTCTCGGTGCACGCGTATGCGATCGATCGCGGCACCGGCGCGCTGACGCTGCTCGCGACTTCACCGCTCGCAGAAAGCTTTCCGTACATCTCGGTCGATCGCACCGGCCGCTATCTGTTCGGCGCCGGTTATGGCGCCGCCGTGATCAGCGTCAACGCAATCGGCGCCGACGGCCGCGTGGCGGCGGAGCCCCTGCAGGTGATACCGGTCGGGCGCAACGCGCATTCGATCCGCGTCGACGAAAGCAACAAGTTCGCGTTCGTGCCGACGCTCGGCAGCGATCAGATGTTCCAGTTTACCTTCGATGCCAAGTCGGGACGGCTCGCGTCCAACACGCCGGCGATTTACCTGATGAAGGCCGGCACCGGGCCGCGCCATTTCGTCACGTCGGCGGATAACAGATACGTTTACGTCTTGAGCGAACTGCTCGCGACGGTCACGACGTTCTCACTCGATCCGAAAAGCGGTCTGCTGACTGAAGTGAGCACGGCAACCGGGCTGCCGCCCGACAGCAAGCTCGGCCCCGGCGCGCCGCGTGGCGCTGTCGGCGTCGCAGGCGCGCCACCGCGCAATACCGACAACGATATCTGGGCGGCCGACATTCATATCACCCCGAACGGCAAATTCCTGTACATCACGGAGCGTACGAGTCACACGCTCGCCGGGTTCAGCGTCGACGGCGCCAGCGGCAAGCTCACTTACCTCGGCAGCACGCCGACCGAGCGCCAGCCGCGCGGGTTTGCGATCGATCCCAAAGGCCGCTTCCTCGTCGCGAGCGGCGAGAAATCCGACACCGTCTCGGTCTATGCGATCGACCAGGCGAGCGGCGCGCTCAAGCTGCAGAACAAGTTTCCGACCGGCAAAGGCTCCAACTGGGTCGAGATCGTGAGCTTCGATTGAGATCTCAGCGTAGAGCAATCGCGACCATGCGGAGTGCGCAATTGAAGCAATACCTGTGTGCTGTAAGCGTCATCGCGGTTGCATTCGCCGCTACGCTGGCATCGGCGCAAAACTTTCCCTCGAAGCCCGTTCGCATCGTCGTGCCGTACCCGGCCGGCGGCCCGATCGACATGACGACGCGGCCGCTCGCGCAGAAACTGACCGAAGCGATGGGCAACCCCGTGGTGGTCGACAACCGCGGCGGCGCCAACGGCATGATAGGCACCGACAACGTGGCGAAGTCGCCGCCCGATGGCTACTCGCTGGTGGTCGCATCCGGCGGTGCGTTCGCGATCGGACCGCACGTCTACGCGAAGCTGCCGTTCGACGTCTTCAAGGATTTTGCGCCGGTGAGCCTGTTTGTCACGCTGCCCGAATTGCTCGCGGTGCACCCGGCGCTGCCGGTGAAGTCGGTGAAGGAACTGGTCGCGCTGGCCAAGCAAAAACCCAATCAATTGAATTTCGGGTCGTCCGGCACCGGCAGCACGCCGCATCTCGCGGCTGAAATGTTGAAGAGCGCGGCAAAAATCCAGATGGTGCACGTGCCGTATAAAGGCATGGGCCCGGCGACGATGGACCTGATTGCCGGCCAGCTGCAGCTCGTGTTTGCCGACATGCCGGTGTTGATGCAGCAGGTCAAAGGCGGCAAGCTGCGCGCGCTCGCCGTTGGCACGAAGCAGCGCTCAGCCGGCCTGCCCGAAATATCGACGATGAGCGAAGCCGGCTTTCCGCAAGTGGAAGCGTATAACTGGTATGCACTGTACGTGCCCGCCGCGACGCCGAAACCCATCATCGCGCGGCTCAACGCGGAGGTCGTCAAAGTAATGAACGATCCCAGCATGAAGAGCTTCAACCAGAGCCAGGGCGCCGATGCGACAGGCAGCACGCCCGAAGAGCTCGCAGCGCTGCACAAGCGCGAATATGAAAAGTGGGCGAGCGTCGTGAAAGAGGCAGGGATCAAGCCCGAATAAAATGGTCGCATTTTCCCGAACAACAAAAGGCAATCGCCATGAATGACATGACCGGTGTAACGCGCGCAAAGCGAGATGATGGCTCGAAGTTCCCGCTCGAGTCGGCGAGTCCTGAAGAGCTCGGCTTCGATGTGCCCGCACTCTCCCGTCTGCGCCAACTGATCGCATCCCACATTGCAGACGGTCGTTATCCGGGGGCGCAGATCGCGCTCGCACGGCACGGCCGGCTCGCGCTGTTCGAATCGTTCGGGCAGACTTCTCTGGAGCCGGCTGCCGCGGCAGGTGCGCAAGCGCTATGGCTGCTGTTTTCGAACACCAAAGTCATTACCGCGGCCGGCATCTGGGCGCTCGTCGAGGACGGCGCGCTGCGTTTTTCCGACCGCATCGCGGAGCACATGCCGGATTTCGCGCGCCATGGCAAAGGGGACATCACGCTCGCGCAAGTCATCAGCCATCGCGCCGGCTATCCCAGTCAGGCGGTGTCATCCAAGGCATGGACGGATCATGCCCAGATGTGCCGGGAAGTCTGCGACTTCACGCTCGAGTGGACTCCCGGATCGCGGCTGCATTACCACCCGAAGTCCGCGTTTTGGACGGCCGCTGCTTTGATCGAGACGGTAACGAAACGCGACTACCGGGATTTTCTGCGACAGCGGATCATCGAGCCGCTGGGGTTGGCGCGCGACATGTTTATCGGGCTGCCCGATGCGGAACACAGCCGCGTCGCCACAATTTACGAGCCCCGCGCGGACGGCGCGCAGCAGCCGCTTACCGACGAAAATACTGCGCCATACCGGCGGGCGGGCATTCCAAGCAGCGGTGGGTTCGCGACCGCCCGCGGCATGGCGGCGCTGTACCAGATGATGCTGCAGGGAGGAAGCCTGAACGGCACTCGCCTATTTTCGCGCCGGCTGATCGAATTCGTGACCCGCAATCACACGGGCGACATGGTCGACGGCGGGATGGGAATGCCGATGCATCGCGGGCTCGGCGTGCACGTGCGCGGCACCACAGAGACGATACGCGGGCTCGGAACGCTCGCGTCGCCGCGCACTTTCGGGCACGGCGGCGTGGGCTCATCGTATTGCTGGGGCGATCCCGACTCCGGCGTTTCGTTCGCTTATCTCACGAACAGCCGTATACCGGATCCATGGCACAGCGACCGGCTGGACCGCGTCGCCAACCTGGTGCACTCGGCGATCGATTGAGACAGCGTTCATGCGCATCAAGCGATGGCGGGCGAGTTCAATGAACCGCTCAACTGCCCGCCGATTCAAGGCAGCGTACGCTAAGCCCGATTAGCGTGAGCCGCGCCGTTCCACACCGCAAACGCGACCCCGACGCCAACGACAAGAACGTCGCGCTGATCCGCGATATCCGGCTACTGGGCCGCCTGCTCGGCGAAGTCATCCGCGAGCAGGAGGGCGCCGCCGCCTACGAACTGATCGAGCGCATACGCCAGTTGTCGGTCGCGTTCAGGCTCAGGCGCGACGCCAGCGCCGGCGCCGCGCTCGGCCGGCTGCTCAAAACGCTGTCCGATGCGCAGACGGCGAGCGTGATCCGCGCGTTCAGCTATTTTTCGCATCTCGCCAACACGGCCGAAGACCGCCACATGGTGCGCCGGCGCGAGTATCACGCCCGGCTGGGCCACGTGCGCGCAGGCACGCTCGAGATGACGTTCGGCCAGCTCGAAGCCGGCGGCGTGCGCGCGTCCGCCATCGCGCAGATGCTGGCGCACGCGTACATCTCGCCCGTGCTCACCGCGCACCCGACCGAAGTGCAGCGCAAAAGCATTCTCGACGCCGAGCGCGCGATCGCGGAATTGATGGAAGCCCGCGACGGCCTGCACACCGCGCGCGATTGCGCCGACAATGAGGCGCTGCTGCGGGCGCGCGTCACGCAACTCTGGCAGACGCGCATGCTGCGCTACTCAAGACTGACCGTCGCGGACGAAATCGAGAATGCGCTCTCCTATTACCGCACGACTTTCCTGCGCCAGATTCCGCGCATGTACCACGACATCGAGCGCGCGCTGCCGGGTCAGGGCATCGCGAATTTTTTCCGCATGGGCAACTGGATCGGCGGCGATCGCGACGGCAATCCGAACGTGAGCGCGGCGACGCTCGAGATGGCGCTCGCGCGCCAGAGCGAAATGGCGCTGCGCTTTTACCTCGCGGAAGTGCATGAGCTCGGCGCCGAGCTGTCGATTTCCGAAATGCTGACGCCGGTCACGCCCGCGATGCACGCGCTTGCCCAGCGCTCGCCCGACCGCAGCGAGCACCGCGCGGACGAGCCCTACCGCCGCGCGCTGACCGGGGTTTACGCGCGGCTCGCCGCGACCCTCGAAACGCTCACGGGCACTGAAGCAGTGCGCCACGCGGTGGCGCCGCAGGATCCCTATGCGAGCGCCGGCGAGCTGCTGGCCGATTTGCGCGTGATCGAGGCCTCGTTGCGCTCGCATCATGCGCAGGCGCTCGTTGCGCCGCGGCTGCATCCGCTGCTGCGGGCGGTGCAGGTATTCGGCTTCCATCTCGCGACGGTCGATTTGCGCCAGAGCTCCGACAAG